>JACDJB010003322.1_pt1 | contig 10680 bp, 5 predicted proteins | sample 7454121 | NCBI WGS metagenome assembly JACDJB01 (sample SAMN14253290, study PRJNA609438) | sludge metagenome | isolation source: sludge after 25d culture with pyrite | collected 2018-12-20 | reverse complement strand
CGTAATGACAGGCCTTGAGCAGTACGCACGAAGCCTTCTCGCAGCTGATAAGCCTGAGAACTGGCCAGAGATGCTTAATTGGGAAAGCTGGCGTGGGTGCGCTGAAGAGCTAACGAAAGCGTTTGATAAACACTTCAGTCGAACGGTTGTCGATCATGAATAATTACGAAGAGTACGGTGACGATTACGAAGAAACCAAGATGGAACGCAAGTTTGACAAGCAACTAGAAGAGAAAATGAATCGAGGTTACTTTACTCGAAATGATCACAGAATGATTTTCTATGAAGACATTTCCAGAGCGATTCAAACATTGCATCCTGAACTAGTTGGCAAACATATTTTCGTACAACTTGAAGCGCTGGGGTTATATGAAGACTTCATGACTGGTTCAACGCCATGCCAACTACCATACAGTTTTAGTGAGGCTGAAGAATGACAAATGTAAATCCTGAAACCGGTATTCGTTACGGCATCATCGCAGCTAAGTCACTGCATGACGAAATTATTGATGACATCCGCACCCGAGGTGTAGATATACATTGGGAAGACGCTCGCGAAGAAATGGAGCAAGGTATTCGCAACGCTTGTGAAGGACTCCTGCATAAACATGATATCCAAGCAGTCGTAGATGAAGCTCACGATAGGATGACTGGTGACCAGTGGTACGACGATGAGCCTGTGTATGAGTTTGTAATCGACGGAGTCAAAGGACGTACCACATGGCTCGGCGGAGCGCTGCTAGTGTGGGTATTCGAATCACCTTTCCTGACCAGAACCAAACTGTGCTCACCTTGTGTTCCAAATTGTGGAGACCTTGACTCCGTCGATGATGAAGGGGAGGAATGTTACGACGTGCCACTTTACTGGAGGATTAAATAATGGGTTACTACGTAGACTACAACACTGACGATGTCACAATTAAGAACTGTCCTGAAGCGCTTGCAGCAATCAACGCACTGCATACCAATGACATGCTTGAAGCCTACGCCGGAGGAGGTTCTTGGTCATGTGGTAAAGAAGTAGACCAGCGTTGGTATAGATGGGTAGACAACCCGCCCGAAGAAGGTTTCAAAACTTTGGAAGAAGCTATGAGTGCTTGGAGATTTAACCTTCAAGATAACAGCTTATACTTCACTGGTGAAAAACTAGGTGACGAGGAAGTATTGTTCACCGCGCTTGCTCCGTATCTTGAAGGTGAAATCTACGCTCGTGGAGAAGATGGTGCTGAATGGGGATTCAAGTTCCATAATGGAAAAATGATTGGACTCGAATGTGTTCGTACATGGATAGAGAGGTGATGACATGGTAGCAGCTGTAGAAACAATGGCATATGTAGGTGAAGTTCCTTGGCATGGTCTGGGTAATCAAGTAGAAGAAGGTGTATCTATCGAAGACATGACCGTACAAGCTGGGCTGGATTGGACGGTAAGCAAGCGGCCTGTGTTGTTTGCAGGTAGTTGTGTATCCGGTGCTAACAACGGTCTGCACACTTTCAAAGACCGCTTCGTAATTACTCGGGACATTGATGAACGACCGTACAGTGTAGTGTCGAGCAAGTACAAACCAGTGCAGCCCAAGGAAATCATGGAGTTCTACCGTGACTTGGCACAACTCGGTGGATTCAAGCTCGAAACCGCAGGTAGCTTGTCAGACGGCAAACGTATCTGGGCACTGGCGCGTACTGGTGACGCAGCGAACTTGTTAGGTCAAGACAAGGTAGAAGAATTCCTTCTGCTGGCTACAAGCTACGACGGAACCTTTGCCACTCTAGCTCAGTTCACGGATGTACGTGTGGTATGCCAGAACACCTTGGCTGCGGCAATGCGTGAATTCGAAACGCGCATTACCATTCCCCATCTGCGTGAGTTCAACGCAGACGAAGTAAAAGAACGCATGGGCATCCACAAAGACGCTTGGGAAGCGCGGCGCAAGACCATGGAACTCCTGGCTCGAACCAAGGTAGACGTAGCGAAAGCGCGCGAGGTGATCTACAAGATTTACGAAGCTGTGGAAGAACCTGTCACAGCAGGTGGCATCGTACTCAAGACTCATGCTGATAACAGCTTACGGCTCTTTACCGACACGGGTATGGGTTCTGACCTTGAGAGTGCCAACGACACTGCCTGGGGTGTAGTGTGTTCCATTACAGAGTATGTAGACCACTGGAAACGCGCCCGTGGTCAGAACGGCAGGCTCAACAGCGCTTGGTTCGGTGAAGGAGCCAAGGTCAAGCAGCGTGCTTGGGATGAGTCTGTACTTCTCGCAGCCTGAATGCTATAGTCCAGTGACCTCCCTGCCGGCGCAACGCCGGTCTTTACCGCTCTGAGTGTACTCCATGCGCTCAGAGCGCTTTTTCAAGCTGCTTGAAAAGTGTCAATACACGGTAATCAGTCCGAAGAGTGGGGTCAGGCAGCTTGACAAAGCATCAACACGCATGGCGATTGTGCCGAAAGGCTGGGTCGAAGGGTTATAGGTCTGCATCCGTTCCCTGACTGAGATACGCGTGTCGTCAACCACCGAGAATGCAGCCGGGCGTAAGTGTTGATACAATCGCCAGCCGTGTTGGTGAGTGCTTTTTGTAGCGGACTGCCCTAAACAGGCATATCAGCCGTTACTCAAAGGCGCATCAACGATGCCGAGCGGGTAGGTATCGCCCGATGACTGAATGGGGAAAGACCATTGACACCCCGGAGAGACGGGGACCAACACGCATGGCGATTGGCTCTGGAACTTGCGCTCACAGGTCGAAGAAAGTGAATGGATGCGATTCACCTGCCAGCAGTCGCCAGCCGTGTTGGGGGCAGTAACCGTCCGAGAACGGCCTAGGGGTTCCTGGGTGCAGTCGGCGGCGGAAGGTGAGAAACCTTTCCTCCCAACAACCAACAGGTCAGAGGAAGGCGTGAGTAAGTCGGCACGGCGGCACAACATGAGGTGCCCCACCCCTTCTGAGGCTACGCGCTTGAGGTTGGCACGCTCTGCGACGGCAACGGGCCATATACAGCGTGGATAGTTAGGGGTCTGCTAGGTGCAATTCCTAGTCCTCTGACCTGTTGGTGAAGAGTCTGGCGACGTAGGGAAGTCCGAGACGCGAGAGCGGAGTAGGCAAGCAAATGCCCTGGGCTGGTTCGATTCCGGCCACCAACACAAGTGGATGCTAGGCTCAAACTAGACCGAGAGCCCGATGTTTAGCGTGTCCTAGAGACCTCGTACACTACCCCATTGTCTGACTACATTACCAAATGGTAGTGAACCTAGAGCCTGTTCACCAGCAGGTTCAGTCACCCAGTCCTTCACCCACTCAGCAGATGGACCTGCTATCTGAGCCACATCCTTGTTATAAGCTTCCAACGGAAGCTGAGGGATACCCATCAAGTTAGCACGAACAGCCCCGTGACTAATCTGACCGCTCAAACCTTCCTTCATCCAGTAAGGCTCATCCCCTGTGATGAGCAACGCCTTAGCTGCGTCCGCAGCGATCATCATAGGAATGTACGTTGCCATGAGAAGCATCATTGGTTCAATATTCCCATGCTTGTAAGCTTCATTCCAAACCCTCTCAAGAATTACTTTGTGGAAAGTATAAGTAAACTGCTTCATGTGCCACACAAGCGCCCAGTGGGGGTCAGAAGCCCAAGACGGTCTTTGCGCAGCGTTAGGTCGCAAGATTGCTCCGTCTACCCACTTCATCACCGCCATCTGAACTTTTTTGTCAGTGGTGTCCAACTTTCCGTCCACAAGGACAGGTCTCTGATTCTCTCCGAATAATTCATCCAACCAACGCTTACTATTATCAGTAGGCGTTGTCATGTGCTTTTGGATGAATTCAATCGCTGCTTGCGTAGCGCCAACTCGCGTGGCCCTTGTCCATGCTTCCATACCGTTGATCTTGAACAACCAGTCATTCCACCGCTTCACTTTTCCGTACATGTACAGGCTACTGTACGTCTGGCCCAGTGCTTCAAGGAACGTCCCCGCATCAACCGTGCCCATCATTTCAGCAAGCTTAGTCGCTTCATCCTTGGACTTCTCGCCTTTCCAACGAAGACCAACTTCTTTCACTCCTCGAATGAAAGTATCGTAAGCATTCTTCGCCGTACCACCGCGCACCATAATACCCAGCGGGTCAATCAAACTACTAAACAAGCTGGTTACAAGAATGCGGAAGTTCTGGTACACCATCATGCCAGCTGACAACTCACGCAACGTCGGGTTAATATCGTAACCAAGCGTTCCTTCAAGAGCCATGATAGCAGGGTGATATTTTTTAATACTCTCCGCAGCCTTGTCTTCCATCTCCTTCCATTCTTCCTTACTGACTTTGTGAATCGCTTTTCCACCGGAGCGTTCTCTAGCCATACGGGCTACTTCAGCATCCTTAGCATCTACGATTAAGTCACGAAGCTTATCACCGTCGTTACCGAACCTACGCACATACTCAGCTCGTTTCACAGACTGCATGATGTAGCTAGTCATAGTTCCGACAAGGTCTTTGTTCTGGTACTTCGAACGAATCTCAGGCTTGATCCAATCCAAGGAACGTTTGTTTACAGCAGTCATCAACGGAGAGAAGCCTAGTGACCACGTAGTTTCATCAAGGTCTACAGCGCCTTGAGAATTCAACAGACGGTCTACTACGGCCCTAGCATATTCCTCATGACGCGCAGGGTCATTCCAACGGTCAAACTCCAACTCCTTCAAGCGCTCTTGGATATAGTCAGAATGGTTATCTACCAAGTCTTTGACAAAGGCTGACGGGTCTTCAGCAATCTTCTCCATATCGTAAACCACCGTGAAGTAGTTTTTACGATACGGTATAGTCTCCCATTTATTCGTCTCAGCATTGAAGCGTTCGATACCTGACTGTGTAATGTACGGATGCAGGTCATCCAGCAACTTGCGAACGGCGAGGAATACCTTGCGCGCTTCTTCAGCACGAGGAATTGACCCATCTTCTTTCTGCAAGTACTCAAGGGCCAAAGCCAAGTCAGCCTTACTCGCCCCAGCAATGTCGTTTTCGAAGCGGTTCAAGAACTTCGAAGACATCTGAGCCCGAGCTTGGTACATCCCTTGATCCCCAGACTCACCAACCGGGACGTTGAACATGCGTGAGAGTTTTTGCAACACAGGATTATTGGAATCTTCCAGCTGACCTTGCGCTGTAAACGCCAGCTTCGACAGAGCGCTGTATGCAGGTTTCGTCCATTCTCCGATTTTCTTTATAGCCGCACCACGGCTCTGAATATCGTCAGCCAGAACTTTCGCCACTTCGCTGGGATTCTCAGCCATACCCCAACCAAGTTGACCTTCTGCGAAGCGACGGAAGATAAGCTCAGCTTTCTGATCTTCGCTCAGAAGTCCTACCACCTTACGAATCCAGTCACGGATTTTCTGGAACACAGACTTTGTTTCAGAACCGATTACAAGCTTGCCCGCTTGCCAGAACTGGAACATGTACGCCAGACGCTCGTTTTCAAACTCCGGCGACTTGTCATGGATTTGCTTCATCGCAGCAGGATGACGCTCAAGCAGACGCTCAAGCTGTTTCACCACAGGCGCAGCATTTGCAGCTTTAAGCAGGATATCCATAAGCGGCTTGGCAGCTGTCTCGTTACGCAGCAAGTTGAACAACTCGTGCATGGACTCATGGTTTGCAGCATCCATTGCACTACCGAACGTAAGCCGAGACATGATGCGAATAACGCCTGGACCCCAGTCGGCAGAGAAGTTCACAGGCTTGCCACTAAGCTTACCCAACACCTCTTCAACGAAGCTAGTGTTGATCTTCGGACCAAGCAGCTTTTCTATGTGTTCCTTGATTTCCTTCTGCTCAGCTTCAGTCAGCGGAGTACCGAGGTTGTCTTGAATGCCGCTGAAGTGAACGTAGTTCGTCTCGATACGCGAGTCGTGCGCAGCTTTAGCCGGCTCCGCGTATAGTTTCTTCACAGCGTCAGTGTAGTTCTCAGCAGTGATGCTGTCAGAGCGCAAGCCGACAATGAGTTTGTCACGGCTGGCTATGAAGTAATTCACATCACCACCGCTGTCATACACAAACACAGCATCGACAGCTTTATCAGTCCGCACGTCCTTCAACTTACGATAGTTTGTTCCAATAAGCGGGCGCACGTTTGTGAAGCCTAATTTTTCAAGCGTCTGTTTAATCTTACTGTCTGTATCGTCTTCTTTATGAAGCAAACTATAAGACTGCTCAGGGGTGGGGAGCGGCTCACCTTTAAGCTCAGCAGGCTTCTTAGACGTTTCAACAAGACGAGCTTCGTTCGCCTTGGGGATACCTTCACCTTTCAATGGCTCACGCTTTGCTTTGACACCTTGAATCTTAGGCCCGGTAGCAAGTTCACCTGTTGGCGCAGGACGAGCAATCTCACCAGAAGCGTCGCGTTCACCCATAGCTTTGTTCGGGTTGGCAAGGTCTTCGCGGAGACTACGAATAGGATGCTTATCTTCAGTAATCTTCGTTAGATCAGAAACCCCTTCGTTTTCTTCCTTATTGAAACCAGCTTTGGCAAGCAGTTCACTGAGGTCATCAAGCGCTGCACCAACCTTGCCCCAATTCTCAGTGGCGAGCAAATCTTCTAACGCAGCTGACTCTTCTTCATATCCAAGCGAGCGAGCGTAATCAACAGCCCTGCGAGCCGGACCTTCAATATTCAGCTGCATTGCAAGTTTGAAAGCTTCGCTAGTGCTAGTCGCAGCCTTCAACTTATTCAAAAGAGCTTCATCATTTTGGGATATAGCTTTCGTCTCGAACTTCTTCGTGACGTAGTCGATGTACTTCTTAGCACTTTTCTCATCGCGCGAACCAACAGCGTACTTAGTTTTACGAACCTTTGCTTGTTCAATGTCAGCGACTTTGCCATCGAACAGCTTCAAACTAGCAGGGAGTTTCTTACCCCACTCAATAGATTCACCACTCTTGAAACCAAACTGAGGTTGCAACGCAGTGCTACCGTCTGCGTTCTCAGCCGTCAAGAATGAACTGATACCAGTAAGCAAAGCATCGCGCTGCTCAGCCAATCCCTCAGTCTCGCCTGTCACACCGCCCTTACGCCCAAGGGTAATCAACTTGCTAACACTGGTGGCAAACTCAACACCATCTTTGCGCTTAAACCAAACCGTGCCGTGCTCAGGGCCAGGGAAATTCTTAGCCTGTACTGACCACTTATTATTCTTCGAACTTACGTTGTTGAATTCTTCGCCGCGAACCACCGTACCTTCAGGGCGATTAACACGCTGATCTAGAATATAGACAAACTTGCTATTCACATCCTGCAATGCTTCTTCTCGATCAGTAAACGGCTCTTTGCGATACTTCTTCAGAAGTTCATCTTCACGCCTACGCAAGTCCACATCGTCTTTCGCTTGCCGTTTGGCTTTATCCCAAACACCGATAGTCCTAGCCAAACCGCCGCTCCCGCGAATGTTATCCTGAAGCTCCTTGATCTTCACCTTGTTGCCGATACTCTCAAACGGAACGTCAGCAAATTCACTCTTGCCGATATACACATCCTCGGTCTGAAGCTCGTTCGGTTCAAACTCGTTCGTGCCAATGTCGTCCAATGATTCTTCGTCGTAGGTTTCCTTCTTACCCTGCTGCATTTGCATATCTTCAGCAGACTCATAACTTTTGACAATGTTGTAGACTTCATCAAACGCAACTTGACTAGGCACACTCTGGCCACCAAGCTTCATGGCTTCGTAAGTAAACTTCATCTTGTCAGAGAAGCCATCGACAGCTTTGACCAGGCCTTCGTCTGGAACGATCATTTCCCCGGTTTCGTTTTTGGAAAGTACAGCACCGAACTTGCTACCAATCCACTCTTGCATGGAGGAAAGCAGAGAGTTATCAGCACTATCCCACTCAGCTTGATTTACAAGATAATCAGCAACGTCTTGCCAGTACTTCGTTTCTCCACCTAGGTTTTTCGACACACCACTTACAAAATCTTTCGCTCGCAGGTAACTGAGCAAGGGCTCTACATCAGGTTCCACACCAAAGCCGCGTGGCGATACTTCTTCAGGTGTGTACCTATTGTAGTAAGGCGCGTCAACTCCAGGCCTAAAACTCTTAGTCGCAGGCGGGTCGTCGTACTTGATATCTCCAAACATCGCCATACCGAGGCGGCGATCCCTACCAGGGAACAACTTCTCACGCAGAGCTTTAGCGGCTACTCGACCCTTCTCATAAGCGTCGGACGCAGCGAAGCGGTTACCCACTTCACGCAAGTACAACTCAGCATCCTCGCCAGTACGCTTGGCCATGCTCATGAATTCTTCAGTGAGCCTGCGTACACTCCCCGGAGCGTCAGCCTCAAGAATCCTGCCAGCCAACGCCTCAGCTTCTCCAACGTCAGCCATGTCACGTTGAGTAAGCTCTTGCTCAGTAGTCGCTGGTCTACGTGACTTCAGATAATCCGAAGCCTTGTTAACAGCACCTGGGAGGTTGCTCTTGATAGCTTGAGCAGCACCCGCTGCACCACCCAACGGAGCACCACCGAAGAAGCCGAGCGCAGTAGCGTCAGCAGTCTCTTGAAGATCGAAAGATTTGCGCTCAGGATTCATAGCACCAAGCATGGCAATCTGACCAGCTTGTTGCGCACCCTCAGCCACACCTTCTTCAACACCAGTTTGAAGCGCACCTTTAGCTGTATTCAACACAGCATTCTTAACACCTGTGCCTACGATGTCTGGCCCGAGCACTCTACCTACTGCGCGCGCTGTCGGTAGTGCGTCTATAGCGGCGAGAGGAACGCCGCCAGCTAGAGCCATACCAGTACGTTGCGCAGGTGTGTAGTCGCTCATGATCGTAGGATCACGACGCATAGAGCCCGCAAGCTCTCCCGTCACAGCTGGATAAGACCCTGCGGCAAGACCACCCACAGTCGCTGCCCCAAGACCCGCACCTGCTGCTCTAAGACCGACGCCCACTGGACCACCCATGCCTACTGAGGCAAGAAGTGAAGGTACGGCTTGACCTGCGCCGCCAGCAGCGAAGTCACCGAAGTCGCTAACGTTGTGAATATCTTTCAGGCTGGTTACACGACCTGGGTATTGCGCGGCATCTTGTTGAGCAGCATCTGAGTAGCTGTAGAACTTACGCGCTGTGTCTGGAGCTATAGGCTCAGTTACTGTACCAGCGAAGTCCAACAGAGTACCGCGTAATCCGTGAAAACCACGGCCTAGACCTTTACTGAATTCACCCAAGTTCTCTGCGGTAGGAAGTTTTTCCTCTACAACAGGCCGCGAACCAACCAGTGAATCAAAGATTGCGCCCATCACTCATCCTCTTGAATACGCCGCTTCAGAGCACTTCCAGACAGGTCACCTAAACCAAGACCAGCAGCGTTCGGTACAGTTACACCTGTAGTGCCGTCACTACCAACGTACCTTACACCGCCTGAAGGATTCCACAAATTGTCAGTAATCGCATTGTATAGTGTGTGGCTTCCTGAAACACCTTTCATGCGGTTATCAAACCAATCAGGGATCGTAAGGTCAGGAATTTTCTTTGCAGAAGACAATCCACCTTCGATGTCTCGGTAGTTGACAGCATTCTCACGCCCATAACCCCTCACAGCTTGAAGACCTTTGAAGTCTGTCAAAAATTCACCAATCAACGACTCCATCATCTCAGGGTCATCGAAAGGAAGCTGCAAGTTCGGATTCATCTTACGACCTTGAGCGATCTGATTTCGAACGAAGGTCTTGAACGCCTGCTTCTCTTCAGTGCTGTCTGTCGAACCAGTCTGCTGGCCATCCTTGTTAAAGACAGGAATCTTGAAATCATCCGAATCAATAAGCCGGTCCATGATCTTGTAATCATCCCCTTGCTTACCTTTTGTAACCCCTGCTTTGATACGCTCAGCGTCAAGACCCGTGCTGGCAACATACCTGTCAGTATCTTCCTTGACCATCGCGTTATACATAGCGGCGGCTTCTTTATTGCCAGCCATACCATACTCACGCAACTGTTCCATCGCTGCTGCGCGTTTCACAGCAGGGTCATTGGCGCGAGCTTCTTCAGCTGCGATGCGTGACGGAGCACCCATGCCAATATACTCGTTACCACGACGATAAATTACGTTACCACCAGTACCTTCCATACGACGCAAACCATGCTTCTCGGGGTTTGCACGCATCTCGTCAGTGATACCTTGCTTATTGAAGAACTGGCTGTAACCAGCTTCGTCAGGATCAACTTGCTGTTGGTTCACATTAGTCCACCTGTTACCCACTTGATCACCAGCGGCGTCGTGACGAATCAGTTTTCCATCCGGACCAACTGTGTAGAAACCTTTACTCTGCTCAAGCAATGGGGAAGCTTCCGGAGTTAGTGTTTGTTCCATAGCTGCACGGCGGTCGTTGGCTTCATCCTTGGTGGTATAGCCAAGGTCCGGCAAGAAATAACCAGCACCAGCACCGAGTACTCCACCAACAACAGCACCAGGGGGACCAGCAACCAAACCCCCTGTAATTGCACCAGTTTTACCTAGACCATACGCCCCAGCAAAACGACCAGCTGTCTCTAAACCACGACCAGCCGCGAAACGCGCACGCTCGCCTTTAGGCGTTTGAGAAATATCTTTAGCCGCGTCATAAGCTTCGTAACCAGCAGCGAGGTAAGGAGTGGCTTTCGCTCCAAACTTAGCTGCGCTACCAAGTTT
>JACDJB010003320.1_pt1 | contig 10681 bp, 9 predicted proteins | sample 7454121 | NCBI WGS metagenome assembly JACDJB01 (sample SAMN14253290, study PRJNA609438) | sludge metagenome | isolation source: sludge after 25d culture with pyrite | collected 2018-12-20 | reverse complement strand
TTACTGACTGCTCAACACCTCATTGCCCACTTCCTGGGCCTCGCTGAGGACGGTGTCGGCGGTGGCGCCGCCGGTGAAGGCCGTCTGCAGCCCGGCGTTGATGGTGTCCAGCACGTCCTGGAAGCCGGGCCGGAATTGCCACGGATGGGCATAGGCGGCCCCGGCCAGGAACGGCTCCAGATCGGGATACTCGGCCAGCCAGCCCTCGCTCAGGCTCTGGCGGGTGGGCATGGCCAGGCCGAGGCCCGTCCATTGCGCCATCCCGTCGGCGCCGGTCAGCCAGTTGGCCAGCCGGATCGACGCTTCGGGGTTGGGCGCGTCGGCGGCCACGCCGTAGCAGACGGTGAAGGCCATTGTCGCGTCGCCGCCCGGCCCGGCCGGCATCTCGGTGACGGCCCAGTTGAGATCGGGGAACTGGTCGGTCAGGTACGAGGCGATCCAGTTGCCTTCGATGGTCATGGCCGCCTGTCCCTTGCCGAACGCTTCGCCCGGCCAGCCGCTGTCAAGGTCGGCCGGCGCGGCGGCGAAGCCGTCGGTGACCAGACCGATGTAGAACTCGGCCGCCTCCAGCGCTTCGGGCGTGTCGAGGGTCATGGCCGTGAAGTCCTCGTTGGTCACGGTTCCACCGGCCTGATAGATGTAGGCGATCATGCGCGCGAAGTCGGGGCCGATGGTCATGCCATAGACGCCCGCGTCGGCGTCGGTCAATTGCTCGGCCGCGGAACGCAGATCGTCCCACGTCCAGTCGGCCGTCGGGTATTCCAGCCCGGCGGCGTCGAACATGTCGGTGTTATATTGCAGCCCCAGGGTGCTGAAGTCCTTGGGCGGGCAGTAGAACGTGCCGTCGATGGTGAAGGCCGCCTTCAGGCTGGGGTAGAAGTCGTCGACGTCATCCATCTGGTCGCCGATGGGCATCAGCGCCCCGGCGGCCACGTAGTCGGGCAGCCTGAAGCTGTCGATGTAGAAGACGTCGGGCGGCGAGCCGCCGGCGATGGCCGTCTGGAGTGCGGTGTCATAGTCGGGCACCTGGTTGAGCGTGACATGCAGATCGGGGTTGGCGGCGTTGAAGGTATCGACCATCTCCTGCAGGCGGACGTTCTCCGCGTCGGAGCTGGACCAGCCCATCAACGACATCTCGATCATGGTTCCGGTCGTTTCGGCCGGGGCCTCGGTGGGGGCCTCGGCCATTTCTTCGGTGGGGGCCTCGGTGGGTTCTTCGGCCATCTCTTCGGTAGGCGCCTCTGCCATTTCCTCGGTCGGCTCGGGGGCCGCCTCTTCGCCGCTCGTCGCGGCTGTCGGCTCGGGTTGGGTTGTTCCGCCGCCGCCGCAGGCCACCGCCAGCATGGCGATGATCAGCAGGGCAACCAGCGCAAACCATTTTCTGGACATGTCTCTTCTCCTTGAAATGTATGATGGTTCTTTGGTGCGCGAATGACGGCGGAGAGATTGTTTGTGTGCTAGAATCTCGCCCGCCGGGGCGCACGCCTCGCCGGTGTCGCGTAACCATTGCTTTGACCGGCCGGTTACGCGGCATCTCTTTCTTTAGAAACCGGGTTTCCTCCGGGAAACCCGGTTTCTTCTACCCTTGGCTTTGTGATACTCGATACTCACCTCCTTCATCCCGCCGGATGTCGATGTGCCGGGTTTGGCCGTGGTATTCATAGGTGAATGCCAGCCGCCGCCAATGGCGGGGCAGGCGGGGCCGCAGAGTGGGTCCGTTGGCCGTGTGGCGCAGCCCGGCGAAGCCGAAAACGGCCGCCTGCCACACGCCGCCGGTGGACGCGGCGTGGATGCCGTCGCCCGCGTTGCCGCGCGGGTTGCGCAGGTCGGCGCGGGCGGCCAGCATGAAATGGGTGTACGCCTCGTCGGGGCGACCCACCTCGCACGCGGCCCAGGCGTGGAACGACGGGCCGAGCGAGGAGCCAAAGCGCAAGTCGGTGATGGGCATGTAGGTGTCGTAGTTGACCTGCCACGTGCGTTCGTCGAATTCGTCGCGGAAAAGGCAGAGCAGCATGATCACGTCAGCCTGCTTCAGCACCTGGCGCTCGTTGGCGCCCTCGATGCCGAATACCACCTGCAGTGAGCGGTCGGCGCTGCGGAATAGCTCCGGATCGACCGGCTCGCGGTCGAAGAATCCCTCGAACTGGCTGATCACGCCTGTATCCGGGTTTTGGAGGAAGCGAATGTGCCGGATCACGTCTTGCCAGTGAACGAATTCGTCGTCGGTGAGTTGCAGCCGGCCGCGCAGCTCGTCGGCCGCGGCGGGATGATTGCTTCGCAACCAGTCGTAGACGTCCACCGCTGTTTGCAATTGCCAGCGGCACATGTAATTGGTGAAGCTGTTGTTGTCGACGTGCTCGTGATATTCGTCGGGTCCGATGACGTCGCGGATGGCGTAGGTGACGCGGCCGCTTTCGTCCGTCTCCGGCTCGGCGCGGGTGGCCCAGAAGCGCGCCCCGTCAAGGATCATCTCCGCGCCGTAGTCGCGCATGAACACGTCGTCGCCGGTGACGCGCCAGTACTGCATGGCGGCGTAGGCGACGTCGGCGGTGATGTGGATCTGGATGTCCCCCGTCCAGATGCGCACGAGGCGCGTCGGGTCGGAGAAGTGGGGCACCCAGCGCGGCGTCACCTCGTCGCCCGTTTCGGCGCTCTCCCAGGGGAACTGCGCCCCCGCGTAGCCGTTGCCGGCCGCCTTGCGCCGCGCGCCCGGCAGGCAGTGGTAGCGGTACATGAGCATGTTGCGCGCCGTGTGGGGGTAGGTATGGATGAGGTAGGGGAGTATGAAGATCTCGGTGTCCCAGAAGACGTGACCGCGATAGCCGTAGCCGCTCAGGGTCTTGGCCCCGATACTCACCCGGTCGTCCGTCTGCGGCGCGGCCACCAGCAGCTGGAACAGGTTGAACCGCAGCGCCAGCTGGGCTTCGTCGTCGCCCTCGATGATCACGTCGCCGCGTTCCCAGACGCGCGCCCAGGCGGCCACGTGGTCGGCTCGCGCGCGGTCATAACTCAGGCCGTTCAGCTCGGCCATTGCCGCTTCGGCCAGGTTCGCTCCGGCCGGCGCGTCGCGGTCGGTCAGGATGGCGGCCGGCTTGTCGATCTGCATCGTTTGGCCGGGGGCCAGGTCGGCGGCGACGCGCAGCGCGGGGAAGCCGGGGCACTCCTCGACCGCGGGCGGGGCCACGTTGCGGGATGACGACTCGGCCGCCAGCGAAACGGCCACGGCCACGCGCCGCCGTGTGTGGCGCGTCTCGGCCGTCAGCCAGACGGCATGGTCATGCCCCCGGCCCTGCTCCATCGGTCGCAGGTGCAGCAAATCCTCGTTGGCGACGTGGCCGTCGATGCCCGCGCGGACCGTCACGGCGCACGGGTGGCTGACGGCCGTCACCAGCACCCGGATGGCTCCCGTGTGCTCGCGGTAGTAAGCATGGAAGCGCTCGAACAGCAGGTCGACGACCTTGCCGCCGGGCGCGCGCCACGTGACCGCGCGTTGCAGGATGCCGCGCCGCAGGTCGGTGCGGCGGCGAAAGTCGAGCACTTCGCCCCGGTCAAGGCGGAACTCATCGCCGTCGATGCGCACGCTCAGGTGCAGCCAGTTGGGCAGGTTGACCAGTTCGGTGAAGACGACGGGCGTGTCGTCCCAAACGCCGTGGGCGAACGTCAGGGCCGATTCGCCGGGGAAGCCTTCCTCGAACGTGCCGCGCGAGGCAAAGCGGCCGTTGCCCATTGTGAAGACGGTCTCCATGTGGCGATGGTCGGCGGGGCCGGCCGCCGGGTCGAAGTTGTCCTGGACGACGACATAGCCCTGTTCGGGGACGGCGGCGGCGCGCAACTCATCGAGCGTCGCGCCGCGCAGGTCGTCGCGTCGGGCGAAGTGGCCGCGGGCGGCCGGGCCGGCGAATCGCTCGGCCGGGCCGAGGGCCAGGGCGGCCATGCCCGCCGCCAGCGCCGCCTCGATGCCCGCGGCGGCGTCCTCGACCACCAGGCAGCGGGCGGCGGGCACGCCCAGCCCGGCGGCGGCGAAGCGGAACAGGTCGGGGAACGGCTTCGGCCGCTCCACGCTGTAGCCGTCGGCCAGGATGCCCAACCGTCCGGCGATGCCCAGTCGCTCGCAGACGGCGCGGGCGTTCTTGCTGGCCGAGGCGATGCCGCAGGGGATGCCCGCCTCGTCAAGTTGGTCGAGCAGGCCGGCCACGCCGGGCAACAGGTCGGCCGGGCTGACGCGGTCGAGCAGGGCCTCGTAATACCCCTGCTTGCGGGCCATGAAAGCCTGCATCCGCTCCTCGCTTTCCGGGCGGCCGCCGAGGACGATGAGCAGCGACTCGCGGCGGCTGACGCCCCGGCAGTGCTCGTTGGTCTCGCGGTCGAACGGCAGCCCCTCTTCGTCGGCCAGCCGTTGCCAGGCCAGGTAGTGGTACTCGGCCGTGTCGGTGATGACGCCGTCGAGGTCGAAGATGACGGCCCGGAGCGGATCGGCGACGTTCATCGTGCGTACTCCGTTGTGACGGAATGCAGTGCAAAGTCGCTGGACCGGCGGATGACCAGCGAGGGGCGCAGCAAAACGCCCTCCGGCGCGGCCGGCTCGGGGCGCAACCGGTTCAGCAGCAGGCGGACGATGGCGTGTCCTACGTCGGCGATGGGTTGTCGGACGGACGTGAGGGACGGGTGCAGGTATTGGGCCATGGCGCTGTCGTCGTAGCCGGTGACGGCCATATCGCGGCCGACGACCTGCCCGGCGGCGGCGGCCGTGTTGAGCGCGCCGACGGCGATCAGGTCGCTGACGCAGGCCACGGCCGTGGGGCGGTGCTCCGGCGGCAGCGCCAGCAACGCGGTCATGCCCTCCGCGCCGGTCTGGACGAGGTTCTCACCCCGGAAGACCCATGCCGGATCGGGCGCGATGCCGGCCGCGGCCAGCCCGGCGGTGTATCCTGCCTCGCGATGGGAACCGGCTTTGGAGCCTTCGGGCCAGGTGATGAGGCCAATGCGACGGTGGCCGGCGGCCGTCAGATGCATCGCGATCTGCTCCATGCCGCTGATACCGTCCACGTCGACCCAGGGGAACGACCAGGCGTCGTCGGAGCGGCCGAAGCTGGCGAACGGGATGTTCTCCTCGAGCAGTCGGGCGATGCGCGGGTCGTTGTCGTTGGTGTTGGCCAGCACGAATCCGGCCACCTGGCCGCGTCGATATAGCTCCAGATAGGTCGTCGTGTCGGTGCGCTCTTCGGCCACGAAGGTCAGCAGGTGGTAGCCGGCCGCTTCCAGACTGAGGATTGCCGAATGGATGAAGCGGTCGAGGATGGGCTGGGAAGTGACGCCCGCGGGGTCGTCGAAGCCGTAGCCGATGAGGTTGGTCGATTGGGTGCGCAGGTTGCGGGCGCTGACGTTGGGGCGGTAGTCCAGTTCGCGGACGGCGGCCAGCACGCGCTCGCGGGTCTCCAGGGGAATGTTGTTGCCGGGGGTGTCGTTGAGGATGAACGACACGGTCGTCTGTGAGACGCCCGCCAGACGGGCGACATCGCTCATGGACGGGCGGCGGGACGACCTGGAATCCTCAACCATGGACAGACTTCCTCTTGAAAACTGCGGCAGCGTAACTAAATGGAATTAGTAATACGTATTAGTTTAGTCAAACGCGGGAAGATGTCAATAGGTAGAAGGACTTATAGGAAATCGAAGCAACGAGTCTTTCTTGCGCCTTCGACTCTTTGCGCTAAGCTCTGCGTACAATTCCACAGCGGAGAGAGATTCATGACCGACGGCAAGCGATGGGTGTGGGGCTGGGTGCTGCCGGCGTTGATGGCGCTGCCGGCGGCCTGCAACGGCGCGCCGAACGCCGCAACGAACGTCGCCGCGCCGGAGGCGGAGATGACACCCGTCGCCGTGCAGGACCTCGATATCGTCTCGGGCCAGACGATCTACGTCCCGGCCTATTCGGAAGTGCCCTTCACGAGCGGCGGCCGCACGCTGGAGCTGACCGTCACGCTGGCCGTCCATAACACCGACCTGACGCGGCCGATCGTGCTGACCTCGGTGCGCTACTACAGCAGCGACGGGCAGCTGGTGCGCGAATATCTGCCCGAGCCGCGGCAACTGGGGCCGTTGGCCTCGACCGGGTTTGTCGTGGACCCGGTGCGCGGCGCGGGGGTGGGCACGAACTTCATCGTCGAGTGGGTGGCCGAGGAGCCGGTCTATGAGCCGGTGGTCGAGGCGCTGATGCTCAACGCCACCGGCAATCAGGGCGTGTCGTTCGTCAGCGTCGGCCGGGTGATCAGTCAGATCGAGTAGGCGCGTCGGGTCATGGCCTCCCACGACGACCTGCCGGCCGCCATCTTCGACGGCCGCGACCCCACGCTCTATGCCGAGTTTGCGGAGTGGACGCGCGAGTCACGCCGTTTTCGGGCCTTCGCCGCGACGTACCGGAGCAAGATTCGGGCCAAGCTGCGCAACGCCCGCGACGATGGCGGCATGAGAGACTTGCGCGCCGAACTGGATGTCGCGGCCCGGCTGCTGCGCGACGACCGGTTCGCCCTGGAGTATGAGAAGTACGCCGCCGCCCGCCGGCGCGGGCCGGATTTCACCGTCACCTTTCGCGACCACACCTTGTTCAACGTCGAGGTGCGCCGCTTTCGCGCCGAGCCGGACGAGGACGAGGCGACCCGCGACGTCCGGCTGGCGGCCGTGCTGTGCGACAAGGTGGGGCAGATGCCGCCGGGCATGGTCAATTTGCTGTGGCTGGCGGCCGAGGGAGAGCTGTCGGAGATCGATCTGGACCGCGTGACGGCGGCACTGCGGCGATCGGCCGAGCGCAAGGACGAAGCAATCTTCACCCGTCGCGGCTTCGAGAGCGCGGCCGATTTCCTGCGTCAATTTACGCGGCTCAGCGGGATTGCGCTGCCGCGGCCCGACGAAGTTGTTGTCTGGTTGAACCCGACCGCCCGCCACAAGACCCCGGCGGCGGTCGTGACGGCCATCCGTCGCCTGACGGGTGTGTAAGACCTGACAGGTCTTGGAAGATCGTCTGTTTGAAGGGCAGGCGAGCTATGGCGCGTTCTCCGGCGTGCACGCGCCGTGGAAGAACGCCCAGGCGTTGCAGGCGCGGCCGTCGTCGAAAAAGCACATGCCGCACATCTGCCCCATGCCGAGCGTGACTACCTCGAATGTGTATCCCTGCTGCTCGCAATAGTTTTGGGCCGGGTTGCCCAGCGTCGGGTCGCTTTGGGCGGCGTTGCCGGTCAGAAGAATTTGGCCGCGGCCGTCCACCACCGCCTGCCAGCAAAAGCCGGTCGGGCCGTCGCCCAGAGCCACATGATAATTCGGCTCGGCCGCCGGTTCCCGGGCGGCGGTGATCGTCATGGTGCAACCTCCGGACAGGAAGCGCCACACGTCGTAGCCGTCCGGCGGGTTGGGTACGTCATCGAGCGTCCAGCCGGCTTGCTCCGGCGGGACGCATTCGTTGGCCCCCTGGCGCAGGAAGTCGAGCACGGCCTCGCGGGCCTGCAAAACGCCCGCGGGCACGTCGCCGGCCGTGCCGGTTGGCGCGATGTCGCCCGCAGCCGGTTCCACGGCGCCCCCACAGGCGGCCGTCGCCAAAATTATGATTATCAGGATGCCCGCGATGGGCCGAAATGGAAAACTCCCCTGCTTCATGGACACCTTCCCTGACGGGTATGAGGGTCGAAATTACTCGGTTGCCCCCGGGAGTGACTCGTGACCGGCTTCAACGTGAAGCCGTCGTGCCAGCGCGCCCCCGCCGCCGGCCTGGAAGACCAACAGGAAGCGGGCCGGTCGATCGGTCGGATTGTGGAAATAGTGCGGCCGCACCGCCTCGAAGATCAGGCTATAACCCGCTTCAAGATGATAGGGACGGTCGTCGACGCAGTAGTCAAAGGCCCCCTCCAGACACAACACAAACTCTTCGCCACCGTGGGAAACGGGTTGGTCGGCGTTGCCCGCGCCGGGTTCCAGCGCCACCATAAACGGCTCCAGCTGCTGGTAGGGCAGGCCGAAGCCCAGGCTCTCCATCGACACGCCGCCGCTCCCGGCGCGAAGGCGCGCGTCGGGCGGCACGAGGACGGCCGACGCGCGCCGTTCGTCCTGGAACAGGTCGGTGATCGACACGCCCAGCGCGGTGGCCAGCACGTGGAGCGAGGAGACGGTCGGTGAGTTGTCGCCGCGCTCGATCTGGCTGATGGCGGTGGTGGAGAGGCCGCACCGTTCCGCCAGCGCGCGCAGCGAGAGACCCTGTCGCTCGCGCAGCGAGCGGATACGCTGACCCACGTTGAGTTCGGGGCTTGTCGCCATGTGGCCTCTCCATCAAACCTGTATTTGAACCAAATATACAATAATAATTGACGTTTGTAAACAATAGTTGTTATTGGGACAGTTTCGCCGCCCGCGCCATGACGCACTGCAACATACATGACACCAGTCATGCTCTACGTGTGACAAATGTCACTGGAGGAGCAACCGACTCCGGCGTAAAGTACTCATGTATTCGCCTATCCGAATACATGGGGTCATGTGCATGGAACAGCCGTCGATCGATGAACTGAATCTGTTGCACGCCGGCGTCTGCCAGGCGCTGGGCGACCCGAAGCGGCTGCTCATCCTCTACGCCCTGAACGACCGGCCGCGCCACGTGAGCCAACTGGCCGCCGATCTGAACATGCCCCAGCCGACCGCCTCCCGCCACCTGCAAATCCTGCGCGAGCGTCACCTGGTGGTGGCCCGGCGCGAAGGAGCGGCGGTCGTTTATCACCTTGCCGAACCGCGCGTCATCGAAGTCCTGGACACCATGCGCCGAATCCTGCGCGATTCGCTTGCCCGCCAGACGGGACTTGTCAACACCGAATATTAGAAGGGTCATGAACCTGCCACCTCTGGAATGGAGCCACTATGAAGGAGTTTCGGTTTATCTGGGTTGTCGGTCTGATCGTGACAATCCTGATCATCGCGATCCCCGTCCTTCTCTTCGCCTCGTCGGGGGACGAGGCGTCGCCTGACCCGTGGGCCTACGTCCGGCCGACGCCGGCCCATACCGACCATAGCGCGTTGATGGCCGGGCCGTATACCGACGGCTCGGCCGTCACCGCCGCCTGCCTGGAATGCCACGAGACGGCCGCCGGCGAAGTCATGGCCACGACCCACTGGACGTGGGAGAGCGAGCCGTTGATGCTGCCCGGCCGCGACGAGCCGGTGACCGTCGGCAAGAAGAACCAGCTCAACAACTTCTGCATCGGCATTCAGGGCAACTGGACGGGCTGCACGAAGTGTCACACCGGCTACGGCTGGGAGGATGCCTCGTTCGATTTCCAGGAAGAGACGAACGTCGATTGTCTGGTGTGCCACGCCGACACAGGGCTGTATGGCAAAGGCACGGCGGGCAACCCGGCCGAGGGCGTCGATCTGGTCGCGGCGGCGGGCAGCGTTCGGCGGCCGACGCGCCAAAATTGCGGCAGCTGCCACTTCGACGGCGGCGGCGGCAATGCCGTGAAGCATGGCGATCTGGACGAGAGCCTCTATTACCCCGACGCCACGGTCGACGTCCACATGGGCCGGGCCGGATTCGAGTGCGTTGATTGCCACGCCGGGGAGAACCATCAGATCACCGGCCACATGATCTCCGTCAGCCCGCAGGTGAAGGACGAGCTGGCCTGCACCAACTGCCATAGCGCCACGCTCCACGCCGACGCGCGCATCAATGCCCACACCGACGCTGTGGCCTGCCAGACCTGCCACATCCCCGAAGGCGCGCTGCGCCACGCGACGAAGATGGATTGGGACTGGTCGACGGCCGGGCAGGACCTGCCCGAAGACCCGCACACCTATCTCAAGATCAAGGGCAACTTCGTCTATGAGCACGATTTCCGGCCGACCTACACCTGGTGGAACGGCGACGGCGACCGCTATCTGCTGGGCGACCTCATCGACCCGGCGCAAGTGACGAATTTGACGCGGCCGCTGGGCGGCATTGACGACCCGACGGCGAAGATATGGCCGTTTAAGGTCCACACCGCGCGGCAGCCCTATGACGTCGTTAACCAATACCTGCTGGTACCGGTGACGGCCGGGGAAGACGGTTTCTGGACGAATTTCGACTGGGAGCAGGCCTTCCGGCTGAACGAAGCCAACACCGGTCTGGCCTTCAGCGGCGAGTATGGCTTTGCCCCGACGGAGATGTACTGGTCATTGACCCACATGGTGCAGCCGAAGGAGCAGGCGTTGCAGTGCTACGACTGCCACGGCGAGAACGGCCGCATGGATTGGGAAGCGCTCGGCTATTTCGGCGACCCGATGACGTGGGGCGGGCGGGGGGAACAGGAATGACGACGGACGACGGACGACGGACGACGGACGACGGACGACCGACGACGGACGACGGACGACCGACGACGGACGACCGATGCTCTTCACTCGTAATTCGTAACTCGTAATTCGTAATTCGTAATTAACGCAGGCGGCTTTTATGGTACGCATCAAGAGCGGGAATCGTGCCGGCGTGACCGGACTTGTAAATCTCATCAGGCCGATTGGGGTGGTTGCGTTCGTTGCGATGATGGCGGTGTTTCTGTTCGGCCGCGTTGCCGTGGCCCAGGACGGTGAGCCGCAAGCGCCGTCAACGGCCACGTCGCCGGCGTCGCCGATCCACCCCGTCTTTCCATTACTGGATGCCGACGGGGCG
>JACDJB010003314.1_pt1 | contig 10689 bp, 13 predicted proteins | sample 7454121 | NCBI WGS metagenome assembly JACDJB01 (sample SAMN14253290, study PRJNA609438) | sludge metagenome | isolation source: sludge after 25d culture with pyrite | collected 2018-12-20 | reverse complement strand
TGAGGTGGTGCCCCGTGCGTTGCAATAGCCGGCCCAAAAACAGGCCAGCAGCAACACCGGCCACCAGGCCGGCGGCCACTTGGATCAGGGCGGGAAGAGGGGGTGGGCATACTGTCATTCTAAATCGAAAACCTCCCCGATGGACAAATTAGAAATTTGTTCATCGGATAACCCCAACCCGTCGCCAAGGAATTGTTGTAACAATTCCAGTTGTGGCCCTGTCAGATTACCCCTGGCGAACCACGAGTAAACAGTGGACATGGGCAACCCAGCATCTTTGGCGATTTGATACCGGGACTTTTTTGGCGCATGTTTGCGCCGTAGTTCGCGTGCGTTTATTTTCATGCCGCCATTTTATTCCAAATGTTGGGAATGTCAAATGTTTGTAATTGCAAAAGGTTGGAATACTTCCCTACCAATAATCCCCAATTATCGGTATCAATTCCGGCATTTGCACCATCCCCAAACCGGCGTTATCATTGTCGCCCCCGTTTCCCCAGAAAACAAAAAACCCCAAACAATTAAGTCTGGGGCGTTTGTCTTTGAGCGTTAATTTGTCTCAGTATGCTCTGCGCATCTCGTTTTTTGTTTCAGGTGGGTAGGTCGTCACTACCATTTCCATCACCGATTCGAGATCTCCGTCCGAGGGTGAGGGTGTCCTTCTTAAACGACACCCGAAACTCTGACCGGCTCATTGGCCGGGGGAAATTACTCTAGCTTAATTTCCCAAGACTATAATCTTGGGGAAGTATAGCCGAAACTCCGTCATTGGTCAAGGGCGAGTTTCCGCCAATTTTAACCACCGCCACCTCGCCGGCCGCCAGCATTTCCGCCAGTCGGCTGATACTCCCCTCCCCCACCGTCGGCCCCCGCCGCGACACCGCGCCCACTGCGGCGCAGATTTCCTGAACTTTGGCGTAATCGCCTTGCGAAATTCGGATCGTTTGTTTCATGCCAGCATTGTATATAAATCCGTCATTTGACGCAATATAGGCCAGGGGTATAATCCAAATCGCACGAGAATTAGTGACCCCCTCAGAGCGTTTCCCTCCCTCCCGCTCTGGGGGGATTTTTTTTGGGTGATGAAGTTTTGCATAATGACGGAGTTTGCAGTACAATGACGGCATATTTTACTAGGATGTGAAATATGTCTTAAAAATTTAAAAACAGGGCGAGAAACCAATGCCCCCGCTTGCGGTTGGACAGCAACGGTTGACACCCCTGTTTGCCAAGGCCCAGTCGAACATACAACCCTGCCAATGGCTTGTGTGTTCAAACTAGGAGCTGCCCTTGGCAAAAACGGCCCTCCATAAAAATCTGCCGCCGTGAAAATTCCGCGCCGGCAGAGGAAATGTCTATCTGGGTCAGGCCGCCAACTAGAAACGCACCCGCCCTTGCTTGGAAACAATACATGGGGACAAGCGCCACAGCCAGCTAGTTGCCAACACCGCCAGTTAGACAAGTCCCATCTCCCCCACAGGCAGATGGATATACCAGGAATTTAGGAAAAAATAAAATGTTTGAATACAAAATACCCTCATCTTTAATCTATCCACACCCCTTCGCCGCCCTGGTGCGAGAATCGCTCGCGCAGGGCGTTTTGGCGTTCCTGGCCCAAGGCGAGCCGGGAACGGGGAAAACAACCCTCGGCCGGGAGTGGGGGAAACAGGCCGTTACCCGTGGTGGCGGGTGGACGGTCTTTGCCCAGGCCAATGCCTGGCTGTCCGACGAATCCGCCATCAGGGGCGTCAATCTGGCCGGGTTCGTCGAAAGAAACCCGGCCGGAGTATACGCCCCCGGCTTTCTCCTCCGCGCCCTCGAAGCCCAGCGCGAGCGTCCCCACCGCCCCGGCGTGGTGGTGGTGGACGAATGGGACAAAGCCAAGGCCACCGCCGACGGCCTACTACTGGCCGCCCTTGAGGAGCGGCTAGTGGTGGATTCGGCCGGGAACGAATACGGCCGTTTGGCCTCCACCACCCTGTTCTATATCACCAGCAACGCGACGCGCGAAATCCATCCCGCGCTCCGTCGTCGTTGTCTGGTATTAAATTTCCCCCCCCTTGACCGGGAGGCCCTGGCCGCCGCCCTAGTCAAGGCCGGAGCCGGCCACAATCTGGCCGAGCTACTGGCCGTTATCGGGGATGAGGCCAGACGGGCCGGCCGCCCCGTTGCCCTGTCCGAGTTCCAACGGCTGGCATCCCTGGCCCCCCGATTGCCCGGCCGGGACGCGGTTGGGCATCTCATCGCGGGGTTGGCCTTGCCCCGCAAAAACGCCGCCGGGGATATTTGGGCGGCCGTTTGCCGCGACAGGGGGCGGAAATGAAATTGTTTTTTGTTTTGGGGGAGGGCTACGGCGGCTATACGGCCGCAGACGGAATCGGCTGGGAGCGGATAGTTTTAGCCAGCGCGGTTCTGTCGAGCCGCGCGTTAAGAGGGACGATTGACCTACCAATCCGCCTTCTCTCCGCCAACGACCGGCCGGTGTGGGTGGAGGTGGCGGACGAATTGGCCGGGAAGTACGTGGACGATTCCGTAAAGGGCCGCATCCCCGGCCCCATTTACGACGGGTGGGTGGAATTGGCTGGCTATCGCCAATTCCAATCGTTCATCACGCGGAATCGGCCGGCCGCCTTCGTAATGTGGCACCAGAGTTACGAACAGCCCGGCCAACAACAAGGCCAACAACAAGGCCAACAACAAGGCCAACAACAAGGCCAACAACAAGGCCAACAATCAGGCCAGCAGCCCTCGTTGCTGGACAATTATAGGGCCAAATACCCCCGTAATTTGGCGCGGGAAGCCGGACAAGGGCTGGCTCAGTCCCGCGTCAGCAACAGCCAAAAGTCCGGCCGGGAACGGGGAATTGGCAACACCGGCCAAAGGACGGCCGGAGGCGGGGTTATGGATCCATCGTGGCCGAAGCCGACCCCGGCCCTACGCGCCAAGGCGGCCCAAACATTCAGCCGCCTGCTAGATGCGGCTGAAGAGGGACGCGAAGTGGCTCCCAATCGGTGGAATTGGGCCAAATTGGCCACTCAGGCCGAGATGGGCAATCCGTTCCCCGCCCGGCGATGGGAGGTTGAATCCCAACCGACCATCATCATTGGCCTGGACAACTCCGGGTCAATCGGATCGTTCTGGCAGGCCATCGCCGCCGCCGGTAGTGCCATCGCCAGCGAGTTCCCGCACCTAGTGGTTGCCAACGCCTGGAACGCCGAGCCGTTCTACACCCCTATTGGGTTACAACAGCCCGGCAATCACCCGTTCTACGCCCTCTGGAACGGGCAACCCTGGTATCCAAAATGTCTACGGGGAATTAACCTCGACGGCATGAACGATACACAAAACCAAGCACTCTGGCGGGCGATTGCCGCCGAGTGCGGGGCGGTTGCGGCAATTCATGTAGGGGATGCTGAAATGAACATGGCCTTGGCCCTGGCCGAGTGGTTGCCGAAATTTATTTTCGTCAGCAACCACGGCTGTAACGCCGGCCGGGTTCGTCTGACGGAACATCTGCTCCGGCCAACCGCCAAAACCCGCGAGGTTAGCGGGGTGGGTTCGGCCGAGCAGGTGTTAGAGGCAATAGAGCTATGCCTCCGGGGGTGGCAAAATGGTATCTAAAAATATTTACATCCCCCGCGCCGGAGAATACGGCCGCTTCGTCCGGCCGTGCGGCAACGAAAAATGTCCGCACGGGGGAACATTCTCCACCGACAACCCCCACGCCCGATTCTGTTGCGAGAAATGTCAACGCTCGCAACAAAACCGCGAGGCGTACTTGAAGCGAAAAAAGTAACCCCCCCCACCCCATCCCCACAAGGCCAGGCTAACCACCTGGCCTTTTTTGTTTCCCGGCTGTGACCCACCGGCTGGTCACAGCGAAGCTCCGTCACGTGACCGTTCCAGAAGTTTGGGATATGGCCGGGTCACGTTCCGGCCGGAGCTTGTGACTGGCCTGGTGTGTCACAGAAACAAAAAACCCCATCTGGTGGATGGGGTTTTTAGAATTGGTTTGGGAAGTTTGGCCTCCGGCCGGGACTAAAGATTTTTGATAATATCCCGGGCCGCTTGAACGGCCTTTATTTGGGCGAGGATAGCCGCCCGCTCCGCCTCCCATTCCGTCTTTAGAACCCCGAAGGCCTCTTTTACCTTCGGGAGCAGCGGGTCTGCTAGATAGCCCCGCTGATAAAGCAAAATTATGGCCTTTGCTTCATCTAATTTCATTTTTCGTCTCCTGATTTGCCCTGCCGCATAAAAAATCCTCTACTTCGCCTTCCGCCCTGCTCCCGGCCGATACCCGCCCCGCCCGGCCGAGAGCGTTTTGACGCCCATTTCCGCCCGCAACACGGCAAGGGTGGCCGCCCCTATCCCGCCGGGGATGAGGGCTTCCAGGGCCGCGTTGCTCTGGAACAGCAACCGGATCATTCCCCCCCCAAGCTCCCCCTCATCCCCCATGAGCCAGCCATTGACACCATCCAGCCCGCGTGGGTTGCTGGTGTCAATGCCGCCGTCGGGCATAACAGCCGCGAAAATATAGCGGCGTTGTTTGCCTTCGCCCCAGGCGGCGATTGCTACGCAACCGTCCGGGTCGGGGGTGTTGTGGGGGTCAAGGGTGGGGTAGAAAATCCAGTTCATATTTCGATTACCTGGATACCCATCGCAACGAGACGGGCTAAAATCTCGTTGCGTTTCTCCATGTGCCACTTCGCCCCATAATAAGTATTCTCGTAATCCGAGAATTTTAATTTCACTGACACTAGCCGATAGGCCCCGTTTGGGACGACGGCCTCTAGCGTGTCCAGTGTATGATGGGACGATGGCCTGGTTGTAAATTGGGTATTGGCCGGGATCTCCACCCCTATAATTGCCGCCCCACTCGCTAGGGGCGTGTATCTGACATCCACCTTGCCCGTTGCTTGGGCATTGGCATATCGGCCAGCGTTTGGCTCGTCGGTCACATAGAGCCACTCTGACCCACCTGTTATCAACAATCTAACTAGGTTGTTGATACTCAACCCGTGATATGCGATTGTGGTGGATGTCATTTCTCGTTGCATATATACATTATATAGCGATTTTATCAATTTGTCAAGCGACTGATTAACCAACTTCCAAAACTGATTACGAGTATCTCATAATCAATTTTGGAAATTATTCTTCCAACTTCGCCCGTGACCCACCAGCCAGAACGCTCCGGCCGGGTTGACAACATTTCCAAACCCGGCCGGAGCGTTTCGACTAAATGAAATTTCGGTTGTCAAGTATTCCTTGACAACCGACAGCATTTCCAAACCCGGCCGGAAGCTGTGCCGCCCATCTCCAACTTCGCCCGTGACCCACCGGCTGGTCACAGAGAAGCTCCGTCACGTGACCTGGCCGATTGCGGCCGCACTTCATACCCCCCTCATCCAACAAAAAAGCCCCATTTCTGGGGCTTCTTCTGTGACACAGCTTGGCCGAAACATGCCGGCCGATTCACATTACTTTTTGAGCCAAGTCCGGCCGGCCGTGTACACCAGAGTCGGCAAAATCAGGACAACCAACTGTCCGATTATGTCCTGCCACCGTGCCGTCTCTGCCGGATCTGCGCCCAACAAAACCGCAACCCCGGCCAATATGGCCAATAATGTCAACCAAAACTCCGTTGTCCGATAACCCGGTTTCATTTTCAATCTCCTTGCAACGCCGCCAGCGTCAGTTCCAAATCCAATCTCAATTTACGCTCGTCATCCAATTCCCGCCGCAGGAGCGAAACCTCCTGCTTTAACGCCGAAACGTCGCGGTTCAACTGTTCCACCAACGATTTGTAATGCTGAACAACCTCTCCGGCCGCCACCACCACCTCATGGCCGGTTTTGGCCTCCAAATTTTCGGCCTCAGCCTGGGCCCGTCGCCGGCCCAATAGCCAGGCCACCAGCACTTCGGCCAACTTCGTCAATGCCCCGCCAGTGGCAAATACGGCGATACCCTCCCAAAATGTCATGGGTAGACCTCCTCTGTGGCCGGATTGTCGCGCCAACCAGGTTGGCGAATCGCCCGGCCATACGCGCTCAATTCCCATCCCCCGTCCACATCAAGGGCATGATACGGACAGGGCTGATATTCCGGGTGGTACGCCTCATCAATGAAGACATTAAACCACAGCACATCTGGCCGACTTTCCAACAACTCCAACTGAGGCGGCAACCATTCCTCAATAAATGCCCACGATGAACATCCCCCCACTTCCGACACCACCACCGGCCGGAACACTGGCATCGTAGCCGCAATCAAATCAAGCCTACGCCCCAATTCCCACACCGCCAGGCATGGCAAATCATCGGCCAAACACTCGCCCGCCCCCCATATCTGGTAGGCGGCCTCAGCATGTTCCGGGGCAATGTACTGATGGGCATCCCAAGCGGCCACCCATTCCGGCCGGCCGCCCTGTGCCAAAAATGACTGCCACCAGGCCAATCGCCATTGGCCATCGGTTTCATCGCTGGCCAATCCGGGGCCCACCAGCTTGCAACCCGGACAGTGGGCATGGGCGGCAATGAACAAGGCGGCAGTTTCGGCCGGAGACAGCGCCGCTTGGTCGGCCTGGTCAGGCTCATTGGCCACCAGCACAAACCCGGTGTACCCGGCCGGGACATGGTTCACGAAATCATCAATTTGCCCATCCCCCCACAAAGTCGGCAAAAATGCGGCCCGGCTCAACAAAGTTGGGTCTCCGGCCGGAGACCAGGTGCGGATGGTGGTTCGGGCGGGAACGCACAACGCTTCAGCCAGCCGATTCAGCATCCAGGCCGGATAGCTATAAGCCAGCCCCATTTTTGACAGCCGTTTGCCACACGGGTCATAGAAAAAAACAGGGTAATAAAGCCGCTCATCGGCCACCACAGCCGCCTCCTGTGTGGCCTGCGGCAATGGCTCTGGCGTTGGCGTGGCGCACGATACGAGAAATAAAATGAGCATAATCGAAATTGTCAGGCGACTTGATACCATGAAGCTCCATTGCAAATGAACACGTACGCTTGGCCAGAGACGGTTGTGATATTTGCCCCCGACAGTGTAAAAATCGGTTGGCCGGTTGCGCCAGGGTAATTGTTGTAAATCGTGAACACCGCCTGCGCCAACCAGGTCAGCGTTTGCCCTGCTACCCCGCTCTCAAACCAAATCAGACCCGTCGTGCTGGAACGGGAACGGTGGCTAAATCCAAACACGGTTGGGGCCAGTGCGTCGTTTTGTTCGCTATAACACGGCTCCATGGCCACTGTTGTTCCTGCCCCTTCGTCCGTGATGATTAAGTTGCCATGACTTCGGGTAGGAAACGACGATGAAAATGGGGTTGTGTCGGTGGTGTAAATTCGGCACGATTCAACAACCAGCGAGCCACCGTCCGAAGCCGACGCAACTTTGAGCCGCAGTATCCCTGTGGTGGCCTGTCCATCTCCAATGCTGTAATTGGAAAATGTCACATTTGACCGCCCGGCCGTCATATCAACCGCGTTATCGTCCGAGTTCAGGTTCTCCCCACTCCATCGGCCATCGGCGAAATGTACCTGAAGATACGTGCCATGGTTGCTATACGCCAACCGCTTCGACCCCTCGCCGTTGACCCCGCGAATAGAATACGGTTGATAGGAGCGGCCAAACCAGAAATCGGCGTTGTTGCCCAATGTCGCTCCGCCCAAAACGTTGAAATGGAATCCGCCCCCATCACCGCAGTAATACGAGGCAATGGAAGTCCCGGCCACCCCCAACATTTGGCAATTTACAAATAAATTGCCGTAACTTTGGCTGGCCTGGCTGGATCCGTCCACGCCATAATCTCGGTAATTGTTGACAACAACATTGCTGAACGTATGAAAATCGTTGTTTTGGTCTGTCGCCCCACTCCCCCCAATTTGGATCGCAGTATAAATGTGGCCATTTGTCCCCTGTATCCAAATGTCCCGCAACGAATTGTCCTTCGGCACAACAGTCGCCGAACCAGAACGATGCAGTCTGAAACCGATGGACAGGGGGGCCCCAGAATCGGCCACCAGTTGGAATGAGGATACAACGCAATTTCTGGCATCCACCAACTCGAAGGCGGGGATTCCGGTCGTGCCAGCCCACAGAAATTTTGTCCTCAGCCCATCCCCGGCCAATCGCAACCCCTGAACGGTGTCAATGGAAATCGTGCCGTTGACACTGTATGTCCCGGCCGGGACATACACCTGCCCACCAAGCGCACTGCTAGTCGCCGCATCTATCGCCGCTTGAAGTGCGGCCGTATTGGTGGACGCAGAAGCAGAGGCCGATAGCCCGTAAGCCTGCGCGTTGTAAATGTTCCCGGCCGCGTAGCCCATGGCCTGCGGTAGGGTCAGGCTCCCGCTTCGGTTAATGGCGTTGGCCGCCGCATACTCGGACGGCGAAATCATGGAAATATAGGTGTTATCAGAAATTCCCCCCGTGCCAATGTTGGTGGTCATCACCAAAGTTGGGTCAGAAATGCTGGCAATGACATTGTACTCAATCGAACCGCCTGCCAAAGTGTAGGCCACCCTGGCTCCGGCGATAAATCCCGTCACGCTGTCCACCGTGACATTTTTCTGTCCCGCCGCAGCCGTGCCGTTGGTCAGGGTGGCAACATTGCCCCCCGATGCGACAATGGCATCTAGCCGCGAATCCAGCGTAGCATAGGCATCACGGGCGGCCACCACTTCCGCGGCCCTGGCCAAAAATGTTGCGTAATCTGTGCCGGTTAGTTGCGCCATAAATTATTCTCCTCTAGGCCACCGTCAAGGCCGGCCGCGTTGTCACCCGGCCGGAAGCATCGCGGGTGATGGTACTTTGGGTTACGGTTTTGGAAATAGCCCCCAGACTATAAGTCATCGTCCAGGCCGCAGGCTCGCCATGCGTGGTATCGTAGCCGGTGGTGGTGTATGTCCCTGTGCCGCCGTCCGGCCAATTGATACTGGCCGAGGCTTGGGCAAAGGTATAGGTGGCGTGAAACGTTACACTGGTCAGCAACGGCCACGGATCCGACGACCATTGTTTCAGCATGGCATCGGTATACCCGGCCAACGCATTGCCACCCGATGGGTCGGACGGGTCAGGTCGGAGCCAAAATACCCCAACCTGAAATGTTGTCTCGTTGCCACTCGCGTCCTCTAGGCGAATCCCGTAACTATGTTCGCCAGTCACTTTCCCGGCCGTGTCGGCCGGCAACAATGAAATTTTGCCCGTGTTGGAAGTGGCGAAGTCCCACTGGGTGGGATTGGCGGTTTTGGTAATAGACAAAACAATATCGTTGTCCTCATTCCGAACCGTGAAAGTGGCCTCGCTAACCGATGTTCCCAGTGTGTGGGTAAATGTAAACACGGTTTGCAAAACCGTGTTGCCCGCGAACATTTGCAGGTCGCGGAAAACGGGCAGATTGCCCGCATAGCTGATAGGGGTGGGTGTTGTCATAAATAACCATCCTCAAATGTGTGCCTAAATTTGGTCACATAGCCCCGGTTCGTTTCGTCAAAAGGAACTGCTCCGGCCGGGACACCGCCAACCGCGCCATTGCTCCGGCCGGAGGCGGCCATGGCCCGCAACTGGCTATCTGTCATATCGCCACTGCTATAACCGGGCAATTCGTCACCCTGTTTGGCCTGTTTGCGCGTGACCAACACATCCCGCGAATCCAGCAACCAAGACAAATGTAATGCGCCGCCAATTGGGTTGTACTCATCTCGAACAACCCCCAACGGGGCATTGAAAGCGGTATAGGCCGCCCCGCCCGTTTGGGTTTGGTACAACCTGTTTTCGAGAAAATAGGCCACCGGCGTTTGCGAAATTTCCTCGTAATTGATGGTGTTGAAGTTGGCGATAACCAGCCGGTAACGGGGTCGGATTCCGTCAGCATCGGCCGTCCCGCCCAATTTCAACAGGGCAAACAGGGCCGCCAAAGGGTTCCCGGCCGGGAGCGCGTCAACGGTTTCTGTGTTTTCGGTAATGTTGCCCACCACGCAATGGGGGAAATCGGCTGTCAGCAAATCCGAGATAGCATCACTAATCGCCGTTCCCGCCCCGACGCTGGCCGTTGGGGTTGTCAGCCATTTGCCGGTTTCGATGTAACTGTAGGCCACAACCTCCAAACTCGTTTCCAACTGCTCCCCCGAAAAATCCAAAACCTTCATCTGCGGCCAAGCCGCAACCTGCAACAGTGCGTCCACCCGATTTTGGGCGGCGGTTGCATCCAGATCGCTCAAATCCAAGTGCCGCTCAATTGTGCCGAACCGGGCGATACTGTCATCGTTGGTGGTGGCGGTCAGTGTCCCGGCCGAATGGTCGGCGGTGATGCTGTTGGCAATATCGTCCAACGACACCTGCCGGGTCAAATGTCCGGCCGCCAATGTCATCTCCCACATTTTGCCCGCCCAAACCTGCCGGCCGTTTTCGTCTGCCTCAATGTCGTACCCCAGCCAAGTGCCAAATCGCCGTATCAACTCAGCACTTCCGGCTTGGGTGGTGGCTCGCCACGAAATTCGGGCCATCGTCCAGCCGTCGGGCAATTCCTCCTCCTGCTCCCATCCCGCCGATAGAAAAACCTCATCAATCCCCGCCCCCGTCGGCGGGAAAAACTCAGCCGCGCTCCGGCCGGAATCCGGCAACCAAGCGTAGACGTTGACTGTGACAAAGCTGGCCCGGCTCACGGTGTAAATATCCCCC
>JACDJB010003313.1_pt1 | contig 10690 bp, 8 predicted proteins | sample 7454121 | NCBI WGS metagenome assembly JACDJB01 (sample SAMN14253290, study PRJNA609438) | sludge metagenome | isolation source: sludge after 25d culture with pyrite | collected 2018-12-20 | reverse complement strand
CGCGCCAATGTCGAGGACATGGAATGGACGCTGGGCGCGACCTGCGTGCTGGTCATGCTGGTGGTGTTCGTGTTCGTGCGCCGGATGACGCCGACAATTGCCGCCGGAATCTCCGTGCCGCTGGCGCTGGCGGGCACCTGCGCGGCGATGTGGGTGGCCGGGTTCTCGATCAACAACCTGTCCCTGATGGCGCTGGCGGTCTGTGTCGGCTTCGTGGTCGATGACGCCATTGTCATGATCGAGAACATGTACCGCAATCTCGAGGAGGGCATGAAGCCGTATCAGGCCGCGCTGCTCGGCGCGAAGCAGATCGGTTTCACCGTGCTGTCGATCAGCATTTCGCTGGTCGCCGCGTTTATTCCGCTCATCTTCATGGACGGCATCGTGGGCCGCCTGTTCCGCGAATTCTCGCTGACGCTGACCTTCGCCATTCTGGTGTCGATGGTGGTCTCGCTCACCGTGACGCCGATGATCTGCGCGCATTACATCAAGGGCACGGTATCGGCGGACGAGACCTGGTTCGACCGGCTGGTGGAAGGCGGTCTGTCGCGCATGGTCGGGTTCTACGAGCGGACGCTGCATGTGGTGCTGCGGTTTCCGCTCCTCACGCTGCTGGTGTTCTTCGCGACCATCGCGCTGACGATCACGCTCTACATCAAGACGCCCAAAGGATACTTCCCGACCGACGACAGCGGCCTTGTGATCGGCGCCACGCGCGCGTCCCCGGATGTGTCGTTTCAGGCCATGCTCGGTCTGCAGCAGCGGATTGCCGATATCGTGATGGCCGATCCCGCCGTGGCCGGCGTCGGCTCCAGCCTTGGCAGCAGCAACGGCTTTGGCGGCTCCAACACCGGCCGCATGTTCATCAGCCTCAAGTCACTTGAGGAGCGCGAGGGGCTGACCACCACGCAGGTGATCGACCGGCTGCGGCGGAAGCTCGGCATGGTGCCGGGCATCCGGCTGTTCATGTTCGCGGCGCAGGACCTGCGGACCGGCGGTCGCCAGAGCGACTCCAACTATCAGTATACGCTGATCAGTTCCGATCTCGATCTGCTGGCGAAGTGGGCGCCGATTGTCGCGAAACGGCTTGAGAGCGTCGAAGGCATTACGGACGTGTCGAGCGACCGCGACGCCGCGGGCCTCGCGCTCAATCTCTCCATCGACCGGAAAACCGCCGCCAGCCTCGGCGTGCAGGTTCAGGACATCGACAACGCCCTGAACAACGCTTTTTCGCAGCGTCAGATTTCGACCATTTACACCCAGCGCAACCAGTACAAGATTGTGCTCGAAGTCGATCCGCGTCTGCAGGGCGATCCCGCCGCGCTGGATCGGATTTATGTCGCGGGCAATGGTGACGCACAGGTGCCGCTGTCGGCCGTGGTCAGGATGGAGCGCGGCCTGTCGCCGCTCTCCGTGTTCCATCAGGCCTCGTTCCCGTCGAACACCATTTCATTCAATGTCCCCGACGGGGTCCCGCTGCAGACCGCGACCGACAACATTCTGCGTGCCGTCGAGGAACTGCATATGCCCTCGGGCATTCGGGGCGAATTTGCCGGCAACGCCGCCGACAGCCAGAAGACCGCGAGCAAGCAGCCGCTGCTTATTCTCGGCGCGCTGATCGCCGTCTACATCGTGCTCGGTGTTCTCTACGAAAGTCTCGCGCATCCGCTGACCATCATCTCGACGTTGCCGTCCGCGGGCCTCGGCGCGCTGCTGGCGCTTCAACTGACCAATACGCCGCTGACGGTGATCGCGTTCATCGGCATCATTCTTCTGATCGGCATCGTGAAGAAGAACGGCATCATGATCGTCGATTTCGCGCTCGAAGGAGAGCGGCATCGCGGCCTTGGATCGGAAGAGGCGATCTTCGAGGCCTGCATCGCGCGTTTCCGTCCCATCCTGATGACGACCATGGCGGCGCTGCTCGCCGCCGTACCGCTGGTGCTGGCGACGGGACCGGGCACCGAACTGCGCAGGCCGCTGGGCATCACCATCATCGGCGGACTGATCGTGTCTCAGGTCCTGACGCTCTACACGACGCCGGTGATCTATCTTCTGATCGACCGCCTGCGCGGGGCAGACAGGCCGAGCGGTTCTGCGCAGGCGGCTCCGGCTGAATAACCTCGCGTTGCCGGGACGGCTTGATGGAAATATCGCCGCGAGCGGTCTCGCAGGTTGCCGTCTACCCAAGCGCAGCGTATAGCCGGGCGATGTCCAAATCCCCCAAAGCCGTTGCCCCCGACGAGATCGAGGAATGTCCGCGTTGCGGTAAGCCGCTGCCGCTGTGCATCTGCGACAGCGTGACGCCGATCGACAATCGCGTCGAGCTTTTGATCCTGCAGCATCCGCAGGAGCAGGACAGGGCGCTCGGCACCGCGCGGCTGACCGCCCAGCACTTCACCAAGGTGACGCACAAGATCGGCCTGTCATGGCCGAGCCTGTCGAAGGCGCTGGGCCGCACCGTCGATCCGCAGGACTGGGCCATTCTCTATCTCGGCTCCGCCAAGGTGGCCGACCTTGCGACCGACAAGGATCTGGTGGCGATCAACCGTCAGGGCGCGATCGAGGATCACCAGCGCCAGATTCTGAAGGACCTCGAAGGCGTGGTGCTGCTCGACGGCACCTGGAGTCAGGCCAAGGCGCTGTGGTGGCGCAATGCCTGGATGCTCCGCTGCCGCCGTATCATCCTTGGACCGGCGCAGCCCTCGCTCTACGGCAAGCTGCGCAAGGAGCCGCGGCGCGACGGGCTTTCCACCATCGAAGCCGCCGGCATGGTTCTGAGCCGGCTTGAAGGCCGCCCGGAGATCGAAACTGAACTCACCGCGACATTCCAGCGGATGCTGTCGCGGTACCGCGAGGTTCAGTCGTCCATGCCCGAACTCGCGCCCAAGCCGAAGAAACGCGACTATCGCCGCCCGGAGAACCGGCGCGGGAAGGGCGCGAAGGTTTAGGGCGGCGCTCAGAACGTCCGGCGCACCCCGACAAGGCCGGAAATCACGCCCTGATCCTTGAAGTCATAAACGGCTGTCGGCTTGAAACTGCCGGTCAACTGGCCGGGATTGGTCAGCGTCTGCGAGCCGGTGTGCGACTGATCGAGATAGGTGTACATCACCTCCGCCGAGAAGGTCAGGTTCTTGACCGGCGTCCACGCCGTGCGCTGGCCGACCTGCCAGATGCTGAAATTCGGATTGCAGCTATAGCCGTTCGACTTCGGCGACAGCGCGGTGAACGCGGTGCAGAAAGCCGCCGCGCCGTTGCTGCTGAATTCGATGCGCGAATAGCTGCCGAAAATGCCGGTTTCCCATGCCGGCGACCAGTTGTGCACGAAACCGCCGCGGAAACCCCAGCCGGAGGTTTTCTCGATGTTGCCGCCGGTGGTGTAGACGCCGTCCATCAGCGACAGCACCGCCATGGTCTGGTAGCTGCCCGCGAAAACCGGCGAGCCGCCGCCGAATGAATCGAACGCCGTGCCGGTGACGCCGCTGAGGAGATATTTCACCGCGCCGTTCACATAGCTTGCATCGAGCGAGAGCTTGTCGCCGGGGCCGGTCGGCAAATTCTTCAACTGCAGGCCGCCCATCACCGCGAAGCCCCAGGTGTCGTTCGGGTGTCCGCCGGTTTCGACCGGGGCCGCGCCGCCGGGGCCGGCATAGTAGCTGGCGTGAATGTTGTGCGCGGCGCCTGAAAGCTGCGCCGTGAAGTCCTTCTGCTCGACACGGATGTTACCGGTGAAATCCGGCGAGACGTTGCCGCCATAGGAATTGGTGAACACGCCGGTGAAGACGCCGGTGGCTGGTTGCGTCAGGCTGGCGTTGAGCAATTGCGCGCGATTGATGACACGGTTGTCTTCGATGGCGACCGAAGCCGAAACGCCGTTGCCGAATTGCGCGGTATAGGCGATCTGCGAGATGCCGTTGACGTTGTCGTATCCGCCGATCAGGTACGATGTGAGGCTGTTGGCGCCCGACGAGCCCCACGGAGTCTGGAAGACCGAGACCGCCTTGCCGAGGGTAAATCCCGCGAACTGGATGAAGCCGTAGTCGAGAGTCAGCACGCCGCTTGAAGGGCCTGCGCCGGTGTCAAACTGGAAGCGCGGATTGGTGTAGGTGCGCAGCACGCCGTATTCGGTCTGGGTGCGGGTATCAATCTGCAGTTCGGTGCGCACGCGGGTGGTGAAGTAGTCGCGGTCGCGCGACTTGGTGCCCTGGGCGTTGCCCTGATCCCATCCCGGCTTGTCGTAGTTGCCGCCGTTGAGATTCCAGTCGGCGCGCACGTAGCCGCTCAGTTTGATGCAGGTGTCGGTGCCGGGGATGTAGTAGTAGCCCGCGCCGTACAGCGAGCAGATCTTGACATACTGGACCGCCCTGGCTTTCGCCGGCAGATCAGCGGCCTGCGCGCCGGTTGCGATCACGAGACTTGCAGCCGCACCGAGGGCCCATTGTCCAGAATGCCCGATCCGCATCGACTCATCCCCAAAAGGTATTATGGGAGAGTTTTGCCGAGCCGGATTGCAGCCGCAAGCCGATGCACCCGGAGCACGGCAGTCTCCCGGCGGCTGCGACATTTTTGCAATAAGAACTTACGGCGCGCGTTTCAGCGCCCGCCCGCATGCTGCACAAGCAGCACCCCTGCGATCACGGCGAGGGTTGCTGCGGTCGCGATCAGCATGGCACGTCCACCCATGCCGCGGCCGATCCACCACAGCAGCGCCGCGCCCATCACAATCGGCACGATGACGTCGAGGGGCGAATTCATTTTTCGGTTTCCGTCGAGGACGGGCGGCGCCGGTTTTGCCAGTCCATCCATTTTCGCTCACCCCATCCCAGCCCACGGGCGAGCGGCCGCTGCAGGAATGGCAGGTCCTGAGCGATCAGGAGCAGGCCAAGCGGGAGCATCCAGAGCCCGAGAACGGGCAGAAAACTGAAAATGCCGCCGAGAACCAGCAGCACGGCGAGGGGGATTCGCACCCATCGCGAGGACGGCTGCCGCACCCAGCGGACAAAACGCGCGCCCCTGTCAGGCAGGCGATCCGCGATCCAGTCGAAGTGGCGGTCGAGTTCAGCCTTGGTTTGCGCGCTCACGTCAAAACCGCCTGTTCCATCCTGGAATCGCCCCGAAAAGGCGTTCCGGAGGGTATTCCGATGGTTGACCTATGCACGCGCCTGACCGCCCGCAAGTCGGAACTGGAGGAATGCTGATTAAGTGATTGAATTTGCTGGCTCCCCGGGCTGGATTCGAACCAGCGACCATTCGATTAACAGTCGAATGCTCTACCGCTGAGCTACCGAGGAAGACTGCTGAAGCAGCAATGGGGCCGCCTATAGCAAAGGCCCCGAGTCTTGCAAAGCGTAAAGTCTTGCAAAGCGTAAAGTCTTGCAAAGCGTAAATCGCCCTCAAGGGAAAATGGGATAAAAGCGGCAACTTTCCAGAGCCCTGCCGCGCGAGGAGCGCAAAACCTGAGCGGGGACGATTGCATAACGACCTATGCCCTTGTAACTAGTCCCGCCTGTGAGGCCACGTGGCGGAGTGGTTACGCAACGGTCTGCAAAACCGTGTACACCGGTTCAATTCCGGTCGTGGCCTCCAATCAGCGCGCGCAACGGCCTGCCGCGGCTCTCAGCCACCGCTTTTGGCGTTGCTGGTTTCGATCACCTTCATCATGTCCGCGACCGGGAAACCGCCGCGATTCATGGCGCAGAGCACGTCGATCATCTGATCGCTCGGCTCAAGCGCCGACATCAGCGCGGCGCGCACTTCCGCCGGAAGATCGTCGAACTCGTCCATCTGCTTGCGCATGCGCGACAACCCGTGGGCCGACAGCGAACCGGTCTCGGAGTCCTGTTCCGAGGGGCGGGGCGGCTCATTGTCGGGTCTGCGCGGGACTTTTCTCATGTGATCCTGTTTTGCCAATCGGCAACCCACAACCGGCGTAAACCTCACCGGCTCCATCCCCGGCATAGGCTGTCTTCATTCAAAAGCCTAGTGCGAGTGGAGTGGATCTGACATTCGCCCGCACCTGCGGCGAGCGCTGACAGCGAATGTCAAATCCAGAACTCCGCTCGAAATATTGATTGCTGGTGGTCCTTCGATTCTAACATTCGCAAACAAGCCCGCCGAAACGGGGGCGAATGTTGGAATCGGACCACCAGGACAGGCTTGCAACGCATTCGGCCTTGCAGCAAATATGCCTGCACCACGGATGGGAATCCGGCGGTCTGGTCTTTGCTCTCAAGAGGTTATGTCATGTCAGATTTCACGGCCCTGCGGCGGACGATGGTCGACTGTCAGGTGCGGCCGAGCGACGTGACCGACCTGCGCATCATCGACGCCATGCTGGCCGTGCCGCGCGAGCGTTTTGTGCCGGACAGCAAGCGGGCCATCGCCTATCTGGACATGGATATCGACGTTGCTCCGCAGGGGCAGGCGAAGCGCTGCCTGATCCAGCCGGCGTTGCTCGCCAGAATGCTGCAGGCGGCCGATATTTCCGAGACCGGCCGGGTGCTCGTGGTCGGCTGTGCCAGCGGTTATTCCGCGGCGGTTGTCGCACGTCTGGCAGGCGAGGTGTTCGCCACGGAACCCGATGGGGCGCTGGCGGCCACCGCCAAGGCCAATCTCGCCGGCCTGTCCAATGTGACGGTGAATGCCGCCGCCCCGGCGGACGGCGACCCCGCCCACGGCCCGTATGACGTCATTGTGCTGGACGGCGCCACGGAACTCGAACCGGAGGCGCTCTACGGGCAATTGAAGATGGGGGGGCGGCTCGTCGGCATATTCGCAACCCGCCGCCCTTCGCGTGCGACCCTGGTGACCCGCTCTCCAGCGGATTTCGGCAGCCGGGTGCTTTTCGACGCCTCGGCCCCGGTTCTGGCCGGTCTTGAGCGCCGTGCGGAGTTCGTTTTCTAGTGTCCTGAACCCGAAGTTCGCTTGATATCGCAGCGCGCTCCATAGCGAACTTCGGATTCAAAAGGACACTAGAGTGATGATTCTAGTGTGGTTTTGGTTCGCAAGTCCGCAAATGAATGCGCGGCGGAGATCATGCGGACTTGCGAACCACCACACTAGGACTGCATTCCTTTAATTTGGTCAAGTGTGGCTACAATGTCCCATCCACACTGTTTCGGCGGCGGCCGGGCTGAAAGGGTTTCACCCCGGCTTGGCGATGCATAGACTTACGCGGAACGGGCACAGGCGACTCAGAGACCCGGCTTTCGCGCGCCTTGACGGCGAGCCGAGCCGGTTTGGGGACAGACGTAATGCAAGCTAAATATCGGAAGAACCTCAGTGCGGGTGCCGCGCTTGCGGCCCTTTTGGTGAGTCAGGCGCTGACCACACCGGTCAATGCCGACACCATCGAGGCCGCTCTGGTGCGTGCCTATCAGAACAACCCTCAATTGAATGCCCAGCGCGCTTCGGTGCGCGCCACCGACGAAAGCGTCCCGCAGGCCTTGTCCGGCTACCGTCCGCGCATCGCGGTCACCGCCAGCGCCGGAACGCAATACACCGACACCCAGCAGAACACGAACACCGGCGGACGTGTGGCCACCACCAGCATCGCTGGTGTCAACGCGCCGCGCTCGGTCGGCGCCACCATCAGCCAGACACTGTACAACGGCGGGCAGACCGGCAACCGCACCCGCGCCGCGGAAAGCCAGGTCTCGGCGGCGCGCGAAGGCCTGCGCGTGCTTGAACAGACCGTGCTGTTCTCCGCTGCGACGGTCTACATGGACTACCTGCGCGACTCGGCGATCGTCGAGGTGCAGAAGAGCAACGTCCGCGTGCTCGAACAGACCCTGAAGCAGACCCAGGACCGCTTCAATGTCGGCGAAGTCACCCGCACCGACGTGGCGCAGTCGCAGGCGCAACTCGCAGCCGGCAAGACGCAGTTGCTGACCGCCGAATCCAACCTGACCACGACGCGCGCGAATTTCCGCCGCATCATCGGCAACGATCCCGGCAATCTCGCGCCGGGTTCGCCGGTTGACCGTTACCTGCCGCCGACGCTGTCCGGCGCGGTCGATCTCAGCCTGCTGGAAAATCCGAACGTCACCGCCGCCATGTACGGCATCGACGTCAGCTTCCTGCAGGTGAAGGTGGCCGAGGGCGCGCTGTTCCCGACCGTCACCCTGCAGGGCAGCGTGCAGCAATCCTACGAGAGCACGATGGCCACCTACCGGGCTTTCGGCGCATCCGCTGTCGCGCAGTTGACCGTGCCGGTCTACCAGGGCGGCGCGGAATACTCGCTGATCCGCCAGTCGAAAGAGACTCTCGCCCAGCAGCGCCTGAACCTCGAACAGGTTCGCGACCAGACCCGCGCCACCGTCGCGCAGGCCTGGGGCCAGTTGGTCGCCGGCAAGGCGCAGGTGCAGTCGGCGCAGTCGCAGGTCACGGCGTCGGAAATCGCACTCAACGGTGTCCGCGAAGAGGCGAGGGTCGGTCAGCGTACCACGCTCGACGTCCTCAACGCGCAGCAGGCGCTGGTGAACGCGCGCGTCGCGCTTGTCACCGCGCAGCATGACCGCGTGGTCGCATCCTACAGCGTGCTGAACTCCATCGGCCGCCTGTCGCCAAGCACACTCAAGCTCGCGACCAACGTCTACGATCCGAGCGTCCACTATCATCAGGTTCGCGATAGCTGGTTCGGCGTTCGCACGCCCGACGGCCGCTAACCGATCATCCGCATTCGCGTTTGCCTTGCGGCTGCGCGAATGCGGATCGGGTTCGAGCGGTGTCCGGTTAACCCTGTCACATCAGTGCTGTGATCAACCGTCCGCGCACAACGGCCGTTGCTTGCAATCAATTGTTGCCATGACATACCGTCAGAGGGATCGCCAAAGCGATTCGTGACGAGGGTGTGCGGCTTTCTGTTGATCTGATTTTTGGATCCGGGCCGATGATGTGGAGTCCGAGATGACGCAACCGGCAAAGGCGCAGGAGCCCTCGATGGAGGAGATTCTCGCGTCGATCAGGCGCATCATTTCCGATGACGAAGCCAAGCCCGCCGCGGGCGCTGCTGCGCCAGCCCCGGCACCCGCGCCGGCCGCTTCACCCAAGACCGAAGTTCCAAAGGCTGAGATGTCCCGTCCGGCTGCCGCGCCTGCGCGCCCGGTGATGACGGGGATTCCGCCGTCCAAGATCGCTCCCGCGCGTCCTGCGCCGGCTCCGGCGCCTGCCGCGAAGAACAGCCAGGCCGAGATCGACGCCATGATGGCGAGTTTCGATGCCCCGGCTGCGCCTGCGAAGGCTGCACCCGAGCCCGAACCCGAAGAAGATGTCTTCGAGCTGACCGAACAGATGGCCGTTCCCGAACCGGCACCACAGCCGGTGTTCAACAAGATCGAACCCGACGACGACCTCGAATTTGCCGAAACGCCAGTGGCCGAAATTCCCGCACCCCGTCCAGCACCGCCACGGTCCTTCGAGCGCGATCCTGTACGCGAGACGCCGGTGCAACAGATCATGTCGGGTTCGACCGTGTCCGCGGTCGAGTCCGCCTTCAACGCGCTGCAGAACACGGTTCTGAGCAACAACGCCCGCACGCTGGAAGATCTGGTCAAGGAAATGCTCCGGCCGATGCTGAAATCCTGGCTGGACGACAATCTGCCCAATCTGGTGGAGCGGATCGTCAAGGCCGAGATCGAGCGGGTTTCGCGCGGCCGCTAGTTCTGGCCATTTCGGCTTGAATTCCCTACATTTACCACAGTTGACTTGCGTCGCGCTGGAGGCTTTCTAGCGCGATAATTGCGTCAGGTTGTGACAATCCCTGAGTCCGTCATCCTGAGGTGCGAGCCGTCTTTGGCGAGCCTCGAAGGATGACGATGTAAAACGCCGTCGCCCTTCGAGGCCTCCGCTGCGCTACGGCACCTCAGGGTGACGGTACGCAATGGTCCGGCCACACGTTCCAGTACGCGAATTCATGATTGCAGTGTGATGATCGAGAAAAACTACCAGCCCGCCGAGATCGAAAACCGTATCGCGAAGGCGTGGGAAGACGCCGGTGCGTTCAAGGCCGGACGGCCCGAGCGCAAGGACGCCGAACCCTTCACGATCGTCATTCCGCCGCCGAACGTCACCGGTTCGCTGCATATGGGCCACGCGCTCAACAACACGCTGCAGGACATCCTGTGCCGGTTCGAGCGCATGCGCGGCCGCGACGTGCTGTGGCAGCCGGGCACCGACCATGCGGGCATCGCCACGCAGATGGTTGTCGAGCGGCAGTTGATGGAACGGCAGGAGCCGGGCCGGCGCGACATGGGCCGCGCGAAATTCCTCGAACGCGTCTGGCAGTGGAAGGCGGAGTCCGGCGGCACCATCGTCAACCAGCTCAAGCGCCTCGGCGCATCGTGCGACTGGTCGCGCGAGCGCTTCACCATGGACGAGGGCCTGTCGCGCGCCGTCGCGAAAGTGTTCGTCGAACTCTACGCGCAAGGCCTGATCTACAAGGACAAGCGGCTGGTCAACTGGGACCCGAAGCTGCTCACCGCGATCTCCGACCTCGAAGTGCAGCAGATCGAGGTGAAGGGCAGCCTCTGGCATCTGCGCTATCCGCTCGAAGGCAAACAGTTCAATCCGGAAGACCCGTCCACCTTCATCGTGGTCGCGACCACGCGCCCCGAAACCATGCTCGGCGACACGGCGGTGGCGGTGCACCCGGATGACGCACGCTATCGGCATCTCATTGGCAAACGAGTCG
>JACDJB010003312.1_pt1 | contig 10697 bp, 9 predicted proteins | sample 7454121 | NCBI WGS metagenome assembly JACDJB01 (sample SAMN14253290, study PRJNA609438) | sludge metagenome | isolation source: sludge after 25d culture with pyrite | collected 2018-12-20 | reverse complement strand
GTGCTCTCCCGCTTCGGCGGAGGTCCGCGCGATATTGAATTCCGCGAGATCGAAGATTCGCCGATCGGACCTTTCCTTGTAATGCACCAGATCTACGATGTGCGCGATGCGATGGGTGCGAACGCGATCAACACCGCGCTCGAACAGCTTGCGCCGCGCGTGGCTGAGATCAGCGGCGGGCGTCCGCACCTGCGCATCCTGTCGAACCTGGCTGACCGTCGCCTTGCCCGGGCGCAGTGCACGATTCCGCTGTCTGTGCTCGGTTTTGACCAGTACACGCCCGAAGCGGTGCGCGACGGCATCATCGAAGCGTGGGCATTTGCCGCGGCGGACCCTTATCGGGCTGCCACTCACAACAAGGGCATTATGAACGGGGTTGACGCGGTGGTGCTCGCCACCGGGAACGATTGGCGCGCGGTGGAAGCCGGCGCTCACGCCTACGCCGCCCGCGGCGGTCGCTACACCAGCCTATCTACGTGGTCAAAGGATGAAGACGGCAACCTCACTGGTTCGCTTGAGATGCCGATGGCGGTGGGTATCATCGGAGGCGCCACCCGCTCCCACCCGGTAGCAAAGGCTGTGCTCAAGTTAATGAATTTATCTTCCGCCGCTGAGCTGGCTCAAATCATCGTCGCGGTCGGGCTGGCGCAAAATCTTGCCGCCCTGCGCGCCCTCGCCACAGAGGGCATTCAACGAGGACACATGAGCCTGCACGCCCGCCAGATCGCGCTGGCGTCTGGTGCGATTGGCGACGAGGTGGAGAAACTCGCGCGACAACTGGTTATGGAAAACAACATCCGCTCTGAACGGGCGGTGCAGATATTGAAGGAGTGGAGAAAGTAACATTATGACAGAAAATAAATCCGGAACATTACTGTTACGCACCGACCGCAAAACCGGCATCGTCGGATACGGCGCTTACATTCCGCGCTACCGCCTGCCCGGCAGCGAGATCTCGCTTTTATGGACCGGCTCCCCCAAGGGTTCACCGGTCAAGGAGAAATCGGTAGCAGGGCTGGACGAAGACGTGATCACCATGTCGATCGAAGCCGCCCGCAACGCCCTGGCGCGCGCCGGCATCTCCGCGGAGGAGCTGCGCGCGGTATGGGTGGGCTCTGAATCACACCCCTACGCGGTCAAGCCCAGCGGCACCGTCGTGGCGGAAGCCATCGGCGCATCGAACCATATCCAGGCCGGCGATTGGGAGTTCGCGTGCAAGGCTGGCACGGAAGCCATGGTTGCCGCGATTGCGCTGGTGGGATCAGGCATGGGACAATACGCCCTCGCAATTGGTATGGATACCGCGCAGGGCAAACCCAGCGACGCGCTGGAATACACCGCCAGCTGCGGCGGCGCAGCTTTCATCATCGGTCCGGCGGAGGAATCCGCGGTGTTGATCGAAGCCACCTACTCGTATGTATCTGACACCCCGGATTTCTGGCGCAGACCGGAACGCAAATACCCGGAACACGGACAGCGTTTCACAGGGGACCCGGCGTATTTCAAACACGTGGAATCAGCAGGTCAGGTGATGATGGACGAACTCGGCATGAAAGCCTCCGACTTTACATACGCCGTTTTCCACCAGCCCAATCCCAAATTCCCGCTCAAGGCAGGCAAGATGTTGGGCTTCACCGAAGATCAGATCCTGCCGGGTCTGCTCGTGCCGGTCATTGGCAACACCTACGCCGGCGCATCGATGGTCGGGCTAACCGCCATACTGGATATCGCCAAGCCCGGTGACCGAATTCTGCAGGTCTCCTATGGGTCAGGCGCTGGTTCCGATGCCTTCTATTTTGAGGTGACCGATCGCATCGCAGAGCGCCGTGAGCTTGCTCCATCCATCGCGGAATACCTGGCGCGGCGCACCGAGATCAACTACGCCACCTATGCCCGCTACCGCGGCAAGATCGACATGGGTTAAGGAGCCGCCAATGAGTGATATCGTCATCGCGGGCATCGGTCAGATACCGGTCGGCGAACATTACACCCTCGACTTACGTTCCATGGGTGTGAAAGCGCTGATACAGGCAATGCACGACAGCGGCGACCTCAAGCCCGACGCCCTTTACATCGGCAACCTGCTTTCCTCAATGATCTCGCACCAATCCAACCTGGGCGCGCTGTTCACTGATTACGCCAGGCTGGATGGGATCGAGTCCTACACCACTGAAGCCGCGGGGGCTTCCGGCGCGGCCGCGCTGCGCCAGGCGGTGCTTGCCATCCGCAGCGGTTACGCCGACACGGTCGCCGTGCTGGGCGTGGAAAAATGGAGCGACCTTGTGCGCTCTGAAGCGGAAGCCGCGATCATGCAGGAGATGGACTACGATTACGAATCCATTCCCGGACTCACCAGCACGGGTCAGGCGGGGTTGATCATGCAGCGCTATTTATATGACTACGACCTGCCGCGCGACGCGCTGAGTGGATTCGCCATGCTGGCTCACACCAACGGCGCCAACAACCCGAACGGGATGTTCAAGAATAGAGTTTCGCCCGAGTCCTACGCGCGCAGCGGCATGTTGTGCGATCCTTTGAATATGTACGACGGTGCGACCTATGCAGACGGCGCCACCGCGCTCGTCCTCACCCGGCGCGAAAAGCTGCCGAAAAATTTCCAGCACCCTATCATCCGCGTGACCGGTTCCGGCGCCAGCACCGATTCTCTCTCCTGGCACGACCGGCACGAACCGATGGCGTTCAGCGCCGCCGCCAGGGCGGTGAACAACGCTTCGGAAGAAGCGGGTATACCGCCAGGACACGTGAGCCTGTTCGAGGTGGATGATTCGTTTTCGATCTACGCCGCGCTCACGCTGGAAGCCTGCGGATTGGCTGATCGAGGCAAAGCCTGGCAGATGGCGCGCGACGGCGAGTTCGCCATTAACGGGCGCCTGCCCATCATGACCATGGGCGGATGCCTGGCACGCGGCAATCCCATTGGCGCGAAAGGCGTTTACCAGGTGGTGGAAGCGGTTACCCAACTGCGCGGAGAAGCCGGCGCCAACCAGGTGACGAACGCCCGTTCAGCCCTTACCCTTGCGTTGGGCGGTCCCGCATCCACTGCGATTGCGCATGTGTTGGAGATCAGTGATTAGTGAGTCGTGACTCACTAATCACTTATTTCAAACCTGATAGGATTTGATAGGATTCCCCTCCTAAACTTAGGCTTACAAGTACAAGAAAGTGGCAATAAGGAGTAAAAAATGGAAAACCCACGCTACTGGCGATTAAAGAAACAGCGCTACGGCCTCGTTGGAGAGGTCTGCCCGCATTGCAATGCAAAGATCTTCCCCCCGCGTGACGTCTGCCCGGAATGCGGCGGCGAAGCCCGCACCGAGTTTGCTTTCAGCGGTAAAGGTAAAGTTTATTCGTATACCGTCATGCGCGACGCCCCGGCAGGATACGAGCAGAACGCCCCCTACACCGTGGCGATCGTTGCCCTCGACGAAGGGCCGATGGTCACCGCCCAGCTCACCGACCTGGGTGAAGAGAAGGTGGAGATCGGCATGCCGGTCGAGATGGTCACCCGAAAATTGAGGGAGGACGTGGAGAAGAAGGGGATATTGGTTTATGGGTATAAGTTCCGACCGATTGGATATGGACAGCGCGAGCTTGCGCCGCAATAATCTTCAATAGGTCCATTGCGATTGTGATGGATATTTGACGATCTTTATCAATAACGATCTTTTCAACCAAAACCCTAACTAACTTCTGTTTCATTTGAAATTTCTTAACCCGCTCCTCTTCATCAAGAGGAGCTTCGTTTAACCAATCCAAGCTTTCTGATAGATTTTCAAGATACTCCTTGGTGATCGACTCCCAATCTTTTAGCTTGTCGCTAAAATCATCTTGTTGATGGTTATTGAGTTTTTTCTTTAGAGACAATTCTTGAATGTTCAAGTTGGCTAATTGATAATCCATATCTTCATCAGTCAATTTACCTTTACGCGCTTGAGTTATTACCCACTGACGCTCCAGTGTCAGTTCATCCAATTGTTTGGTCAATTCTTCAATGTTGATTTCGCTTTCTTGAGCCCGAGAGGAAAGGCTGTTTACATACCTTTGAGCTCCTCCTAGCAAGACACCAGGATCTTTGAGTACCTCAACAACTTTGTTCCACACATAATCATCTAGCAGTTTATGACCAATAGATTTTGGACAGTCAGGATGTCTCATTTCTGGATACTTCTCGGAACAATAGTAGTTCCCCCCTTCAGTTTTCTTTCGAGGTACCATTTGACCCTTACTATTCTTTCTGCCCAACCGATGATATGTCAACCCCTTCATCTTCTTATCACAAGGGCAATATACCAAACCACTGCAAAGATAATCAATTTTTACATGGTGAACAGGATGGGTTTTATTAGCTTGTCTCAATAAAACAAACTTTTCATAAGTAACCAAATCGATAATTGGAGGTATCGATATCTCAAAGACTTCACCATCTCTTGTATATCGCTTAATGCCATAAGCATATTCTCTTGCTGCATTGAGGATCGATTGAATACTGGTTTTTGCCCAACGAACCCGTCTGGGAACACTAGACCCTTTCTGCGGCGCATCGCGTTCGATGAGGCGATTTCGGATTTCCATCAGGGGGACCTTCTCCAGGTACCATTCGAAAATTTTTCTTACCCATTTAGCTTCTTCTTCAACGACCTCTATTACTTCTCCATATCTCTGGTAACCATAACGATCCTGACCAGTGTTGGATTTCCATGGGCAGGTCTTTATTGTCATCGAACAAAAATTTTTCTAACTCCTTGTAGCATGTCTTTCCAGATTGTATTTTCTTGCTGATTGTTCTATGTTCGCAAAAAGTCCATCGGTTACTTCTATCCCTAATTCTTCCAAACCTAACATAACTGCGCCTACTATCGGTTCAAATCGAGCATTCACAAGTTTGGCTTTCTGAGTCACTGTTAGAATTTCTGATTTAATTGTGTCGATCAATAATGGGCCATGCCCCTTGAAAACACTTCCAGAAAGCACAACTTCCACATCAATATCCAGCATATCCATTTTTCGTAAACCAGCGATAGCCATACCCGCATATCCAATCCCAAAGGATTTAAGGATTCCAGAGGCTAGATTATCCCCACCGGCTGCAGCGTCAAATACCAACGGAGCCAGTTCTGAAACCGATTTCAACTCGCCCGTATAATATCTTTTACATAATTCATCAACTGAAGTTAGGTGGTAATGGTCTAATACCAGTCGCGTGAGTTTCGTTTCTACCTCACGCCCCGTATATGAACGAAAAATCTTGATGAGAGCATTGGTTCCTAAAGCAATTCCACCCTGCAGGTCAGGTTCACAGTAATATTGATAGATAAACTCCTCCCCGCTTGGTGAACGTATGGCACAGTTCCCCATCGTTCCTGCAATCATTATTACCCCATAATTCCGGAGGGTTCCAGCACGCATCGCGATGATGGCATCATTCACTACCCGTAAGTTTGGGCATAACGATAATTTCAGAAGCCCATTTCGTAATAACTCATACTCCTCTGGCCAATCTGCACCAGTCATTCCTGCAAAAAGAATTTCTAACTGCCTTGCTCGAACTTCAGCTTCACAAAGGGCTTTTTCCGCAGCCTCGCCTACAGCACTCATTGATATATCCAGTCCCTCGAAAGCATGGCAGGCACCTGCACTTGTTCCTATACCCAAAATATTTCCGGTAAAATCACTCACCGCTGCCCGGGTATGAGTTCTACCCTGATCAATCCCCAGTACAAATCCCATCATTATCCTCATTGGTTGGAAATTCTTAAATAATCTTTAGTAAAACAACTTAAAGACAATCATAATACAAACTGAAGATAGTCTGTCTGACCTACAAATTTGTTACAACCTTTTTTAGATACCGGAAACCTGAGGGTATCTTCACTCTCACCGACATTTCATCTGCAAAAAGCTGTACAGGAATGATATCCAGAATCGGGCTGAGAAATTCATCTGGAAAACTCAAATCATTCGTCGCATTACTAGATCCATTGTTCACCAGTAATGTCTTTACACCATATTCCCTTAATTCTAAGGCGAGATTAAGACCAGATTCTGAAGTATTACAGTGGGGAACAAAGAATACCGCACCCATTCCGGTTTGCGCAGTTTCAATAAACCCATGCCTGAACGCTCCTATCCCGCTGTAAAGGGCAGGAATTTTTGACCACTCACTGAGTGTCATTGAAGCCTGGCGTGCTGTGATGGCATGAGGACCATGACCCAGGAATACAAGGTGTTGACATTCGCCTAAAACATTCACCCATAATGTTTTTAATTCATTTTCATGCGCAAGAATAGCTTGAACTCTTTCTGATAAATTCAGTAAGGTCATCCATTCAGTTCCATCTTCAACCCGTGCCGCTTTTCGGGCAATCATCCAAAGCAAAGCCAACGAATTCACATAGGTCTTGCTGGCAATCAACTTTTCTTCACCGGCTACAAGTGGAAATGTCCAACGGCTTAGACTTCCTAAAGCACTATCGGGATAATTTGTAATACCTAATACATCTGATCCTCGTGCAACCTGTTTAAAGAAGGGCATTACCTCACCGCTCTCACCTGATTGAGAGATGTACACGAAGAAATGATCACCTTTTGAAAATTGATGATGATAGTTTAATACATCGATCGCTTCAACTGAGATAGCTTCGATACCAAGGGAGTTCAAATGAAATGCGAAAATGCTCGCAGCGTGGTACGAGGCGCCCATTCCGGTTACAACCCAGCATTTATTTCCAACAGACTCAATTACATGTGTAAGCAAGTTTGATCCCTGATAGTGAGCGACTAGATTTCGAAGGGCCTGAGGCTGTTGAATCAGTTCATCAAATAATTGTGTCATATCAATCCAATCCAGAAAATATAAATATTTTCAATAGTATAGCTGAATCAAGACAAAAACCTGTTCTAAACAGGTTTTTGCTGATCCGCTTTGGATCATGAGGAGAAATAGAGGAAACAGTTTTAGATGTTTTTTTATTCACGAGCTATACCATAAAACCCAAGCAACCTGAGGACGGCCAGTATCACGGGATCAGGTTTATCTTGCGTAAGTATTCCAGATTTCGTTTCGCAGATTTGAAAATTCGTTCATTTGATGCGCGAGGCATATCCTGTTCCACCACACCGATACCGTTAAAACCAATCTCATCCAATGTGAGCTTCAAATCCTTATAGTCAATAATGCCATCCTCAAGATCACACATCACATCCAAATCAAAAGCCGTGCTTGAATCCAAGTTTTCTTCCTTGACGCGCTTGAATACTTTTCCGTCGATATTTTTAAAATGTAGATAAGCAATTTTTTCTGCAAATTCACGGATAAAAATCTGGTTGGATTGATCACCCACCACATTCTGACCATTAACATATGCATAATGCCCGGTATCCAGGCAAAGATTGAGTCCGGTAAAGTCCATCATGCGAATAATTTCTTCCCGTGTCTCGATCAAAGATCGGATATGCGGATGATAGACTGTTTCAATTCCATGAGTGCCTAACGTATATTTACCCAATTCCAGAAACATCGTTGAATATTTTTCCCAAGTGCTATTATCAAAATTATTCTTCTTTTCACTGAATAAACCAACATCGCTCTCATCCATCGCAACAAGGTATTTTGCATCGAAGTCATTCAAGCGAGCACAAAGCTTATCTAACCGGTCCCGAAAATCATCCAGACTATTAAACTGGTCAAACGCGTAACAAACAGTCCCGGAACATATATCTAAACCACGTTTGCTGAGTTCTGTCTTTAATATTTCATTATCTACAGGCAAATAGCCGTCCGGACCCATTTCCAATTCTTTATAACCCGCTGCAGATGCCTGATCAAGAAACACTTCATAAGGGGTATGCGACGGTGATCCATCAGCATACCAAACCCCCCATGAACAAGGAGCTGTGGAAATAATAATATTACTGCTCATCAACGATCCTCCAGGATATGGATTGAACAAGGTTTTGGAACTTCCAATACGGAACACACTTTTTATATTGAGCATAGAGTAACATTTCTGCAAAAACTTTTTAACTGAATTTTCTCATTTAAAACTGTAATTTATTGTCGAATTATTGTGTGGAAAGCCATAGATTTCAGGCAAAATTTTGCATTAAAGTCAATGATATAGTACATTGACGCTTCGAATACATGTCCTTACAATTTTTAAGCACGGGAAAATAAACATCTCTCAATTAAGGAGAAGTATCCATGATCAAAGTTGGTGTAATAGGTGTTGGAACAGTCGCGCAGTTAATGCATCTCCCGATACTTAGTGATCTCCCTGATCTTTTCGAGATTACCGCAGTATCAGATGTATCGCAATCTCTGAGGGATTACATTTCTAATAAATACAACGCAAAAAATTTCGAATCACCTTTTGACCTGGTCAAGGATCCTGATGTCGATGCAGTTTTTGTGCTGTCCCCAGATCAATTTCACACGGATTACAGCAAAGCTGCAATCACAGCTGGCAAACATGTGTTTATCGAAAAACCAGTTACGCTTTGCCCTCAAGAATTACAGGAGCTGATAGAACTCGAAAAACAACATCCAAACCAAATATGTATGGTTGGTTACATGCGTCGTTTCGCGCAAGGTTTCCTGAAGTGCAAAGAGATTTTCGATGCCGATCCTCGCAAGATCGAATATATGCGGTTTCGCGATATTATCCTGGAAGGAGATTTTTACATTGGCCAGACCAAGATACCATTCTCACCCAAGGACATCAGTGATGAAGTCAAAGCAGAGAGTGGAAAACGTCGCCGAGACCAAATTGAGCTTGCATTGGGTAAGGGTAGCAGTGAACAACAAAAGATATCGTACCAGATGCTAACTGGACTGGGCTGCCATACATTGTCCGCCGTACGCGAACTTGTAGGTCTTCCTAAAGAGATAAAATCTGTCGCTGTTGACGGCGAACACTTGATCGTGGTTTTCCAATATGAAGGTTTTCTTGCAATATATGAGATAGTAAACGATCAGGATATTGTTCAGTTTGACGCCGCCATCGAGATATATCAACACGATCGATATATGCACATCAAACACGAAACCCCTTATTTACGCTATCAGCCGCATAATTTCACTGTTATCGAGTCAAGCAAAACAGATACCAAGACAACTATTTATGGACCAGATTACCGTGATTCATTTGAAAATGAATTGAAATATTTCTACAAATGTGTTGAAACCGGTCAAAAACCAAAGACTTCCTTTGAGGATTCAATGCAAGATCTGATCTTATTCAAACAGATAAGTGACATGATATAGATAAAAGAAAAGAATGGATTACAAAATGAATTTAATGCAGGAGTATATTAATCAACAACCCAGCATACTGAAGTCAATTGTAGATGACCGACAACAAATAACCAGCAAATTTGTTGAACTATTTAAGAAGGAAAACTTCGACCGGATTGTGATTATTGGATCCGGCAGTTCTTACAATGCCGGATTAATGGCAAAACCAATAATTGAAAAATCAATGGGAATTGAAACTGCTGCTGTCATACCTACCCGTATGGATGATTTAGAATATGTCTCAGCGACCAAGATTCTCTATTGTGTGCTTTCTCAAGGTGGGCGTAGCACTAACACTTTGCACGTGATCCGTGAGCTAACAAAAAACAAGAAGTCAGTCATTACTTTAACAGAAAAAGAAGACTCCCCTATTGCTCAGTTGGCTTTGGTCAATCTTACTATTCCCATTGGCGAAGAAAATATCGGAGCAAAGACAAAAGGTGTTACGGCCACAGCTCTCATCTTAATGCTGGCATTTCTGGAGTTAGGTAAAACGCAAGGTTCGATTAATGATCGTTTTTATACAACGACAATAGAAGCGCTTAATTTCATAATCGCGCATATGGACCAAAATATCAAACGTTCAATTACCTGGTGCAATGAAATAAAAAAGTTGCTACGCGATGTAAATATTATCAATATAATCTCAAAGGGAACAAGTTTGGGTGCGGCAAAGGAGGGAACACTAAAACTTCTTGAAACTCTTTGGAAACCTGTCACCTATTATGAATTCGAGGAGTATTTGCATGGGCCGGAAAACGCATTGGATGAGAAAACTGCCGGATTGCTGCTCCTGCCAAATGATGATGATGCACAGCGAATGATAAATCTCTCTACTTATGCGAAAGATAAAAATTATCGTTTTCTGTTAATAGATCTCAAGAATGAACATCCTAAACCCGGTAATTTAAGTCTTGCCGGGTCAAACAATGATTACCTATCAAGTTTTGAATATCTACCACCACTGCAAACCTTGAGTGCACAACTTTCTGATTACCTTGATAATGATATTAGCAAGCCAAGATTTCCAGATTTTTACACGACAATGGGTACCAAGCTTCAATAGTTTATCAATATTGGGTACATTTCTAGATATGAATGTCATCTGGGAGTGTACCCTTTTTCATATCAAATTTACTTTTAAGAAATTCCATGACCCAACAGCATCTCTATGCTCATAAACGAATCAATGTAAAGTTTTTTCTCCTACAATCCCTGATTGCTGCAATAAGTTGCATCGGTTGGTCGTTCGTTACACCAATCCTTTTGCGATTTGGTTATGGTGCATATGCAATTGGTGTTGCCCTGACACTGGCAGCTTTATCCAGCGCATTTATCAAACCTATATGGGGGTATTTGCTTGATAGGTTTGCCAAATCACGAC
>JACDJB010003311.1_pt1 | contig 10697 bp, 9 predicted proteins | sample 7454121 | NCBI WGS metagenome assembly JACDJB01 (sample SAMN14253290, study PRJNA609438) | sludge metagenome | isolation source: sludge after 25d culture with pyrite | collected 2018-12-20 | reverse complement strand
TTTCGCGCATGTACATGCGCACAGGGTCGGTGGTGCGGCCGAACTCGGCATCGACTTGAGATGCGAGCACGGCAACCGCTTCTTCGGTGGCATCTTCGTCGCTGGCAGCGCGGGACTCGTCGGCCAGGCCGAGGTCATCGCCATCGGGCGCGACTTCGGAAACGGAAATGCCCATTTCCTGAATCATCCCGATGATGTCTTCGATCTGGTCGGCATCGACAAGGGCTTCGGGTAAATGGTCGCTGATTTCCGCGTAGGTTAGGTAGCCCTGTTCCCGGCCGCGAGCGATGAGTGATTTGATGCTGGCCTGCTGGTCTTCGTACATGTGCGGCATTCACCTGTTTGGCGTAAATTTTCGAACCGTAGATTATAGCGGCTCTGAAAAAAATTGCCGCAGTTTCTGAGGGTTCATTGGAGTTAAGGTGTTTATGGTCAATGTGCGGTAATTCAATCCCTATGTAAATGCTGATTTATTCCATCCTTGGAATAAATCAGCGCTTCCCTAGGATTTGTGATTTTTGCCTTGCTCTGCCATGAAGCGCGCGAGCGCCTGCCGTGACGCCTGTTTGCTGGCGGCATCCGCCTCGCTACGATGCAGTTGGATCAGGGTGTCGTGGAGGATGTCCTGTGCGGTTTCGGAGGTTTCTATGCCCTGAAATTCGATGGCGAGCGCGGTCTTCGTTTCTTCCGCTCCCCAGAACTCGGTGGCCGATTGAACCCACTGCGTACGCGGTTGTGATGCCAGCAGCCGGAACCCTTCGGGAATCCTGGCGTTGAACCAGACTTCCGGTGCCAGAACCCGCTGCAACAGATCGGGGTGTTTGAGCACAATCGAGAGAATCAGGGTCTGTTTGGCATAGCTTTGCGGCTTACTGCGCGGAAGGGTTGGTTCGGTGGGCCCTGTGTTTTTTTTGTAAGCTGCGCGCCACACGCCGGTATGTTCGTTGATGCGGCGCTGGGTGATGCGTTTGAGCGCGCCGTCGGGCAGGGTGCGAATCCAGTCGTTGCCCAGCTTGGATTTTTTCGCCATGGCCGCCGTGTCCTGCCCCGGTTCCATTTGATCGAGCAGTTGCAGGATGAAATTGTCGAACGACAGACTGTGGTGCTCGATCAGCTCGATAAAAGCCGGTTTGCCCTTGGCCTGAATGAAGCTATCCGGGTCCTCGCCATCGGGAAGGAACAAAAAGCGCAGGTCTCGACCATCGGTGAGATGGGGCAGGGCAGCGTGCAGCGCCTTGGTCGCGGCCCTGCGGCCGGCGGCATCGCCATCGAAACAGAACACCAGGCTGGGGCTGAAACGATACAGGCTTTGTATCTGTTCGTCGGTTGTGGCCGTGCCCATGGTCGCGACGACGTTGCGCACGCCGTGTTGCGCCAGCATCACCACGTCCATGTAGCCTTCGACGATGATGACGCGGGCAGGTCGGGCGTCTTCGAGCCTTGCTTCATACAGGCCGTAGAGGTTCTGGCCTTTATGGAACAGTCTCGACTCGGGCGAGTTGAGATACTTGGGTTCGCCCGCACCTAAAATACGACCACCGAACCCGATGATCTGACCGCGTTTGTCCCGGATCGGGAACATGATGCGCCGCCGGAAGCGATCGTATTGTTCACCATCGTCTTTCTGCACGATCAGACCGAGTTCCAGTAGCTCATCACGCATTTTCGGCTGTGATTCGCAGTGGGCCAGCAAGAGGTTGCCATTGGGGGCGAAGCCCAGTTGGAACAAGGCCGCCGTCTCGCCATTAACGCCGCGTTGCTTGAGGTAGTCGATCGCTTCCTGATGCGCACGGAGTTGGCGCTTGAAGTGGGTGTTGGCGAAACTCATGCTGTCGAGCATGGCGGCCTGTTCTTCCAGCGCCTTGTGATCCACTTCGCTGACTGGCAGCGTCATGCCTGCGCGTATCGCCAGTTCCTCGATCGCGCCGCGAAAATCCCGATGCTCATAATCCATCAGAAAACTGACGGCATTGCCATGCGCCCCGCAACCGAAGCAGTGATAGAACTGCTTATCCGGGTTTACGTAGAAAGAAGGCGTTTTTTCCTGATGGAACGGGCAACAGGCCGCATATTCCTTGCCTTTTTTCTTGAGCGGCACCTGGGCGTTGATCAGCTCGACCAGATCCGTGCGGGCCAGCACATCGTCAATAAAGGATTCGGGGATGAAGCTCATGTCGCGCATTGTAGAGTAACCGTCAAATCTCGCCAGCGGGCTGGTGAGATCGGTCGAGAAGTTTTGTCGTTTGGTTTGTCAATCGGGCGCTGTGATTGGTGCTGGTCAATCGAATGATGTTTGACGGTGTGTTGCGGCTGCGCCAACGCTTGCCTCTTTGTCAGATTGTCCTTGTGTTCGTCTGGTGGCAAAAATGATAATTATCAAATTGTTATTTGGTTTACTTAAAGATGATGGGCAATTTGTATTTGTTGCTTGAGTGTTGTTGAATTTGCGGTCAAACTAGCAACAAAAAATAGCCGATCAATCGTTTTTGATTGGTCGCGAACGGCAGGATTCAAAGGGGTATTCCAATGCGATGGTCAAAATGGGTTGGATGGAGTTTTGCGGCCACGATGCTTGTCACGCCCTTGTGGGCGCAGGCTGCTGAAAAGTCAGCTGCAAAGCATGCGGCTGTACCTGTTCCTGAGGCAAAAACCGAAGATTTGTATGCGGGTAATAGCCTCGAGCGCTGGATGCCTAAAGCCGAGCGCGGGGATATTTTCGCTCAATATGTTCTGGGCCATATGTATTGTGTGGGGCAGGGCGTACCGAAAGATATGGCTAAGGGTTTGTCCTGGTATCAGCGCGCGGCTGATCAGGGATTCGCCCCGGGGCAATTGGCTTTAGGCACCATGTATTACAACGGTGAGGGTGTAAAGCAGGATTATACCCTGGCGGCCAAGTGGTTCCGCCTCGCCGCCGAGCGTGGCTATGACCGGGCACAAAGCAATCTGGCGGCGATGTACATGAATGGCACCGGGGTGCCGCAAGACTACACGCAAGCTGTCAAATGGTTCCGTGCTGCGGCCAATCAGGGTTATGCCACTGCCCAATATTCGTTGGGCAGGATGTATTCGGACGGCACAGGCATGAGCAAGCCGGATGTGGTGGCTGCCTACGGGTTGCTGCGTCCACTGGTGGAAAAGGGCAATACCGCCGCCGTCGCTGCCATGAAGGAGCTGCTGCCCAAGATGAACCCGGATCAGATCAAGAAGGGACAGGAGCTCGCCGCGCAGATTCGCGGCAAGAACCGTTTGAACAAGGCGTTGGACGCCTACGAGAAAGTCGCAATGCGTTGATTATGCGCGTTCGATTCGGGTTAGGGGCTTCGGCCCCTTTTTCGTATGCAGGTGCTGGTAAATGGGCTTAGGGAAGCGCTGATTTATTCAGTGCTTCCCGTTTGGGGCAGGATGCCCCAACACGATCAAAGACGTCAGTCTTTGATTCGTGAGAGCCATCGCGGGCGTGTACCGCGATGAGCGAGCTGATTTATTCCAAGGATGGAATAAATCAGCATTTACTTAGAGCAGCGGCGTCGTCAGGCGGGCCAGATTCTGGACGATGACCTCGCGCCGACTGCGCAGCGCCCAGGCTTCGATGCTCAGAATACGGGCAGAGTCGCGATAACGTGTCAGCAACCGGTTGAGTGTCTGGGCGGTTTGCGGCGCATAGAACAAAAGACCGAGCTCCGCGTTGATGAGCGATGAGCGCACATCCAGATTGGCACTGCCGATCAATGAAATCCGGTCGTCAAACAGGGCAAATTTAGTGTGCAGAAAGTACCGGGGGTAACGGCGAATAATGACGCCGACTTCCAGAAGCTCTGCATAGTAGGATTCCTGTGCCCATTGCACCAGACGCTGGTCGAGTCGCTCCGAGAGAATCAGTTCCACCTCCACGCCGCGTTGCGCCGCTGTTTTGAGGGCGAGCAGCATCGGATCGTCCGGTACGAAATAAGGTGTGACGAGGCGGATCGATTCGGTGCTCACGTGCAGCAGTGACAGCAGCAGTTGTTGCTGAACCGGATCGGGGTATTCCGGCCCGCTGGGCAGACCGAGGCAGATTTCCTCACCAGCCGTCTGCGGGATCGGGAAATACTGGACTCCGGTGAGCATGGCATTGCGCTCGACATACCAGTCACCGGCAAAGACGGTCTGTAACTCCAGCACAATGGGGCCTTGCAGGCGCAGCATGATGTCTTCGTAGATGATTTTTGGCTTGAAATCCGGACGGATCAGATTCATGGAACCGGCATAACCGATCAGCCCGTCGATCACCACGAGCTTGCGGTGATTGCGTAAATCGAAACGCGCCGCCTGGCGTGGGAGTTTGCTGCGTGGAAAGGCGCGTGCCACCCGGATGCCCTCGGCCTCCAATGCCAGCAACGGGGCCATGAACGCCTTGCTGCCGTAGTCATCCACCAATAGGCGGACTTCAACGCCCCGCTTCACCGCGCGGAGCATGGCCGCGAAAACGGGTTCGGTTAACTCGTCCCGGGCGGCGATATAAAACAGCAGATGCACCGAATGATTGGCGTTGTCGATGTCGGCAGCCAGTTGCCGGACCAGTTCGGGGAGCTGCTCGATCACGGCGACCGCATTGCCGCCAAACTCGGGGAATATGCGCCAATGTCGCGCCAGTTGTACGATCGGACGCCACTGATCCGGCAGGGTCGTGCGATGGTGCAGGCTTTGTTGTTTCTGTAGATGGTTCAGGTTCGGCGCCAGGGCTTTTTCAAGGTCGTCGATCTTTTGTTGCCGGGCGGATGAAACACGCGGGCGACCGACAAACAGATAGATAATCCCGCCGATGATCGGCTGGAAAAAGATCAGCAGCAGCCAGGCTGTCGCCGTGACAGGTGGGCGCCTCATGGGCACGACGATCAGTGCAAACAAGCGCACCAGCCATTCGACCAGCACATAAAGAGCAGCCCAGTGTGGACTGAATAGATCGAATAATTCGAGCATCAGCGTCGCCCTCCGCCCGAAGCCGCCAGCAATACGCGGTCCATCCAGCGCGAGGGCAAGAGCCGACGCAGTACGGAGAACAGGTAAGTGGGTACGGTAACCGGATAGCGCGCCTTGGGGCGGCGTGATTCGAGTGCGTGGATCACCCGGTCGAGCACCGCTTCCGGGGGAAGGGTGAAGGGAGCGGCCGGCCCCGGTTTGTTGAGTCGTTCAAGCTGCTTGCGATAGGCATCGGCATGAAAGGAAGACTCGATCGGGATGAATCGCAGGAACGCGGCCTGGGCATTGGCGCGGAAGCGGGAAGTGATGGGCCCCGGTTCGATCAGGGAAACATCGATACCCGTGCCATTGAGTTCCAGCCGGAGTGTGTCGCTCAACCCTTCCAGTGCAAATTTGCTGGCGACATAGGCGCCGCGAAACGGCAGTGCCGCAATGCCAAGCACCGAGCTGTTCTGGATGATCCTGCCGAATCCTTGAGCGCGCATCAGCGGAATGACCCGGTTCGCGAGCACCTGCCAGCCAAACAGATTGGTCTCGAATTGGGCGCGCAAAGCCGCACGCGATAAATCTTCCACCGCACCCGGCAGGCCGAACGCGCCGTTGTTGAACAGCGCGTCGAGCGTGCCGCCCGTGTGCGCCAGGGCTGCGTTCAGGCCGGATTCGATGGATTGATCATCCGTGAGATCCAGCAGCACAACCGGAATATCGGCATGGGGCCAAGTCTTAATATCTTTTTCCTGCCGTACCGAAGCGATGACCTGGTGCCCCCGATCGGCCAAGCCGCGGGCCACACATCGGCCAATGCCGGACGAGCAGCCGGTGATCAGGATCGAGCGAGGGATTCGGGCGGTGTTCGGCACGTCGGTGAGCCCCAGTTTGAAACTGCGGCTATCTTAGCTCAATCCAGCCGCTCAATCCGCTGCGACATTGAACTTGGCGCTATGGTATGGTGTCTACGACATAGTGTTTTGACCATGATAGGAGTGTGCCATGAGCCTGCAAAATTCAACCGTAAGCCCTCGCAGTGAGTCCTTGCTGGCTACCAACCAGCTGATTCGCAATACCTATCTCATGCTGTCGCTGACCTTGATTTTCAGTGCGGCGATGGCGGGCGTATCCATGTGGATGAACCTGCCACCGATGATTTCGCTTATCTCGATGTTCGGTTCCATGGCATTGATCTGGTTTGTGTTGCCGCGTACCGCGCGTTCCGGTGCGGGATTGGTGACCGTCTTCGCAATCACCGGCCTGATGGGGCTGGGTCTTGGGCCAACCATCAATTATTACCTGCATCTTGAAGGCGGCGACCAGATCGTGATGACCGCATTGGGTGGCACGGGCGCCATTTTCCTTGCGCTCTCGGCCTATGCGCTGTTCTCCCGTCGTGATTTTTCGTTCATGGGCGGCTTTCTGATGGTCGGCATGATCGTGGTGCTGCTCGCCATGCTGGGGAACCTGTTCTTCGATTTACCGGCATTGTCCATGGCGCTTTCCGGCGCGGTCATCCTGTTGATGAGCGGGTTTATTCTGTATGACACCAGCCGCATGGTGAACGCCGGTGAGGACAACTACCTGATGATGACGGTGAGTTTGTATCTGAGTATCTTCAACATCTTCGTCAGCCTGCTGAATATTCTGGGCGCCAGCCGGGACTGAGTCTGCCTCGGGCTGACCATGCAAAAGCTCCGCTGGTCGGGGCTTTTTTGTTATTCAATCAGGTTATGAGCTGAGCGGGAGGTTCTGGAATGGATTGGCTCAAGATCTTTTCTGCCCTTTTTATCGTGGCGATGCTGGTTTTTCTGTGGCCGCGAGCGGGGCAGATGATCAGGGAGAGTCGCAAGGGTACGATCGATGAATGGCTCTGGGTTGGCCTGTTGCTGCTGGGCGTGGCTGCCTTTGTCGCCTTTTTGATGCACAGCATGCACTCGACAGTGGTTTGATTGCTTGGGCAGGCTATGATGCGCTTTTCTTGACGAATCAGGTTTTCTCATGACCGAAGCCGCCCCGAACCGATTGCCGGATGAGGATGTCCGCGCTGCCATGCGCGCCATGTCCGGTTACATCGATATCACCCCCGAAGATTTTCGTGAAATCTATGAACTGGCGCATGAACATGCCATCAAGCGCCTGTTCGCAAAGATGGACGTGCCGCACCTGATGCGGCGGGATTTGTCTGCGCTTCGCCCGGATCAGTCATTGACGGAGGCGGCCGAGCAGATGGCCTTGATGCACGCGCATACCTTGCCGGTGGTGGATGAGTCCGGTCTGGTGTTGGGCGATGTCAGCGAATGGAATTTCCTGCGCGGCTATGGCGCCGATACTTTCTTCTCACTGGTATTCCGTTTGATGGCGCACGACGAGCGATTCATCACGTACTGCGAGCGAACCACCGTGGCGGAAGTGATGACCCGGCCGGCGGTCACGTTGCCGGAACATGGCACGTTTGCCGATATCGTGAGTGCCTTCCATCGGGTGGAAGAAAAGCGCCTGCCGGTAGTCGACGCGAATAACCGCATCATAGGCGTGGTGATGCGCCGCGATTTTCTCGAGAGCTTCCACTGGGATCAGTGGTTGTGAGCCGCCCGTCGAGCGATCCTGCCCGGCCGACCGGTTGGTCGGGCTACTGGCGCAAGTGGCGCGGGCGTGGTCATGGTTCGCCGCCGCGGGTGAGTTGGGCCGAGGTTTTCTGGTCGGGGCTGGGCGGCGTGTTGGGGCTGATGGCTGTCGGGTTGTGCGCACTGGCATTTAGCGGGCTGGATCGCATCCTGATTATCGGTTCAATCGGTGCCTCGGCCGTGTTGCTGTTCGGTGCCATTCGTAGTCCGCTGGCACAGCCGCGCAACCTGATTGGTGGGCATGCGTTGTCGGCGCTGATCGGCGTGACCCTTCATCTGCTTCTTGTCCGTGAAGCGGGTGATCCGGGTATCCTGTCCGGCATTCAGCCTTTTATCGCTTCGGTCTTCGCTCCGGCCTTGGCCGTGGGGCTGTCCATTGCCGTGATGCACGCCACTCGAACCCTCCACCCGCCCGGCGGCGCCACAGCTTTGGTCGCGGTCATCGGCAGTCAGCAGATACATGATATGGGCTACTGGTTCGTGCTTTTCCCCGGCATCCTTGCGCCGCTGATCCTGTTGTTGATCGCGCTGATTTTTAACAATCTGGTGCCCAAACGGGTGTACCCGGAATTTTGGTGGTAGTTGGCGCGACAGCACACTGTCGCTCAAGTAATACCGCCTTCTGCCGATACCCTCTAAACCATTGCATTCCTATAAATACAACTAGAGGAAAATTCATCAATGAACCGTTGGATCTCACATTTTTCGATCGCACAAAAAAATCTGTTCAGTTACGGACTGATTTTGGTGCTGATGTGCTCGATGGCCATTCTGACTTATTTCAACATGAGCCGTATTCAAGGCATGACGAAAGAGGTCATCGGCCAAAGGCAGCCAGCGGCATTCGCCGCGGATGGTATTCGTGTGCAGCTTGAGCGGGCGATGGCTTCCGTCGGTCTGTATCTGCAGAGCAAAAGCCCCGCAGACAAAAAGCGATTTGACGAGGCCATTGCCGGCATCAGCCAGGAACAGACTGCGTTAAAGAAGCATTCCGATGCATCACTGGATGGTCTGGATGCCGGTCTGAAAACCTTCGTTACCGATGCCAACGAGGTGATGAAGATATCTGCCGACGATAAGCTGAACATGCCCGGCATGGAGTTCGCGAACGAGAACGTCAACCCGCTGGCGATTCAGATTTCCGGATTGATGGGTACCTTGATTTCGTCCGAGGCGGATGCGGAGGCTGGTGTTTACCCACGCCGGGCGCTGGTGCTCGATTTGGCCCGACTTCGCGGCGAGTGGGGCGATGTTGTGGCGGGATTGCGCGGTTTCATGGCGTTTCGCAGCCCGGCATTGGAGAAAAATTTCAACCTGTACTCGGCAGAGGTGCTCAAGCGCACCCAAGAGATTAATGCCAATTACGGCAACCTCTTAACGTTCGAGCAGCAGGATGCGATCGATCAGCTATTAAAGCTCATGCCTCGATTCATCGATCAGGCGGGGAAGGCGTTTGCGATTCACAAGTCGGATAAATGGCGTATGGATGCCTATCTTGTTCGCACCAAACTGACGCCGGCATTTGCAGCGGTCGAATCCAGCGTGGATGTGATCGTCAAACACGAACAGTCGCTGATCAATGGACAATCGAAGGTCATGGATCAGACTATCAGCAATATTGCCTTCGGGCAGGTGGGCCTGGTTTTGTTGGGGATTATCGTCATCGTTGTCTCCGCTTTGCTGTCGATGGTCTCGATCTCTTCGCCTTTGCGTCAGGTGGCGGAACGGATGCGTGATATTGCCGAAGGAGACGGTGACCTGACGCGTCGCCTGCCGGTGAACGGCAAGGATGAAATTGCCGATGTCAGCCGGGCCTTCAATACTTTTGCCGAGACCGCCCACAAACTGGTTTCCCAGGTCGTGATGACCACCCGTTCCTTAAGCGATTCGGCAGACCGGTTGAATGATGCATCGGCTCGTGCGCAACAGGGTGCGGCTCGACAGGCCCGAGATACCGAAGCGCTTGTCACCGGTATGAGCCAAACGCTGGAGGCCGCCGAAGATGTGGCACGCAGTGCCGAAACGGCCAGCGCGTCGGTGCAGGAGGCAAACGAAAAGCTGAGTGAAGGCCTGGCGAAGGTAGATGTGAGCACGCATAGCGCCGAACAGCTCGATTCGGTGCTGCTGCGCGCCGAGCAGAAAATCCATGAACTCTCCAACCAGAGCCAGACCATCGGTAAAGTGCTGGATGTCATCCGGGCCATCGCCGACCAGACCAATCTTCTGGCATTGAATGCAGCGATTGAGGCGGCGCGGGCCGGTGAGCACGGACGGGGGTTTGCCGTCGTGGCGGAAGAAGTCCGCTCGCTGGCGACGCGCACCCAGGAATCCACCCAGGAAATCTCCGAAATTATCAGCCAGTTGCAATCGGGCGCGCAGGAAGCTGTTTCCGCAATGGGCGAAGGTCGCGAAGTGAGTCACGAAAGCCTGGATGCCATTACCCAGGCCAACCAGATGCTGATCAATATCGCGCAGGCTTTCGGGCATTTGAGTGACATGAGTGTCCGCATTGCCGCCGCCGCAGAAGAGCAGACCGCTGTTGCCAGCGGGATGAAGCAGAATATCGAGTCCATCAATATCACGGCGGCTGACGCGGCCAAGCGGGGTGAGGAGATATCCTCTTCCGGTACGGATGTGTCCCAGCAGGCGCGTACGCTGGCCGAACTGGTCCGACAGTTCAAGATATAACCCGCTGTCGAGCGATTGGATTGTGAGCGCGAAGCCATCATTGATCGATGAGGTTCGCGCTTGCCGTATCTGCCAGGATCACCTGCCGTTTGCTCCCCGTCCCATTCTGCAGTTCTCGCCATCGGCGCGTTTGCTCATTGCCGGGCAGGCGCCGGGTAAAAAGGCCCATCAGTCCGGCGTGCCTTTTGATGATGTCAGTGGCGATCGTTTGCGCGGCTGGCTCGGCTTGAGCCGGGCGCAATTTTATGACGAGCAAACGGTCGCGATTTTGCCGATGGGATTCTGTTTTCCGGGTACGGGTGCATCGGGTGATCTGCCGCCCCGCCCCGAGTGTGCGCCGGCCTGGCGTTCTGCCTTGCTCGATGCCCTGATCCATCTGGAATTCACGATTGTGATTGGCCGATACGCACAGGCCTATCATTTCGGCACGGG
>JACDJB010003309.1_pt1 | contig 10702 bp, 19 predicted proteins | sample 7454121 | NCBI WGS metagenome assembly JACDJB01 (sample SAMN14253290, study PRJNA609438) | sludge metagenome | isolation source: sludge after 25d culture with pyrite | collected 2018-12-20 | reverse complement strand
CTGTCTCAATTCCTAACTATGACAATAGTATAACACAGATTCTATACATTGTCAATACCCAATATAGAATTGCCATATCTGATATTGACACAATCTATACATTTCTGCTATGATGTCGGCATGGCACAGAGAAACCCCGACCTGGTATCAATCAATTTCAAACTCGCACCGGAGCAGGTGCGCCAACTCGCGTTACTGGCCTATATCCACGGCAGTAAAACCCGCGCCTTCGTGGTGGCGCTTGACCGGCTGTATCAACAGACGTTGACCGAGAACGCCGTTTTTCGTGAACTGGTCGCGGCCGGGGCGGATGACACCGCCCCGCCCGCCGACGAGTAGCGCGTCATGGGGCGGGGGCCTCGATACTGGCAATTGTGAATTTGCCAGTATCGTAGAGCACGCCTTCCAGCAGCACAGCCACACGCGGCGGCGCACCGTCTGATACCGGCAACTGCACCGCCGATACTGGCAAGCCCGCCTCCTGAAGATCGCGCAATATCCCCTGCAAAATATTGAGCAAATCCGATACTGGCAATGGGTCAGCTTTTCGACCTTTGCCAGTATTCGTTTTGCCGCTCGGCACTGAGGGTTTCAAACCGGCCGCCGAACTTCCAGTTGTCTTTGCCGCCGCGCTTTCCCCGTCGCCGGTGATTCCAGTAACGGATGCCGTTGCGGTTGGTGTAGACCTCGATTCTCCATTCGCTAGGGTCAAATCGTTCATTGCCTATCTCCCTGTTTGCCAGTATTGCCAGTAGCCCGGCGTCGTCTGTGGCCTCGTATTTGCCAGTATTGCCAGTATCGGCGCGGCCTGATACTGGCAACGCCGCCGGGCGTCCCTCTGATACTGGCAAGTTCCCCGGCGCGTCCATTCCAACCCGCGCCGGGGCCGTATTCCGCGGTCGTGCTGCCTGTGCCGCCACGACCGCCGCTAAGGGCGGCTGTCACCCCCATAGCGCGGCGGCGGTGCGCCGTTGCCCTCCCCCTGCCCCGCGGCCGGTTGGGCCGGTTGCGTCGTCGCGTAGGTAGAATTACCTACTGGCGCGCTTAACTCGCCGCGGGCAATCATGGCGGCGATTGCGGCGGTGAGGGCGGCCTCGTCAACCTGGGGCGGCGCGGCGGGCGACGGCTGGGGGGCTGGTTTACGCCCGCGCAGCCGGTCAAGCCAACTGACCGGCGGGGCGGGTTGCGTGTCGGCCTGGTTCTCCAAGACGACGGGTGTATGGTCGCTGGGGTCATAGCCGGTCAGTTGCGGCGTGCGCTGGGTCATAAAGGCAATCTCGTGGTCGTCGTATCCCTCGCGCTTCAGGCCGTTGGCAATGTCCAACCAGACGCGGCGGCGGCGAATCATCTCGTATTCGGCCGTGTCGAATACGTCTTGACGCGCCTCGAAGTCATCTTCGGTGCGCTTGTTGGCAGCGGCCTTTTCCGCCTCAATACGGGTATTTTCCGGCGACGTGCGCAGGGTGAAATAGAACATCGTGCCGGTGACGAGAGCCGAGATTGGTAGCCCGTAGGCAACCCAAAACCCCAGCACGCCGCCCAGCGTGCCAGTCGCCGCCATTGTGAAATCGCTAATCAGATTGAGCGAGGCGAACACGATCCAGATGATTTCAACGCCCAGGCCCAGCCAGCGCTGCACGCCGCGCCAGATGTGGAGCGCGAAACCAACCGTAACAAGGGCGGTGAATACCTCGGTCATAATCGGCGCGGCAACCCGCATCCAGTAGAGGACGCCCGTACCCGCGCCATGATGACGCATGACGATGCTCACGGCATGAACGCCGGTGATGGCGATGAGGACGAACAAAGCAACCCAGGCCGTGACGTTCAGGATTTTGACCAGGGCCTGATTGCTCTCGGTGTTGTAGGCGGCATAGCCGCGCTTGGTAGAATCACTCATCTCTGTTTGTCTCCTTTTCTGCGTTAACTGCTAAACTATTCGCGGCGCGGCGGTTGTCTCCTGCCGCGCCCGGCCACGTGTCCGCGTGGCCGTTATTTTCAGTGGCCGAATTGACGCATGACCTCGGCAATGCGCCGCTCGGTTTCCTGTCGAATCTCCTCGATGGCCGCCAGCATTTTTTGCTCATTCGTCACCGGCGCGGCGGTAACTCGCACCGTGAAACTGGCGGCGCGGCCGTCGATAACCTCAAAACGCCAGCCCGATTTTTCGAGCACGTTTTGAACTCCGTCACGTTTTGACGGCCGGAACGGGTATTGCCATGCCGTATCTGATACGTGAGACAACATCCCCAACAGGCGGGTATCACCCAGGCAGATGACATCCCCCACGGCCGGGGGGTATTTCTCAATAAACGCCTGAGCCATTGCCGACGGCCCGCCGCCGTTGCCGTTCGGTGACGGGGTAGGGGCCACAGGCACCGCGGCGGCGGGCGGTGGGGGAGTCCCCCCACCGCGCTTGGGACGTAACCCCAACTCGACCTTCAACCGATATGCGGCCTGTCCCATGTAGGCCGACAGCACCATTCCCGTCCGAGCGTCTGCCGTGTTTACCCCGTTCCGGCGATACTCCCGCGCCGCGTTGAAATAGGTCTGAATATCAGGGTATGCCTCCCTGATTTCATCGGTTGCCGCGTTCCGCGCTGGCGTATATTCCAGCCCGGCCGTCAGCCCCCGGCGTAGGCATTCCACCCACAATTCCACAATCTCAGTCATCGTTTCAGGATTCATTTTTGATCTCCCTTTGGTTACACAACTAAACGGCTATAATCTGTCCGCCGACGTGTGATCTCCCGTCGGCACGCCCCGCTAACACGGGGCGTTATTTTCAGGGGTAGGGGGCCAGTCTCAGGGGGCCGGGGCTATATCCGGCGCACTCGAATAGCGCATCAGTAGTACCGGCCCTGCGTAGGTATCCGGTTCTCCGTCCTGGTTGGCGATACAAAATTCGCCATTCAGGAAAACGGCGGGGATGACAATTTCCCATTGCGATCCATCCGGCGGCGTCATGACCGGCCGGAACCCGGCTTTTTGTTCTAGCCAGCCCTCGCGCTCAGCATGAGCGTTGGCGCGTTTGTTCGCCGCGTCCAGCGCCTCAATCATTGCTATGGTCGAGGCGAGTAGCGCGGTTTTTAGTTCGTTTGTGGGCAGGCCGCGGATATACTGCTCAACTGCCTGGTATTTCTCTGCTGGTGTGATACTCATTGCACTCTCCTACACTCACCTAATGGCCGATTGTAATTTTCGGCCGTAAATTACAACGGGGCAGGGGGCCAGTCTCAGGGGGCCGGGGCCTCCATCGACACCCGCCCGCCGCTATAGCCGCAATACGGGCAGGCGGTCTTGCCGCTGTTTTTGCGCCACTGTCGCCCACAGCGGCGGCAGATGTGGTTGCGCGGATCGGTGGGGCTGGTCGGTGGTTTGCGGGTCATCGGGCCGGGGAGCCTCCTGGCCGCGACAATTGCCACAGTGCCACGAACAGCGCCGCGCCGACCACGACAATCAACCCGGCGGCGAAACGCCAGCGGGTAGGGGCCGACGGATAGCCGATGGCCGTCAATTGAGCCTCCAGGCGAGTTGCACGCGCTTGCAGTGCATCACGTTCGGCCCGTAGCTCAGCCATAACCGGGACAAGAGGATGAGTTCCTGAAAAGCTCTTCACGGATAGCTCTCCCCCGCCACCAACGGCAGATAGTCAGGCGCTGGATAGGGGGCCGGGTATGGCGGCGGGTAAGGCTCGCTCGTCACGGCCGGGGCGGTCGCTGTGGGCCACTCGCACACCAGCCCCGGCGGGCACTCCGGAGGGCTTGACGAGCCGTCGCCGTGGGCGACTTGCCACATGACGAGCAGAAACGCGGCCCAGACGAACAGGCAGAAACCGATAACCAATATTCTGTTTCTCATTGTGCCTCCTGTAATGCTGCTAATGCCTCATCCAACGTTGTCACGACGCGCCACTGTTGCCCGTAGCGTTCGCGGGCGGCGGTTTCACTCTCTGTCAGCCGCGTGACCTGCCGCGGCTGTTTGACCTCCAGAAACATCACCCGGCCGCGGGCGACGGCTATCAGGTCGAAGCCGAGGCCGCTGTACATGCTCACGTCCTGCACGGCGGCGGGGCCGAACACGTCGCGTAGACCGTCACGAATTTCCGCATGGTTGACATCGGTCTTGGCGGCGCGTCTCATGATCTCCCCCGGCCGCCGGTCAAATCCTCTACGCCGCCGGACAGCAGGGCGTCGGCGTACTGCCGCGCGTCGGCTTCGGCGTCATCGCGCTGGGCGGCGAAAAACACCTGATAGACGCGCGGCGCGCCGGACTGTCCGGCCCATACGACGGCGGCATAGCCGGGGCGTCGGCGGGTGGGGAATATCTCAATGCGGGCGCGGGTCATTGCGCGGCCTCCTGCGGCGGCTCATAGACCACTCGCATACCCGCCACGCGGATACGCCCCGGCCGCCCGCCGCCGCGTCCCACGCCGTGGCTGCGCTCTATCAGCCCGCGGCGCTCCAGCGAATTGAGCGCGCCGGTGACGGCCGAGGTGGATTGGTAGCCGGTCGCGTGCATAATTTCGCCCCAGGTCGGCGAGTCGCCGCCGTTTTCGGTTTTGGCGCGAATGATGTAGCGCAGCAGAGCCGATTGCCGGTCGGTCATGGGGCGGGCCTTGCGGCCGGTCGTCTGGCGGACAAACGCGGCCGAGCGGGATAGGTACGGTTCACCGATGAACCGTCTCAGGCGGCGGCTGATATTGGATTCGGCGCAACCGTAATCGGCGGCGATAGCGGCCAGCGTGTCGCCGTCACAATAACGCTGCCATACGACGGGTAGGTCTGCGGCGGGTAGTTTGCTCATCTTTTTGCTCATCGTAGTGTCACCTCCAACGGCCGCCCGTGCCGCTCGGTCAACGTCTGCCACAGCCGGGCGTCCAGTTCGGCCACGATATTGCAATCGGTCATCCATGCGGCGCTATCCGCCCCGGCGCAGTCGGCGACGAGCACCCGATAGGCGCGGCCGTCTCCCGTAGCGGTTAGGGTCATGACGCTGCCCACCTGCCGGCAGTCGTTGGTCGCAATGGCCCCGGCGACGGTGTACCAGTCACGCGGCGGCGCGCCGTGGGGCCATATGTCGTAGGCCATGCGGTAGGTTATGACGTTCTCCATGACGCCGGGCGCGTAGGCGCTGGCCCAGCCGGTGACGCCGGGCGGCTCGATAGGCGCGGCCGGGGCGGGCCAGAGGATGAGAGCGGCGAGGGTTATGGCAGTCATTGGGCGGCAACCTCGGCGCGGTCGTTTTGTTCGGCCCAATCGAACAATGACAGCGCGCCCTTGCGCCGTTCGGCCTCGTGAAGGTTCTGGATTGCCGATTGCCAGTAGGAACGTTTCAACTCGCCGCCGACAAAGCGCCGCCCGTGACGGATTGCCTCATAGCCCTCGCTGCCGATCCCGGCGAATGGAGAGTAGACGAGATCGCCGGGGGCAGACCACAGTTTGATCGCCCGCGCAATCACCGACAACTGGAGCGGGCATAGATGGCGCTCATCATCAGTCTCGCGGGCTTGACGAACGTTTAATACGTCCGTTTCTTGAATTCCCCACGGGTTGACGGCTTCGATGCTGCCTTTTTCCGGGTCGCTGACACGGCGATACCATACCGGCGGCAACAGGTCGGCAATGTCGTACTCGATGCCGTTTTCCCGGCACACTTGGGACGCGGGCCAGATGGGATGCGCCCACTGAATCCACTCCTTTTCAGTCACCCAGCCGCCGGTAGGGTTGTAATTGCGGCTCATGCCGGCGCGGATCGGTTGCGGGTTTTCGCCGGGCTTGCGGAACAGCAGCAGGTAGTCGGCCAGGGCGGGGCGGATCACGCTGCTATCCTGGGCCAGCGACTTAAACAATAATCCGCGCTCTTTGTTGCGGACGGCCTGAATCTGCGGGTTTTTGTCGATAGTCAACTCGCCGTGATAAATCCAACCCTCTTCTTCCATCATCGAAATGACCCGGCCGCGATAGTCCTTGATCCCGATGTAGCCGTCGCGGTTCTTCATGGCGGTTAGTTGCATGAGGTGGACGGCGACGATCCGGCCGGGCATCATCACGCGCATGAGCTTGTCAGCCTTCACGAGGTAACGGAAGTGGTCGATCATCTGCCGGATATGGTCGCTGTTGCCAACGTCATTGACGCTATTGGTATAGGCGTACATGCCGGGAAACGGCGGGCTGAATATCGTGAATCCAACCGATTCGGTTTCGACCTCGTCAATCGTTTGGATACTGTCACCCAGATAGAGCGTCCATCCGTTGCCGGTAGCTACATCGGTTTCGTAGTTCATTTCCATCCTCGTTGTGTGGCGAACGTCGGTATAGACGCTCATGTGTTTCACGATGTTGTCAAACATGGCGGCGGCTTGCTTTTCCTTGCGCTTGATATTGGCGACAACCGCGCCTTCCGTGTCGGCGGTGACGACGTGGACGTTGACCGGCTGCGTTTGCCCGAATCGCCAGCAGCGGCGGATGGCCTGGTACTGTTGCTCGTAGCTATCACTCAGGCCGACAAAGGCCATATTGCGGCAGTGTTGCCAGTTCATGCCGAATCCGGCGATAGTCGGCTTAGTAACAATGACGCGGTATCGGCCCTGGGCGAATCCTGTCATGGCGTCGATCTTGTGTTCGTCACTGTGCCGCCCGGCCACTTCGACCGCGCCGGGGATGGCGGCGGTTAAGGCCTCGCTTTCGGCGTTCAGGTCGCACCAGATGAGCCACGATTCATCGTTGCTGTTGGCAAGAGCGGCGGCGGCAGCTACGCGCTCGGTTAGGGAGTTTCGCCGGGCCTCGCGCCGTTCCTGTAGTGTCTGGGCTTCGACCGGGAATAGATAACCGTCAACCGCCGCGCCCTTCACGACTTGCTCGTGCATCTGTAGGGCGGGCAACACAAAGCCGTTATCCTCATAGCCGAGGTCAGACGGGCGGCGAATGGCAACCGACCATTGGGACATCCACTTCCAGAACTCTTCGCGGGCGTGTCCATTGAGCCGCCATTGGTGGGTCGTGTTGCCGTCCTGAGTGAAATAAAGAGCGATGATTTCCTTACCGCTCATGATGCCCAGGAACTCGGCGTGATTGGTCAGTTCAATCAGGTCGTTTGGCGCTGGCGTGGCGGTGCACGCCAGCCGGAAGGGGATAGCGGCGGCGAACTCGTTAAGCGCCTTGCGCGTCGTGCCGTCATAGGATTTCAGGATGCTTGATTCATCCAGTACGATCCCGGCGATGCCGTCCGGCGTGAAGTGGTGCAACTTCTCATAGTTCGTGATATTGACGCCGGGCTGCATGTCGGCTTGTACAGCGCAGATGTGAACCGGGATGCCGAACTTGGCCCCTTCCTGTTGCGTCTGGGTGGCAACGGCCAACGGCGCAAAAATCAGGACGTTGCCGCCGGTGTGCCGGTGTACCTGATTGGCCCATTCGAGCTGCTGCGGTGTCTTACCCAAGCCGCAATCCTCGAAGAGCGCCGCCCGGCCGCATTGCAACGCCCAGCGCACAATGTCACGCTGGAAGGGGAATAGCATCGGGTTAAGCGCGTCGGCGTCAACCGTGAATCCGGCGCGTTCGACCTTGATCCGCTTGCTGTCTAGAAACTGCTGATAATTGTTCATTCTTTGTACCTCTCTTGTGCTAAAATGTGATTGGCGGTCAGTACCTCTGCCGCCCGGCGCTGCTAGAGGCAGCGCCGTTATTTTTCAGGGTCATACTCCCCCGTATCCTCTCGCACCGGCTCAATATCCCGCGCCGCCCGCGCTATGGCGACGGCGTAGAGGAACACGGCGACGGCGACGGCGAACAGGGCGACGGCCGGGCAGATGATGGCGGTCATTCGTCACCCCCGCCGCGTAGGGCGCGGACAAACTGGACGGCGGCGAATATCATGATGAGGGCCAGGAAGATCAGGATCATGGGGTTCATCTTCCACCTACCCGCCGGCGGTAATCCGGCACGCTCCACAAGCTCACGATGTAACCGCGTGGGCACAGTTGCATAAGGCGCGACCACGCCCGTGGCCCGACATGCTGGGCGAGGGCGCTGTTATCCCCGGCCGCGGCCAGGTTGGTTGTCAGGATGACCGGCACGCGGTTATTGACGCACCAATCGAGAAACAGGTAGTAACGGATTTGCCGCTCGGCCTCTTGCGCGGGGTAGGCGACGAACGGAATAGATAGCTCGGCGGCCACGTCGTCTATGATGACGAACGGGGCGCTGCCTACGATTTGCCCCGGCGCGGCGCTGTAGTTGTAGCCGTCGCCGTCGCGCTCATTGCCCAGCCGGGCCAGCAAGTCGGCGGCGACGTACCAGCGGCAAGCCGGGGTGATCATGTCGTCTATCGGCTTGCCGTCGTCATCCAGCACGGCGTTGACCATTGACCACTGAATGACGCGGGCCAGGGCGGTCTTGCCGGTTCCGTTGGGGCCGCTCAGGATGAGTGACGGAGTAGGGAGCGGGGCGGTTTCGTCGCCGGCGCTGTTCTGTTGCCGCCGGGCGGCATTCATGGCCGCGCCCCATGCCCGCACCTGGGCAATGGCGGCGGTCAAGTCGGGGTGGGTGATCTCCAGGTCTGCCAGCCGGGGCCGGGCGGCGCGTTGGGAGCGCGTAGCGTCGGGCGGCAAGTCGGGCCAGTTGGTACGGGCGGCCGGGATGATGTCGGCTATCGGGCGGGGTAGGGTGGCAGTGGTCATAGGTTCCTCTTACCACGTCACCGGCTGACTGCCGGGCGGTGGATTGCTGACAGTGACCGGGGCGGGTTGCAATCGCCCGTTTCCGTTCTTGAACCGGTCTTGTGGCGTCCAGTCCGGCCGCTGCCTGATTTCTCTGTACCAGTCGGCTATTCCTAGCCAGTTCGTAAGCTTGTGGCTGGACGCCTTCCACAATTCGATGGCGCGGGTTAATGCCGATTCGTCGGGCGATTCTCCGAACTCTTGCACCAGGGTAGGGGCCACGTCCGCGCCGGGCCAGTAGCCGGTTTTTTCAGCCAACAGGCGGATGACGGCCGGGGCCTCGGTTATCATTGTCGGTTCCGGGGTAGTATCGCCGCGCCGGGATTTCTGCTTCTTGACTTCCGGCGGCACAGGTTGAAAGGTGGGGCCGGGGTGGGGGGCGGGCGCGTTAGCGCCGCTCTCTCCCTCTCCCTCTCCCTCTTTCTCTTTCTCTTCTCTACTCTTCTCTGTGTAACGATGTGTTACATCGTCGTTACCAAATTCGTTGTAGTATTCGTTTTTTCGTTTCGCTTGCCGGTGACGGGCGACGCGCTCATTAACCCCCATCTTGTCTTGCCGCTTGCTGAAATTCGTGACGAACCAGCGGTCGCCCTCGCGCAATTCCAGCAGGCCGGCCAGGGCCAGGCGGGTCAGATCGTCATTGAGGGCGGCGGCGTCAACGCGCAAGCGCCAGGCCATGTCAGGGACGGACGGCAAATAGCCGTCCTCGTCAAGCTCTTTTGCGAGTAAGATGCACTCAATGAATCGCCGCCAAGATGAATCCGGCAATGTCGCCGTTTTTCTATCGTCAAGCATTTCGATGAATACCTTTGCCCAATAGTTAGATGACACTCTATCGCCTCTATTCCGGTACATTCCCTCTTGACCCCCTTCTCCCTGGGGGCGACTGGTAAAAAATGCTCATTTTGCGTGAGCGTGAGTTGTGCTATCGTCTACTTTGGCCGGGGCGTCGTCTTGCAGGGCAGCGCCCCGGCCCCCCAATTGCCTAGCTTCTGCGGTCGCTAGGAACCTCGGCCTCATCATCGGCCAAGTGGCGCTGTAAGGCGCGGATGATCTCCGCCGTCTTGGTTCGGTCGTTTTCCTCAGCCGTCTGAGTTAACTTATCGGCCAAGTCGGCAGGTATCAGCGCGTCTATTCGCACCTTACCAGTGGGGGACTGGTCGCCCGTTTTCACTTCTTTATCGGGCATACTCACCTCATCCTACTAGAATCACCACTAATCACAAGTATACACAATCATGTGTGTCATGTCAACCAATTCGTAAAACTCCCTTATCCCTTCCATGTCGCTATTGTAGCACCTAGTAGCACAAATTATCTATAACAGCCCGCGCCGGATATTGCACCGGCCACGCTGCCTGTGCTATACTGCCGTTACCTCATCCAACAGCCGGGATGACGCCGCCGCCCGGCGGTTGACCGGCGACACTCCGTTACTCCTTCCGACTGGCAAGACACACGAGAGACGAAAAACGGCCACTTTGCAGGTGGCCGTTTTCCGTTGAAAACACCACGCTTCTAGACAAAGTGGCAAAGGCGTTCTATACTGTGGCTGATATGTTTCATTTTGAAACACAGGGAGAAGGGGGACGGTTGGAACGTAAAGCATGAGGCACAACATACTGGTATCTGTCGGGTTAGGGGTTCTGGCGCTGGCCGTCGTCATTCTGGCGATGGCCGGGGCGGCATCGGCGGGAGATCGCCCTGAGTTGCCGGAGAACACCCCGGTGGTGACACGAACCCCACCTGTCGATGTGACGAGCGAGCCGTACCCGCCGCCGGAGGCAACGCCTGAGCCGTACCCGGCCCCAGGCGGGCACGCTCGGCCAGCATTGGGGGAGAGGGAATATCTGCCGCTGGTGATTGACGAATGACCTTCGACCGTGAGAAGGCCGCGGCGGTGTTGGTGGACGCCGCTTACCGTGGCGACGAAGAGGCGGCGCGGCTGTGGGGCATCCACCGGCGCACGGTCGAGAATCACCG
>JACDJB010003308.1_pt1 | contig 10702 bp, 11 predicted proteins | sample 7454121 | NCBI WGS metagenome assembly JACDJB01 (sample SAMN14253290, study PRJNA609438) | sludge metagenome | isolation source: sludge after 25d culture with pyrite | collected 2018-12-20 | reverse complement strand
GGCGATCGGGCTGTTTCAGGCACGTGTGTGCGCACTTGCCGGTGGATCAATGCTGCGACCGACGTTTCTGCAAGCCTGAACCGAATCCACCAAAATAAAACCCCGCCTTCCAAAAAAGACGGGGTTTGTCAGCAGTCTGAGGCCGACGCAGCGCGTCGGCCTTTTGTTTTGGGCCGGGGCCGCAGGGCTTTATGGTATAAATCCCGCGATTCAATACTGATTGCGGGGATACCCAAATGGCGAGACGTTCGCTTCATGGGGCGCTGGCGATTGCCTTGGCAGTGCTGGTTGCGGGGTGCGGCGACAAGGCCCAGACGGAAACCACGGATACGAAAACCCTGCTGATCGGCCAGGCGTCCCCGCTGACCGGGCCGCAGGCGCACCTGGGCAAGGACAACGAAAACGGCGTGCGGCTCGCGCTCGAGGAAATCAACGCGGCGGGCCTGACGCTGAACGGTGAAAAAGTCGTCCTGGCGCTCCGCAGCGAAGACGACGCCGCCGACCCGAAAACCGCGACCACCGTTGCGCAGAAACTGGTCGACGAAGGCGTGGCCGGCGTCGTCGGCCACCTCAATTCCGGCGCGACGATCCCGGCCGCCAGGATTTACGCCGACAACGGCATTCCGCAGATTTCGCCGTCCGCCACGGCGATCGCCTATACGACGGCCGGCTTCAAGACGGCCTATCGCGTGATGACCAACGATGCGCAGCAGGGCAGCGTGCTCGGTACCTTCGCGGTGAACACGCTCGGCGCGAAGCGCATCGCGATCGTCGACGACCGCACGGCCTACGGGCAGGGCCTGGCGGACGAAGTGGCCAAGGCCGTCACGGCCGCCGGCGGCACGGTGGTCGCGCGCGAATACACGTCCGATCGTGCGACCGATTTCATGGCGATCCTGACCTCGATCAAGGCGAAGTCGCCCGACCTGATCTTCTTCGGCGGCATGGACCCGCAGGCCGCGCCGATGGTCAGGCAGATGAAGCGGCTCGGCATGACGACGAAATTCCTGGGCGCCGACGGCGCCCAGACGCCCAAGTTCATCGAACTGGCCGGCGCGGACGCCGAGGGCGTGCTGGCGTCCAACCCCGGTCTGCCGCTGGACGCGATGCCGGGCGGTGCCGCGTTCAAGGCCAAGTTCGAGGCCAAATACGGCAAGATCCAGAATTACGCGCCGTATGCCTACGATGCCCTGTACGTTCTGGTCGAAGCGATGAAGCGCGCGCAATCGAGCGACCCCGCGCAATATCTGGCCGAGCTGCTGAAGACCGATTATCAGGGCGTGACCGGCCATATCCGTTTCGACGCACGGGGCGACCTCGCCGGCGGCGCGGTCACGCTCTATCAGGTCAAGGACGGCCGGTGGCAGGCGCTCGAAACGGTGCGCAGCGGTAACTGAAGCGGCCCGGCCGACGGTGCCGGCGCACGCGGCGCGACGATGGACATCTTCCTGCAGCAACTGATCAACGGCCTGGTGCTGGGCAGCGTGTACGCGCTGGTGGCGCTGGGCTACACGATGGTGTACGGCATCATCGAGCTCATCAATTTTGCCCACGGCGAGGTCACCATGACGGGTGCGCTGGTCGCCCTGTCGGCGGTCGGCGCGGTGGCGCTGGGCATGCCGGGCCTGCCCGGTGTGCTGATGCTCGCGGCCGGCCTCGCGCTGGCGATTCCGGTGTGCGTCGCCCTGGGCCTCCTGATCGAGCGCGTCGCCTACCGGCCGCTGCGCAACGCGCCGCGGCTGGCGCCGCTGATCACCGCGATCGGCGTGTCGATCATCCTGCAGAACCTGGCGATGCTGATCTGGGGCAAGCAGTACATTCCCTTTCCGCCCGTGCTGCCGCAAGGGCGCTACGAAATTCTGGGTGCGCACATCACCGACGTGCAGATCGCCATCCTCATCCTCACGCTGCTGATCATGCTGGGTCTGATCCTGGTGGTGCAGCGAACCCGGCTCGGCCGTGCCATGCGCGCCACGGCGCAGTCGCGGCAGGTGGCGAGCCTGATGGGCGTGGACGTCAACCGCGTCATCGCCGCCACCTTCGCGATCGGCTCGGCGCTGGCGGCGGTGGCCGGCGTGATGGTCAGCGCCTATTACGGGCTGGCGCATTACTACATGGGCTTCATGCTCGGCCTGAAGGCGTTTTCCGCGGCCGTGCTCGGTGGCATCGGCAACCTCGGCGGCGCCATGCTCGGCGGCCTGCTGCTGGGGCTGATCGAATCCTTTGGCGCCGGCTACATCGGCGACTTGACCGGCGGTTTTCTGGGCAGCCATTACCAGGACGTGTTCGCCTTCTTCGTGCTGATCGCCGTGCTGGTCTTCCGGCCCGCCGGCCTGCTCGGCGTGCGCGGGGTCGAGCGTGCCTGAGGGCCGGAGAAAACGCCGCTGGCTGACATTCGGCCTGCTGGCGCTGGGCCTCGCGCTGCTGCCCTTCCTGGTCGACGCGGGACTGGGCCGTTCCTGGGTACGACTGATCGATCTGGCGCTGCTCTACGTGATGCTCGCGCTCGGTCTCAACATCGTGGTCGGCTACGCCGGCCTGCTCGACCTGGGCTACGTGGCGTTCTACGCGCTCGGTGCCTACGTCTACGCCTGGCTGGCCAGCCCGCACTTCGGCCTGCACCTGCCGTTCTGGGCCGCCCTGCCGCTGGGCGCACTGGTGGCCGCGCTGTTCGGCGTATTGCTCGGCGCGCCGACACTGCGTCTGCGCGGCGACTACCTGGCCATCGTCACGCTCGGCTTCGGCGAGATCATCCGCATCTTCATGAACAACCTGAACGCGCCGGTCAACATCACCAACGGCCCGCAGGGCATCAACCTGATCGATCCGGTGCGCCTGGGCGGAGTGAACCTGAGCCAGACCCAGACGCTGTTCGGCATCACCTTCACCGGCGCGCATCTCACGTACTATCTGTTTCTGCTGTTCGCGCTGGCGCTGATCTTCGTCTCGATGCGGCTGGAGGATTCGCGCATCGGCCGCGCCTGGGTCGCCATCCGCGAAGACGAGACCGCGGCGGCGGCGGCCGGCATCAATACGCGCAACCTCAAGCTGCTGGCGTTCGCCATGGGCGCGACCTTCGGCGGTCTGGCCGGCGGCCTGTTCGCCAGCTTCCAGGGCTTCATCAGCCCCGAGTCGTTCAATCTCATGGAATCGGTCATGATCCTGTGCATGATCGTGCTGGGCGGCATGGGCCACATCCCCGGCGTGATCTTCGGCGCCGTGCTGCTGACGCTGCTGCCCGAGGCGCTGCGCTATACCGGCGACTGGCAGCGCAGCCTGTTCGGCCAGATCTACGTCGAGCCGGCGGATCTGCGCATGCTGCTGTTCGGGCTGGCGCTGGTGGCGGTGATGCTGTACCGCCCGGCCGGGCTGATCCCCTCCGCGCGCCGCCGCCGCGAATTTGCCGACGCGGCGGAATGAGCGCGATCAATCGGTTTTGGCTCAGCGTTTGCTCCCTCTCCCGCATGCGGGAGAGGGTTGGGGTGAGGGAACAAAGCGCATGAGCGCGCTGTTGACGGTCGCCGGCGTGAGCAAGGCCTTCGGTGGCCTGCAGGCCCTGTCCGACGTCTCGCTGCAGGTGAACGCGGGCGAAATCTTCGGCCTCATCGGCCCCAACGGCGCGGGCAAGACCACGCTCTTCAACGCGCTGACCGGACTGTATGCCGTCGATCGCGGCGAAGTGCGCCTGGGCGGCGCGCGCCTCGACGGCCGCAAGCCGCACCAGGTGTTGAAGGCGGGGCTTGCGCGCACCTTCCAGAACATCCGCCTGTTCGCCGAGATGACCGCGCTCGAAAACGTGCTGGTCGGACGCCACGCGCGCATGCGCAGCGGTGTGCTCGGCGCGGTGCTGCGCCTGCCCGCGACCCGTCGCGAAGAGGCCGACGCCCGCGCCCGCGCGATGGCGCTGCTCGAACGCGTGGGCATTGCCGGCCATGCCCGGCGGCTGGCCAGGAACCTGCCCTACGGCGACCAGCGGCGACTCGAGATCGCCCGCGCGCTGGCCAGCGAACCGGCGCTGCTCGCGCTGGACGAGCCGGCGGCCGGCATGAATCCGGCCGAACGCGGCGCGCTGCGCGAACTGCTGCTGCAATTGCAGCGCGAGGGACTCACGCTCCTGCTGATCGAACACGACGTCAAGCTCGTGATGGGTCTGTGCACCCGGCTGGCGGTGCTCGACTACGGGGTGAAGATCGCGGAAGGCACGCCGCAGGCGGTGAGCCGGGATCCCAGGGTGATCGCGGCCTACCTCGGGGACGCGGTGCCGTGAGCGCGCTGCTGGCGGTGCGGAACCTGTCCGTGGCCTATGGCGGCATCCAGGCCGTGCGCGCGCTGAGCCTCGAGGTGGCGCAGGGCGAAATGGTGTGCCTCATCGGTGCGAACGGCGCCGGCAAGACCACCACGCTCAAGGCGATCAGCGGCCTGATCGCCGCGCACGGCGGCAGCGTGCACTTCGACGGCCGTTCGATCACGCGTCTGCCGGCGCACGAAGTGGCGCGCAAGGGGCTGGCGCTGGTGCCGGAAGGACGCGGCGTCTTTCCGCGCATGTCGGTCGTCGAGAACCTGCTGATGGGCGCTTATGCACGCAAGGATCACGCGGCCGTCGCGCGCGACCTCGACCGGGTCAACGGCCTGCTGCCGCGCCTGGCCGAACGCAGTGGCCAGATGGCCGGACTGCTGTCGGGCGGCGAGCAGCAGATGCTGGCGCTGGGCCGGGCGATGATGGCCCGGCCGCGCCTGCTGTTGCTGGACGAACCGAGCATGGGCCTGGCGCCGCTCATGGTCAAGGCCGTGTTCGACATCATCCGGCACATTGCGGCCGAGGGGGTGGCGGTCCTGCTGGTCGAGCAGAACGCGCACCTCGCCCTCAAGACCTGCGCGCGCGGCTACGTCCTGGAGCGGGGCGCGTTGACGCTCTCCGGCCCCGCCGATGCACTGGCCGCGGATCCCGCCGTACGCCAGGCCTATCTCGGCGAAGACGCCTGACGCGTCTTTAAGCTGTTGTCCATGTTTGTGGGTTTGCCGACGGCTGTGGCGTGCCGGCAACGCCCGGCCTGGTATTTTTCGACCGCCGGGCTTTACGGTTATTTTCAATAAACAGAATATGCTAATATTCTGATTGCTCATACGAGTTGTTTATCTTTAACTTCCAGTCCTTCCCCAAACTCAGCACCATTCAGGAGTCATCATGACCATCGCCAAACTTACCGCCGCGCTGATCGCCGGCGTCGTTTCCTCCGCCGCCTTCGCCAATGGTACGGCGCCCGCCGCAGCCCCGACCGCCGTTCCCGGCAGCCCCGAAGCCTGGGTGGCCAAGATGACCGATCCGACCCAGAACGCTTCCGCGTTCAAGGATCCCAAGGCCTTCGTGCCCTGGATGATGGCCGTGACCGACCCGGCCACCGCGATGGCGATGAGCAACGCCATGATGAACCCGCAGACCTCGCTGAACATGATGACCGGCATGATGAATCCGGCCTCCATGGCCAACTACATGCAGTTCATGGACCCCGCCGTGTCGATGAAATGGATGGGCGCCGCGATGGATCCCAATTTCTACACCGCCGCGATGATGCCGTTCATGAACCCCAACATGTACATGAAATGGATGATGGCCCCGATGGACCCGCGCGCCATGCAGATGGGCATGCAGATGATGAATCCCGGCCTCTATACCAACTGGATGATGGCCCCGATGAGCCCGCAGGCCATGAACGCCATGATGGCGCCGATGAACCCCGCCATGTACACTAACTGGATGAACACCGCCGTGAACCCGGCCACCTACGGCTCGATGGGCGCGTTCGTGAATCCGGCCACCTACGGCAACGCCGCGCAGGGTTTCAACCCCTTCGTGTTCATGGCGCCGATGACCGGTGCCGCTCCGGCGCCCGCCGCTCCGGCCGCACAGAAGTAAGCGCCGGCTGACCGAAAAACCCTTGGCCTGGCCAAGGGTTTTTTGCGTTTGCGGCGGCCTGGATTCCAACGCTTTGGAGGCTTGATCATGTTACGCACCCTGACCGTCTGGCTGTTGTCCCTGTCCGCAGCCAGCGCCTGGGCCGATGCACCGGCGGCCGACACGCCGGCCGCCCGCATCGAACGCCTGATGGACATGCGCACCAACGGGCAGTTGCTGCGCGATCCGCAACGCGCCCTGGAAATGGCCGACGCGATGACCGAGCCCGAATTCCTGGCCGCAGTCATGGCGATGAGCGGCAATCCGGACGTCTGGCTGAAGGCGATGGAACGTGCGGCCGCGCCGGACGTGCCCGGCAATCTGGCCGGGACCGCCGACCCGGCCGTGATGGCCGAATGGTTCTACTCCGCCATCGATCCCCAATATCAGCACGCCATCGTGAGCCGGATGCTGACCCCCGGCAAGGCGCAGCGCTGGATGCAGAACTTTGCCAATCCGCGCTTCTACACGAACGCGCTGGCGGTCGTGAACCCGGCCGTCCCGGTGCAATGGATGCAAGCCGCGGCGGACGGCCGCATGGCATCGTCCATGCGCGTCTGGTTCGATCCGAAAACCTATCTCGGCTGGATGCGCCTGCCGCCGCCCGAACCGGGCAAGGCCGCGGCCGGCGGCCAGGCGGCCTGGCCCCACTGGCCGCCGCCCCAGCGCTACTGAGCGCTGCGGAAGCGGTACAGGCGCTTTTCCGTGAGCACCGCGTCGAGCGGCATGTCCCAGGGTTCGTGGGGCAGCGCCGCCACGCGCTGGCATTCGAACGCCACGCCGATCAGGCGCGGCTTGCGCCAGTGCCGGCGGTGCCGCATGAAGGCCAGCGTCGCATCGTAAAAGCCGCCGCCCATGCCGAGCCGGTGGCCGGCGTCGTCGAAGCCGACTAAGGGCAGCAGCAGGAGATCGAGCTGGCGCGCCCGGAAAACGGCGGCGTCGACCGGCTCGGGAATGCCGAACCGGTTGGGCCGCAGGCGCGGCGCATCGCCGTCCAGCCGGCCGAAACGCATGATGCGCCCGCGCCGCGGCAGGATCGGCAGGCAGCAGACCCGCCCCATCGTCTGCGCCCGTTGCAGCAGCGGGCGCAGGTCGAATTCGCCGCGATGCGGCAGATAAAAGCCGATGCGCCGCGCGCGCAGCAGCACGCCGTTGCGCAACGCCAGCCGCAGGGCCGAGCGGGCCGCCTGGCGGCGCGCGTGCGGCCCGACCGCGTTGCGCGCGGCCTTGAGCTGGCGTCGAAGAGCGGGTTTGTTCATCGGAGCGGAGGGCGGACGTTCGACGCATCCGGAGCGGGCGCCGCCGAAGGACGGCGCGCGACCGTGCGCGCTGGAATAAAGGCTCCCCGCCTGTGCCGTGGCCGGCCGCAGACTCTTGAACCGGGGTTCAAGATGGCCGCGTTCAAAGGCGCTTCGGGCGCATGAGACGTGTCACGCGCACACCCGCACCGGAATAGATCGCAGCCTTGCACGTATGCATTGGTTCAGAGAAATTGCAGCCGGTCTCGAACACCGCAGGGAGCGGAGCCAAGTTTAGAAGAGTTTGTCCTGTTCTTCCAGCGCGGCGTCCAGCAGTGTGCAGCAATGCACGACCCGGGCGCGCGTTTCGTCGAGCAGGCCGCCGCCGCCGTGGGTCAGCAGGTCGTGCGCGAGGTTGAGCCCGGCCATGATGGCGATGCGCTCGGCGCCGATCACCTTGCCGCTGTCGCGGATGCCGCGCATTTTCTCGTCGAGATAATCGGCCGCCGCGATCAGCGCCGGCTCTTCCTCGCGCGTACACGCCACCTTGTAGGCGCGCCCCAGAATGTGGATCTCGATCGAGCGGGACACGGACATCAGGCGGCGTCCTCCGGCAGGGTGTCGAGCAGCGCCTGCAGCCGGCATTTCGCGGCTTCGAGGCGGGTCGTCAACTGCTTGTTGTCGTGCTGCGCGCCGAGCAGTTGCTGGCGCAGCGCGGTGTTCTCGCGCCGCAGGCTGTGACACAGCTCGACCGTCTGGCGGATCCTGGCTTCGAGCGTTTCGAGTTCGGCGTGCATGGCCGCAGACTATAGGGGTCGACGGGCGCAGGGTCAATTGCCTGCGTCGCGGCCGCCGGTCAGAAACGCCAGCGGGCACTCAGCGCGTAGTTGCGTCCGGGCATCGGGTAGTAAGTGGCGCTGTATCCGAGCGTCGTATAGACCTTGTCGAACAGATTGTTGACGGCGGCGGCGATCTCCAGATCGCCGATGGCGTAGCGTGCGGACACGTCGTAGACGGTATAGGCGGGCAGCACCGGATACAGACGGTTGCTCAGGTCGTTGCCGTCGTAGCGTTTGCCGACGTGGCGCGCATCGGCGAACAGCCGCAGCCGTTCGCTGGTCTGCCATTCCAGCCCCAGCCCCATCGTCAGTCGCGGCACGTGCGGCACGTCGGCGTCCGCGTCTTCGAAGCGGGGCCGGACGTAGGCGAGGTTCGCTTTCAGCGCGAGCGGCGCGCTCAACTGCCAGCGGCCCTGGAACTCGCCGCCGAGGCGGCGCGTGGGCTGATCGTAATTTCGGTTGAGGCTTCCGCCGCCTGTCGAATTGGGGCCGAAGTAGACTTCGTCCTTGATGCGCATGCCGAACACAGTCAGGGCGTACTCGGTAGCGGCGTCCGGCTGGGCGCGCATGCCGATCTCCGCCGTCACGCCGCGCTGCGGCCGCAGGTCGCTGGTGGCCAGCGCCAGTTCGTCCACGTTGGGCGCGCGGAAATGCCGGCTTCCGCTCACGAAGAACACGTGGGTCGGGCGGGCCTCCCAGGTCAAACCCAGTTCGTAGGCGCGATTGTGCCAGGTGTTCCGCGTGTCGTTCTGGGGGAAGTAACCCGTCACGCAGTTGACGGGCACCGGAATGTTGGGTGGCATGATGATGTAATCGCACTGCTGCGTATAGCTTTCGTCCAGATAATAGGATTTCAGCCGGTTGGCCCGGGTGCCGGCATTCAGCGACAACCCGGCGGGGCCGCGCAGGGTGAGTTCGGCATAGCCGCCCCGGCCCGTGAGGTCGCCGATCCGGTGAGCGGAACTGCCCACGCGGTTTTCGCCGTTTTCCTTGCGGATGTAGTCCGCGGTCAGCCAATGACCGCCCAAACCCAGACTGTGCGTGCGTCCGAGCGCATCGAAATCGAGGTGGTAACGCATCTGGGTTTCGTGCCGGTCGGATTCGATGCGGCTGGCTTGATCCGCGCGCGACAGCAGGGGGGTGTAGCCGATGATGTAGGGGTTGTCGCGGTCGCGCCAAGTCGTCGTCAGTTCGAACAGGCCCGCGGTGCCGAGATCGAGGCTGCCGCCGACGGTGAGCATGCGGTCGTCGGTGCTGCCGCCGTCGAAGGGCGCGATGCTGCGCCGGCGATCCGCTTCGCTGCCGGCGAACGCAGCGGCATTGGCGTACGAGGACAGGCCGTAGGTGTCCTCGTGAACGGACAGGCGGACGTAGGCCTCGGCGGGCAGCTCTGCTGGCGCGTAGCGTACTTCCAGGCTGCCGTCGCTGCGGTTGAAGGTGCTGTTCTGCCGGTAGCCGTCGCTCAGTGCGCGCCGGGCCGAAGCGCGAATGCGCCAGTCGGACGAGCCGCCGCCCACGCTCGCACGCACCGCGCGCGAGCCGTACGATCCCAGTTCCGCCTGCACGCTGCCGCGCACGGCGCCTGCCGCGGGCGGGCGGGTGATGATGTTGATCACGCCGCCGACCGCCCCGTCGCCGTAGCGCACGGCGCCGCCGCCGCGCAGGATTTCGATGCGCTCGATCGCGGACAGATCCACCGACGACAGGTCGGCGCCCGACAGATCGCTCTCGTTGAGGCGCACGCCGTCCACCATGACCAGCACGTTGCTGACGGCGGTGTCGCCCATGCCGCGGATGTCCACGGAAGCGTTCTTGTCGCCGCCGGAAAACGATTTCAGGTGCAGGCCGGCTTCGCGGCTGAGCAGTTCGCCCAGATGGCTCGTCCCGGCATTCTCGATGTCCCGGGCCGTGATGATGGTGAGGCTGTGCGGCACGGTGAAGACGCGGTCGTCCAGGCTGTTCGCCGTCACGACGACGGTGGGCAGCGCCCTGTCGTCAGAATCGGCGGCGTAAGCCGTGGCCGCGCCGAGCAGCCAGGCGGCTGCCAGCGTGTAGCGGCAATCTTTGAACATGTCAGATTGCGCCGGCGTCGCCGCCGGCGCGTCCGGTCAGCCTGCGCGGCGGCGGCGGCGCACCGCCATGCCCAGTACGCCCAGCCCGGCGAGGAACATCGCAACCTGACCCGGCTCGGGCACGGCCGCCACGGTCAGATTGTCCATCGTGAAGTAAGCCGGCGTGTTCATGCCCCAGGCGCCCGTGTCGGACGAGGCCAGCGAGAAGCTCAGGCCGTTCACCGCACCCAGGCTCGACAGGTCGACCCAGGTCCAGTCCCCGACGATGTAATCCTGGCTGTTGTCCGCGAACCGGAAATCGGCCAGATAGAAATCCACGCTGCCGGTCAGCGCGTTGCTGGCGTCCCGTCCTTCGATCGTCAGTCTGAACCAGTCAGGGTCGTTACCGCTGGCGCCGCCGAATTTCTTGCCGAACAGATCGCCTTCCAGCATCGACAGCGCCGCATAAGTCGTGTTGGTGAAATACGCACCGGACACGTTGACCGGCCCGGCAAAGCCGACGGTCGGCGTACCGCAGTTGGCGATCGCATAATTGCTCGAGCCGGCCGCGCCGCTGCCGGCGTAGCTGCTGAACTGATTCTCGAAGCCAGGTGTCGTGGT
>JACDJB010003306.1_pt1 | contig 10708 bp, 8 predicted proteins | sample 7454121 | NCBI WGS metagenome assembly JACDJB01 (sample SAMN14253290, study PRJNA609438) | sludge metagenome | isolation source: sludge after 25d culture with pyrite | collected 2018-12-20 | reverse complement strand
TTGTTACATTAATTGCTAGTGACTATGGCATTGAAGTAGAGAAAAAAGAAGTAATTAATGAGGACGAATTTGAGACGATCATCGAGCATGATGAGCCTCATGAGTTGCAGAATCGTCCTCCAGTTGTTACAATCATGGGTCACGTTGACCATGGTAAAACTACACTTCTTGATTCAATTCGTAATACTCGTGTAACCACGCAAGAAGCAGGTGGAATTACACAGCATATTGGTGCATATCAAGTTGAGGTTAGCGGTAAAAAGATTTCATTCTTAGATACCCCTGGACACGAAGCCTTTACAGCAATGCGTGCACGGGGTGCTAAAGTAACTGATATAACCATATTAGTAGTAGCTGCTGATGATGGTGTTATGCCACAAACGATTGAAGCGGTTAACCACGCAAAGGCTGCGGAAGTACCAATTATTGTTGCTGTTAATAAAATGGATAAACCAACTGCAAATCCCGAACGAGTAATGCAAGAGCTAGCAAACCTCGGTTTATTGCCAGAGGATTGGGGTGGCGATACGATCTATGTACCTGTTTCCGCATTAAAAGGAGAAGGAATCGACCAACTATTAGAAATGGTATTGCTCGTAGCAGAAGTTCAAGAGTTAAAAGCGAATCCGAACAAGCGTGCACGTGGAACGGTAGTTGAAGCTGAGTTAGATAAGGGTAAAGGGCCTGTTGCCACTGTACTGGTCCAACATGGTACATTAAAAATCGGAGATGCGATTGTAGTAGGTACAGCATATGGCCGTGTTCGCTCAATGATTAATGATATTGGCCAACGCATTTCAGAAGCCGCACCATCAACACCAGTCGAGATTACAGGTTTAGATTCGGTGCCTCAGGCTGGCGATCAATTTATGGTCTTTGAAAATGATAGTAAGGCTAAAGCAATTGCGGATCGTCGTTCGATGAAGAAACATGAACTTGGGCTTAGAAAGAATTCCATCAGCTTAGATGACCTCTTTAGCCAAATCAAAGAGGGCGAGGTTAAAGAACTTAACCTTATCTTAAAAGCAGATGTTCAAGGTACAGTAGAGGCATTGCGTAGCTCTTTAGAAAAGATTGAAGTTGAAGGTGTACGCGTTCGTATCATCCATACCGGCGTAGGCACGATTTCTGAGTCGGATGTGATTTTGGCTGCAACATCCAATGCCATTGTCATCGGCTTTAATGTACGCCCTGATGTTAACGCTAGACAGACAGCTGAGTTAGAAAAAGTAGATATTCGTTTGCACAGTATTATCTATAAGGTGATCGAAGAGATCGAAGGTTCTTTAAAAGGAATGCTTGATCCTGAATACCAAGAAAAAATAATTGGGCAAGTCGAAGTACGACAAACCTTTAAAGTATCTAAGGTAGGAACGATTGCAGGTAGCTATGTTACAGATGGTAAAATCACCCGCGATTCTGAAGTTCGAGTGATTAGAGATGGCATTGTTATCCACTCTGGTAAGCTAGATGCCTTGAAGCGCTTTAAAGATGATGTTAAAGAGGTTTCTCACGGCTATGAGTGCGGAATTACGCTCAAAAACTTTAATGATATTGAAGAGGGAGACATTCTCGAAGCATTCATTATGGAAGAGATTGCGCGCTAATTGAATGAGTATGTAAGGAGTGACCTCTAATGGCAAAGGTTAGAACGAATCGTGTTGCCGAACAAATCAAAAAAGAACTAGGAATCGTGATTCAAAGAGAGATGAAGGATCCCCGGATTGGTTTCATAACTGTTACAGGTGTTGAAGTTACCAATGACCTTTCACAAGCAAAGATTTATATAAGCGTATTAGGGCAAGAAGAACAAAAACAGGAATCACTTAAAGCTTTAGAAAAGGCCCAAGGATTTCTCCGTTCTGAAATTGGATCGAGAATTCAAATGCGACATGTACCTGAGCTTGTTTTTAAATTGGATCATTCGATTGAATATGGGAATAAAATTGAATCAATCATCTCAAAGCTAAAGTCAGGAGAGGAATGAAAATATGAATAAGGAAATGGCAAAGAAAATCTATGATTGGCTCCGTGCAAATGACGATTTTCTAGTTGTTTCTCATGTAAATCCTGATGGAGATGCAACAGGTTCACTCCTAGCAATTAATCAATTATTAAAGATATTAGGTAAGAAGGGGCGACTCGTGAATGAAGGGAGTACCCCTTCTCGCTTTTTATATCTTCCTGATTTTGGGAATATTGTAAATCACAGTAAAGATCCTCTGGACAAAAAATATCAATATATAATCTGTATTGATTGTGCTGACGCGTTCCGGGTTGGTAAGATTGCAGAGGTCTTTTTAGACACTGCAGAGATCGTAAATATCGATCACCATCCAACGAATGATCACTATGGTGATTTAGCCCTCGTGGTCCCGGAGGCGAGCTCCACTTGTGAAGTAATTTATGACCTTGTTCGAGAAGTTGGTATAGAACTAACACAACAGTTGGCGACTTGTTTATATACGGGTTACCTAACAGACACTGGTGGGTTTCGTTACTCAAATACAACCCCCAAGGTTTTAAGAGATGCTTCTGAATTAGTTGAAGCAGGGGCTCCCCCTTATGAAATTGCCGAACGTGCACTTGAGAGCATTTCTTTCGAACATGTTCAGCTTTTAAGTAAGAGCTTATCGCTCTTGGAATTATCTTATGCAGGAAAAGCAGCGTTCCTATCGTTACCAATGTCGGTTATAGTTGAGACAGGTGCTAGTAAAGAGGATGCTGAGGGATTAGCAAATTACGGTAGAAATATTGAAGGTGTAGAAGTGGCAGTTTTGATCCGTGAAACTGATGATGGAGTAAAGGTAAGCTTTAGATCAAAAGAATTTGTGGATGTTAGTTTTATTGCAAAACAATTAGGTGGCGGTGGTCATGTGCGTGCGGCAGGCTGTTCCTTAAATATGGGATTGGTCGAGGCACGTGAACATATAACACCATTAGTAGAAGCTGCCCTAAATGAGGCCAATTAAGATGAATCCTGAAGGAATATTAGTAGTAAACAAGCCTGCTGGTATGACCTCACATGATGTGATACTAAAAGTACGTAAAATGCTCAAAACAAAAAAAGTAGGGCATACAGGCACACTAGATCCCGATGTAACTGGAGTACTTCCCCTTTGTATTGGACGAGCAACTAAGCTTGTTGAATATTTGCAGGAGCAACCAAAAACGTATATTGCTGAATGGACTGCGGGTATCGCTACAGATACAGAGGATCGCTCAGGTGTAGTGATCGAAAAGAGAGAAGATGTTCGTTTAGATCTTCAAGATGTTACGAAGATCTTTCATTCTTTTGTTGGTACTTATGAACAAATACCACCTATGTATTCAGCAGTTAAGATCGCTGGAAAGAAATTATATGAGCTGGCACGTTTAGGAGAAGTTGTCGAAAGACCAAAGCGATTAGTAGAAATCTATCAGCTCGAGATATTAGAGGCACACCTAAACGAAGAACTGCCACGTGTGAGATTTAAGGTACGCTGTTCAAAGGGGACATATGTACGTACTTTATGCGTTGATTTAGGGAAGGCATTAAATGTCCCTGCACATATGTCTGATCTTATTCGGGTTGAGAGTGCTGGTTACGAGCTTCATAATGCACATTCACTTGAAGAAATTGAACAAGCAGTCTATGATAGAGATTGCGAAAAGCTACTTGTCCCAATCGACTCAGCTTTGTCGAACTTTCCAGGTGTGATTGTTCCAGAGCATATGGTCGCTAGGATACAAAATGGACAGGCAATTTACCCACGGTTTCCGTTGCCAAACGAGTTCAATATAGGTGAAAACGTGCGTATACTATCACCAGCTGGAAAACTACTAGCTATTCATAAGGTAATAAAATCAGAGGAGATCTGGTCGAAACCAAAAAAAATACTTTCGCTGCGGGAATAGGATTGATGTTATGCAAGTAATTCATTTAGACTATCCGATAACAAAAATAGATAAGAAATCAGCAGTTGCTGCAATCGGTTATTTTGATGGATTGCACCTTGGGCATCAAGGTGTTATTCAAAAAGCAATTGATCAGGCTACAGAAAGAAAACTTCCTAGTGCCCTTATTACTTTCAACCCCCATCCGCGGGAGGTATTAAAAAAAGGCGAGATTACATCCTATATTACGCCACTTGATGATAAGCTAGTGATCCTTAAGGAATTAGGGATTGACTTTGTGTATGTGATTCAGTTTACATGGGACTTCTCGCAGATCACCCCTCAGCAATTTGTTGAAGAGGTTTTACTGCCACTTGGAATTGTTGAAGTTGTTGTTGGCTTTGACTTTCGTTTTGGAAAGGGCGGCGTAGGTACTCCAAACACACTATTAGAGGCAGGTAATGGAGAGCTGTCTGTTCATGTCATAGAGCCCATTCTCAATGAAAACATGAAAATCAGTAGTTCTTTGATCCGTGAGTTACTAAAGCAGGGTGAACTTGAACGTGTGAATAATTATTTGTCACGAGCCTATAAAATACGTGGGAATGTAGTACATGGAAGCAAAAGAGGTAGAGAGATTGGATTTCCTACTGCTAATATTATGCTTTCTGATCAATATTTTTTACCCCTGCATGGTGTATATGGTGTTCGAGTAAGTATAGGTTCTTATAAGAGATTTGGTGTTATGAATATTGGTGTTAAACCTACCTTTGAGCTTGGAGTGAGCCATGTTTCTATTGAAGTTCATGTTTTAGATTACTCTAACGCTCTATATGATCAAGAGCTCGAAATAGAGATTTTGTTTCATATACGTGGAGAACAAAAGTTCACTGGAATTGATCAGCTAAAAGAGCAAATCATTCGGGATATAGTATTTGCTAAACAAAAATTCATATGTTATACTGTTTGAGGGAAATTACACATATGCTCGGAGGTTCGAATCACCGACGGCATTCTGGGCTATTGTGGATAAAAAAAGGAGGTGAATAGGATGGCACTTACTAACGATCGTAAATTAGAGATTATCAACACGTATAGAACCCACGAAAACGACACTGGTTCTCCTGAGGTTCAAATCGCTATCCTAACTGACAAGATCAATTACTTGAATGACCATTTACGCACACATGCAAAGGATCATCATTCACGTCGCGGGCTTCTAAAGATGGTTGGTCAACGTCGTAATCTTTTAACTTATTTAAGAAATAACGATGTAACCCGTTACCGCGAATTGATTCAAAAATTAGGCTTAAGAAGATAGTGATAGAAAGAGCGGGATAAGACCCGCTTTTTTTGCTATTTATTTGCAAGACTAATTTTATTACGAAACATAAGAAAAAGAGAATAAATTAAGTTTTATCCTACATAATTGAAGGAAATAATAAGAGTATGAAGAATTTTATTAGATTGGAATTTTAGAGAGGAGGATTTGCCCTTTAATGGAAAGAAAATTTGAATTTGACATTGCTGGTAAGAAGATGATCCTTGAAACAGGGAAAATGGCTAAGCAGGCAAATGCTGCTGTGGTTGTTCGTTTTGGTGATACTGTAATTTTATCTACGATTACTGCTTCAAAGGAGCCAAAGGATCTGGATTTTTTCCCATTAACAGTGAATTATGAGGAACGTCTCTATGCGGTTGGGAAAATACCTGGTGGATTTATTAAGCGTGAGGGACGTCCTAGCGAGAAGGCGATTCTTGCGAGCCGCTTAATTGATCGTCCGATTCGTCCGTTATTTGCTGAAGGCTTCAGGAATGATGTACAGGTTGTGAATATCGTTTTATCTGTCGATCAGGATTATTCCTCTGAGATTGCTGCAATGATTGGAACGTCAGCAGCGCTGATGATTTCCGATGTTCCTTTTAATGGTCCAATCGCAGGAGTAGTTGTTGGTAGAATTGATGGTCAATTTATAATCAATCCGACAGTAACAGAATCTGAAAAGAGTGATCTGCACCTCATTGTGGCAGGAACAAAAAATGGCATCAACATGGTTGAGGCTGGAGCACAAGAGATTCCAGAAGAGACCATGCTAGAGGCGATTATGTTCGGGCATGCAGAGATCCAGAAAATATGTCAGTTCCAAGAAGAGATGGCACGTGAGATCGGAAAGCCCAAAATGGAAGTGGTCTTATATGAAGTTGATGCTGAAATCAATCGTGCAGTCCGTGATTTTGCAACAGGTAAGCTTGTCGCAGCGATTCAAACTGCAGATAAACAGGAACGTCAAGCGCAAATTGACTCAGTAAATCAGGAAACCGTAGAACACTTTACAGAGCTTTATCCAGAACAATTAAAGCAGATTAAAGAAGTATTAGATAATATGCTTAAGGATGAAGTACGTCGTTTGATTACACGAGAGAAGATTCGACCAGACGGACGTGCTGTTGATGAAATCCGACCTATTACTACAGAGGTAGGAATTCTACCACGTACTCATGGCTCTGGATTATTTACACGTGGTCAGACACAAGCGTTAAGTATATGTACATTAGGTGCACTAGGTGACGTGCAAATCCTTGATGGCCTTGGCCTCGAGGAAGAGAAGCGTTTCATGCATCATTATAATTTCCCACCCTTTAGTGTTGGTGAGGCACGTCCATTACGTCCTCCTGGAAGACGTGAAATTGGACATGGTGCTTTAGGTGAACGAGCATTAGAGCCAATCATTCCAAGTGAAGAAGTATTCCCTTATACAATTCGCTTAGTTTCTGAAGTGTTAGAGTCAAATGGATCTTCATCACAAGCAAGTATTTGTGGAAGTACAATGGCATTGATGGATGCTGGGGTTCCTATTAAAGCACCAGTAGCTGGTGTAGCGATGGGTTTGGTAAAAGATGAGGAGTACGTTACAGTACTCACCGATATCCAAGGGCTTGAAGACCATTTAGGTGATATGGACTTTAAGGTTGCAGGAACAGAGTATGGTATAACAGCATTACAAATGGACATTAAGATCGACACCATTAACCGTGAAATTTTAGAGCAAGCTCTAAGTCAAGCTAAAGCGGGTCGTCTTCATATTTTGAAAAAGATGTTAGAAGCAATTAACGCACCACGCGAGAGATTATCTCCATACGCTCCGAAAATACTGACACTACGAATTGACCCAGACAAGATTCGTGATGTCATCGGCCCTGGTGGACGTATTATTAATAAAATTATTGAGGAAACAGGTGTCAAGATCGATATCGAACAAGATGGACGTATCTTTATCGCCTCGATAAATCAAGAAGCGAATGAGAAAGCTAAAAAAATTATCGAGGATCTCGTTCGTGAGGTAGTAGCAGGTGAAACATATTTAGGAACGGTAAAGCGTATTGAGAAGTTTGGTGCTTTTGTAGAAGTTATCCCAGGTAAAGAGGGCTTGGTTCATATCTCACAGCTTGCCTTGAATCGGGTCAATAAGGTCGAGGATGTTGTTAAGGTAGGCGATACGATTCTTGTCAAGGTAACTGATATTGATGATCAAGGTCGAGTCAACCTTTCTCGCAAAGCATTACTCAGTGCCGAAGAGAACACAAAGAATGACTAATAATAATGAAAACCCCTAACAGTCGGGGGTTTTTTTATTGGGTAAATCATGCTAAGATGACGCTAGTTGTTCTAATTTTTAGAAATTACGGAGGTTGACTGAATGAAATTTATCGATAATAAAGGAATTACAGACCCACGGATCAATTTGGCGATCGAAGAGTATGCATTAAAAAACTTGCCTAATGACGATGATTATTTGTTATTTTATGTTAACGGCCCATCTATTATTATTGGTAAAAACCAAAATACGATCGAAGAAATCAATGATCAATACGTGAATGAGCATAATATTCATGTTGTCCGACGTTTATCTGGCGGTGGAGCAGTTTATCATGACCTGGGAAATCTAAATTTCAGCTTCATTATGACAGATGATGGAAGATCATTTCACAATTTTAAGAAGTTTACTGAGCCTGTGGTAGCTGCATTACTAAGCCTAGGAGTAAATGCTGAACTATCTGGTCGTAATGATATTCAAGTAGGGGAACGTAAAATTTCAGGCAATGCTCAATATTTTTCCGTAGGTCGCATGTTCAATCATGGTACCCTCTTATTTGATTCTGAGATTGAAAATGTTGTTTCAGCACTTAAAGTCAATCAGGTAAAGGTACAATCAAAGGCGACTAAGTCAATTCGAAGCCGTGTAGCAAACATCACAGAGTTTCTTGATAAACCAATGACAATTGAGGAGTTTAAACAACATATATTACAGCATATTTTTGCTGGTAAAGAGATTGAGGAATATGTTCTATCTGATGAGGATTGGACTAAGATTGATCAACTCTCGAAGTCTAGGTATCAGACGTGGGAATGGAATTATGGTGAATCACCTAAGAGTAATTTCAGTCAGACCATGCGTTTTGATATCGGTACTGTAGAAGCTAAGTTAAACATCGTAAATGGCAAGCTGAATGAAGTTCGGATTTTTGGTGATTTCTTTGGAGTTCGTGATATAGCAGAACTAGAAAACGTTCTTACTGGCCTTGCTTACACACGTGAAGCTGTGGGAGAAGTACTAGGCAAGACTGAATTACATAATTATTTTGGAAAAATAAATGCGAACCAATTAATTGAACTCTTTTTTTAACAACCTGATCTCTGTTGCGAATCATCGGAGTGGAAGCATTCCGATGATTTTGTACATGAGCATACTATTTGAGATAAAAGCATAGTTTCCTCTATTTTTTCATACTTTGTCCATAGAAGATCTGTTGATCACTAGGATAGAGGAAAGAGGGAAGACAATATGGAGCGGTGGCGAATTTTAGCTGCAATCTCTGTTTTAGTACTATTAATCGGATTAATTCAATCCGAACCTGTAACGTATTATACTGAAGTCATATCAAGAAATGCGACTCAAAATGATAAAATGAAAGACCCACTCTATCAAGAGATTTTACAAAAAGCAAAAGAGATCGATCAAGCTGCAATAGAGCCTAGGATTGATCGCATTTGGAAGCTCATCCCAGGACTTAATGGCGTCATGCTTGATCTCGAAACGACCTACAATCAAGCGAATCGAAAAGCGGGAACCTTTATACCTATTATTAAAGAAATCCCCCCAACTAAAAGTCTATGGGATTTGCCTCCTAATCCAATTTATCGAGGTAATCCCAATAAAAATGTAGTATCACTAATGATCAATGTTGCTTGGGGGAATGAGCATTTAGGATCTATACTAAAGACATTAGAAGAAAGACAAGTAAAAACCACATTCTTTCTTGATGGATCATGGCTTCACAAAAATCCCGAACTAGCGAAGGATATCGTTGCTGCTGGGCATGAAATAGGCAGTCACGCCTATACACATCCTCTAATGTCTCGTTTATCGAGAGAGAGAATCATTGAGGAGCTTGAAAAAACAAATAATAAAATCGAGGAGATTTTGAACCAAAAGGTAACGCTCTTTGCTCCACCTTCTGGGGATTTTGATGATCGTGTCGTTAAGCTTGCAAGGGAGAGAGAGATGTTAACTATACTTTGGACACTTGATACTGTTGACTGGCGTCATCCCCCTGTCAAAGAAATGTTGAATAAAATCATTAATCAGGTTGAGGCAGGGAATCTAATTCTTATGCATCCTACCCCTGCAACTGCAAAAGGCTTAAACGATATGATCATAGGTATTCAAAATAAAGGATTATCCATAGATACCGTAAGTGAAGTGATATCTGCTAGCAGATCAAGATTATTTGAGATACCTAGCGATTTTTGATATATTTGCAGGTGTCAGAAGAAAAGGGGGATATTTTTGGTCGAAAAGTTTCAGTTAGATAATGGAGTCCGCATCGTTTTAGAACATATACCATCTGTACGTTCGGTAGCGATTGGTGTTTGGGTAGGTACTGGTTCTCGCTATGAACAAATCAACAATAATGGGATCTCCCATTTTATTGAGCATATGTTGTTCAAGGGGACCACGAATCGTACGGCACGTGAAATTGCAGAAACCTTTGACCGCATAGGTGGACAAGTAAATGCCTTTACTGCAAAGGAATACACTTGCTACTACGCTAAGGTGCTAGATACACATATCGATGTTGCCATTGACGTACTTTCGGATATGTACTTTAATTCAGTATTAGACGAAGGAGAAATCGAAAAAGAGAAAAAAGTAGTGATTGAGGAGATCGGGATGTATGAGGATGCTGCAGATGATCTCGTTCATGATCTAATTATTTCTTCTATATACGGAGACCACCCACTGGGTCAAAGTATTTTAGGTTCTGAAGAGGTACTTAAAGATTTGAAACGAGATCATTTAGTTCACTATCTTGAAGAAAGCTATTTACCTGAAAAAACAGTAATTTCTATTGCAGGAAATATCGATCATCGTATTATCAATAAAATCGCTTCCAAGTTTTCAAACTACAAGCGCTCTACAATTATTACAGAAATAGAGAAACCTCTATATAAAAGTGACTCTATTTTGCGAACAAAAAAAGAATTAGAGCAGTCGCATTTATGTATAGCGATGCCAGGGTATCAATTAGGGCATTCTGATATATATTCCTTGATCGTATTAAATAACATCCTAGGAGGTACGATGAGCTCGCGTTTATTTCAGGAAATACGTGAGGAAAGAGGACTTGCTTACTCTGTCTTCTCTTATCATTCTGCATTTCAGGATTCGGGCGTTACAGTTGTGTATGCAGCCACAGGTACAGACCAATTGGATCAAGTGATCGGTCAAATTGGGCAGATTGTGACGAATTTAAAGGAAAAGGGCATAAC
>JACDJB010003305.1_pt1 | contig 10708 bp, 10 predicted proteins | sample 7454121 | NCBI WGS metagenome assembly JACDJB01 (sample SAMN14253290, study PRJNA609438) | sludge metagenome | isolation source: sludge after 25d culture with pyrite | collected 2018-12-20 | reverse complement strand
TCTGCTTGTAGATCCTGCTTATTACGTTTGCAGTTGTAGTTTTTCCGCTGCCGGACTCTCCAACTATCGCAAGCACTTCTCCTCTTCGCAGAGAAAAATACACGTCGTCCATTGCATGAACAACCTTTCCACGCATTCTGAAAGAGTTCAGGGGGAAGTGTTTGTTGACCGCTTCAAGAACCAGAATGTTATCGTTCACAGGGCCTCGGCTCCTTTGTGAAGAAAACACGCGACGCTGTGGCGATCGGCGATCTCCTCCAGCGAGGGGCAGGACTCTCTACAAATAGACATTACCTGCGGACAACGAGGGTGAAATCTGCAACCGTCAGGCGGTTTCAAAAGGTCTGGAGGCTTTCCTTCGATTCCGCCCATCCGTTTTATCCTGCCTGTGAGTGACGGGAAGGAATTCATCAGCCCTTTTGTGTACGGGTGCAATGGTCTGTTGAATAGAGATTCCGAAGACCCATACTCCACGATCTTACCTGCGTACATGATGGCCAGAGTGTCGCTGATCTCCACAAGCAAAGAGAGATCGTGGGTGATGAATATTACCGAAAATCCCAGAGTCTTCCTAAGCTCCTGTATCTTCTCGATTATCGTTCGCTGCACGACAACATCCAGCGCTGTCGTCGGTTCGTCCATAATAATTAACTCGGGGTTCAGGATCAGCGCCATAGCAATCATAACCCTCTGTTTCATCCCTCCCGAAAGCTGATGAGGGTAAGAGTCGAACCTATCTCTAGGAATGTCTACCAGCTTCAACACTTCGATAGCCCTGTCGCGAGCGTCTGTTTGCGATGGTTCTCTGTGGGCATGTATTGCATCAATGAGCTGCTCACCGACTGAAAGAACCGGGTTGAGTGCATTCATGGCAGATTGGAACGCCATCGAAATATCGACCCATCGTATCTTCTTCATCTGCTCTTCGTTGAGTTTCACCAGATCGATGCCCTTAAAAATCAGACTGCCGCTTTCTATAGTGGCGTTATCTTTGAGAAGTCTCATGATCGCATAGGCCAGTGTTGATTTTCCGCATCCCGATTCACCGGCGATGCCCAGGAAGCCACCTCTATCGAGGTCAAATGAGACATCGTCCACAGCATGGACGAAGCCGCTCTTGATCCTGTAACCGGCCACAAGATCCTTACACTGAAGTAACGGAGTCATCTCGCTTCTATCCAACTCAATCATCTCTTTCTTAGTTTGGGATTGGAGATCTCGTCGATGGCAAAATTCATGAGCGCAAACGAAGTCCCGATCAAGGCAATGCAGATACCCGGAGGGAGGAACCACCACCACGCGCCGGACAGAAGGGCTCCGCTGTTTTGAGCCCAGTATAGGATCGTTCCCCAGCTCACTATCGAGACATTGCCTAGTCCCAAAAACTCAAGGGTCGCCTCTCCCATGATCGCCGCCATTGTTGATGTAAAAAAGGATGCCATTACCAGTGAGATCATGTTGGGCAGAATCTCCCTGAAAACTATGTAGAGGGGCTTCTCACCAAGGACTCTTGACACCCTGACGAAATCCCTGTTCTTAAGACTAACAACTTGAGAGCGGAGTATCCTTGTAGGCCAGGGCCAGCTTGTGAGTCCAAGTATAAGGACGATTGGAATAACTCCCCTAACTGTTATATACGCGGCAATGACTATCATCAGTGGGAGGCTCGGGATGACAAGGAAGACGTTTGTAAACAGAGAGATGATGTCATCCACAATGCCCCCGAAGTACCCGGCCACAAGCGCAAGTGTGAGGGCAAGAACCGTTGTGAACAGTCCTGTCACAAGCCCCACAGTAAGCGTGATTCTCGTTCCGTAAACCATCTGAGAAAAGAGATCCTGCCCTGCCTTCGTCGTTCCGAGCAAGTGTTCTCTTGAAGGTTTTGCATTTAGTGGGAGTTTTGTTGTTACTCTCTCATATGTGGTCGCGATCGATTGAGTGTAGACTCTTCGTTCTGTGAATTCATCGATCTTCTCCCTTTCGATAGTTGTGGTTCTGCCCATCTCTTCGTCCACTATCCTCAGGACATCCACCTTGTTCGTCTTTGGATCGTAAGGCGCGATCAATGGGGCGAAGATCGCAACTCCTGAGAAAAAAACAAGTATCATAAGCCCGAACAGAGCCTTTCGATTCTCTATGAATAGAGCAAGAGTGTCCTTTAGCATCACTTACCACCGTCCCGGACACGGGGATCGAGAATCAGAATCGCGATATCCGCGATGAAATTGGCTACGAGAACGGCAACTGAAATGAAAAGGAATATAGCCTGCATTAGAGGATAATCCTTGCTCTGAACCGCCTGATAGAGCATCAGCCCGACTCCCGGGTAGGCAAAGACCATTTCGGTCAGCAAACCGCCTCCGACGACAAATCCCAGAGACATTGCGAAACCCGTTATAGATGGCAGTATAGCGTTTTTTGCGGCGTATAGAGTCTTGATCCTACGCAGCGGGAGCCCCTTGGCTTCGGCAACGGTGATGTAGTCTTCGGCCAGCACATTGATCATGTTGTTCCTCATAGTTAGTATCCATGCCCCCATAGAAGAAATAACAATTGTCAGGGCAGGAAGTATCGCATGTTTCAGAACAGAGAGGAAGAATTCCATCGTCCCCCTCTGAAGCTGCGGTGTGTAGGCGTTTCCGAGGGGAAATATCGGCAGCCTGAAAGCCAGAAAGTATATCAGCAGCAACCCGAGCCAGAAATATGGAAAGGAACGCACGAAGATAAAGAGTCCGACAGTGAAGGAAGCGAGCTTCGTGTTACGCTTCCACGCAACGCCTATACCTATTATCGTGCCGAGAAAGAAGCTGATTATCGTAGCCGTACCCATCAGCCCAACTGTCCAGGGCACGGCGACCTGCAGTACTCTCCAGACAGGAGTCGGGAATCTTGAGATAGAGATACCCAGATCGCCCTTAAGGAGGTTAAGAAGATACTTTCCGTACTGGACAAGCAACGGATCGGACGAATCGACGCCAAAGGCAGCCCTTATTGCTTCGAGCGATTCCAGAGGAACACCTTGCATCTTGTCCATCAGATCCTGCGCAGGATCACCGGGCATCATTCTCGGAATGAAGAAATTCAGAGTGACTGCAACAAACAAGGCGAAGAGCAACAATCCGATCTTTCTAGCGAAGTAAGCCAATGCTGTTTAGAAAGCGTCTCTCTCTTGAGGAAAGCGAGCCTTCCTTACCCCCTCTCGTGAATATGAATAAGCCTCGCGGGCGGTTAGTGCCCGCGAGCTATATCCAGCAAATTACCTCAAGTGTATAGAAAGCAAGATGGGCATCTTGTCCATGCCTGTCGGTCTGGGTTCGGCATAGGGATTGTCGGCATTGGGCCAGCCGACAAAATTCCTTGTGCTGTACTCGAACCACACAGGATTGAAGAACATTGGTACAGAGGGAAGATCCCTCAGGAAGATGCTTATAACCTCCTCCATAATCTTATCCTGAACCTGTGGATCGGTCTGTTTCTTATAGCTGTCGAGGAGTTCGTCGATCCGATCGTCTTTGTAGCGCATTCCATAATAATTACCTGCGTTTTCTCCAATCGGCGCCCAGTGCTTTGAATGTACCCAGTTGTCGAACTGATAATAGGGACTGGTTCCCGTAACGGAGATCCCGAAAAGCATCTCGTAGTTTCCGTTGAACATCATGTCTTTGTAAGGAGAGGGCCAGGCGGCCAGAGTAACGATAGCCTCGATTCCGACCTCTTTCAGTTGTCTTGCCACCTCTTCGGCTCCCATTATCCAGTCGGTCCACCCCGTCGGGACATAGAGATTCAACGAGAGGGCCTTGCCGTCCTTTTCGTAGATCCCGTTCCTGTTAAGCTTGTAGCCTTCTTTCTCGAGCAGATAGCTTGCGTAATCGGGGTCGAATTCGATGCCGTACTCCTTGAGCCCCTCTTCTGCAAGTCTGAGATAGCTCGCTTTGACACCGGCCAGCGAAGCAGGGACGGCTCCACTCGCCATTATTCTAGTTATCTCTACCGGATCGATTGCCGCAGCTATCGCTGCTCTCACATTGTAGCTGTCGAAGGGCCACTTAAGGTTGTTTAGATTGAGGAAAACGAGGTTTCCTTCGGGAAGCCAGTACTTGAAATGTTCGGGATCGGCCTTTACGAAAACCTCATCGATATTTGCAACAAAGTAGCCTGCCCAGTCGAATTCGCCCCTGGCGAGTCTTAGGGAAACCTGCTCGTTGGTTGTGGTTAGCGTAAGGACTTCGTCTATGTAAGGAAGAGGTTTACCGTCTTCGCCTATCTGCCAGTAATTTGGATTTCTAACCACGCTGAACGACTGTTCGCTGAATGAGCCTTCCTTCAGAATAAACGGTCCGGTGCCTACGGGGATTCCTTCGCCTATCCAGGTTAGAGGATCATCGACTTTAGACCAGATGTGCTCTGGAACTATGAAGACACTGGAGAATCTCTGAATAATTGTTGTATCGACCTCCGAAAACTCGAATGTGACGGTCATCGGCTTGTCCGATCGAACTCCGGTGACTCCCGTCGACCAAAGACTTGCGACGTCTAGCGCCTTATTCTCTCTTCCCAGTTCTACAGTAAACAGAACGTCTTTCTCAGTAAAGAGCATCCCATCGTTCCACAAAACGCCCTCTCTCAGGTTGAAAGTTAGTTCTAGAAGGTCGTCGGACCACTCATAGCTTTCTGCAAGCCAGTTCATGATCCTTCCGGTCATGGGATTGAAGTAGATAAGAGTCTCGTAGAAACCTCCGATAGCCATCTCGTTGGTATTTGGCGAGAAGGGGTTGAAGTTTTCGATCAGGATACCCTGCTTAATGGAGGTGATCCTGAGGGTCCCTCCCCTCTTGATTTCGGTGGCAAACAAACTTGCTGAAATCACCAGTGATGCGATGGTCAAGATTACTATAACCTTTTTCATTAGTTCCCCCCTTTTTTACAGGTTTTGATACATCATTAATATTATAGACACTTCAATATCCAATTCCAAAGTCAGCCATTGTCTGTTAGATGCAATGGCGTACTCTTAATACGCATCCCCTGTCCACTGTTCAAGAGTCAGGAGCCTTTCACCGAAAGGATTAATCGAGAAAGAGCATTGTCGAGATGTTCGCTGCGCTCACGAGAAGGCGAGGCCGACTTCGTCGGGAAGCGATGCTGCTTCGCAGGAAGTGATGCTGGAATAAAACAATAGACGCAAGGCTGGGCAAGAACGGCCCAGGTCGCAATGCCGGCGAAGAACATGCCGGGACGCAAGGCTGGCGAAGACCACGCCAGGTCGCAATGCTGCCTTCGGCAGGAGGCCTTCTCAGGTCAACCGTCAACAGTCCACCGATAAGATCAATCGAGAAAGAGCATTGTCGAGAGCTTCGCTTCGAGAGTGCGAAAATTCATAGTTGACCGTCAACGGTCCACCGTTCTCGGCAGCGGAAAGAGCACACTCTTGGTTTTTTGATCTTGGCCAAGAACGAAGAACAGATCCTCGCTCTGGAACGAACAACAGGTTTGTTTTCAGCGGAGAACGGAGAACCGTTCAACGGCGAACTAGCTTTTTTTGCTCTTTCCGACCCGCACATTGCAACTCCCAACCCCGGCCTTTTGCTTTCCCTTACAACCCACAACTTGTAACTTGCAACTGATCTTTTGCTCTTACCAACCCCCTACCCGCTACCCCCTACCACGGTCAAATCGAAATCTCGCTATCGACAGTTTTTATGATTTCAAGAAGGCTTCCCATTCAAAGAAGATCGCGAGGAGTTCTTTGTCTAGATAGTGCAGTGCCTTGGTTCTTATGTCATACGGTATGCTGTAGTAAGCTTCGGCTATCGCTCCGGTTATTGCTGCGATTGTGTCGCTGTCTCCGCCAAGCGAAACCGCAGTGCGGACTGCATCTTCGAATGAATCTGATTCTAGGAAGCACTGTATGGCCTGTGGCACTGTTTCCTGACAGGTTTCATTGAAGTCATATGATGGGCGAATCTCGTCGATTGTGAAATCCAGAGAGTAGTAATCTCTTGAGATCCTGACGCGAATATCCCGCTTTGAGAAGCCTTGACACGCAAGGAAAATGGCAATGGTAGTCGCCTCAGCCCCCTTTATCCCTTCCGGGTGGTCGTGAGTGACAGAGGTTATCGTTTTTGAGAGGCTTATCGCTTCCAATTCATTTCGCGCAGTGAATCCCACAGGGCCAATGCGCATAGCAGCTCCGTTGCCGAAGCTATTGTACGGCCGAGGGTTGGCGCTGAATATCCATCTTCCAAACATTCCCCCATAACCGCAGTTAGGATAATTTCGACCGATCTGCTGCATATATTTCACTGTAAGCTCTCTTAGCAGACGGTCATAGCACATACTCAGCCTGTAGTCTTCTCGCGATTTGTCAACAACCTTCTCAGTTTCCATGATCGCTTTGGCAACGGCAAGGCTCATTATACTATCGTCCGTAGCAAAGCACTCATCTGTGAATAGTTCAAAGGCCTTGCTTCGGTGATTATTGAACTCAAATCTCGACCCGACGATATCGCCGACAATTGCTCCCAGCAAAGTTCACACCCCACCTCTTTCATGTTGCTTGAGATTTTCCATTCCAAGTGTAACATCATCGACCTGAACGCAGCTGGAGGTTCCCACCCTATGCCTCTTCAGATGAATCTAGCAGCTCTTATCCTTTCCTGGAGATCGCCTGTGATTGCATGGAGCACAGTATTGTTTGTCAACATAAATCCGCTCCACTTGATAGAATCGTCCTTTAAACTAACTTGCGGGAGCTGAATGAGTTATGTTGGCAATAAGCAGGTGAGTGAAGTCAGTATGCAGAATGGAGCGGATGTTGTGGATGAGAAGATCAAAGAGGCTCTAGTGATTAAGAACGAGAGGATCATCAAGGCGGTGATTGAGAAATCGAAGCGTGTCTGCCCGGACTCGGTAGCGTTGGTCGGCATCTATGGTTCATTTGCCACTGGAGACATACACGACAAGTCTGATTTAGATCTCTTCATTGAATAAACGATTCGAAAGGATACAGAATAGGTTCATGCTTCATTTTGGGAGACGTTGCTCATGATATCTACTGCACGAGCTGGCAGCAGCTTGAAGACATGGCTAAATATTCGACACCATACATCTCAAGGCTGATGGACGTGAACATCGTCTACTACCGTGACTACAAGCAACCTCAGAGGTTTATGGAGCTTCGCGGTAAAGCTATGGAACGTCTGAACAGCCCGCTGAATTAACACGATCTGAGGAATATATTGATGCATTTCGGGTAGGCTCAGAAAACTTACGCAGAGTTGGTTCTGAGTGAAGAGTCCGGAAGAGTCAAATACGAGTCGGCCAAATTGATCAACTCTATCGAAATGATCATGTATCTAATCAACAAGTCATATGTAAGTCTTGGGTCTAGACACATACCTGAAGAGATCGAAAGGATGCGGGAATTACCGATTGGATTTCCAGGTCATTACAGACGACTCATCGAGGCCGATACACTGCGTTCAATTAAAGAGAGCGCAACTTCGCTTTTGCGGTGTACGGGGGAGAAGATAGAAGAGATCAAGTACAGAGTTAAGGGCAAGAAGAAACTTGATTCGCAGGCTCTTACAGGTAGTTACGAGGAAATCTATTCGAACTGGAGAAACAAGATGGAGCTTGCCGCAAAGACCGACAACAAGTACTTGTCTCTCATGACGGCCGCAAGTTGCCAGCGATTCTACGATGAAATGAGAGAGGAGTACGAAGGCGTGTCTATCGATCTGATGAAGCACTTCGATATCAACGATTTACAGAGGTCGGCGAGGACCTTCGACGAAGCAATGGAAGAGTACAGATTGCTCTATGACGAAAACAGAGTCCAGGTGAAGAAGTATCAGACAATCGAAGAGTTCGAAGAGGACTATCTTGCGTAACTTCATAAACCGGATAGCTGGATACAACATGCTTTGGATACTATATAAAGATGTTCGCACCAGTTGCTGACTGGGAATCGGAAAGAAGAATCTCCAGGAAGAAAGATTCGGGGCTCTGAAAACCCTCTGCCCTGTATTACGTATGCAGTGGCCGCTTTTCTTCTGGAATGCTCGGTAAAGTCCTTCTTTGAGAGCTTCAAAGAGAAGGGCTTCTAAGATGCGCTTTTCATAAGCTGTTTAGAGAGTCAATTGTCTTCTGAGTCTGTTTGGCTTTGATTCTTCGAGTTGGGTCGCCAGTTCTTGAAGAAGGTTTCTCTTGGCCTGGCAAGATCTCATTAGAGCTGTTTTCGAGCTGTACCGTTCCATGTCTTCTTGTCGATGAAAAGGACCCTTTGGAGACTACTGTTATCAGCAATTTGTGTTGGAACGATAGCTCCGGTCTAGTCTTGCGTCCTATTCTGCTTTCTCTAATATGTGTTCTTCAGGCGTTCATCAGGGTCGTCAAAGTGGATTTGCATCCGATCGAAGGATTCGGGGTCGTACTCTCTTCCCAGCCAGTCGATCAGATCTTCTCGATCAGGGTGCTTCTTATTCTTCATTGCCTCAACAAGATCACGATAACCCATTGTTCCTCCAACATCTTCAGGCGGGCAGGCTCGTTCACCGGCGATGCATCTAGGATACTTGACACTCAAGTCTCTACCGAGAACCTCTTCGAGAAGAATATCGTGGATCCAGTTGTCTCCGAAATCATAGAGGTATGACGCCTTTCGGTTATGAATCGAGAGATAATCGGAAATGCGCAGTTTTCTGGAATCGAGAACCTCCTTGAAATCGTCTTCAATAGGAAGCCCTATATAAACAAGCTCGTCACTCTTCGGATCAACGACCTGAAATTCGTGTAGATGGTAATCAGACCAGCCCATAGCATCCTGAATTGCGACGTGAAGATCCCAGAAAGTGTAGATGTCCGGAACCTGTATTCGTCGCCAGATTAACGGTGTGATGTCAAGAAGAATTATCTTGAACTGATAGATCAGCTTGTATCCCTTCTTCATCTTTTCACCTCGCTTATGGTTGGATAAACTATTATAGTGCTCTACCCATTCATGGGACAACACGTTTGGCTAATGGGATTCATAAAGACACATTGGAGACCGAGAGTTGTGGTTGTAGGCGATCCACCCTCGGAGAAGAGAGAGAAATCAGTTCCACCAGATGCAAGTTGCTGGGATTATCGGTTCTCCGAGAAAACCTAGAGAGCGAGAAGACGTTTTGAGTTTGAGGTGAAGCCTCGCTTCTAGAAAAACCATATTCGAGAGTATCAAGAGCAAGGAGAGAAAGCAGATCATGCATAGTAAGAAAAAGCAAAAGGCCGGGGTCGGGGGTTGCGGTAGGGATTGGAAAGAGCAAAGCGATATCAGTTGGCCGTTAAACGGTTCTCCTTTAGCCGAGGGAAAAACCAGTGCTTCGTTCTTGGTCAACCAGAAAAGCTACATGAGACGAAAAAAGAAGGGTAAGACTCTGAATCAAGTTCAGATGACGCGTTGTGACATTTTTGCTTTCAGGTCTCTAGCCTGCAACTGGAACAAGCAACTCCTCACTGCTCTTCGAAGGACGGCTCTTACAGCATGACGGAATCTGAGTTTTTCGCTCTACCGCTTGCAACTTGGAACATGCAACTTGGAACTGCTTTTTCAAAGGACGTCTCCTCACAGCGTGCAGCGTCACTTAGCAAGCGTACAGCGATTCTTATGGAGCCGGTCAGTCCCCATTTTCACCCAGACTGCAGCCATGTTTTAAAGACTAGATCCCGTACAGGAGCCCGGAACAGGATCCCCTAAACAGATGCATATTGGGGCAGGCTCCTGAACAGGGACTTATCAGGGCAGGCTATGCGGAGTGACGGTCTTTCTTACTTCAGGTCATCCTGGCACGCTTCTGGCCAGGATCTAGATCTTTGGAGCGTTTTCAAGACCAGATCCCGTGCAAAAGCATCACGGGATGACTAAGTGAGTGGATTTAAGGGAGGGTTCTACGGGGATGAAAGCCTTTTCTCACTTTCAGTAGCTGGCATGTACCTGGCCAGAATCTCGATCCTTGCCGCGAAAAGTGGGACCTCAGAAACTGGCCAGTCCCCATTTTCGCTTCTCGGTCTTTCACAGAGCGCAACGAACGTCCGACAGTGCTCTTTCTTCTTTGACCGGCTGATCATACGTTATTGGTGGGGAGTTGGCTCAGAAGAGCTTTGCTTCATATCTTGCTTTCTTGTATGAGCTTGAGTGTCTCTCTTGTAGTTGCGACTCTGATCAATGCTCTTACTCGCTCTTCAAAGAAGTCTTTGTCGCCTGTAACAAACACATCTGGTCTAGCCTTAATAGCGGAAGCAAGAATTGGAGCATCGTACTCGTCTCTGATTATCTCAATACATTGCTCCACTTCGCTTCTGTCTGGAAAGGGCAGTATTTCTGCATCAATTGACTGGAGAATACCCTCGTAATCTTCGATCACACCTGGGAACTTCCTTCTCAATACTCTCTCAACCTCTGAAACACTGAACCTCGCAAGCAGAAGCACATGATTGGAATGCACCATGGTATGCAAGAGGAGTCCTTCCATTCCGTCGAAAACAATGCCTGAGAGGAATGTGTTCGAATCAATCATCACTCTCATGATAAATCTCTGTGAAGAGCTTCTTTCTGACCTTTTCCAGCTCGTTTTCCAATTCTTCCTTAGTATAGCCTCTGGCCTCCGCCTCTTTCTGAAACTCCTTGACTATCATGTCGAAAGGCGACACCAGCTGATAGATTATCTTA
>JACDJB010003302.1_pt1 | contig 10716 bp, 13 predicted proteins | sample 7454121 | NCBI WGS metagenome assembly JACDJB01 (sample SAMN14253290, study PRJNA609438) | sludge metagenome | isolation source: sludge after 25d culture with pyrite | collected 2018-12-20 | reverse complement strand
TTAGCCCGCAAAGTTTAATTCCCACTTGATCCTCAATATCAATAATATCGCTGACACGGTGGGATAGTTTGGCCTGTAATGTGGGATGCCCACTGATATAAATACCAGCAAACTCCAACTCTTTCTCTAGCATTACCGGATCGGTTACTGTGTGCGGCGGCGTGTTGTCCCATTCGTTTGTCGGTGTGGAAAATAGGGATAATTGCCCAACCGCACGTGATTTACGCATAGACTTCGAGTAGCCTAGCATCTTGCTTAGATAACTCGTTAGTTGCTGGCGATTGCCAAGTGAATCAAAAGCCCCCACACCAATAAGGGCTTCACATGCTGGCCGCCGCACATCGGGTGGGATTCTGTCCAACCAATCGGTTATATTTGTGTATGGTATGTCGCCACGATTTTCAATCAATCGCTTGGAAATATCATGCCCGATATTTTTAATCACACATAACCCTAACCGTATATCGTTGCCCTCTATCGTGCAATGGAATCCAGAGCGGTTAATATCTGGCCGTAAAATACCGATCCCCATACGCCGTGTTGACATAAGATATTGACTGCGTTTTTTAGGATCGGTTTCAAGTGATAATAATGCGGCCATATATTCTTTAGGATAATGCCGTTTGATGTATGCCGTCATACAGGATAGTTTGGCATAAATAGCGGCGTGACTTTTGTTGAAGCCATAACGGGCGAATTTCTCAATATCATTCCAGATGATTTCGCCGAGTTCTTTCCCATGAATACAATTGTCTATAAACTTGTTTCTATGGTATTGGATTCTGTCGGGTAATTTCTTGCCAACAGCTTTGCGAATATCATCTGCTTCACCGGCCGTATAATTGGCAATAGCCACAGCAATCTGCATAATTTGTTCCTGATAAATACAAATGCCGTAAGTATTCGCCAAAATACTCTCAAGCTCTGGGGTATGGTAAGATACTGGTTCGCGCCCGTGCATCCTATCTATGTAACTATCAAGGTATTGCATGGGGCCAGGTCGAAATAAGGCGACGGCGGCGATAATATGCTCGAACTTAGTTGGCTTCATTTTGGCTAACATCCTAGTCATGCCAACACCTTCAACTTGAAATACGCCGTCGGTTTGCCCATTGTGATAAATTTCAAACAACTCATCATCGGTGCTGTATGGTATATTGCTCAAATCGTATTGGGCATCCCGAATCATACTACAAGCTAACCGTAAAACCGATAATGTGCGTAACCCCAAAAAGTCAACCTTTAAGAACCCCAACTTGTCAATAATAGCCATATCCCATTGGGTGATGTTAGGCAAAACGGCTTCTCGTGTGGTGGTCATTAGAGGTAATAAGTCACCTACAGGTGTTGGCGTAATAACTACTCCCGCAGGATGAATACCAACCGATCTTACGATACCCTCTAATTGTGTGGCGAGTGCTAGATATGGCTTTTCGTTGTAGATACTTACCAACTCTGGGGAATAAAACTCATGGTCTGGGTTTAGTGCATCTTCAATAGTACAAGGTTTGCCAGGAATGGCCGGTATCATATTCGATACCGTTACCGCTTCGTTTAATGGCACTTGAGTAACACGGCAAACATCTTTAATCGCGCCCCGCGCACCAGAGCGTCCAAAAGTGCAAATGGCGGCAACATTGTCTTGCCCCCAACGCTCGGCCAAATAGTTAATCATGGTGGCACGATCATCGTCAGGCCAATCGAAATCCACATCTGGCATATTGACACGATTGGGGTTTAAGAACCTCTCAAATAACAACCCGTGTTCTAGTGGGTTTAATGAGGTGATACCTAATGTGTAAGCAACCATCGAACCGGCCGCCGATCCTCTGACACTCCACCAAATTCCCTTACTGGTTGCAAACTTACAAAAATCATACAGAATCAAAAAGTAATCAGCAAACCCCATCGAATTGATAATACTGAGTTCATAATCAATACGTTCTTGTGCTATCGGATTATCAACTTGACATAACGTCGCTAGTAATTCACCGCTATTGATACCTTCTTGATATTTAGGTAAAACATAGCCCTTATAAGGTAATGTTACATTACACATCTCTGCGATAACCAGCGTATTGTCTAATGCTTCACGCCCCCACAACATTGCCATTTCTTGTCTGGTTTTGAGATAGAAAGCGTCTGAGGAGAACTTCATCCTTTTGGGGTCATTTTGAAACGCGCCAGTTTGGACGCACAACATAATATCGTGTGGGGTAGCATCGGTTGGATTGGCGTAATGAACATCGTTGGTTGCCACTGGCCTTAATTGCCAACGTTTATTCATTTCCAAGAGGTGTTTATTTATGCTAGTGAGTTCGGGGATATTGTGATCTTGTAACTCTAAAAAGAATCTTTCACGCCCAAATATATCTATGTAACGTTCAACCAGTTTATTGGCTTCGGCGAGTTGATTGGCGGCAATAAAGCGGTTCACTTGGCTTGCCATACAACCAGTCGAACTAATCAACCCTGTTGAGTGCTGAGATAAAAAGTCTAAGTCTATGCGCGGTTTGTAATAAAAACCATCACGGTAACTGGCCGTACTAAGTTTAAGTAAATTTTGATAGCCTGTAATGTTTTCTGCCAATAACAACAAATGCGTGCGGCCTTTTTCCCGCACTGACATTTGATTCGTCATATAGGCTTCGGTGCCAAGAATCGGTTTAATCCCTTGTTTTTGACACGCGAAGTAAAATTCTGGGAGGCCATGCAAATTACCGTGATCAGTTAAAGCCAAAGCAGATTGTCCATGCTTTTTTGCAGTGGCGGCTAATTTGTGAACAGAACTGTATCCGTCTAACAATGAGTAATCGGAGTGGGTGTGTAGATGTACAAAGCTCATAGCAATCTCTGTTGAATAGGTTGGTTGCGAATGGTATTAGCCGCAAGCTCACAGTATTCTTCTGATAGTTCAATCCCAATGGCTTTACGCCCTAGTTGCATAGCCCCCAACAAAGTGGTGCCAGTACCCATAAATGGATCAAGAATGGTATCTCCCTCTTGGCTCCACCCCTCGATTGCTTTTTTAACTAAATTGAGTGGAAATGTGGCCCTATGCCCTACGGTATGGGACGAGCGGCTAATGCGCCATATATCCGACATGGTTCCCCTATCGAAAAATGAACGATTAAATGCTCTCCCTATACCATTATCACGTTGTAAAACAAAAATAAACTCTACGGCTTTGTTTAACGTATGGCTGTGCATGGCGGGTTGCCCATGCCCTTTATCCCATACAATAACATCCTTGATATTAGAGGCGAAGTCGCCGATGAGCCGAAATACAGCCTCTTTACTACCAGTGACAATTTGGATGTTCCACATTACGGTTGGCGTGGAATCCAACAGCTTATTCATAATATCGCGGTGTAGTTGATAATACACTCCGATAGACAAGTTGTCAGCAAAATGTTGATACTTACCCTGATCTGTGCGGGGTATGTATTGGCCGTTTTTGATACGGTTTCGGAGGTTATATGGTGGGGATGTAACGGTTAAACTAGCAGGCACAGGGAGTACATCTCGACAATCCCCGTGATAGATTGTAACTAAATCATTTTGATAATATGGTGTCATGGTAGTTGATCTAAAATAAAGTGGGCAATATCTGGAATACATAGCCCTATGTAGATAGAAAGTATATCACACATAGTCAGCGATTGCAACCCTAACGTAAAAATGATAGCCCCGAATACTTGTAATATAAGTACCCGCGAAGCACTGGGATTTGTAAACAAAAACAACCAACAGGGTGTTACTATGTATAGTAACCGGAAAAGCGTACTGATAAAGGGCCAATGTGATAACCAACTACGATGGGGGATAGTTGTATACGGTTGCCAGTACCAACCCCATAACCTATGTAGCCCCATTTGTCGCATATAATAATACGATATATTACCTGTCTCTTGGTCTAAATCTGGACTAACTAATAACCCAATAGTAGATACGGCCGCAATTTTGAACAAGTCTCCTAAGCTAACATAATGCGCCAACCCTGCGCCAACAATAATTCCAGATGTTACTCCGATATTTACCCAGTTGTGTGTGCGGCCATCCAAAGCTCTCTTAACTCCTCAATTGTACCCCCGCGCAGTTTTGCCCAATCATAAAAATCTTCTTTGCTGTCTAATCGCGGTAAGGCAATTTGCGTGATGCTCAAACAATTATAAAGGCTATCTTGAATGTATTGCATGAACCCATAGCCAGGCGCATCGTTGTCTGGTAACAAAATAATATGTTTACCTACTAATAAATCATTGTATTTTGGTTGCCACTTTAAGTTAATCAGATCGTTTAATTTACTCCCACCGTTTGGCGAGCATGTAGCAACCAGCCCCCATTCTCTTAATGCCTCTACACCTTTTTCGCCCTCTACCACAAAAACCGTTTTAGACTTTGCCACTTCAACCAAATTATATAATGTGAATAATGTCGCCGGAACATTCCACTTCCACCGTCCGTCAACTTTACGCCGCATGGCAAAATCTTTAGGAACAAATCTAACCTTTTGATATAACGGCACGCCATATATATCAGTGTATTGGTAAACAGCTTGAATAACCTTCTGCCAGGGCGGGGTATCTTTATACTCTTTGGCCTTCTGGTATGTAATTTGATTAACCGCCCCGCCGTTAAATGCACGGTATACCTCCTCCGATTCACATCCAGCGAAGCATCGGAGTACCAAGCGGTCATCTATAATCCGAATACCTAACGACGGTTTATGATCTGTATGACACGGGCAGAATGTCATAAGATATTTACCGCGTTTTCTTGGCTGGTAATTAAAATGGCGTTCTATCGTGTCTAGTGTAATCACTGACGGTATTATATCAGATTGGTAACAATACGTCAACCGTTAAGTATAATTACGATATGAGAATTAGCGAGTATTACTTTGAGCCAACCGTCATGGCATTGTTGGGTATCAAAAAACGGGCGCGGATGTATGAGTTTGCCAGAAAGTATAATCTAACCAAGCGCAAAATCGGTGTACGCGCCGTCTATCTCCGATCCGAAGTTGACAAAGAGGTAGAGCAAATGATCGCCATCATGCCAGAACACCAGCAGTTTGCCGAAAGTATTAAGAAGGCGCGAATCAAGTTACAAATAGCCCACAATTGCGATTTCGACCTAAACGAATGGCTACCGGCCGGTGACGCAGTAAAGGTGTTCAAATACTCACGCCGCGCACTAAACTATCTAGCCACATTCCGCTATGGGAAACAAATTAGAACTACCACATGCGGCGACATAACATTTTACTACAAACCAGATATAGAGAGGTATAATGACGTTGACACTTCGGTACACCCCCTTAAACGAAATCAAGTTGTGGAGCGACAACCCCAAGAAACATGACCTTGAATTGCTCATTGAATCTATTGGCAAACATGGGTTCCAAAATCCGCCCAAGTTCGACAAAACCCTAGATGGGATTATCGCGGGGAATGGGCGTATCGCCGCGTTGTTACAAATGAAGGAACGCGGGTTGCCTTTACCAACAGGGATACAATCGGTTGATAATGAATGGTATATACCAGTTGTCTACGGGAATGATTTCAGTAATACCCCGCAAGCTATTGGGTATGCGCTAGATGATAATAATATCACATTATTGGGTGGTGATTTTCGTGATACAACAATCTTGTGGGATGTTGATCGGTACATGGAATTGATTAAGCAAGCCGATGGGGTTTCGATTAGTGATGTTGAATTACTGATGCAGGTTCAAGCTGATGAGGAGTTTGCTAAAACCGAAGGAGATAAACAATATCTGCGTTTCGGAAAATACAAAATCCCCATCAGCGATGAAGAACTCGATACCTTATGCCAAATGGTCGAAGAACACCAAGCCGAGTACGGTGACTTGACCGACTTTGTTAGCCATTCCCTAGCGCGTTTTTAAGTTCGGCCAGTAGGCTTCTCGCGGCTTCTTCAATCGTAAACCCATAGCCGTCGTAGGTTATATCGTCGCAATCAACAGAAGCCATCCATTGCTCCTCTAAATCAGGGCTGTTGGGGTCTTCTGGTTGTTGGACAACAAACTCAGCAGTATCACCAAACCGATGCAATAAGCTAATAATCTCGTATAACATTAGGCAAAAGCAATCCCGCTAGACGAAACCACTGAGCCGTCTGGCATAACAAGGTTAAGATAAACTGTCTCGGTGTCCTCGTTTTCCAATGAAATCTTGACAACCCCTGTGCCATTAGTTAAGAGCCAAAAAACTGCACCATTTGCCCCATCCGTTGTATAAAATAACACACGACCAGGCCCAACTGTGGAAACAGCATCAATTGTGGTTGGTTGCCCACCAGCACTTTGGGAAACCCACCCCATTAAAACGGTTTCAACCTCGTGGGCTACACCGCCCTTTAAGACCTCCATATCTACCGCGCGGGCATCGCCGGATTCGTTGCCAACAGTAAACCCAATATTCCAGTCAGATGTGGAATCCTGTAATTCATCAATGGCATCAGATAATTCATCAATGGCATCAGATTGAAAATACAAAACAACGGCATCGTTCCCGATTTCAGCTTCGCTTGCCGACACAAATTCTACTTTTTTAGCAATCATGGTTTTTCCCCCTTAATATAATTATACTATATGTTATCCCAACGGGTATTCTGGCTCTGGTTTTGACCAACCATTACCCTTAAAGATAACTTTCGTTTTGCCTATTTGGTGCCGCAAAGTGTTATGTTGGCAATGGGGGCAACAAGTTGGGTGCGGATCGGTCATTCGCTTTTGGAATTGCGATATTTGTTTACATTCGGTGCATACATATTGGTAAATCATATTTATATTATAGTTGACAGTAATTAAACATCATGCTATATTAGTGTTATGAATACACTTACTCATTACAACCCCGCCCTCGCACCGGCAATTATAACGGTGTTAGGCACTATGCCACCGGCGTATATCACAAAGCCCGTAACCGACATGGTGGTTGAATACAATGCCGCCACCGACCGCACATGGGCGTTAGTCCCGTTGGCCCAAGAGCCATTAAAAGATCGCTACCCTATCCCCGCCAGAGTGCAACATCGTATTAAACAATTGGTGGATGATGGAGTAGACTTTGACGATTTGTATATTGCTCACGAATTTCCAGGACACCAAACCGTGATTGATTTGCGGCCTAAGCCGGTTGTAGATTATTGGCAATTCGAGTTTGATTGGCCGCAAATTGGCACAGCAGTTTTTGATCCGATTTTATTTGGGATAAAATACCTAAACGGTAGAGCAGTTTGGTACGTGATTGATATGTGGGAATGGTGAGATACGCTAATTTACCAGACAGCTTTTACCAAAAACCAATAAAGGGCCATTGTCGGTGGTGCGGGCGTAGCACTGGCAATAAAACAATTTGGCATAAACAATGTTTGTTTGCTTACAAAATTGTCACTAGCCCGTCGTTTGCAAGACAAGTTGTGAAACGTAGAGATAAGGGCGTTTGTGCCATTTGCGGCAAATCGTTCCCCGACACCGAATGGCAAGTAGACCATATAAACCCACTAAAAAATAGCAAAGGCCGTTTACGGTTTTTCCTTTTGGATAATTTGCAAACGGCCTGCCTTCAATGTCATCAAGCTAAAACTAACCGCGAAAGAGCCGCCAAACTCCAAGAATCAAAATCGCAGGAACGCCAACAATAGCGCAATATATCAATATAATCATCAATAGGTGTAGAAGATTTAATAAGGTGTCAATCATAATGTTTTGTCCACATCATCTAACCACACCTCTGGTTTATCAATCCCCATAAGGCGATTATACCCTTGAATGTATTGTCGGCATGATTCATAAATTTTCCCGTCCACTTTACGGTTGCGCCCAATTTCACGAGCGTTATAACTAGGGCCATAGATTAACCGTAAATAATCGTAGTTACGCACCTTGAGGGCGGGAGCGATATTCTGGCGGCAGAGTTCCACCATATTGTTGACTAGCGGCTTAACAACACAACCCTCTAAATCAAATTCGATATTAGGGCGGTCAGAGGTGTTGACAGTCCAATACTGGTCTTTACTGTACTGACTAAATGTTTCTGCGCGGTTATCAACAACGCGCCCGCGATCCACTAAAACCCCGAATGGCTTAAATACAACCTTATCGCCGCCCGTGTATTTATGTAGTTCCTTGATAGTAATATCAACATCGTTAGATGAGACGGGGAATGGGTAGTGATATGTTTGCCGCAACTCAATTTCGTCGCGCATAGCATATAACGGTGATGCAAATTCGCGCTGGATCAACTTTTCGGCGAAGTATCGCCAGGGGAGCAGTTCCCCCTCAACAATCGTGTTATTAGGGATAGTGGGGAAACCAACTAGCGATTTATGAAAAACACTGGCCGATCTAGTTGTCCAGTATGTATTCCCGTTCAGATGGTAATAGCAACAATACGACCCCATATACTTTGGTTGCACACTGACGGCTTTCACACCATGTCCTTCATAGTATGCCAGCGCACCTGATAAGGTCTCGACTTTATCAGAGCCATCATAAGGCGGTGGCGAAATAGTAAATGGTCTATAGGACATCATTTTTGCACCTCGATAATTGCGGCCTGTGTTAAAGACACCCCATCTTTTTCGTCGCCGATATTGTAACGAGTATGGGGAAACGGTTCGAGGAATTTCTCGAATTGCTCTGATGTAAACTCGAATTGATGATCGTTGTGCCGGAACCCAACAAGCCCTAAATGTTGGTTAAAACTATAGTTAGGCGTAGTGATAATCAACTTGGTGGGGCGATATTTTTGTAAAATGTGGCGGACAAGTAGTTGGGGATTTGATGTGTGTTCAATCACCTCGCACAACAACACAGTATCAAAGTCGCCATCTGGTTCAGTGAAACAAAATACAGATTGAGGGTATTTGTCAATAGTGCGGGTTTCAAGCGCGGGATCATATCCTACATAATTTGGCAACTTAGCATAATCACCCTCGCCACAACCGTAATCCAAAATACGGCCAACAGCATGTTGTTTCACAAATTCGATACGCGACCGCTGTGAATTATGCGGAGATAATTTCCAACCATTATTGGTAAGTTGACTGACATATTTCCGAGCGTAAGGTTTAATGGCGGCCACAATCGGATATGGGAGCGATATTGTTAATGGTTCAATTACTTCAATCAACGCCTGCCCCCATGTGTCACCAATACCACGCGCCTCACCAGTTGCCGCCGCAACCGCCGCCAACGTTACAATTGTTTGGGATATGGTAAGAGCCAAAGTATCCCCGCGAACAACCATCGGGTTCCACTCGCCGCCAACCACAGGTAATTTATGATCACCCATCAAGAGTGGCGAAATCCGAATCTCGGCCGGTTGATTATCTTGCGCTAATGGTTTCTTATAACTATCGCGGAGGAATAATTTGATAAGCCGCAAGTAATCCAATGGGCTAAAAGCAAAATCGGTAGAGGCTAACCATGTGTCGCCATCATACCATCCAACACAATTATCCCGTTGGACAACCCTGCCTGCTCCGTTAGGGTTTTTACGTAGCAAATATGACAAATGCGGATTAGCCGACCTAATCATTAACATCGTTGTCTCTCCTTGATATAACCTACAATCTGATCGCCAAACCGATACAACTCTTGTAACGACTGGTTATTAGTATAAACAAAATTGGCCGTCGGCAAGTGTTGACATTCTGAGGCGTGTGCGTCCACATTCCCGCGACCAATAAGTCGAATGGTAACATCGAAGATGTTTTCGTTAGGAAAACGATAGTCCGGCACAATAACTACTGGCGAATCACCGAACCGAGACTTGGCGATTCTAATCCACATACTATCATTAACTAAATTGCGCCCCCATTCTGTTCCTAACGTTTGATACAAGTGTCGCAACGTTACCCCTAGCTCTGGTATCAAATCTTGCTTATTCACCTCTTGTCCGTTTGTGTGAATAACCACCTCATCGGACGTAGGGTCATAGCTATACTCATACGGCGGGAATTGCGATAAAATAGATGCAACAGCCAACTTGATAGGCGTGGCAAAATTAAACACATTACCATCTAAACGGAGGGCTAAATAAGTCGCCAACGTTGTTTTACCGGCCGCGTAACCTTGTGAGCTAATACCAATCCAGACTTTCGGCATAACGATACTCTCCATATAATGCAATAGCATAATCTATTGCATCGGCTAAGTCTTTTATTAAATCGCCAGTATTAAACACCTTACCGTCCACAGAAATAACCCCATCACTTATAGAGACCATTGCACATCATACCCCTGTCGGCGCAAATAATTGATAATATGACCATGTTTAACATTAGGGTTAGGCCCACCTTTTTGTTGATAAAACAACTCGCTTTTTTTGGCTTGCGCGTATTGGTGGCAAACACCGCCAATGGCTTCTGTTGTTTGAACCAACTCATACAACAAATCATAATCCTGCGCTTGAGCCACTTTGTTAATCAACAAAATATACTCTGCGTCAGGTAAAGGTAGGTCGAAGGCGCACATCACATCAAATATATCGCTTGTTTCACGTGCGATCTGGGTGGCTAAATCTTTGGTGCCATACTGTGCCAATCCACAACCGAAAACCCGTATTTTGCTTAACACTGGGGATAACTTATCCCACAAAATTTGGAACTCGGCCGGTGACAAAAGCTCAATAAGCCCTTTGTTACTTAACCTTGTTAAAATGTATTCGGCATCTTCGCCGG
>JACDJB010003295.1_pt1 | contig 10734 bp, 3 predicted proteins | sample 7454121 | NCBI WGS metagenome assembly JACDJB01 (sample SAMN14253290, study PRJNA609438) | sludge metagenome | isolation source: sludge after 25d culture with pyrite | collected 2018-12-20 | reverse complement strand
GGATCTGGTAGGTGAGTTCTTGGTCTTCGGGTGCGGCCCAGGTGATGGTTAGGGTTTGGTCGCCTGGGGTGACGTGAACGGTGTCGATGTTGGTGCCGGGGAGCTTGCGGGGTTGGTTTGGGGAGTCTTGTCTGGTGGCGGTGGTGGTTTCGGTGGTGCCTGCTGGCCAGGTGAAGAGGGCGCTGCCGACGATGGCTGCGTGGTACTGGTTGCCGGCGCGGAGGAGGTCGGCGCGCGCGACGCTGGTGTTACGGGGCGGCTGACCGTCTTGCTCGGGTGGGATTTGGACGGTGAGCTCGAGGGGTGTGGCGATGTTGCTTGTGAAGGTGACGAGTTGGCCGTCGTTGGTGATGGCGAGGCCTTCGTGTTGGCTGAGGCTGTACTGGTTGATGCGGAGGAGGGCGCCTTGGGGGTTGGCGAGGATGCGGGGGACGTGGCCGTCGCCCCAGACGTAGAGGTTGCCGTTCTGTGCGAGGGCGGCGCCGCGGTCGCCTCCGGCGCTGACGCTGATGATCTGCGAAGTGTTGCCGAGCTCGAGGGTGTCGGCGGGGCAGGTGGTGCCGCAGCTGCGGCCTGCTTGGTAGTTGTTGTTGGCGCCCCAGGTCCAGACGCGTCCGAGCGTATCGAGCGCGACGATGTGGTGTTCGCCGGCGGCGGCCGCGAGGACGGTGGGGGTCACTGCGTCGCGTAGTGGTAGGTCGAGCGGTATGGGGGTTGGGAGTGTTTCTCCCATGGTGTTGCGGGCGGGTGTTAGCGGTCCGCGCGTGTTTTGGCCCCAGCCGTAGAGGGTGCCGTTCTGGGTGAGCGCGAGCGCGAAGCGGTCGCCTGCGCTGATGCTGGTGACGTTGGTGAGGATCCCGAGTCGTTCTGGTGGGGTGGTGTCGGTTAGGTCGAGGGGCCATTCCCATACGCGTCCGGCGGCGTCTAGGAGGACGCCTTGTTCTTCGCGCGCGCCGCTGGTGTTGCCCCTTGCTGTGACTTGGGTGGGGGGTGCGTTTAGGTCTGGGAAGGGGATGAAGATGGGTGGTCCGTCGTCGGTGGCGGGTTTGGTGAAGACGCCGTCTTGGTGAACGCCGAGGATGGTGGGTGGGGCGTCGGGTGGGGCGTGTACGAGGGCGTCGCGCCATTCGCCGTGGAGCGCGAGCACGTCGATGTTGATGTTGCTGGTGAGGTGGCGTAGTGGTTGGCCGGTGAGTGGGTCGAGGCGGGCGGCGGCCCATTCTCGGGTGCCGGTGAGGTCGGCGCGCACGTCGCCGTATATGGCGAGGCTGAGGTCGAGTTCGTACTCGAGGTTGTTGAGGTCGTTGGTGACGTTTAGGTCGGCGAGGGTTTCGAGTGGGCGGTGGGCACCGATGGCTTGTTGTACGAGGGCTTTGCCGTGTTCGACGGCGGCTTCGGCGGTGGCGCGTTCGAGGGCGCGGTTGGTGATGGTGCCGGCGTTCTTGGCGCTGCGGCTTTGGGCGCTGAAGATGGCGAGGCCGGTTAGGCCTAGGAGCGCGGCGAACACGAGGGCGTAGACGATGGCTGCGCCGCGGGTGCGTTGGGTGTTCCTCATGGGTTTCTGAACCTCACTGACGCCTCGTGTTGCCGTTGGGTGTCGCCGTGTTGGAGCGTGATGGTGATGGTGATGAGGTCGTTCTCTACGGCGGCGTTGATGCTGTGGGCGTTGAGGGCCAGTGGCGTGAGGGTGGTGCGGTAGGAGCGGTAGAGGGTGCCGGCGTCCAGGTAGTAGGTGATGGCGTTCTGGGGTGTGGGGTTGGGTTCTAGGTGGATGGTGATGCTGCCGGGACGGTCCGGGTCCGTGCGTAGGCTGGTTGTTTCGGCGTCGGGGTCGGTGACGCTGCCTTCTCTACTGGCTACGCGTAGGTCGTCCTTGATGGCGTTGAGGGCTTCGCGGGCGTCTTGGGTGAAGCTGCGTTCGATGTGCGTGCCTGTGGCGGTGCGGGTGGCGGTGTCAGTAACTACGAGGCCGCCGAGGACTAGCCCGGCGAGGATCGCTGCGCCGATGAGCACCTCAAGCAAACTTACGCCTAATGTTCTTGCTGGGCTTGGCACCCGCTCTCCCCTCTCGCTCGATTAATAGGTGGCCGTGAACGCCCCTCCTAGAGAGGAAGAGCTAGGCGTGGGAAACGTCGAAGCGTTCACGGCCTCCGCCTATCAGCTTATCGTGTTCTGCCTGATTCGTACACCGCCGCGCGCATCATTCGGCTAGGGGCGGGTCCTCAAGAGCGATGACCTGCTCTTCAGCGTCGAGCTCGAGATCAGCGTCGGTTTCGGGGTCGGTGAACTCATGCCAGTAGTACCGGTCGGCTGCGAGCTCGATGCTTACTGGGAAGTTGGCGTTGCCCCAAGTTCCTTCGAGGGCGATGGCATAGTAGGCGGCGTCCGGGTCGCAGGTTGGTACGAAGTCGGTGCGTATCTCGTCGTAATGGGCGAAGTGCACGGTTGTGCGAACCGTGTAGGTGTGGCCGGCTTCGCGGTAGTTGTCTTCCCACGCGAGCGGGCAGGTGATTGGGGCGCCTGCGTAGAGCTCGTGCTCTTGGAGGCGGTTGTCGACGGTGGCTAGGTGCTCCTGCATGATCGGCGTTAGACGCTGTTGGTGTTTCGTGTCGCCGGCGCCGGGCGGGTTGATGAACAGGGTGAAGGCGAACGTGATGGCCAATGTGGTGAGGGCGGCTGTTGTGATGAGCCAGGCGGGGCGGAGCCTCACGGCAGGTCCTTCAGGGCGGTGATGGTGAAGGGTTCGGGTTCCTGGCGGACAAATGGTCGCATCAGCAGTTCTGGGTTTTCGGTAGCTGCCTGGATGTCGATGGCGAAACCGTGCTGTACGGCAATGGGGTTGTCTGCCCATCCGACGGCCGTTTCGATCAGGTAGTAGGGGGTGTCGTCACAGGTGGCGACCGGCTTCGACTCGTCAGGGGGTGGTGGGTAGGCGCGGCTGATCGTGGCCGTCATTGTGTAAGTGTCGTAAATCCCATCGCTATGGCGTTGCGCGAGCGCCGGGCACGGTAGTTCTCGGTCGTGGTTCGTGGCGGCCTCGTAGGCGAACTCTCGCAGCTGGTCCGTCCAGGTTCTTGACGCTCTGCTGGCTTCTGTCATGCGGTGATAGGCGTCAAGCTGCGTGGAGTGGTGGATGAGGAGCGCTGCGGCCGCGGCGAGCGCGAGCGCGGTTATCGCGTGGGGTAGGTAGTGTAGGAGTCTGTCCATGGCGGGTTCTCTCTGTTCGCTTCTGCTTATCTGAACCGGCAGGTGAGTGTTTGCCAGTTGCTGTGGTCTGATGCCGTCACTTGGCATACGGGGGATGGTGAGGCGACGGTTGCGTTCCATAGGAGGCCCGATTCCATCCACATGCTGCATCCCCCGCCGTTTGTGTAGAGACGATAGCTCCAAGCGCTGTTTCCATAGACGCTGGCGGCGTCGTTGACGTTGTAGCGGCACCAGAGCCCACTCCAGCGATAGCTTGCGTCGATTGTGCGGTAGTAGTAGGGCCGTATCGCTGTGGATCCTGTGCTGTACGATCCGCTTCCTATCGCGTTGTTAGCTCTTACCCTGTAGCTATAGGTTGACCCTCCAGCGACGGAATTATCGGTATAGGTGGTTGAAGTTCCCGTGCTCCTAACGGTGGTCCAGCCTCCCCCGTTCACGCTGCGCTGCACTGTGTAGCTAGTTATTCCGGAGTAGCCGTTACTGGGCGCAGGCCACGTAACCCTTAGTTGGCGGTCCCCTGTGCGTGATGCGGTTGGGCGAGCGACGGCGCTTGGCAATGTTGCAGCGCGTCTGCTGGCCGAGGCGCCGCTGTAGGAACCTGCACCTACGGCGTTCCGGGCAGCGATGCGGTACTGGTAGTACGTGCCGGCGGTTCTGCCAGTGTCGGTGAAGGTGGTGCTGGTGCTACCGGTGTTGGACGTGATCGTGCTCCAACCGCCCCAGCTCGAGTTGTTGGTGCTGCTTCTGACTTGGATTGCGTAGCCGGTTATGGCGGATCCGCCGTTGCTGGGGGCGCTCCAGTTGAGGCGGAGGCTGCGGTTTCCGCTGACGGTGACGCTTGGTGCGCTTGGGGTGTTGGGGGTGGTTCGGAAGGAGAGCCATCCGGTGTAGGCGTAGCCGTAGAGGCCGTCGATGCCGCCTTCGTTGATGGCTGCGACTCGGTACCGGTATTGGGTTCCGGGGCTGCCGGTGTCGGTGAGGCTGAGGCCTTGGTGCGAGGCGGCGAGGGTGGTCCAGGTGCTGCTGCCGTTGGTTTGCCGCTCGACCCTGAAGCCTTGGATGGGGCTGTTGCCGTTATAAGTCCGGCCCCACGAGAGCGTGATGGTGTTGTTACCGTAAGTGGCCGCTAGGCTTGGTTGGCTAGCGAGGGCGTATGTCGGGGCGGCTTTGGAGTAGGCGAGGGCGGAGCCGTAGCCGCTGGTGTTGTAGGCCCGCGCTTGGGCTATGGCCCAAGGTCCGAGGGGGGATATGGAGCCAGAAATGATCTGGGTGCCGCCTTCGGGTCCCTGCCAAATGGGCGCGGAGGGTCCGCCCGTGGTGGGGAACCCCCATACCTCGATCTCGTCGAGGTGGTTGCCGAGGTTGGCGCTGTTTCCGTTGATGTAGACGCGGACGTAGCGGGCTTCGACTAGTGCGGGGGCGACGGCGTGCGTGGGGAACTGGGCGTCCCAGCCGGTGGAAGTCGGGGACTGCACCCAGCCGCTGTTGCTGGCGTTACCTGCGATGTAAGTCCAGTTGGCGCCGTCGGTGGAAACCTTGACTTTGTACCAGTAGTGGCGGGAGTCGTGCGCGTAGAAGTAGATGCTCGCCCCGGCGACGGTGTGGGTGGAGCCTAGGTCGAGTTGGTAGTACCGGCTTTCCGCGCCGGTGCTACCGCCGGGGGATGGGGCGGACGACAGGTGCGAGTAGGGACCACTACTAGCGGTCTTGTCACCGTCGTTGACGAGGTGGGGGTTGGTGACGGTGGTGCCGGTGACGGTGGCGCCCGGCGCGAGGTTAGTCAGCATCCTGACGTGGCCGTCGATTCGGTCGATTGGCGCACCGCCGTCGTTCGCGGGCGGCGTGACGAGAACATCGAAGTTGGAGACTTCGCGAGTTGGAGGCGTGAACCCGACGATTTCAAGGTCGGGGGCGTCAGGGTGTCCGATGGTCCAGAGTGGGGCGCTGTAGTGACTTTGTGGGCTGTTTCCGTGCCGGTTGGTGGCTACAACGCTTATGCGGTTGTGCTCGCCTGGGGTGAGGTCGGTGACGGTGAGTGTTGGGACGGTCGTGGTTACTGAGCCACCTGCGTTGGTCCAGAACCCCGTGTCGGGATTGAGCACTTGGCGGTAGACCCGGTAGCTGGTGATTGGGGTGTAGCCGGTATCGGTGGGGGGATCCCACGTCCAGGTGATCGTGGTCATGTCTTCGCGTTCGCCTACTGGCGTGCCGGGTATTCCAGGGACGTCTTGGGCTTGCGCGCTGGCGCTGGGGCCGCTCATAGGTCCGGCGCCGACGCTGTTCACGGCGGCGAAGCGGAAGCGGTAGTAGTTGCCGGAGGTTAGTCCGGTCGCGACTTGGTTGGGTGCGCCTTGGATGCTGCCGAGCGTTATTGATTCCCATGCGCCCCAGGTGCTTCCGTCGCTGCTGGCTTGGCGTTCGAACTGGTAACTGCTTATCGGGTCGCCGCCATCGCTTGGGGGGCTCCAGTTGAGCAGCATGCCGCGGCGAACGAGCGAACTGATGCTCGGCGGGTTTGGAGTCCCCGGTACGCCTATGACGCTCACTTCGTTGCTGTAGGGCGAGTAGGGGCCCCAGAGGTTTGCGGCGTTGCCGGCCCACACGAAGTACTTGTAGGTGTTGCCCGGCAGGACGCTTTCGTCAACGTAGGTGGTGACGTTGCTGAGGTAGACAGTTGTGGGGGTGCTGCCGTTAGCGAGGCGGTAAACGCCGTAACGGGTGATGGAGGCGTTGCCGCTAGAGGCGGGCGCCTGCCAGGTGAGCGTGATCTGCTGTTCGCCGGTTATGGCGGCTACGGGCGCGGGCACGGCGCTCGGCGCGACAGCCGGATGCACGGTGATGGTGGCTGGTTCGGTGGCGCACGGGCCGAGCTGGAGGGCGAGGGTGTGGGTGATGGGGTCGGGGCTGTTGGGGGCTAGGCGCGTGACGCTGGTGGTGCCGGGAGCTTGGGGTACTCCGTCGAGGATGGGGGTGGCGTTCGGGTCGCTCATGCCCCAGGTGACGGTGTAGGCCTTCCCTGCCGTGACGTACTGGCTGTTCTCGCTGGGGCCTTCGGCGGTGAAGCTGGTCACTTGGGGAGCGGTGACGTATTGGATTTGGGCGGTGCGGGTGACGGTGGTGTTGGCGGCGTTCTTGGCAGTGAGCGTGTAGGTGGTGGTCTGGTCTAGGGTCACGACGCGGTTGCCGCTGCTGGCTACGGTGCCTACGGTGCTGATGGTGACGTTGTTGGCGTTGGCGGTCGCCCACGTGAGGGTGCTTTGAGGGTTGCTGCTGCACACCTGGGCGGGGGCGGCGGTGAAGCTGCTGATGCTGGGCGCATGCACGCCCGTCACCCTGCGGACGGCGCTGGTGGCGAGTTGTTCGCCGCTGTGCCGCGAGTAGATGGTGAGGCGGTAGTCGTGCGCGCCGACCTTGGTGATCTTGCGGGCGTGACTGGTGGCGCTACCGAGGTCGTAGGCGGCGTCACCGCTGCCGGGCTGGTCTTGGTTGGGCGCGGCGAGCTCGAGGCGGTGGTGGGCGGGTTGGTAGTGGGTGTTGGTGGTCCAGGTGAATTGGGCGTTGTCGCCGGTGGTGATGGTGGTTGGGGTGGCGTTGAAGGTGGGGATGGCGGGGATCTGTGGCGTGACGGTGATGGTTTGTTCGTAGGTGCCGCAGGGGTCGCCTTGGACGCGGAGCGTGTGTTGGCCCGCGGTCTTGCCGAGGGTGTAGGTGGTCTCGCCGCTGGCGCTGACGCTCTGGCCGTCGAGGGTGATGGTGCCGCTGGTGGGGGCGTTCGCTACGGTCCAGCTGATGGTTACGGGCGCGCCGGCGACGCCGGGGGTGGCTTGCAGGGTGAGTGAGGGCGGGTGGGCGCCGGCCACGGTGGCGGTGCGTGTGACGCTGCTGCCGACGGGGTTGGTGGCGGTCACGCTGAGGACGCTGCCGGCGGGGGTGGTGATGTTGAGGGTCCGGTTGATGTTGTCGGTGGCAACGCCGGGCGCGTGGTCTGCGTCCCTGACGAGCTGGCCATCCTGGTAGACGGTGTAGGTCTGGGCGTCGTGGACGGTCCAGGCGGTCTCGAGGATGGTGGGGATGCAGACGAGGGCGGGCGGTTCATTGCCGGTGATGGCTGGCTGCACGTACGTGTCGAGCTCGGCGCGATCCAGCAGGTTGCGGTCGTTGTCGTAGAGCGCGAGGGCGTAGGTGTAGGTGCGGGCGCTGGTGTCGCTCCACGATCCGTCCGCGGCGAGGCTGGTGATTACGCCGCTGGGGGTGGTGAGTTCGAGGGAGTGGAGGGCGGGGCTGTAGTTGGTGGGGGTCCAGGCGAGGGCGGGTGGGGTGTTGCGGGGGTAGCTGCCGTGCTGGTCGTGGATGTTGGTGTTGGTGAGTTTGAAGGTGTCGATTGTGACGGGGTCGACTTCGACCGTGACCTCGCGGGTGATGGTTCCGCAGTGGTCGCTGGTGGCGACGAGCCTGTAGGTGGTCGTGCCGGTGGGCGCCACTTGGAGCGTGCCTGTGCTGCTGACGCTCTGGCCGTCGAGGGTGATGTTCTTGGCGGCGGCGACGCTCCAGGTGAGGGTGGCGGTGTCTCCCCTAACCATGCGTGTCTTGTTGCTGCTGAGGCTGGCTTGCAGCGGGTTGACGTAGGTGACGGTGTGGGCTTCGGTGACGCTGCCGCCGGCGGCGTTGAGGGCGGCGAGCGTGAAGGTGGTGGTGCCGGTCACGCGCCTTGTGGTGCTGCCGTTGCTGATGGGCGTGAGCGTTTGACCGTTGAGGCGTAGGGCGGTGGCGTTGGCGGTCGCCCACGTGAGCGTGACGTCGTTGGCTCCGCACACGAGCTGCGGAGTGACGGTGAAGCTCTCGATGGCGGGCGCCGCGTTGGCGGTCACGGTCACTTGGGGGCCTTGCGCGAGCGCGCGGCCGTGGTTGTCGTCGATGCGGAGGCGGTAGTTGGTGGTGACGGTGGGGTGGACGGTGGTGGTGGTGCCGGTGACGGTGGTGCCGAGCGGCTGCAGCACGAGCTTGTGGAGGTTGCTCGTGTAGGTGCTGCTGAGGCTCCAGGTGAGTTTGACGGGGTCGCCGCTGGTGACGTTGGTTCTGTCGGCGCTGAACGTCTGGACGCTGACGGGGTCGACGTTGATGGTGATGGTCTTGGTTATGGGGGCGCAGTCGCCCGTTTGGGCGGTGAGCGTGTAGGTGGTCGTGGTGGTGGGGCGCACCTGGAGGCTGCCGGTCGCGTTGACACTCTCGCCGTCGAGCGTGACGCTGGCGCCGGCCGCCGCCCACGTGAGGGTGGTGGTGTCGCCGGCGGTCATGCGGGTCTTCCCGGCAGTGAAGGTCGGGTCGATGACTTGCGTGAACGGCACGTTGATGGTGGCGGTGGTTGCGCCGCGGGTGCTGCCGTGCGCGTGCGCGGCGTTGCGCGCCTCGAGCGTGAAGGCGGCGGTGCCGGTGGCGTTCCGGACGGCGCGGGAGTTCGCGAGCTCGCTGCCGCTGATGGCTTGGCCGTTGATGAGGGCGGTGGTCCATTGTCCGCCTCGGTCCCAGGTGAGGGTGATGGGGACGGGGGTGCCGGCTTGTCCGGGTGGGACGCAGACGGCGGCGGGTGTGGCGGTGAGGTTGTTGATGGTCGGCGCTAGGTTGGCGGTGATCTGCACTTGGCGGGTGGCTAGGGTGCGGCCGCGCGCGTCGAGAACCTTGAGTTCGTACCCGTTCGTGCCGGTGGCGTTGGGTGTGACGGTGTGGCTGGTGCCGGTTACGGTTCCGATCTCTTGGGCGGGCTGGTAGCGCCGCAGGGTGAGCGTGTGCAGGTTGGTGTTGAAGGTGCTGGAGAGGGTCCAGGCGAGTTGGCTGGTGTCGCCGACGGTCACGTTGTTGGGTGTGGCGGTGAGCGTTTGGATGCTGACGTCGCTGACGTTGATGGTGATGCGGCGGGTGGTGGTGCCGCAGGTGGTCTGGTCAACACTAAGCGTGTAGGTGGTGGTCGTGAGTGGGTCGACTTCGAGGCTGCCCGTGAGCGGGACGCTCTGGCCGTTGAGGCGGGCGCCGGTGGCGTTCTGGATGCTCCAGTTGAGGGTTGCCTTGTCGCCGGCGGTGATGGTGGCCTTGGTGGTGGTGAAGGTGATGACGGGCTTCGGGTTGACCGTGAGGGTCGCTTGCGCCTGGACGCTGGTTCCGGCGGGGTTGGTGGCGATCAGTTCGTAGCTGGTGCTCGCGCCGGGGTTGACGGTGCGTGTGCCGGTGGCGGTTACGCCTTGCGCGTTGAGGGTGACGCTCTGAGCGTGGCGCGCGGCCCACGTGAGGGTGCTGCTGCTGCCTTCGCAGATGGCGGCGGGCGCGAGGCTGAGGTCGTCGATGACGGGCGCGGCGTGCACCACAACGCTGGCGGTGCGGTTGCTTATGAGGCTGTTGTCGTGCCGGCGGCGTAGCTCGAGGGTGTGGGTGCGGCTGTGGTCGGCGGCGCGCTTGAGGCTGGTGGCGGTGCCGAGGTCGGAGCCGTTGTCTATGCGGATGATGTGGAGTTCGGTGTTGAAGGTGCTGCTGAGGCCCCAGGCGAGGGTGTAGTCGTGCCCGATCGTCACGTCCTTGGGGGTGATGGTGAAGTTCTGGATGCTTACGGGCTGGACGGTGATGGTGACGGTGGCGGTGGTTTCGCAGGGGATGCCGGCGGCGGGGTTGTTAGCCGCGATGGTGTAGGTGGTGGTCGTGGTGGGGTGAACGGTTAGTGTTCCGCTGGTGGCGACGGTGTTGCCGGCGAGCGTGGCGCTGCTGGCGTTCTGGATCTCCCAGGTGAGTTCGACCGCTTCGCCGTCGACGATGGTTTGCTTGTCGGTCGTGAAGGTGATGGTGGGGCGGTCGGCTTGTTGGATGGTGATGGGGTCGCTTTGGACGCGGACGCCGAGCGGGTTGATGGCTTCGAGGGTGTACGTGCCGGTTTGGGTGATGCGGCGGATGGCGCTGCCGCTGCTGAGGGGCGACACGTCCTCGCCGTTGAGGAGCACGCGGGCGGCGTTGAGGGTCGCCCAGGTGAAGGTGGTGTCCCCTACCCCGCAGATCTGCATGGGGGTGGCGTCGAAGCTGGTGATGACCGGCATGCCTTCGACGGTGATGGTCCGGGCGGGGCTGGTGGCGAGCGTGTCACCACTCTGGTCGGTGACGCGCAGGTGGTAAGTGGTCGTCTCCGCCGGGCTGATGTTGAAATGGTCCTGGCCGGTTAGGTCTTGGCCGGTGGGTTCGAGGATGAGCTTGTGCGTGTTGGGGTCGAAGGTGCTGCTGAGCGCCCAGCGGAGCGTAGTGGTGTCGCCTTCGGTGATGTGCGTGCGGTCGGCGGTGAGGGCGTAGGCACTCACGCTTTCGGTGCGGATGACGCGCTCGAGGATGATGGGTTCGCAGTCGTTGGTGGTGACTTCGAGGCGGTAGGTGACGGTCTTGTCGCTGGCGTCTGTGAGGGTTCCGCTGGGGTCTACGGGTTGGCCGTTGAGCGTGACGCTCTGGGCGTCTTCTACGTTCCAGGTGATTGTGGAGGTTTGGCCGGCTACGCGGTGCGCG
>JACDJB010003290.1_pt1 | contig 10740 bp, 9 predicted proteins | sample 7454121 | NCBI WGS metagenome assembly JACDJB01 (sample SAMN14253290, study PRJNA609438) | sludge metagenome | isolation source: sludge after 25d culture with pyrite | collected 2018-12-20 | reverse complement strand
TTCATTCGCGCCAATAGCTCATCCTCGGCGGGCGTCAGATCGATTATGACCGTGCGCGGCGGCTGAATAGTGTCGGGCGATGGCACGCAGCCATAGCGCCGATAGAGCGCCGCCCATTCCTCGGCCCCCATCTCGTCTTGCCAGATTCGCGGTTCAAGCTTGAGCATGCCCGCCCCTCTTTCATAAGCCGCCTGATCAATGTGGTTGAACAGCACCTCGACCTGCTCGGCGTCGTGCCAGTCGACAAGCGGCCCGTGAGGGATATAGCCCAGCTTCACAATGCCCAACGCAACCGATCGAAAGAGCACCTGCGCCCCGGCCACCAGACGGCCATCCTGACGCATCCAGACGCGCCGCGAGGACCAGCCAAACCGGCTCTTCAGGCGCGCCCAGTTGGTCGTCTGCAGGATGCTGCCGCGTGGATGGGCGGCCACGAACGCATCCCACTCCGCATCGACCTCCGAATAGGGTTGCTCACCCAGATCAAACATTTTCGAAACCATAGAGGGAGAATTATACCCACGTTCGCCATCCCCGGTCGATGTGCTAGAATCCGATTGGCGAAAGCCGGGAGATGCAATGAGCCAGGCACGAGTACTTTACAACTTGCAACAAACCGACACAGAGATACGAGCCAAAAAGCAGCGCCTGGGCGAGGTATTAAGGTTGCAAAAGGAACCTGCGGCCCTCGTCGCCGCCCGCGAGCACGCTCAGGCGGCCGAAACGGAGCTGCAAAAGCGCCGGATGCACCACAAGACATTGAGCCAGGAGATCGCCGCGCTGGTAGACAAGGCCCGGCGATCGGAAGAGCGGTTGTACTCAGGCGCGGTCAAGAACCCCAAGGAACTCACCGATCTTCAGCACGAAGTCGAGGCGCTCGCTCGCCGGCGTGCAGGGCTGGAAGATGAAGCGCTCCTGGCGCTGATGGCAGTCGATGAGCAACAGGCGATCAAAGACGCGGCCGACACCGAAGCGTCGCGGCTGCTCGGCGAATTCGAGGCAACTTCGATCTCATTGCGCCAGGAACAGCAGACGTTGGCGCTGCATCTGAACGAACTGATTGAAAAGCGTGGCCGGCAAGCCGCGCTGGCCCAGCCTGCGCAGCTCAAGGTGTACGATCAACTGCTTCAACAGAAAAACGGCCTGGCCGTGGTCGCCCTGCAGGCAAACAAGTGCCAAGGCTGCCGGCTCACTTTATCGGCCAGCGTCATTCGCGCCGCCGACGAGGGCAAGCTAATTCGCTGCGATAACTGCGACCGGTTCCTTTGCCCGGTCTGAGTGACTTCCGGCATCCTGCTCCATTTCCACTTGCTATTCCAAATCGAAATTCCGACCCAACGAGGGATATCATCATGCGTGTTCTGGTCACCGGCGGCGCCGGATACATCGGCAGTCATACCGCGCTGGAATTGCTCCGCGCAGGCCACGATGTAGTCGTGGTCGACAATCTAATCAACAGTCAGGAAGAAGCGCTGCATCGCGTGCAGCAGCTTGCCGGGCAAACGCTGCGCTTTTACCACGTCGATCTGCTGGATCGCGATGCCCTGGCGGCCGTTTTCGAGGCCGAATCACTCGACGCGGTCATTCACTTCGCGGCGCTCAAATCCGTGGCCGAATCGGTAGCTCAGCCGCTGCATTACTACCGCAACAACGTCACCGGCACGGTGAATTTGCTGGCATGCATGGACGCGTGCGATGTACGCCGGTTCATCTTCAGCTCGTCGGCCACGGTTTATGGCGCGCCGGAGACAATGCCCATCACCGAGGAAACCCCACTGTCTCCCCTCAACCCATACGGTCGCAGCAAGGTGATGATAGAAGACATCCTGCGAGATCTGGGCCGGGCGGACGAACGCTGGTCAATCGCCATCCTGCGCTACTTCAACCCCATCGGCGCGGATCCCAGCGGCCTCATCGGGGAAAACCCCAACGGCATCCCCAACAACCTGCTGCCCTTCATCGCCAAAGTCGCCATCGGCCGACTGCCACACCTGCCCGTCTATGGCAACGCCTACCCCACACCCGACGGAACGGGCGTACGCGATTACATCCACGTCGTCGATCTGTCGTTGGGCCATCTGCGGGCGCTGGAAAAGATCATAAGCGAACGAGGATTATTCACATACAATCTGGGAACGGGGAGGGGATATAGCGTGCTCGAAATCACGGCGGCCTTTGAGCGCGCCAGCGGCCGGGCCATCCCCCTGCGTATCGAGAAGCCACGCCCGGGCGACGCGGCCGTCAGCTATGCCGACCCTTCGCTGGCCGCCCGCGAGTTGCACTGGCACGCCGAGCGCGATCTGGATGAGATGGTCGCCGATACCTGGCGTTGGCAGGAGCAAAATCCCGACGGCTACGGGAATTGACCGCGGCCGGCGGCCTTCGGTCAGCTGCCGGCTCGCCCGCGATAAACCGCCACGATCTCAGCCATAATCGCCAGAGCGATCTCTTCGGGGTTATCCGCGCCAATGTCCAGACCGACGGGAGCGTGGATGCGCGCCTGCTGTTCGGCCGTAAACCCCATATCCGCCAGCCGCTCCCGTCGCCTGGCGGTCGTCTTGCGGCTGCCCAGTGCGCCGATATAGAAGGCATCGCTCTCCAGCGCGGCCCGCAGAGCCGGATCATCGATCTTGGGATCATGACTAAGCGTCACGATAGCCGTATCCATTCCCGGCGGCTCGGTGGCCAGTGCCTTATCGGGGTAGGCGCTGATGAGGCGATCAACGTCGGGGAAACGGGTGTCGTTGGCGAAGGCGCGCCGCGGATCGATCAATACCGTCTGATAGCCCAGCAACTTCGCCATTTGCATCAAAGGGATAGCGATGTGGGCTCCACCGACAACGACCAGCGTCGGCGAAGGCCGCAACACATCTATAAATACCTCGACCTCATCCGATAGCTGCCGGCGGGTGGAGTGTTGCGCCTCTCGCGCCAGCCTTACCACCGCGTCGTCCAGCCCGAAGCCGAGCACGCCCACAATCAGGCCGTCGCGGCCCAGCGCCAGCTTCCGGCCGAGAAGCCCTTCCGGCCCACGCACAACAGTGGCAATTGCCCCCGATGCGCGCTCGTCAATCCACCGGCGCGCGGCGGCATAGGTGGCCACGTCGAGACACTCCACGAATACCTCGATCGTCCCGCCACAGGCCAGCCCCACGCCCCAGGCCGCCTCATCTGCCACACCGAAGTGAAGCAGTTGCGGCCGGCCGGTCGTCAGCATTTCGTCGCCCGCCGCAATAACCGCGCCCTCGACGCAACCCCCGCTAACGGAGCCGGATATGGTTGCTCCTTCGGCCGTGAAGGCCAGTTTGGATCCCACTTTGCGCGGGGCCGAACCCCAGGTCTCGATTACAGTCGCCAGCGCGATTGGCCCGGCATCCATGGCCAGCCAACGGTCAATATCGTCAATCACATCCTTCATAGCGATTGATTCTAGTAAATAGGCGGGAAGCGTCAACCCAAAGCAACGCCCCATCAGGGATGTTCGTCAACCGAAAGATGAGAACCGGCCGGCGCATCATCGATTTGCCCGACTTTTCTGATAAAGTCTATTCTCTCCGGAATCATCCGGTGAAGGAGCGATAACGATCATGACCAACCAAAATCTCGAGGTAGCAACGCTGGGGGGCGGGTGCTTCTGGTGTCTCGATGCCATCTATCGCGACGTGCAGGGCGTCGAACGTGTGGTTTCGGGCTACTCCGGCGGTCACGTGGTCGACCCGACCTATGAGCAGGTGTGCGGGAAGCGAACCGGCCACGCCGAAGTGGTGCAGGTCCGGTTCGATCCGGCGATCATTTCCTACGATGAAATCCTGTACATCTTCTGGCGCATCCACGACCCAACCACGCCGAACCGTCAGGGCAACGACGTTGGTCCGCAATATCGCTCGGTCATCTTCTACCACGACGAGACGCAGAAGACGGCCGCCGAACAGGCCCGAGCCACAGTGGAGGCCGAACACGTGTGGCCCGACCCGATTGTAACGGAGATCGTACCCTTCGACGTGTTCTATGAGGCCGAGGGATACCATCAGGACTACTTCAACAACAACCCCAACCAGCCCTACTGCGTCTACGTCGTTGATCCGAAGGTACGCAAGTTCCGCAAGTCGTTCCAGGACAAGCTGAAGCAGCCGGCGTAGCCTGGTTTGCCGGCCGTTGCCGGCGGCAACAGACAAGAAACCGACGCGCCGAGCGCCTCAGCCTATTTGCAACAAAAGCGCGGGGCAAACACCACAGAAAAACAAGGCCGCCTTTTCGGGCGGCCTCTGTCTTTGTCGATGATGAGTATCGCTACTCGTCGCGCTCGCGCAGGTGGGGGAAGAGGAGCACCTCGCGCAGGGTGCGGCTGTCGGTCAGCAGCATCGCCAGCCGATCCACTCCCATGCCGAACCCGCCGTTCGGCGGCATGCCATAGCGCATGGCCCGCAAATAATCCTCGTCGATCGGATTGCGCTCTTCGTCATCCTTGCCGAACATCTCTTGAAGCGACTCGAACCGCTTGCGCTGCTCGATGGGATCGTTGAGTTCGGTAAAAGCGTTGCCCATCTCCATCCCGCCGATGAAAAACTCGAATCGCTCCACGTGCAACGGGTCGCCCGGCACGCCCTTCGCCAGCGGCGAAATGTCGCGCGGGTAATTCATGATGATGGTTGGCTGGATAAGGCGCGGCTCGACGAAATCGCCCAGCAGCCCGTCCACCAGCTTGCCCCACGGCGCGTCGGACGACGCCTCGCCGCCGATTTGCCTGATGGCCGCCGCCAGCGCCGGCGCGTCAGGATAATCCGTATAATCGATCTCGGCGAACTGCTTGATCGCATCACGCATGGTCAGACGCGTCCACGGAGCCGCCAGCCGGATTGTATTGCCCTGAAAGATTATGTCGGTCGTACCCAGCACAACTTCGGCCGCATAGGCCACCATGCGCTCGGTGAAGTCCATCACGTCGCGATAGTCCCAGTAAGCCGCATAGAACTCCAGCTGGGTGAATTCCGGATTGTGCTTGAAGCTGACGCCCTCGTTGCGAAAGTCGCGACCAATCTCGTAGACTCGCTCGATGCCGCCGACAAGCAGCCGCTTCAGGTACAACTCAAAAGAGATGCGCAGGTATAACTCCTGCTTGAGTTGGTTATGATGGGTGGTGAACGGTCGCGCCGCCGCACCGCCATAGAGCGGCTGCAAAACCGGCGTCTCCACTTCCAGGAACCCGTTATCGTCCATGAACCGGCGCAGGGCGCCGACCAGCCGCGCGCGCTTGCGAAAGGTGTCGCGCACTTCAGGATTGACCGCCAGATCGGCGTAGCGTTGGCGATAGCGCTCTTCCATGTCGGCGAACGCGCCATAGCGCACGAGGCGGCCATCAACCTCCTGCTCCTTGGCCACCGGTAACGGGCTGATCGCCTTGCTCAGGATACGCCATTCGCCCACATGGAGGCTGACCTCACCCAGTCGGGTGCGGAACATCTGGCCTCGAGCCTCGATGAAATCGCCCAGATCGATGAGCTTCTTAAAGATCGCATGTGATTCTTCGCCCAGATCGTCGCGCCGCAGGAACAACTGGAGCCGGCCGGACTCGTCGGCGATATGGGCAAAGATAGTCTTGCCCATGTCACGCAGGCTGACCAGGCGGCCGCAGACGACGACGTTGACCGGATCACCCTCGGATGCGGCCTCAAAGGCGGCGATGGCCTCGGCACTCGTGTGGGTTCGTTCCGCCCGCAGGGGATAGGGATCGATCCCCTCGGCCTCCAGCCGGGCCAGTTTCTCCAGGCGTTGCTCTTCAAGTGGATTAGGCTGCCAACTCATGTTCAACTCCCACAAAAAAGCCCGTGAGCGCGTCGCAGGACGCGCCACGGGCATTGGATTCTCTATGAATGGAGCGTGTCGTCTACTCTACCCGAACCACCCGGAATTCGGTGATGCCCCGCGGGGCATTAACGCGCACCATTTCGCCGACCTTAACTCCGACCAGGACCTTGCCCAGAGGGCTTTCGTTCGAGATACGGCCGGCCACGGGATCCGCCTCAAGCGGCCCGACCAACTGATAGCGCTCTTCTTCGTCGCTGCCCACCTCGGTTACGGTCACCCAGTCGCCAAGCTTGACGCGATCGTGCGGGGCCATATCTTCGTCGATGATCTGGTAATTGTTGAGGATCTCATCCAGCTCCTGGATGCGCCCTTCCAAAAAAGCCTGGGCATTGCGGGCCGCTTCCAGTTCGGCGTTATCGACGAAATCATCGTCCTGGCCGTCCTCAAACGCCTGGTGCAGTCGCTCGGCGACCTCCTCGCGACCCACCGTGCGCAAATGCTCCAACTCTTTCGTCAACCGCTCCAGGCCCTCGGCGGTGAGGAGTGTAGGTTTTTTCGACAACATACTTCTCGTTCCTGATAAGGAAGAACCGCTGACACGAGCGGTTCTTATTTCGCTGAAATATTAACGGCCTAGTATACACGAAACGCGCAGTTTGTAAAGTGCGGTACGCGCATCATAAAACCGGCGACGGCTGCGCGACGGCCGCCGGCATTGCGCTTTCGCTGCCGTCCTCGTCGGGCGCAGTGCTGTTGCCTGCACCTCCTTGCATGAGCGGACCGCCTACCGGCAAATAGTCATAGCCGTCGGCCACGAGTGTGTCAAAGTCGGGCAGCATGCGACGCCCATCCATGACCAGATACGGAGGTTGGACGGTCGTCCGGATCGTGCGCGCCAACCCGCGGAACTCCTCCCAGTCGGTGGAGATATAGAGCGCATCCGTCTCCCGGATCGCATCGACAGCCGTCTCATGGTAGGTAATGCGCTCGAAAAGATAGTTCTTCTCGGGACTGAACCAGTTACGGCGGGCTTCGTCCATCGCCAGCGGGTCATAGGCGCGAATGGCCCGAACGCCGCGAGATAGCAAGGATTCGACGACGCGCAAGGCGGCCGAGTCACGCATGTCGTTGGTTCGCTTCTTGAAGGCCAGCCCCAACAAGGCCACTGTCTTCTGGTTAAAGTTGAAGTGCGCTTCGTGGACGGCGCGATCAATCAGATAGATCTTCTGATGCTCATTGATGTTATAGACAGCCTGGAGAATGTCCGTCGGCCGCCCGGCGCGATTCAGCTGGTAAATGAGTGACTGTATATCCTTGCCGAAGCAACTACCGCCCGCCCCGTTGCTCACATACGATCCCCAGGTGCTGATGCGGGCATCGGCCGTGACGCCGACTTTCAGATCCTCCATGCGAATGTTGGGCATCGCCTCGGCCAGACGCCCCCCGACGCCGTTCCAGAACGAGATATAAGTCAGCAACAGGGTATTGCTCACGTACTTGATCGCTTCGGCCGTCTCCGGCGTGGTTTCCAGGTAGCGAATACGCACGTGGTTCACAAACTGCGAGTAAACGCGGCGCAGGATTTGCATATCTTCCTGCGTATCAGCGCCGATGACGATGCGATCGGGACGCCGCGACCCTTCGACCGCGCTTCCCTGTGCCAGGAATTCAGGATTTGAGGCCACGCCGAAGTTCTCCACCCCGTGATCGCGCATCACGGTCTCCAACATCCGCGCCGTCCCGATGGGCACAGTGCTCTTGTTCACCAGAACGACTCGTTTTTTCGATTGGCGCTCCGATAAAAGCCCCCCCAGATGATGGATTGCATCCAGGTAATAGGACATATCGGTAGAGCCGTCGCGGTTTGGCGGCGTATTGATGCACAGGAAAAATATGTCCGTTTCGTCGACGACATCGGAAATATCGGTTGTGAAGAACAGATAGCGGCCCAGATTCTCGGCAACGATGTCGGCCAGGCCTGGCTCATTGACATAACGCTCAATATTATCCGCGTCGCCCGTGCGGTAGGCAGCGATGCGTGTCTCGTCGATGTCGTATGCGTGCACCTCATGTCCGTACTCAGACAGCACGGCTGCGTGAGGCAGACCCACATATCCTGTACCGATTACAACGATTTTCATTTTGCAGGCTCCTTAAGCCGAATGATTTATCGCGAGCAGATAGTCTCCAATTATTCTAGCGCCCGACCACGCACGAACCAATGCCCTGCCCGCCGGACGCGCCCTCCGTTCAACGAGTGATTGCCATACGCGATGCAATACGCCCATCGGCCACGTCGGAGATGGCCAGACGCGCCACGCGACGGCCAATCTCTACGGCAAAGTTCGTGCCCCGATCCCACGGATACACCTGGCTCATCCCGGCATAGTAAAGACCGGGCATCGGCGTGCGTAAATCGGGGATATTGCGCGAATGGTTGAGCAACGGAACCGGTTGGGCATAGCGGGCCCGGAAGAGCCAGCTCTTCCGCACCCATTCCGGCCGGAAGGCCGGGTTGAACCGGTGGAGCACACCAACGAACAGTTGCTCGATCTCCTCCCGACTCATCGAGAAGTAAGGGTGATCCGGCAAGACGTAGTCGCCGCAATAGATGATATGATCGCCCCCATAGTGAGAGCGGTCGATGTAGTTGGTGTGCTCGACAAGGGCCAGAAACGGTACACCGCCGGCCTTATCCGGCGATGACGCGGGGATGTTGAGCCAATAAGTGCGGCTGTCGGCCATGAGCGATCGGCTCAGGGCCAGAGTCATCACGACTGCCCCCATGCTCTTCAACTCCAGCAGGCGTCCCAGATATCCCTCAGCCATATCGGGGGCCAATCGCGCCAGCAGGCTGGGCGAGGTGGTTACCAGGCCGGCGTCATACATCTCCTCGACACCACCCGCCGCCAACTCTACCCCGCCCCCGTCCGCGGGGCGGATGGCCTCGGCCGGACAATTGAGGCGAATCTCTCCGCCCAATCCCGTCACAGTCTCGGTCAGTCGATCGATAAAGGCCTGGAACCCGCCCTCAAAATAGCCCAGGTGCGGACTGCGCACATGGAGGCGCGCCCACATCCAGGCCATGTTCACGTCCTGATAGTAAGGGCCGAACTTGCCGATGAGCAACGGCCTCCACACCATCTCGTAGACCTTGTCGCCATAGTGGCGCCGCAACCAGGCATCGGCCGTGCGCTGCTCCAACTGTCGCCACGGTTCCGTGAACCGCAAATAGGCGCTGACCAGACCGAAACGGGCGACGTCCACCGGATTGAAACCGGGGAAAGTAATCCAGCGCTGGGGCGAATCGAAAGGGACAATGCGATCTTTATAGAATACCGACGTGATGGGGCGCGGGAAAAAAAGTTTGTCCCGCATGCCGATCTCGTCCACAAGACCGATAATTTCCTTATCGGATGTGAACAAGTGATGGTAGAACTTCTCCAGCGGCCATTCCCAGCGCTCGTCGTGAAAACCGGTAGCCAGGCCGCCGGTGCGATCGTCCCCTTCGACCAGCGTCACTTCATGCCCGGCGCGCAGCAGGTCATAGGCGGCCGACAAGCCGGTGATGCCCGCGCCGACGATAATGAATCTCACGCGCGTACCTTCCTTTCCGTGATAGCTAATTCCTGATCAAGTGATGCCTCATCCGGTCCTGACTCAGGCTCGTCCCGATCAACGCCGGCATCCACGGCCCGGCCGATGTCGGCCCAACGCAATTCAATGCGGATCATATAATAGATGCCCAGCAGCGTAACCGGCAACCAGAGCGCGGCATGGAGCGTCAGGGTGTAAGCCGCGGCAATAGCCGGATCGACGCCGTAGAGCGACAGGACAGCGATGCCCGGCCCGTCGAACGTGCCGATGTAACCGGGAGCCGAGGGCAGGGTTGTGGCCAGATTCACCACGCCATTCATCAGCATGAGAGCGAAAAACGACACGCTGAAATCGAAGGCATGCATCACGAACCAGTACTTCACCGTCTCCAGCAACCAGATGACGACCGAAGTGAAAAAGATCATGAGCAGGCCCCGGCCGCTGCGCAAGGCGGCCAACCCAACGATGAATCGGCGCGCAAAATTCAGGATTGGCTCGCGAAAACGCTCGGGCAAAAGACGAGACGCAAACCATTCGGTGACGAGCATAAACCGTTCCGGCACGGCGGCGACGGCAAAGAACACCAGCAATGCGCCCAGGAACAAGGCGCTTCCCAGAATGACCACAAGACGAATGGTGTTGCTGGGCAGCGGCGCGAAGGGGAGCGCCACAAAGACAAACAACAGCATGACCAGGCCGTCGAACACGCGCTCGACGACGATCGTCGCCAAACTGCTGCTCATCGAGACGTCTTCCTGTTGGCGCAACAAAAACGCCCGCAACAACTCCCCGGCCCTGAACGGGTATACGTTGTTACCCATATAGCCGATGACGACAATGGGGAACAGACGGCGCAACGGGATGCGTTTCATCGGCCGCAACAGATAGTCCCACCGCCACGTCCGCGCCCACACAGCCAGAAAGTAGACGGCAATACTGGGAATGAGCCAATAGTAATCCGCCGAGCGCAGCCCCACCCACACATCCGGCAGGTGCAGACCTCGCAGGGCCAGCCAAATAAAAACGGCGCTGATGATCACGCCGATGATCAGTCGTAGATTTCTCGATTTCAACCGCTATGTCCTCGATTACCTGTACATACACGACCGGCGGCCGCAAACCTCAATTGTACCACGTCCCGAACATAACAGGCGTGCCGAACGTCTCTATCGCCACAGACCGCGGACGCCTATTTGCCAACCGCCTGCCGCACATCCTTTCTTCCCATCCCTTGCACTCCCGCCACTTGCCACTTGCCACTTGCCACTTGCCACTTGCCACTTGCCACTTGCCACTTGCCACTTGCCACTTGCCACTTGCCACTTGCCACTTGCCACT
>JACDJB010003289.1_pt1 | contig 10742 bp, 8 predicted proteins | sample 7454121 | NCBI WGS metagenome assembly JACDJB01 (sample SAMN14253290, study PRJNA609438) | sludge metagenome | isolation source: sludge after 25d culture with pyrite | collected 2018-12-20 | reverse complement strand
TTTGATTATTTTGCAACAAAAAAGATATGCGTCTCCATCATCTTCTCCCATCGCTTTTATGTTTTCTCCTTTTACAAACAGCCTTTTCCGCTGCTCATGCCCAATCCACACAATGGATAGAAGCGCAATCCATTGGCATCGAGGGGCAGGGCTGGACAGAGACGGCCCATCCGTTTGACCGGCTTCCGGCCCGTGCCGAACAGATGGTTAGAAAACCATTGTGGGAGCTTTCGCACCATACGGCGGGTATGTGTGTGCACTTTAGCACCAATTCAAAATCGGTAAAAGCAAGGTACACCAACCGTTTTAATTCCGGAATGCCCCACATGAGCGACATGGGCGTGAAGGGCGTGGATTTATATGTTAAAAAGGACGGTACCTGGCACTGGGCAGGCGCCTCCAAAACCAGTGAGCCCTCCTGGGAGGGCACTTTGATAGACGAGATGGAACCAATGATGAGAGAATTCAGACTCTATCTGCCTACTTATGATGGCATTGAGTCGTTGGCTCTGGGGATAGATTCAACGGCCCGGCTCACCCCATTAAAAGATGAAAAAAGCGAGGGCACACTGGTATTTTATGGCACTTCCATCATGCAGGGCTGTTCGGTATCGCGTCCGGGCATGGTTCCCACGGCCATCATCGGGCGGCATCTGAACCACACCACCATTAACCTGGGCTTCAGTGGCAATGGCAAACTTGAACCCGAAATGGCCCGCCTCATGGGCGAACTTGATGCCTCGTGCTATGTGATTGATTGCACACCCAATCTGAATGCCGAAGAGATAGAAGAAAAAACCATCTCATTTGTGAAACTATTAACATCGATAAAGCCCGGGGTTCCCATTGTGCTGGTTGGCAATGCAGGAAATCAAAAACGGTTCATTTTGCCATCGCAGCAAAACATACACCATGCGAAAAACAGCGCCACGAAGAGTGCCTTTCGTCATCTGAAAAAAAATAAATTAAAGAAGGTATTTCTTGTGAAGGACAACGACCTGATAGGTGTTGACGGAGAAGCAACCATCGACGGGATTCATTACACCGATTTGGGTTATATGCGCTATGTGGAAGCGATTAAGCCGGCAATCAAAAAGGCCTTAAAACACAGCAAATGAATGTTTAATGCATTAAAAATGCCGATACAATGGTGCCCACCCCTGTAAAAACATTCACCAGCACCACCACTCTTTTAAACTTTTCGGCATTTATCCTATAAGCAAACCGGTTGCCCAAAGAGGATCCAATTAAGAGCAGTGGAGAAAAGTACAACGCCAGCTCAAATGAAGGTTTTATCAACAACCCGTTGGCATAAAAGCCTGCCAAAGCAAAAAATGCACTAAAAGTACTGAACCAGGCGAATATCCCACGAAACAACTCCTTTCCGTACCCTTTGCGGTTCATGGCAATCACCAGGGGAGGACCGCCGGCTGAGATACTTCCGGAAAGTACCCCGCTTAAAAATCCAGCGAAAAATATGGGCTTTTCGCGAAAACGACGCGCCAGGGGAATACCTGCCAACATCTTTAGAGAAACTGCCACCAGCATCACCCCGATGATGACCCGCAGGGCCGTTTCATCCAAAAAATCAAGCATATATATGCCCAGGGGGATACCACCCAGGCTGGCCAAAAACATGGGAATGAAGTAGCGCCAGGCAATTCGCTCCCGTATCTTAAGAAGCAACAGAATGCTTGTTAACAGATTAAAAATGGCCATAGCAGGCACCAGCACCTTTACCGGGTATATGAAGGACAAAAAAGGAACAGCCAGCAAAGCAAAACCAAACCCGGTCATCCCTTTGAGCAATGCCGACATAAGGATGACTAAGCCACTCAATACCAACAACAAAATCGTCATTTCACCAAACATCTCACACACAGTTTTAAAATATGAACATAGAGCCGGTTGACTCGCTCACAACCTAAAGGCATAAGCAATAACCATACAAAAGTAATAATAGTGTCGGAAAAATATTGATGGATTACTAACATGCAGGCCCCCCTCAACCACGAATATGAAACCGTACCACAATATTTTGTTACAAAACCCTCATAAAAAACGATGATTTTATTACATTTGCAAACCAAAAAGATAAATCAACAACTCATTTACTTACTATGAACGACGCCAGAACTTCCGCTTTTATTGAAAAATTTATGATTGGGGTAAAGAACAGAAATCCCCACGAACCAGAGTTTCATCAGGCTGTTCATGAAGTGGTTGAAACGTTGGCTCCCTTTATCCTTGAAAATCCGATACTTATCAAAAATAAGATTCTGGAAAGGATGACAGAAGCCGACCGCATTATCTCCTTTAAGGTGCCCTGGCTCGACGACCAGGGTGAAATACAAATTAACCGCGGCTACCGGGTTCAAATGAACAACTCGATTGGCCCATACAAAGGTGGCCTGCGATTCCATCCTTCTGTGAATCAGAGTATTTTAAAGTTTTTGGCTTTTGAGCAGGTCTTTAAAAACAGTCTCACCTCACTGCCCATGGGTGGTGGCAAAGGGGGTTCCGACTTTAACCCCAAAGGAAAATCCGACGCCGAGACCATGAAATTTTGCCAGTCGTTTGTAACTGAGCTGGTAAAGCATGTAGGCCCCAACCTGGATGTACCGGCCGGCGATATTGGCGTGGGTGGACGGGAGATTGGCTTCATTTTTGGCCAATACAAACGGTTATCCGGCCATTTTCACGGGGCTTTTACAGGCAAGGGAAGCGAATGGGGCGGCAGCCCCCTGCGGCCCGAAGCCACAGGGTATGGGACGACTTACTTTGCTCAGGAGATGCTGTCCACCAAAAACGACAGCATCAACGGAAAAACGGTGACCATAAGCGGCTCGGGAAACGTGGCCCAATATGCCATTGAAAAAGTGCTCGAAATGGGCGGTAAACCGGTTACACTCAGCGATTCAAACGGATACATCTACGATCCGGCAGGTATTACCACCGAAAAACTGGAATATATAAAACTCCTGAAAAATGCCATCCGGGGCCGCATCAGAGAGTATGCCGTTAAATACCCCGATGTGGAATATTTTGAGGGAGAAACACCCTGGAAGGTGAAGTGCGACATGGCCATGCCCTGTGCCACTCAAAACGAGTTAAATGCCGATGATGCCCGTGCACTCATCGAAAACGGATGCATCTGTGTATCCGAAGGCGCCAACATGCCCTCAACCCCTGAGGCTATAAAAATATTTCACCAGCACAAAATACTGTATGGACCCGGGAAAGCCGCCAATGCAGGCGGCGTCGCCGTATCGGGACTCGAAATGAGTCAGAACTCCATGCGCCTGGTTTGGACACGCGAGGAGGTGGACACCAAGCTGAAGAGCATCATGAAAAACATTCATGCCGCCTGTACTAAAAATGGCATGGAACCCGGAGGATATGTCAATTACGTGAAAGGTGCCAATATCAGCGGATTCATCAAAGTGGCCAATTCCATGATCGCTCATGGGGTGGTGTAACTATTTTTCGGTGACATCGCCGCCACCCGACTTGCTGATTGCCTTTATGGCCGGAGAACCATAATAATCTATGTCGCTACCGCCGCTGGCATGGGCTTTTATCTCTTCAGAAGCATACACCGAGATGTCGGCACCACCCGACGCTTCCACCACTGCTTTTTGAGCCTTTAAATTTTTAGCATCAATATCTGCACCGCCACTGGCTGAGGCATTCAGGGTAGTGGCTTCACCTTTAATATCAATGTCGGCGCCTCCGCTGGCACTAAGCTCAACGTCACTGGCTATAACAGAAAGGTAAGCATCAGCTCCGCCCGAACAATCTACGCTTAACTGTTGGGTGTTGATGGTGGCTGTACTTCTTAAGTCGGCACCCCCTGAAACAGACAGGGAGGTTATCTCCGGCATGGTTAGATGCACCTTCACCGAACGGGTACGCACCCATCGCACATTGCTTCTCATAAATATCTTTAAAACATCCCCCTCCACGTCGGTCACAACCCTATCCATATCGCGGTTGTCGGCTTCGACGGTTACTGTAACAGGTTCGCCCTGTGTAATAAAAAGATCAATCCCCGAACCCACACTTACCCTGGTGAAATGTTCCGGAACGGGTCGTGCCTCCTGCTCCTGCGATTGCGTAGCAGGCACGCAACAAAGAGCGAGGAAAAGAATCAACAATACTGAATAATGTTTAGTTTTCATGTGTTTATAATTTGATTTTCAATTGCCACATAGCCTGCCCCGATTTTTCATCGGGGGAACTCGCCAGGTATAATCATTCTCGTGTGTGATCCGGCAGCTGCCGGATCATGGCTCGTTTCATCTCAAATTAGTTTTTTAGAGTGTGCTCAGAGCTCCCCGCGAGCCTCGTGCCGCTGAAGCCTCGAAATTATCTTATAAGACGCTCCCTTCTCCATAAAAGTTACAAACCCTTTTCTTTTTCTTCAGGCTTCGTCTCCACAGGGGTTTCAGTGAAAACCACAGGGTGATATCGGCCAAAGGTCCCAGGAATTTTAACACTTATACAACAATATCTCCCCAGGTTTTATATTTTCGTGCCCAAAACAATGTTGTTAACATCCTATTAAAATTTTCATGGAAAACGCTACAATGCTCAACCTCCCAAGAAAGACCATCTTAGGGATTCAATTTTTATTTGTGGCCTTTGGGGCTACCGTTTTAGTCCCTCTGCTGGTTGGAATTGAACCGTCCATTGCTTTGTTCACGGCCGGGGTGGGCACGCTTATCTTCCATCTGGTTACCAAAGGCAGTGTGCCTGTTTTTTTGGGCAGCAGTTTTGCATTCATCGCCCCCATCATCGAAGCCACCAGACTATTTGGCCTTGCCGGCACCTTCTCGGGCATCGTAGCCGTGGGGGTTGTGTATATGGTGGTGTCGGCCATTGTAAAATGGCGGGGCCCTTCACTTATCGACAAAGTATTTCCTCCGGTGGTGGTAGGTCCCGTAATCATGGTCATAGGTCTCTCGCTGGCTTCGGAAGGCGTTAAAATGGCCCGGGAGAGTTGGCCCATTGCGCTGGTAGCGCTTCTTACCGCCGTATTTGTAGTGATTTATACCCGCGGGCTCATCAAACTCATCCCTATATTTTCAGGCATTGTGGTGGGTTACCTGGTGGCTCTTATTGCCGGCAAGGTAGACCTCTCACCCATTGTACAATCGGACTGGCTGCAATGGCCGGCTTTTTCGAAACCCGAATTTAGCTGGGCAGCCATCATTTATATGATCCCGGTGGCCATTGCACCGCTCATTGAGCATGTGGGCGACATGTACGCCATTGGAGCGGTGGCCGAAAAAAACTTCATCCGCAAGCCTGGTCTTCACCGCACTATGATGGGCGACGGTTTGGCAACTGCATTGGCGGGATTTGTGGGAAGCGTTCCCAATACCACCTACAGCGAGGTGACCGGGGCAGTTCAACTTACCAAAGTAACCGATCCGATGGTGCTTCGCATCTCAGCTATTACTGCCATCGTTTTTTCGGTGGTGGGTAAAATTAGCGGGTTTCTGAAATCCATCCCCCCGGCGGTGTTGGGCGGTATTATGTTGTTGCTCTTTGGAATGATTGCCACCGTAGGCATAAAATCGTTGGTAGATTCCAAAACCAACCTGAACAAAACGCGTAATCAGGTGATTATCTCCATCATACTCACAGTGGGAATCGGCGGTGCCATTATTCAGTTTGGTAATTTTTCAATGGCAGGCATTGGCCTGTCGGCTGTAGTGGGTGTGTTGCTTAACCTGATATTGCCGCATGAGAAGGGAGAGCAGAAGATTGAGTAAGCTGGAAGCACGGAGCACGAAGCACGAAGACGGGAGACCGAAGACCGATTCCGATAGCTATCGGAACCGAAGACGGAAGAGCAGAGTCGGAAGCAAGAAGACGGAAAGAGGATTAAAGAAGGGAGAACAGAAGATTGAGGAAGCTGGAAGCTGGAAGCTGGAAGCTGGAAGCACGGAGCACGAAGACCGAAGACCGATTCCGATAGCTATCGGGATTAGGGAGCTCAAAGCTGAAAGCTGAAAGGAACCATCTCTTTTTTCAATCATTTTTTTTTCAATCTCATCCTTTTTAATAGATTTGTAACATGTATTACAACACGATGTTTAAGCGAATTTCTCTTTTAATTCTTTCCGGATTTTTACTCACCGGTTTGGTTTTTGCCCAAAGTCCCAAACGGGAGATGCGGGCGGTATGGATCGCCTCGGTGGCCAATATAGACTGGCCTTCCAAGTCGGGCCTCACTACCCGACTGCAAAAGGAGGAGATGCTGGAACTTCTAGATCTGGCCAAGGAGTATAAGATGAATACCGTCGTATTTCAGGTACGACCCGCCACCGATGCTTTTTTCCCGTCGGAGCATGAACCCTGGTCGCAATGGCTGACGGGTAAACAGGGCATTGCCCCCGATCCGTTTTACGATCCGCTGGATTTCACCATACGGGCGTGCCGCGAACGCGGCCTCGATATTCATGTATGGCTGAACCCCTATCGCGCGGTTACCGATACCGCACGTGCTTCCATCGCCCCCAACCATCCGGTAAACCAACATCCCGAATGGTTTGTCACCTACGGCAAGGCCCGGTATTTTAATCCGGGACTGCCCGAAACCCGGGACCATGTAGCCACCGTGGTAGCAGATGTGGTGCGGCGCTACGATGTGGATGCCATTCACTTCGACGATTATTTTTATCCCTATAAGATCTCCGGTCAGGAATTTCCCGATCAGAAAGCCTTTGAACAGTATCCCCGCGGTTTTACTGCCGGTGAAAAGGAGGAGTGGCGGCGCGACAATGTGGACCTCATCATCCGGCAACTGCACGACACCATAAAAACGGTAAATCCGCATGTTGAGTTTGGCATCTCCCCCTTTGGCGTGTGGCGAAATATCGACAAAGACCCTTTGGGATCTCGCACTCGCGCCGGGCAAACCAATTACGACGATCTCTATGCCGATATTCTGAAATGGCAAAAAGCAGGCTGGATCGATTATGTAACGCCTCAAATATACTGGCACATTGGAAAAGAGGTAGCCGATTATGCCATAATTGCCGATTGGTGGAGCCGAAATGCCTATGGTTGCCGCCTGTACATTGGTCAGGCTTTTTATAGGATAGACAAAAAATCGAAAGACCGGGAATGGCGTTCTTCGCGACAGTTGGTCAAACAGGTTAAGCTCAACCGCACCTATCCCAACATCGATGGCAGCATGTACTTCAGTGCCAAGAGCATGCGGCACAATCCCCGCAAGTTGAAACAAAAGTTGGAGCGGCAGCTCTATCAACACGAGGCTCTGCCTCCGGTGAATCCACGTGTGATTCAGGTTACTGCCGGGCCTCCCCAACGCCCGGTGATCGCACTAAGAGGCGATTACCTGCAATTTACCTGGGAGAAGGGTGAAAACAACGAAAAATATGTGGTGTATAAATTTAAGCGTGGCGAGCGTGCCTCTGTCGAGAACCCTGAAAACATTGTTTTGATAACCGGAAAAACCGGCACCACCATACAAATAGACCGAAAAACCAGACCCCAACGCTATTATTACGCCATTACTGCCCTGAGCACCACCAACATGGAATCGGTATGCGTAAGGTTCACAGATGAAAACTTACTGTGATTCTAAAAAAATATAAGGCATGAGCACAACCCTGGTTTTTCTGGTCATAGCGGCCTTTTTCTCGGTACTGTTTTTAATTTCGTGGTTTTCGTCGCGTGGCGCCAACAGCGAGACCTTCTTCACCGGCAACCGGCAGTCGCCCTGGTATTTGGTGGCTTTTGGCATGATAGGGGCCACCATTTCGGGCGTGACCTTTATATCGGTGCCGGGTGAGGTGGGCAGCAGCGCCTGGAGCTATTTTCAGTTTATTCTGGGTAACTTCGTGGGGTACTGGATTATTGCACTGGTGTTGTTACCGCTCTATTACCGCCTCAACCTGGTTTCCATCTACACCTACCTGGATCAGCGCTTCGGCTTACGCTCCTACAAGACGGGCTCCTTCTTTTTCATCCTGTCCCAAACCATTGGCGCCTCTTTCCGGCTCTACCTGGTGGCCGGCGTACTCCAAATTGCCTTTTTCGATGCGCTGGGCATTCCCTTCTGGCTCACCGTGCTCACCACCATCACCCTCATCTGGCTTTACACTTTTAAAGCAGGCATTAAAACAGTGGTATGGACCGATACCCTTCAAACCCTTTTTATACTCTTATCGGTGGGCATCACCATTTCGGTGATATTAAAGCAACTGAACATGAACATGGGCGAGATGTTATCCACCATTGGCGGACACCCGTACAGCCAAATATTTGACTGGAACTGGCGATCGAACACAAACTTTTTTAAGCAATTTATTGCAGGCATTGGCATCACCATTGTAATGACCGGGTTGGACCAAAATATGATGCAAAAAAACCTTACCTGCAAAAACAAGGGCGAAGCACAAAAAAACCTCTTCTGGTTCAGCGCCGCCTTCATCCTCACCAATCTCCTTTTTCTGGCATTGGGTGTGATGCTTTATCATTATGCTGCTGTACAGGGCATTACCCTTCCCGAGAGAACCGACGATCTGTTTCCTCTGCTGGCCATACGTTATTTTGGAACCATGACCGGGGTGGTGTTTTTAATCGGCATTATTGCCGCTGCCTATTCCAGTGCCGACTCGGCGCTCACCGCGCTCACCACGTCCTTCTCCATCGACTTTTTAAATCTCGACCCGACCTCCCCCGGGACCAACCGCACCCGTATAAAAGTTCACATAGCCTTCTCCTTCATCATGTTTATGGTTATTGTAATTTTTCGCATCATCAACGACGAAAGCGTGGTCAATTCGGTGTTTACCGCTGCCGGCTACACCTATGGACCGTTGCTGGGTCTCTTCAGCTTTGGCATATTAACGCGCCGGCAAACCAGAGACCGGGTGGTTCCCTATATCAGCGTGCTCTCACCCGTTGTTTGCTACATTGTAAGCGCCAATTCCGAAGCGTGGCTGGGAGGCTACAAATTTGGATTTGAATTGCTGCTGCTGAATGGATTTTTAGTATTTTTAGGCCTGCTTATATTCTCAAGAAAATAGACTCATGAAGGCATCGCAACGCTACCTGGCTCTGGATGTTTTACGCGGCATGACCATCGCCCTGATGATTACCGTCAATACCCCCGGAAGCTGGAAATATGTTTATCCGCCATTGAGACACGCCGCCTGGCACGGCTGTACGCCCACCGACCTGGTATTCCCCTTTTTCCTCTTTGTGGTAGGAGTATCCATGTTTTTCTCTTTCCAAAAATATGGGAATACACTCAACACCAGCTCATTGCTTAAGGTGGGCCGGCGCACCCTGCTCATCTTCGTTATCGGACTGTTTCTTAACTCCTTTCCCCAGTGGCAATTCGACTTTTCACAACTGCGCATCATGGGTGTTCTCCAGCGCATTGCCCTGGCCTATGGCATCGGGTCGATTATTGTGCTGGCTGCTCCCCGCAAATATCTTCCCTACATCGGCTTTGCCATTCTGCTTTTCTATTGGGGCCTGCTATACTGGCTTGGGGGCGACAATCCCTACTCACTCGAGGACAATGCCACCATTCCCTTCGACCGCGCCCTGCTGGGCGAACAGCATCTCTACCGCGGTTTTGGTATCCCCTTCGATCCCGAGGGACTGCTTAGCACCATCCCTGCAATAGTAACCGTGTTGTTTGGTTACCTGGCAGGAGCACTCATCAGAAGCACTGAAAAGCTAAAAGTACCCCGGATGCTGATTCTTTACGGCATCATCGGAACCGCTGCCGGATGGATGTGGGGTTATATTTTCCCCATTAACAAACCATTGTGGACCAGTTCGTATGTGCTTTACACAGCGGGACTGGCAGCCCTTGTGCTGGCCCTCCTGGTTTTCATCATCGACCTGAAAGGTTACAAAAAGTGGACTTCCTTCTTCGTGGTGTTTGGGATGAACCCCCTCTTCATCTATGCACTTTCGGGTGTGTGGGCCCGGACTCTTTCGAGATTGATACGCATCGAAACCACCGATGGAGAAACAATGCCCGGAAGCACCTGGCTCTACGAAAATATATTTGTGCCCCTGGCCGGCAACATGAACGGTTCACTGCTCTATGCCCTTACACATATTTTTTTCTTTTGGCTGATAGGCTATGTATTGTACAAGAATAGGATTTTTATAAAGGTATAGAGTTGAAAGACTACTCACCTGCTGAAGAGCAGATTAATGTATGGAGCCATGGTGCTGGTATCGCTCTTAGCGCCATTGCAATGGTACTGTTGGTGCAAAGCGCCCTCTTTCAATCACGCCATTTTTCACATCTTTGTTTTATCAGCGGCTGTTTGTCATTTCGTCTCAATTTATGTTTACACCATATAATACAACGGTTTTAGCACTCCGCCACATGAACACAATGGAGTGGAAAAAAACAAAGCGGCACATCAATTGTTACTTTATAAGTGCCTTTTTGATATTGAGCATAAAAAAAACACTATTTTTAGGGCCATTCATTTAAACCACACTATGCTAAAAAACTTTGGAGATAAAATAGCCATCACACAAGGCTCATTAAACGTTAGCTACGACAGCCTTTTAAAAAAAATAACGCAATATGCGCTGCTTTTGGATATAAAGCCGCAGCAAAATATAGTGGTTTTTATGGAGAACCGCCCCGGATGGATATATTCTTTTTTCGCCATCTGGCACAACCGGGGAATAGCTGTTCCGGTGGACCATCTGGCCACTGCCGA
>JACDJB010003284.1_pt1 | contig 10752 bp, 9 predicted proteins | sample 7454121 | NCBI WGS metagenome assembly JACDJB01 (sample SAMN14253290, study PRJNA609438) | sludge metagenome | isolation source: sludge after 25d culture with pyrite | collected 2018-12-20 | reverse complement strand
TGACGGCCTCCGGGCAAAAGCCCGGAAGACTGCCCGAATCGGCAATCACCGTTCAAATCGACACCACCCTTCATCGCTCGGAAACCGGCATCAAACATGGCTTACAGCGATTCATTCCTCAATTTAACCGGACAGTAGTGACTCGGCATGAACAAAATCGTCAGCGACGAAAGCCTGCGCCGCGCCTTGGCTCATCTGGCGCCGAACCAGTCCAAGCTATGCCGCGAAGAAGAACGCGCCGCCCACGTGGCCCAGTTGGCGAAGAGCACTGCCTGGATGGCTGCTGCCCTGAGCGAGAGCACTCGCGAAGCCCTGCGCACAGACTGGATACTCGACACCGATACCACCGTCAAACTGCTGCACGGCCAGCAGGCAGGTGCCAAGGTCGGCTATAACCCCGCCAAGCCGGGGCGACCGAGCCGCACCCTGCATACCTACTGGATCGGCAACATCCGCATGGTGCTCGATATCGAAGTGCAAAGCGGCAAAGCCAGCACAGCCAAACACAGCCTGCCTCGCCTGCGCCTGCTGATCGAGCGGCTTGCTCCCGAGGAACGTCCTGCCCTGGTGCGCGGCGACAACGCCTTTGGCAATGATCCTAAAAACCGCAGTTGACCGCTTGATACGCTCACCAACGCCGCATGAATACTGAAAAGTCTGCCTTCGTTTGTCTTCACCTGTCAGGTGAGTCCGCTACGCACCCGCTGGCACGCCGGCTCACGCGCCTGCCTTTGCACCCGCAAGGGGCAGGCCGGATTCGTAAAGCCGCTTGCGCGGCAACGACTCCGCTCCCGCGCCTCCTTGCAGGCCCCGGCCTGCGGCGTCGTTGCTTCGCGGCAGCCACGCGATCCGACGCACCATCGGGTGCGTCCAACTGCGATTTCTAGGATAATAGAATGGTGACCGAGATGGAAGAGATCGGGCAGCGCTACCTCTTCAAACTTCGGCAGACTGCCGGGGTCAAGCGCCTGATCGAACGGCAATGGCGGCAAGGCGACTGGCGGGGCGTAGGCCACGGTTTCGATGCTGTGGAAGGCGAACTCCATCTGACAGGCTGGAGCCGTACGCGGCGCGTGGCGAAGCCTTCGGCTCGCTCAGCATGTCAGCTTCGTGGTCCAATCCGACGCCCGCCCCCAACTGCAGATCGCACTTTTTTGTCACAAGCATTGATCCGAGTCGAGTGGTTTACATGATTAACCCGCATGCCGATCACCGAACATCGCTCGCGGCGCTAGGGCGCAGCCTGTGGCGACACCGCGAATTGATCGCACAGATGGCGCGACGCGAAGTGATTGGCCGCTATCGTGGCTCCGTCATGGGTCTCGCCTGGTCGTTCTTTAACCCGATCCTGATGTTGGTGGTATACACCTTCGTGTTCAGCGTTGTGTTCAAAGCAAGGTGGGGAACAGGGAGCGAGAGTCAGGCTGGCTTCGCCGTCGTGCTTTTTGTCGGCATGATCGTTTATGGACTTTTTGCAGAAACGGTGAATCGTGCGCCCTTGTTAATCCTGTCGAATGTCAACTATGTCAAGAAAGTGATTTTCCCGCTGGAGATATTGCCCGTCGCTGGCATGGGTGCCGCCCTGTTTCACACCATCGTCAGCCTGTGTGTATTGTTGGCAGCCATTCTTTTAATCAATGGCAGCCTGGCGTGGACGGCCATATTCTTCCCCTTGGTCATCCTGCCCTTGCTGATCGCAACATTGGGAATCGCGTGGTTCCTCGCTTCGCTGGGCGTATTTGTGCGCGATGCCGGGCCAACCATCATCATCATCACAACTGCAATGATGTTTCTTTCCCCCGTGTTTTACCCGGTTTCCGCACTCCCAGAAAAATTCCAGGCCTGGCTGATGCTCAACCCGCTTACCTTCATCATCGAACAAAGCCGCGCCATCATGATTTTCGGCAAGCTGCCTGACTGGAGCGGGTTGGGGATTTACACCGTCGTCAGCCTCTTGTTGGCCTGGGCAGGTTTCTGGTGGTTTCAAAAAACCAGGAAAGGTTTTGCGGATGTCCTCTGAATTCGCGCCGGGACACTTGGCCGCCCCCCCGGAACCCGGTATCGCCATCCGCGTTCGAGGTCTCTGCAAGTGCTATCACCTGTATGACACCCCTCGTGATCGCCTGAAGCAGTTCATCATGCCACGCGTACAGCGCTTCCTGGGCAGGCGGGACCCGAAACAGCACTTCCGCGAATTCTGGGCACTCAGGGACGTCTCATTCGAGGTCAAACAAGGCGAGACCATCGGCATCATCGGCCGCAACGGCGCGGGAAAATCCACGCTCCTGCAAATTCTCTGCGGCACGCTCACGCCGACCAGCGGAACGGTTGAAATCAATGGACGCGTCGCCGCGCTCCTGGAACTGGGCGCCGGGTTCAACGCAGACTTCAGCGGGCGCGAAAATATCTACATGAATGCAAGCGTGCTGGGGCTTGGCAAAGAAGAAATCGATGCGCGCTTCGAAGACATCGTGGCCTTTGCCGATATCGGCGACTTCATTGAACAGCCGGTAAAAACCTATTCATCGGGCATGTATGTGAGATTGGCTTTTGCGGTCATCGCGCACGTTGATGCTGACATCCTGATCATCGACGAGGCTCTGGCCGTAGGCGATGCTTTTTTTGTGCAGAAATGCATGCGTTTCCTGCGTGCCTTCATGGAGCACGGGACCGTCCTGTTTGTAAGCCATGACACGGGCGCAGTTGTCAACCTCTGCAGTTACGCGATCTGGCTGCAGCAGGGCACCGTGAAACTGGCCGGTTCGCCCAAAGACATCTCGGAGCAATACCTTCAAGAGCAATATCAGGCCATCCAGGGCGATGTGAGCGTGGCGGCCAACAAAGCCATCGCGCCCCCCCCTGCAACCCGGCTTGATTTTCATGACATGCGGCGTGATTTTGTCAACGCCACCCCACTGCGGAACGACATCGAGATCTTCAGATTCAATCCGGATGCGCCCTCGTTTGGCGGCGGGAACAGCACCATCGTCCAGGTCTATCTGGAGGATCCCGCCGGCAAACCCCTCGCATGGGTAGTAGGCGGAGAGCTTGTGCGATTAAAAATAATGGTCCGGCTTACCGGCAATCTACCCAATCTCATCTTCGGGTTTTATGTCAAGGATCGCCTCGGGCAGCATCTTTTTGGTGACAACACCCATCTCAGGTTTATTGACCGTCCGCTTTGCGGACTGGCCAACGAAGACTGGGCCGTATCCTTCATCTTCAGAATGCCGACCATGCCGGTTGGAGACTACTCCATCGATATTGCCATGGGTTCCGGCACCCAGAGCGACCATTCCGTCCAGCACTGGATACATGACGCCCTGACCTTCGTATCGCACAGCAGCAGCGGCCACATGGGCCTTGTAGGCGTACCGATGCTGGAAATCTCGGCAACAACGGTCTAACTGATGCAACACGTTTTACAGAACCTGACGGGCCCCGCATGAAAATCGTCCCCTGGATGCGCTGGCCCTGGCTGCGCAGGCTGGTGGCCCGCCCCCCCTGTCTGCCTGACGGTTATAACGCCTCGGACTATGCGCGCTTCATGCGCGAGGAAACCTTGTTGTACAGCCCGCGATATGCAAAACAGGCAGTGGTCATTCACGGCGGGCAAACCCTTGCCGAGCTCACCCGGCACCGCGGCGCCATACTGGCGCCGTTGCACTATGGCAGCTTCTTCCTTTCAAGCGGCGCAATCGTCCACCAACTGCGGCTCGCCTGCACCGCCATTGTAACCAGCCGCAACCTGGCCGTGCTCCCCGCAGAAGAAGAGGCATTCTGGCGCGGCGTACACCAGCGTAGCGCAAAGCTTTACCGGCAACCGCTTTTTCATGCCGGCATCACCCCGCCCCGGGAAATCGTGCGTTATCTTGCCCAGCCGCACAGGCTGTTACTGGCGATGCTGGATGTACGCGAGGCAGGCCATGTTACAAGGGAGTACCCCTTTTCCTTCATGCAACGGCAAATCCACCTGCAAACAGGACCGGCGCGGCTGGCCCGTCTTGCCAACGTGCCGCTGGTGCCCATGTGCATCCGCTACCAGCAGGAGGAACAGCGGCACCACCTCCACATTGGCTCGCCCGTCTGGCCGGATCAAACGCCCATCGAAACCACCCAGCAAGCCCTCAATCAGCTTGAACCGTATATGTCCGATCAACCGCAGCAGTTTTTCCATGACCTTGCAAACGCGTTTGCATCGCCTTCAAACCCGCCTGTCAACGGGCCGCCGAATTAGCCACATCATCGTCGAGGAGCAAGCGGCGTGGCGATCCGGAAGACATTGACAGGAAAGCAATTCTGTACTGCTTCGCCGTGCCCGCAAGCAACGGCTTCGGCCCCTCCTCTTGACCGACCGCTGCCGGTCGGCCACCTGAGTTTTGTACGTTAAAATTGCGCCTTTCCCAAATATCGTTGCCTACACCATGTGGTCAGACTTCTTATTGAATACAGGCCGGCCCATCCACAAGTGGACGCACTATTTTCCCATTTACGAGAAGCACTTCTCCCGTTTCCGCAACCAGTCGCTCACATTTCTTGAAATCGGCTGTGGAGGCGGCGGCAGCCTGCAAATGTGGAAACGCTATTTCGGACCGTTCGCCCAGATCGTAGGGGTGGACATCGAGCCCGCCTGCAAGGCATACGAAGAAGAGCAGATTGCGGTGCGCATCGGAAACCAGAACGACAGCAGCTTCATCGGCAAGCTGATCGAAGAGTTCGGCGTCCCAGACATCGTCCTCGACGACGGTAGCCATCAGATGAGCGACATCCTGGCCACATTCAACGCGATCTACCCGAAACAGCACAAGAACGCCGTTTATTGTGTCGAAGACCTGCATACGGCCTACTGGGACGAGTATGGCGGCGGCCTCAAACGGGAGGGGACATTCATCGAGGTCTGCAAGAGCCTGATTGATCAACTGAATGCAGACCACACCCGCGGCAAAATCGAGCCCGACAGCTTCTCCAGAGACACCCACTCCATGCACTTTTATGACAGTGTCGTCGTGTTCGAAAAAGGCAGGCACATCAAGAAATTTGCGCCTGTTTTTCCTGCGGCCAGGTAATACCAGATGGGTAATGTCGCGTCCCTGCTTGAACCCGCCTTGATCCAGCCGATTCGCCTGGTTGGCCCGGCTGCCTGGATTGGGCACATCCCGTTTGCATCCTGGATAGTGGTCAAGCATCGTCCCGCCGTTTTTGTGGAACTCGGCACGCACACCGGAAACTCCTACACCGCTTTTTGCCAGGCGGTCCAGGAGAATCGGCTGGCCACGAAATGCTATGCCGTCGACACCTGGCAAGGTGATGAGCATTCGGGCCACTATGACGATACCGTCTTCAACGATTTGTCCGGGCACCACCGGGCGCATTACGAAGCCTTCTCCCGTCTCCTGCGGATGAGCTTCGATGAAGCCAGCGCGTATTTCAGCGACGGATCGATCGACCTGTTGCATATAGACGGCTTGCACACCTACGAAGCCGTCAAGCACGACTTTGCAACCTGGCTGCCCAAGCTCTCCGACCGTGGCGTCGTCTTGTTCCACGACACCAATGTGCGTGAACGCGATTTCGGAGTTTGGCAATTATGGGAAGAATTGTGTGAAAAATACCCCAGCATGCACTTCGAACACTCACATGGCCTGGGCGTGCTTTTCGTGGGCAGGAATATCCCGGCAGCTCTCCAGGACATGCTCGAGGCATACCGGGAACATGCACCCACGGTCAAAAAACTCTTCACCTGCCTGGGGCAAAGACTTACCCAGCAATTTGAGCTGACCCACCTGAATGACAGCATTGCCAAGCGCGATAGCGACATCACCAACCTCTTCAGCGCCGTCGCCGGACGCGATGCGCAGATCGAAGCGGCCCAGATGGCAGTGGCCGAGCGCGACGCGCAGATCGAGGCTGCCCGGCGGGCGGCCTCCGAATGCGATGCACAGATAGCCCGTCGTGACGGCGACATTGCCAATCTCCGGCACGCAGTGGCCGAGCGCGATGCACAGGTCGCAAGCCAGGCCGAAACCATTCAGAAGCTATACCTTAGCCGCTCATGGCGCTGGACCGGACCCTTGCGTTTTCTTGCGCGATTACTCGGCGGGTGGCCGGACAATAACCGATGAAGGCCTCAGTCGTCATACCGACCAAGAATGGCGGAATGCTTTTTGCTCGCGTGCTGGACGCCTTGCTGCGGCAAAAAGCCCCCTGGGATTATGAAATCCTGGTTGTTGACTCCGGATCGACCGATGATACGGTGAGATATTGCGAGGAACGGAACATCAAGGTGGAGTCCATTCCCCCGTTCGAATTCGGACACGGAAAAACAAGAAATTTCGGCATCTCGAAAACGAAGGGCGAATTTATTGCACTGATTACCCAGGACGCGCTTCCGGCCAGCAACGAATGGCTCTTCAATCTGGTGAGCGCGGTTGAACAGGCTCCAGATGTCGCGGGCGCATTCGGGCGACATCTGCCTTATCCGGACGCCGATCCTTGCCTGGTGCGGGATCTCAAATTGCATTTCGACGGTTTTCTGGGATGGCCTGCAGTGCTGAGGAAGTCGGATAATGAGCCTCGCTATGCGGCAGAAATTGGCTACCGGCAAGTCATGCATTTTTTCTCGGACAACAACGCATGCCTGCGCCGCACGGTTTGGGAAAAGCATCCCTACCCCGATGTTAATTTCGCGGAAGACCAGATCTGGGCCAAAACCGTCATCGAAGCAGGGTACGGCAAAGCCTATGCGGACAACGCCGCGGTTTACCATTCGCACCGCTATTCGATTGTCGAGGCGGGGCGCAGGGCATTTGACGAGTCCGTCGCGCTGAACAGGCTGTTCGGCTATCAGCTTTGCCCGACCGTGGGGCACATGCTTGCGCAAGCAAGCGGGTGCGGATACCGGGATGTTCGGTATACCTATTCGCTGCTGAAAAACACCGCGAGAAAGGAATTGAGAGCGTCATTGACGAATATTCAACGGCATCTGACGGCACGTATATTCAAGGGCACCATGTCCCGGTCTGCGGCATTTGCAAAAGACCTGGCGCTCCTGCTGACAGGCCGACATTTCAGGAGCATGGTGCTTTTGTCATTCAGAGCGCCCGCTTACAACTTTGCCCGGCAACTCGGTTTTTACCTGGGAAACAAGCAAACCAGGCTGCCCAAATGGTTGCCGTATCTGCTTTCTCTCGATCATGCATTGAAAACAGGAAAGAGAAAACAGGCAGACCAAAAAAATGAGGGAGGAGAAGTGGTCATCACCGACGTCAGCGCCCTGAAAGAAAATCACCCATACAAGGTCGTGGGTGGGGAAATGCACGGCGCAATTTTTGTATATTCATCCGGGCACAAGAGAAGCGTCCTGACAATGCGCGATTATTACCGCAGCTACACCGATAACGATCTTCAGGACGTCAGCCCCCATGTGGAAGCAAGCCTGCCAAACGGCGCGCCAGTGCCATGCAATACGGGAAGCAGCCTTGACGAGCTGCTGACGGGCACGGATACCGATGCCATCAGGGAAGCTTTGTGCGCGGGGCTGGCGGGGATGGGCTATGAGGTCGGCGCCGGCGACAGGCCGACTCGTGTGCCGCTGTCTGCCCACGTCGAATATATAGACAAATTTACCTTCGAGGGCGCCCGCGATGGCAGTTTTGTCGGAAAAGACGCCAGGAATTTCGTGCAGGTGTCGATATATGAAGCAATGGATTCATTGACCAGCATCGAAGACGCGTCGGCTGATTTTTTTGTTGCCTGCCATGTAATCGAGCATGTCCCCAATGTGATCGCCGCTCTGAAATCGGCACACAGGAAACTGAAAAATGGCGGTGAACTGGTCATGGTTATTCCCGATAAAAGGCACATGTTCGATCAAGGCCGGCCGGAAACAACCCTGGAGCATTTTCTCCAGGATGAAGTCAGGGGCGGGGACGCAGAAACGCTCGAGCATTACATTGAATACTTCAGGAGGTCTGCTGCAGACAGCAATTTCATGGAAACGGCGCTAGCCGGGTGTGCGTCTGGCAGGGACATTCATATGCATGTATTTACCCCTGAATCGGCGGGCAGCTTGCTGGCGTACTTGCACGGCGAGCTGGCTTTTGAGGATTACTCCGTATTGACTCCCTCCCGGCCGGAGATGCTCCAGGAATTTTATGTGCGGATAAAGAAATAAGTCGATGTTACGGCGAAAAATCCATTCGTTGAAAATGTTGCGCATGAAGCTCGGGATGCGCGGATTGGCTGTATATCTGTGGAACCGGTATGTGATGCGTCGCCATCACCACCTGCCTGCAGACGTCTGCACCCAAGGCCGCACGGACATTTTCAAGTTCTACAATTTCCTGCATTACCAGCCTTTCGGAGGAACCGGGCCGCTTGACACACATCAGGGGCGTACGATCAACTGGGTCATCCCTGATTTCGGCGTGGGCTCGGGCGGGCATCTCAACATCTTCCGCCTGATTTTTCTGCTGGAGCAACGCGGTTACAACTGCCGCGTTATCATCACCGGGCACACGCATTGCAATTCCGGCGAGGAGGCGCGCGAGTCGATACGCAGGCACTTCTTTCCCATCGATGCCGAAGTCAGCCTCGGCGAATCCAGCCTGAAGCCTGCAGCCATTACGGTCGCCACAAGCTGGACAACCGCTTATCCGGTACGCAATTTCCAGGGGACGCTGCATCGCTGTTATTTCGTACAGGATTACGAGCCCTACTTCTATGCGCGCGGCAGCGACTACTGCTTCGCCGAAGCGACCTACCGCATGGGTTTTCTCGGCATCACCGCCGGCGGCTGGCTCGCTGACAAGCTGGCTGCCGAATACGGCATGCAAACCGTCACCATGGGCTTCTCCTACGACCATGGCCTGTATCGGCAATTGCCACGCCGCAACCCTGAAACCAGACGCATATTTTTCTATGCGCGTTCCGTCACACCGCGCCGCGGTTTCGAGCTCGGTCTGCTCGCGCTCGATCTGGTAGCGAAGCGCATGCCCGACATCGCGTTCATTCTCGCCGGATGGGACACCTCGTCCTATCACATCCCCTTTCCGCATCTCAATGCGGGCAACGTCGCCGTCAAGGATCTGCCGGACCTCTACAATCAATGCGATGCCGCGCTGGTGCTGTCGCTCACCAATCTTTCATTGTTGCCGCTGGAACTCATGGCCTGCGGCTGCCCGGTGGTGAGCAACCGCGGCGCCAACACCGAATGGCTGCTGAACGACGACAACGCCGTATTGGCGGACGCGACACCCGAAGCGCTCAGTGAAGCCCTGGTATCCCTGCTGCAGGACGAGACCCGGCGCCGTCAACTGGTCGAAGCGTCCATCCGCTTTGCCACCGGCACCAGTTGGGACACGGAGACCGACAAGGTGGCCGGATTCTTTGATCGCCTGCTTGACAGCGCAAGCGCAGAAAGCCCGTCATGAAAATACTGGTACTGGGCGGTGGCGGATTTGTCGGATCGCACCTGTGCGACGCCCTGCTGCTGGCAGGCCACCAGGTTCGCGTCTTCGAATACCCTGGTCTCAAGCCGCTATGCCCGCCGCAAACCCTGCGCCGGCTCGAATGGATGGAAGGCGATTTCACCAACCCGGTGCAAGTCGACGAGGCCGTGCAGGGCTGCGAGCTCATCTACCACCTGATCAGCACCACCCTGCCCAAATCCTCCAACGACAACCCCGTTTACGATGCCGAAACCAACGTCATCCCGAGCATCCAGTTGCTCCAGTCCGCGTGCCGCCACAAGGTCGGAAAAATCATTTTTGCCTCCTCGGGCGGCACCGTCTATGGCATTCCCCAGCAAACCCCCCTCCCCGAAGACCACCCCACCCAGCCCATTTCCGCCTACGGCATCAGCAAGCTCGCCATCGAAAAATACCTGCACCTCTTTCACACCCTGCACGGAATCGACTACTGCATCCTGCGGCTGGCCAACCCGTATGGAACAAGACAACGCGCCACCGCCAGCCAGGGCGCGGTCGCGGTCTTCCTCAACAAGGCGCTGCGCGACGAACCGATCGAAATATGGGGCGATGGCAGCGTGACGCGCGACTACATCTACATCGCCGACGTCATCTCCGCCATGCTCAAGGCCATGCAATATCCCGGCCGGCAGCGCGTTTTCAATGTCGGCGCCGGGGTCGGGATGAGCCTCAACCAGATGCTGGCCGACATCGAAAGCATCCTCGGCAAAACCCTGCGGCGCGTGTACCTGCCGGGGCGCAATTTCGACGTGCCCACCAACGTGCTCGACATCCGGCGCATCCGGCAGGCGTTTGACTGGTCGCCGCAAACCGCTTTCGTGGATGGGCTGGCCCTGACCCTGGCGGATGCCATCCATTCCGATCCGGGCTGAGGCCATCCCGCTCCAGGCCGTTCGGATCATCGCCCGCAGGAGAGCGGGCACAAAGACCGTCGACACGCCCCATCGCCCGCGCTGAAGCGGCATCCGCGAGCCCATGGCATTTCGCGCAGCCGCATGCGGAAAGGGCCATCTGAAGAGCGCCGCACTCCGGCCAGCCGGAATCCTTCCCGGGTCCCTCAACCGCATGATCCTAGAAACCGCAGTTGACCGCTTGATACGCGCACCAACGCCGCAGGCCGGGGCCTGCACGGAGGCGCGACCAAGGCAGGTGCGTGAGCCGGCGGGCCAGCGGGTGCGTAGCGGACTCACCTGACAGGTGAAGACCAACGAAGGCGCACATTTCAGCATTCATGCGGCGTTGGTAAGCGTATCAAACGGTCAAC
>JACDJB010003281.1_pt1 | contig 10760 bp, 4 predicted proteins | sample 7454121 | NCBI WGS metagenome assembly JACDJB01 (sample SAMN14253290, study PRJNA609438) | sludge metagenome | isolation source: sludge after 25d culture with pyrite | collected 2018-12-20 | reverse complement strand
TCAATCTTGGACTTTGAGAAAACCACAAAACCTTCGAAATTGTACTTTGCATATTCGTACAATGAACCAAGACTATTAAAAAGCTCATTGCGAATACCGCGATCCTCAAATCCGCCAATATAGTCTGTAGATACTGAACCCATACTCTCTGCAGGAATAATGTGAAGCACAATGTGCGGCTTTGGTGCGATGGATACTGGTCCGTCACCGCTTTCGATTTTCGCGAGACGATCAAGTCTGAAGTTTCGTATTCGCTCATCAAGAGTAGCAGACGCCGTAAATGCTTCCCGTATTTGATAGACGTCCATCTGATATTTACCGGAATTGGTTCGATAATGGAAGCGGGAGGAACCACCAAGAGTAACCATATGTGGTCCATAAAAGCTTTGCGGGATATCTATCACGAATACAAACTTTCCGTTCTGAAGTTTGATCCACTTGATTTTCTTCCTGATACGTGGAGCAATGCTAGTATCAATAAGGTTGTCCATTGTTTGTGTCAAAGCATCAGGATCGTTGCACTTCATGCCTGGAACATCCACTATGATGCCTTTCTCTTCTGCTATACCAATCAGGATTCTTCCACCGATAGAGTTGGAAAAAGCCGAAACATCTGCTAGAAATTCCTTCTTTTTGTCGTTGCCTTTTAGGGAAAGATCGACTTTGTAATCCAAGCGGCGGTCTTCACATACCTGGTTGTCTTTGAGCGATAATAGCGTGTTTTCGTCAATCGAATCAAAAGAGACTGCTGGAAAGAACATATGCACCTCCGAATGAAGCCATACAAAACGGAAATATCTCGCCTTAATATATCATCAAAGAATGAATCTCGAAATGTAGCCTTCTATCGGTTCTTGCAGAAATCCGAGGTTCTCCTGGATATCTATAGAAGGCGGTGGCGCAATATGGGCGCCCAGATAGTGGGTTGCGGTTTCAAACACCAAGCATTCGCCGAAGATGGTTCGATACCTTCGCTCACATTCTGCTTGCAATACTCTAGCGTATTCTGTATGAATCCCTTCAGATCAAACTTGTCTACCAGAAACGCAGTCTCAATAGGACCTCCCATCAGTTATGAATCTGAGTGAGCCTGTTGGACTAAAACAAACCGAACGATCATTCATTGATCTCTATTCCGGCCTGTTCGAAGGCCTCCTGAATCTTGTTTTCCAGTTCCTGCTTCGTTATTGAACCCTCGGACGCCGAAATCGTTAGCTGTATATTCTGGTACTTTTCGTGCAGGTAATTGACTATCCTCATAACATCCGATGATTTGCCTTTTGGAAGTTTGAATGATAGATGAAGGCTCTCGATAGCTCCCGTGCCATGAGGAAGAACCGTTGTACCTCCCGATGTGGTGTTAGAAGTACCAGAAGATGTCCCGGCACCAGTATCCTTAACTGCTATGTCAACTTTCTTGTCACCAGAATCAATTGGATAGATAGTCCCTGGTTCCCTCTCTGCCAGCTCTTTGCACTTGACAAGCGAAAGTAGCAGCTCCACGCTGGAGAATTGGAGTTCCGGAACAGTTGTTTCCTGCGCGCTCTTCCTTTCGTTGAAGTACATGAGCTTGAGACCTCTATCGGTTTCCATGGCAAGTCCGAAAAGGCCGTTCTTCAAGCCTTCAATTATCGCCTCTTCGAGTACGCCTCTGTTCATCAGCAGCGGTTCGCCCGGGGTTTGCAGATGGGACTTCCACAATTGCTCGGTATGCAAATTTTCATTCTTTTCAAGGTATTTGATCGAAATGACCATCGGGGAGAGCTTGTCCACCAGTTTCGATTCTGACTTCAGATGATCGAAGATCCGTTCGTCCAGGGTTTTGTTTTCTCCGTATGTTGGCACTCCCAGATCGGTTTTGAGCAAGCCGTCCTTCATCGGGATATATATCTCCCTGTACACTCTGTGGATCGCGTCGTCCAGTTCCCCCGAGATCCGTTTTACATCTTCTTTCAGTTTCTTTCTGTCCATTTCACCGAGTTCCAGTGAATCATCCCGCTCGATGGCGTCTATGGCCAGCTTCCGCCTCATTTGCTTTTCGAGATTAGTTTTCTCGCCCGGACACAGGAAGATTATCGTGTTTCGATTGACTCTAGGAGTGCTGTTTCCCCTGTTATTGACTATTTCCATCATCGTCTGCTTGTCGACGCTCTCCAGAATTAGCAGCTTCAAATCATAGTTGTCCGGAATGTCTTTGTAGCTCTGTTCCCCTATGAACGTCCTGAAGCGCTTGCCGGATATGTTTCTCTTCAGAAGCTCTTCTTCCAGCTCCTTGAGGCTTTCTGACGGCACGTTTTCCATCTTTGTGTGTATGATCCTGTTCAGATTCGGCTTGTTGCTGAAGAAGTATTTGTCGTCGGTATTTTGGAGATAGAAAAGCCTGTTCTTCAGACGTTCCAGACAATCGGAAATCACTTCGGCCGGATTATCATACGCCGCCGCCTGCCGCTTTATATCCGTAAGGGTCGCTCCGTGTTCACGTCCTCCCGAGAAGGAATACATGAATATCGTCTGGGCAGCCCTGGTTGCTATATTAAGATTCTGATAAGCCCTCCCCAGTTCGGGATTTGTTCTTCTGGTTCCCGAGTCGTCGGCCGTTATATCAGATGCTATTACGCTGTTGAATTCGGGGCCGGTGAATTTGATTAACTCCTGTCTCAACTCCTGATTATCGAGATCGAAGTCGGACAGGCTTATATAGGAATTCCCACTTGTCAGCATGGAGTGAATGACAAGCGCCAGAATACGGAGAACACCCCTCGTTCTCTGGAACTCCGGGTAGCTCCCCCAGCGGTGATAAAGCACGTCTATTACTTCCGGTGTGAATGGATATGAGTCCAGGAAGCGGTTCCTGTAATCGCTCTTTTCTATGCCGGCGGGGAGTATAGACTGGTTTGCGAAATAATCCACCAGATTGGAGACGATCTCTTCCGTAGCTCTTTCGTTTATATTCGAGAACAGTCTCTTTCGAATTATCTTTGTCACTTCGCTGTCCTTCACCGGGGCATAGACCTTCTCTTTTCTGCCCAGAGTCTTTTTCAGTTTTAACAGCAGTCTCTCAGCGACCTCGGAAGACTGTTCTGTGATGCTTGATTGAAGCGTTATCAGCGCGCACACACTGGAAATTGATGAAGCCTCTTCCGACAGTTCCTGCATGAAGGCTAGAGTCTGTTCCGCAAGAGTAGTGTCCTCAACTTTCACACCGGAGGCCTTTGTCATGTATTGCATGAGTTCATCCATGAGAATAAGAACCGGGGCGTTTGCAGTCAGGACTTTGTTCAAAGCCTCTCTTCCCGGAGAAACCATTCCCGTAAGATACTTTATCTCTCCCGTCAGCTGGCGCTCTATCTCTCCCCAGAGAGTCTTATACTTATCCAAGACTGTGCCTACAAGAACGACTCTCTTCGCGTTCCATTCACCCGCCTTATGATACAGAGCGATCATGGAGTGGGTTTTACCGCCACCGAACGGTGTCTGGACTTGAAGAACAGAGTCCCCTCCTCTTCCTTCCAGTCTTTTCTGGACGGTTTCCAGCAGCTCCTTCAGCCCGTCCGTCTCATAAGTCTTCCTGAAGAAAACGTCGGGATTCGAGTATTCCTGCGGGCCCGAGCCCCTACTCGCACTCCAGAGATCCGCGGCGAAGACGCTCATCTCCAGAGAGCCTTTTTTTATATCTTCGTGAGGAATAGCAACTGTGTGAAAGGGCTTCATCAGAACAACCTCCCTTGCTGTTCGCTATCTTTCTCGTGCTTCTTTATTGAATCCTCTCTTACTCGCTCTCTGCCCGCCAGGAATCCATCGAGCAGCTTCTTCTCCTTGTTTTCGTTTGGAAGTGTCTCGCTTATCGCCTGAGCTACCCTGTAGAAGGCGTCGTTCTTTCCAAAACCAGAATCGGAGAGCAGCTGCAAGAGTTCATCGCGCTTGCTAGATTCCCAGAGAAGAAGAGTCTTGTGCAGCACGTCTATGAGCTCCTGGGTATCTTCGAGTTCTTTAAGCTTTCGATCCTGCGGACCCAGAAGACGCACGAATTCCTTCTCTTTGCGTATGAACCCCTTACCGTTCCATTCAAGAGACAGGTCCAATCCGCAGCTCTGGGCGAGTTTTCGGGCTTCGTCGAAGGGAACCTTTACATCTGCGTAGTTCCATCGCCAGAGGACGTACAAACGCGTTCTGTCTGAGATTTCCGAAGCGAATCCGTTATGCAGTATCTGGCGGATCGCGTAATCGGTGGCGATAGTCCTAACGTCTTCAAGAAGCCGATCGGCGCGCATTATGTTTCCCTGAAGGTCCATAACCTTCTCATATTTGCCGAATATTTCTATCGCGGAGCCTATGGCCGCTATGAAGAAGTCTCCACCTCCGATTCCTTCGGCCCAGAGACGATCCAACTTCCTGTCCAGGTGTCTCTTCAATTCTTCGCGGACTTCGTTGTAGAAGGCTATGCCTCTTCTCTCTACTTTTCGGGCTACGATATAGATTGAAGACGCGAGAGCAGCGGATTCCTGAGAACGTAACCTGGCTTGCATCTCGGTGTTTACAGGCCACGCGGCAGTCATAACAAGCCCTGAATCCAACAATGAGTTTATAAGAGTTTCCCAGCCTTCTGTTGTTTTATGTGCATATACTATAACTGCTAGTCCATTGGGCTTCAGCACTCTCTGGATTTCACTGAAAGCCTGTGATAGCATCTCTTCGAACTGTTTCTTCCCTGCTTCGGCACCTTCGCCAGTTGAATAAGCAACTATCTCGTTTTTCTTAGGGGTCAGAGATGTGGAGAAGAGTTCGGGATAGAGATCACCGACGCTTCGCTTCAACCACACATAGAAGAAGTCAGACAGATATGAGTAGGGAACGTTGTCGTAGTAGGGCGGGTCGGTTATTACTGCATCGAAGTAGTTGTTGCTGTAGGGCAGACTGGTAGCAGAGAATGTGTTTGCAGTTGGTACCGTATTCGAAATTCTCTGTTCCTGTATGTTTGTTAAAACATCGCTCTTCAGTTCTCTATAACTCCTAGATTTACCATTTATGACATTGACTTCACAGTAATCCCATAACATGGGTAGAGCTTGTCTTGCGAAAAGATCCGCAATCTTCTCTCCATTGGACTGCCATCTAGCCAAGCTGTTGCTTGACGATGCACACTTATCTAATACTATTGATAAATAGGTAGATATCGCTTTCGCATACTCCCTCTCTACCCCTTCGGCGATCATCTTTCTATAAGCCTCTCTAACCTTCTCCGTGAATGTTATAAGTGAGAGCTTCTGCCTTGCGTTGAAGAGACTGCCCCATGTTGTCATTCCGTAGGGCTGTACTCTGAATCCCAAAGTTCCACGCGAAGGCATTTCTTCATCCGGCACAGGATCAACACCCCACAGGGCAAACAGCTTCTGTCGTTTCTCTTCCATGAATTCTGCTGCCCTATTGAAAATTTTCATATCATCTTCAGTCGCTATCCTGTAACGCTTACCCGTCTCGCCGGGCTTTGTGAGTATGACAGCGACCATCCTCTCCCCAGCCTTGCCTTCCTGAAAGAGCCTGCGAGTTGTTTTTGCTTCCACCGCCGAACCGCATACCGGGCATACAGCGACGGCACGGGAAACCGTTCCCTTATCGGGATCGAAATCGTCCGGCATCTTCTCATAACCGGTCCCGACTATTTTGAACTCAACCTTGCCATCTTTGGCGTATGGATATAACGCGATCTTTCGCCTGCTCTTGTTCGCGAGCCAGTATTGTCGCATGAGTGGAATCTCTGTCCTGCACGAAGGATTTTGGCACGGGATTGTGCGTGCCCATATATATCCTACGGGAACCGAGCCATCCGGATCGTTTGGATAGAAGTCGCCAATATCCTTTTTCGCTTCTTCTAAAACCCAGTCCGCCCATTTCTTTACGTCTTCCAGCAACGGGTTTACTTCACTCTTGTCCAGCAAAGCGTTACCGGTATCCCTCTTTACTGGCTTCCCGTATTTCTGCGGATACTCAAGAGTCGCCTTCTGTATGAGAACGGCAACCGGGTTGAGATCGCCAGTGTATGTCTCGCAGCCTAAACGAAGCGCTTCCAGCGGAATCGACCCACCACCACCGAAGGGATCAAGAACCTTCGGCGGTTGCCCGTTGTTGGCTTTCAGTATATCTTTTCTGGCCTTATCCAGCAGCTCCCTGTTATTTGAGTTCTCCCATTTTGAGAGTTCTATGATGAAATTCCGCCTGGCATTCAGATCGTCAACGTCTTTGGGCTCGGGAACGAGCGCCGCGTATGTTGTAGCGCGCGAAGACGCCAGAGGCCGCCTTGCCCACCATATGTGCAACGTGGAGATGTGCCCATGTCTAACATTCTTTTCCTTAGCGGATATCTGGCTTACTTCCTTCACAGGAAAACTCTCTTCTATAAACCTTCTCTCGCTCAACTGGTTCGCCCCCTCCATTGACTACGAATTGTCTATCGGGTAGTTCTTTATCTGGTCCGGAGATACAAGGTACCTCACCGACTCTATTCGTTCAGTCGGCGTCAGGTTGTTCGCGGGGTCCTGTATTATATACAGTTCGGGTTCTCTTGCTGCATTCAAAACCACATACAGGAAGTAGTCCGCACCGAACCTCTTCGCCTTCAGCCATTCGTTCTGAGTCAGTTCGACAGGTCCCGTAGTTGCCCTTGCCTTCACTTCAATGTATCTGAAGGTTCCATCGACTAACTTCGAACGTATATCGAAGCCGAGATTCTCCTCGCTCACGTTCTGAGGCTCTCTGCTATGCTGTCTTTCGTAATTCATGGAGATGTCCATCCCGATCTTCTCTATTTCGGGGTCGCTCACCATGAAGGGATCGGATGGCCTTTCGGGGAAGAGCCGTATCACTCCGGCGAACTGGGGCATCGCCATTGTGAGGCTTCTCTCGCTTTCGATCTGCTGGATGAGATTTTTCAGCTGCTGTTCGTAACGCTGTTTCCTGTCCTGCTTGTTTCTAATGGCAAGATCGACGTCTTCGCCCCTGTCTTTGCGCGCCTGCAGATCGATTAGCTCTCCATCGAGTTTAATTATCAGGTGTTCGAGAGAACGGACTCCGTATTTCTGCTTTATCTCGCCCTGGTGATCTCTTTCTTTTTGGAGTTCAGTCAAATACTTCTCCAGTTCGCCTATGGAATAATTTGCCGCTTTCTTCTTCATTTCCTGTATATCGGCGGGATCACAATGCACCTTTTCTTCCTTCAGATCCCATATTTTATCCGGAGACACTGAGTAAATCTCATCATCGTTTACAAAACAGGCGAACAGTCTTTTGCCCGCTGTCTTCCCTTCCCCGTCGGTTATCTCGCCCTCGAAGAGGAATATGTAGCCGTTCATCCTTCCGTCGGGATCGACAAACGTAGCTCCCTCAAGCGGCGTGAGACCGTAATTCTCACTAACCCAGTCGAGAAGGGACTCGAAGAGCGGGTGGCCGAAGGTTATGAATTCAACGTCAGGGTGCCTGAAAGCCTGTTCGTTATCGAAGGTAACTTTCGGATAGCTTCTCAAAATCCTTTTATTCTGAATGCCGTCAAGCTGACGCAATTCAACAGGGACCTTTTCAAGCGAGAAGAAATCTCCATGCAGTTTCATAGTTCCGCCGGCTTTCTCGAAGGCCTTCCTGAAGAACCGTTCCGTGTATTCGGGGATCAGTTTGTTTTCTCTGGCGCGCTGAGCCATTTCCCTTATTCTCGTGTAATCTATGAAACTGCTTGCAAGGCTGTCTCCGAGAATGTCTTTCAGCTCGCTGTTCCTTTCGTAATCGACCCAGATATCCATTTCGGCGATTATATCCTCGATCTTCCTTGCGTTTGCCGCCGCTTCCGTTAGCATCTGCGGGAAGTCCCTGCCATAGAATACCTCGCTGAGGACATCGAAGACCTTGTCGTTCCCCAGGGCGCGACGGATCTCATCCAGTTTGTCGAAAAGCCGCTTCAGAACCATCCCCTCTCGTGTATCCTCTGCGACCATGTTGAATACAAAGACCTCTCTGTTCTGACCGTACCTGTGTATTCTTCCCATCCTCTGTTCCAACCTGTTCGGATTCCAGGGGATGTCGTAGTTTATCATCATGTGGCAGAACTGCAGGTTTATTCCCTCTCCCGCGGCCTCGGTAGCCACCATTATCTGTTTTTCGTTCTTGAATATGCTTTCAGCGGCTATTCTGTCTTCTAGTCTCATGCCGCCATGAATGGTGGTGACGGTGTAGCCCCACTCCATAAGCTTCCTTTCAAGGTAGTCGAGAGTGTCCCGTGATTCTGTGAAGACGAGTATCTTTTGATCACGCAAATCGCTGAATTTACCGGATAGTTCCACCAGCGATTCCTTCAAGTGTTTCAGTTTCGTCTCCGACTCCTGGTTAATGATCTTCTTCGCTCGTTGAATGAGATCGTCAAGGGTGTGCACCTCGACTCTCAGTTCGTTTCTGTTCTCGGATACGCTGAGAGCTTCCCAGAGCTCTTCTTCTTTCCATCTGTCTTCTTCCGACAAGTCCTCGATGTCGTCATAATCTATCTGCGGCATGTTCTGTCTAAGCTCGGCCGTCTTCAGCATTTCTTCAAGTCTGTCCTTCCTTCGCTCGAGAGAGCGGAGCAACGCGTATGTACTGGACGCGAAACGGCGTTGAAGTATAACGAGAGCGAAAGCGATGTTTCTCCTCTTGTCTCTCGACAGGGCTTTGTTGTATTGCTCGTTGACGTATCTCGATAGATCGTTGTAAAGCTCTTTCTCTTCGTCGTCCTCTTCATCCAGCCTGAAACTGACCGTGCTCACATGTCTCGGCAAGAAGAGAGGTTTCCCGTCGAAGTCTTTCAATTCCTCTTTGACCCGTCGGATGAACAGGGGATTGTCCCTGTTCTGGATCGATTCTCCGAGCAGTTCCTTCGTTGAGAAATAGCCAGGTTCGAGAAGATCGAGAAACAGCCGGAAGTTTTCCGGGTCGCCCCTGTGCGGAGTCGCCGTGAGGAAGAGAAGGTGTTCCGTCGATTTCGATAGCACCTCTCCAAGTCTGTATCTGTTCGTCCTGTTTATCTTGTCGCCGTAAGCGGTAGCGCTCATCTTATGGGCTTCGTCTACTATTATGAGATCGAAGTCGACTGCGGTTATTGATGGAAGTATCTCTTCACGTTTTGCGAAGTCTATAGAAGTTATTATCTGGTTCTCGGTTTCCCATATGTTCTCGCCGTAACGCGTGTCGAGCTGACCGCGATCGACAACGATGAAGCTTTCTTCGAAGCGTTCCTTCAACTCCCTGCGCCACTGATCCTTCAGATGGCCGGGAGCAACTATAAGCGTCCTCTTTATAACCTTGCGCAACTTCAGCTCTTTTATTATAAGCCCCGCCATGATCGTCTTCCCGGCACCTGGATCGTCCGCTATGAGGAATCGGATTTTCGGGTTTCGCAGCACATACCCATATACGGCCTCGATCTGATGCGGCAGCGGGTGAATCTTAGAGGTGTTCATGGCGAGCAGGGGATCGTAAAGGCTTGCATACCTGTAGCGCAGACATTCGAGGGAAAGAAATACTTCTCTGGGTTCCGCCCCGAAAGCAGTGTTGTCGCTTAATACTTCTATCGTGGAAAGCTCGGATAAAGGTATGAGACTGTCAAAAGGACGCCTGGAATAGCGGGTAATACCAACAATTCGCAGGTGATTTCCAACGTTTTCAACTGTATTAACCAGTATCGGCTCGCTCCAGCGCTTGCCGGAAAGAACCGAACCAACCTTTATATCCACCAACAAGCCCCCTATTCTAACGATGGACAAACAACCGTTCCGTATGACTATTGTATTTTTCCCCTGAAAGCAACGCGCGATGGCAGAAAGCTGCATCGACTATATTAACCGGTAACGAATCAATAACAGTCTAGCACAGTAAACATTCAGAACAAAATATCCCCGTTTATGCAGTTGAGAAAATCTCTCGATAATACAAGACTATTGCAAGGAACTTCAAGCTTGCTAGAGGGAGAATGAAATCCGTGTCAAAGTTTATGGGTAATAGGATGTTCTATTATTCATGAGGAGAGAAGAACTTAGTGCAGTAGTCAACCAAAAGGCGCGGCATAGGGAGACTAATAACATGCGGATTTCTAGCATAGCAGCTTTGCCCGACAATCTTTATTCATTAATGCCAAAAGTGTTTTTCGGCTCTCAATACGATTTCAAATTCAAATCATCTTATGTTGATTGCTTATTTCCAAGATCACAAGATCAATTCGTGGACATTTGGAAGACTCTTGCTCTACCGAGTATATTTATGCTGAACAGGATGACCTTTGAACGTCGCAATATGTGTGGTCATCCTGCATTTTCAATATTAATAGCCTTTTGAGCAAAACGCCTTAGGGACTTTGAACAAGATTCGTATTCTTTGTTGTCAACAGCTACTACTTAGCGAGCACTTTCATCGCCGTCTTCCAAAGTCCCCTGTTAAGGAACATGACGACAAGGTCTATCAAGACGTCCAGGATGAAGTCGAAGAATTCAGGATCGATCTTCCACTCTTCATCCGGAAGCGCATCCTTTATCATCTGTTTCACTTTCTCTTTCTTCTCAGCCCCGTTGCCGGGGGATTCGATACGGCCTGTGATGATTATTATTACGTTTCATCTGCTTGAAAATAGGTGAATTTCACCTGAGCTTGGTGTTTGGAGTTCTGAATCTATAAAATGATGAATGATATGCGCAGACCGGTCTTCTGAAAGCAAGAAGAGCCTATTCGATTTTCTGAACTCTCGATGAATGAGG
>JACDJB010003277.1_pt1 | contig 10767 bp, 9 predicted proteins | sample 7454121 | NCBI WGS metagenome assembly JACDJB01 (sample SAMN14253290, study PRJNA609438) | sludge metagenome | isolation source: sludge after 25d culture with pyrite | collected 2018-12-20 | reverse complement strand
GAGAAAATCCCATGTCATTTAATACCTCGATTACGGGGCTGAATGCGGCCCAGAAAGATCTGGATGTCACCAGTAACAATATCGCCAACGCCAACTCGACCGGGTTTAAGAGCTCGCGTGCGCAGTTTGGTGATATTTACGCCGTGAGCGCTTATGGCAACAGCAAAACCGCCACAGGGCAGGGCGTTTTAACCGAAGCCGTCCAACAGCAGTTCACGCAGGGCAGCCTGCAGTTCACCAATAATTCGCTAGATTTGGCGATTTCCGGCCAGGGCTTCTTTACCTTCCAGCCGACGCTGGACAGCCAGCAATCGGTGTATTCCCGCGCCGGTGCGCTGGGCGCAAATAAAGACGGCTTTATCGTGAATACCAACGGCCAGTACCTCAAAGCGTTACCGGTGAGTGCCAACGGCACCTTGCAATCCACTTCACTGGCCAGTGCCAAGCCGATCCAATTGCCGGTGGCGGCGGGCGCACCTAAGGCAACCGTCAACGTGACGCAATCGTTCAACCTACCTGCCAGTGCAACAGTACCCGCGGTGACGCCCTTTGATATGACGCAGGCGACCCCCGATCCTGCTTCCTATACACAGGCGAATTCGCAGCAAGTTTATGATTCTTTGGGCAATACCCATACCTTGACGAGCTATTACGTCAAGACGGCCAACCCCAATGAATGGGAGGTGTACTATCAGGTAGACACGCAAACACCTATTCAGGGGCCATCGACACTTACTTTTGACGCCAACGGTAAGCTACCGGCCACACCTGCACCATTCAATGTTACTGCTACGGCCGCCAGCTTGGGAACAGGCGCTGCTGATTTGAGTATTGATGTGCAGACCCAAGGCGATTCCACTCAGTACAACGCGCCGTTCAATATGGCCGCGCAGTCGCAGGATGGGAATACCACCGGGCAGTTGACGGGCGTATCGGTGGGGAGCAATGGCCTGATTCAGGCGAGCTATTCCAATGGTCAGAATATTCCGCTGGGGATGGTGGCGCTCGCCAATTTCAGTAATCCGCAGGGCCTGAAACAGGTTGGCAATAATTCATGGGCGGAATCGGTCGATTCGGGCGCGCCCACGGCCGGTCAACCGGGAACGGGTACCTTCGGTCTGATTCAGGGCGGCGCACTGGAGCAGTCGAATGTCGATCTGACTCAGCAACTGGTGAATCTGATTACGGCGCAGCGCAACTTCCAGGCGAATGCTCAGGCCATTCAGACAGATAAAACAGCGACCGATGCGGTGATCAACATTCGGTAAATCTGGTCGGTAAATCCGGCCGTTAAATCGGACAAAGCGTGATGAAAAAGGCGGACAGTGTGCCGTCTTTTTTTTGCCCTAAGTAAATGCTGATTTATTCCATCCTTGGAATAAATCAGCTCGCTCATCGCGGTACACGCCCGCGATGGCTCTCACGAATCAAAGACGTACGTCTTTGTTCGTGTTGGGCCATCCTGCCCCAAACGGGAAGCACTGAATAAATCAGCGCTTCCCTAAATCAAGTGTGAACGGGATGTCAGGATGGCGTCATAAAATTGGCTATTGCGTCTCTGTGATCACAAGCCATGGCGCTATACCGCATCAGGCTAAGGTTTGGAGCCGGTTTTCAATAATTGGCACGTCCTGTGCTTTGAAACAACTGTATTCATTATTCAGTGAGGAGCCGGTTATGGATCGTCTCGCCTACATTGCCATGAGTGGCGCCAAGCAAACGCTGCTGGCCCAATCGACCAATGCCAACAATCTGGCCAACGTGAGCACCCAGGGGTTCAAAGCCGATCTGGATGCGTTTCGATCCATGCCGGTTTATGGCCCTGGTTATGCAAGCCGGGTGTATGCCCAGGATGAGCGCAGCGGCACCGATTTTGCCCAGGGCCCATTGATGACAACGGGGCGTAGCTTGGATGTTGCGCTCAAGGGCCAGGGGTTCATGGCTGTTCAGGCGCCCGATGGTTCGACGGCTTATACCCGCCGCGGCGATTTGCATATCTCACCGAATGGACAACTGCAAACCGGTACCGGCGCTCCCGTGCTGGGCAACCAAGGGCCGATTGCCATTCCGCCGGCAAGCAAGATCGATATTTTGGGCGATGGCACGATCTCGATCATCCCGCTTGGGGGCGATGTCAATGCACCGGCGCAGATCGATCGGATTCGTCTGGTCAATCCGCCATTGGCCGATCTGCAAAAACGCGGGGATGGTTTGTTCGCGCTCAAGCCGAACACGCCAGTCCCACAACCGGACGCAGCCGTGCAGGTTGCCAGCGGCGTGCTTGAGGGCAGCAATGTGAATCCGGTCGACTCGATGGTGAAGATGATCGAATACGGCCGTCTTTTCGAAATGCAGACCAAGATGATCAAAACGGCCGATGCCAATAGTTCTGCGGCCGATCAATTATTGAAATTCAGTTGAGGATTGAACCATGACGACACCAGCTTTATGGATTGCCAAAACCGGCCTTGATGCCCAGCAAACCCGCATGTCTGTGATTTCGAACAACCTAGCGAACGTCAACACCACGGGTTTCAAGCAGGATCGGGCGGTATTCGAAGATCTGATTTATCAGAACTACCGTCAGGTCGGCGCGGCCAACACGCAACAAAACGAAGTACCCACCGGTTTGAATATCGGCACCGGGGTGAAGGTGGTGGCGACGGAAAAGAATCATACCCAGGGCAATTTGGTCACCACCAATAACGCACTGGATTTGGCGATCAATGGCCGTGGTTTTTTCCAAGTGCTGCAACCCGATGGCACCGTGGCCTACACCCGTGACGGCAGCTTCAGCCTCGACAGTAACGGCCAGGTCGTCACGGCGAACGGTTATCCCTTGCAACCGGCGATTACCGTGCCGCAGGGCGCGCAATCGATTACTGTGGGTAAAGATGGCACGGTCAGCGTTCAGTTGGCGGGGCAGGCGCAACCGAGTCAGGTCGGTACGATCGATCTGGCGGATTTCGTCAATCCAGCGGGTTTGCAGCCCATCGGCGATAACCTGTTTTTGGAATCCGGTTCCAGCGGCGCGCCACAAACCAGCACGCCCGGTTTGAACGGCCTGGGCAATATGCAGCAAGGCATGCTCGAAAGCTCCAATGTGAACGTGGTTGAAGAGCTGGTCAGCATGATTGAAACCCAGCGCGCCTACGAAATGAATTCCAAGGCCATTTCCGCGACATCCAGCATGTTGCAGACCTTGAATCAGAACACCTGAGATCAATTAGGAAGGGTTGGGATATGAACCGATATCCATTGTTAGCGTTGAGTGTGATCGGCCTCGTCTTCGGCTTGAGTGGTTGTGCAAGCCAACCGCCGATGAAGCCTGATCCGTCCTTTGCGGTCGTCATGCCGCCGGAGGCGTCTACCAACAATCCCATGCAGAATAACGGCTCGATTTATCAGTCCGGTCAGATGGACAACATGTTTGTCGATTCCCGGCCCTATCGGGTGGGCGACATTTTGACCGTGGTGCTACAAGAAAGCATGAACGGCAGCAAGAGTGCCACCACGGGAACCAGCAAGGCCGATTCGGTCGCGATCACACCACCTGCGATCGGTGGGTTGTCTGCCAACCTCATGAATCGCTTCGGCGCCACGCTTTCCACGGCCAACCAGTTCAAGGGTGACGGAACCAGTGCGCAAACCAACAGCTTGAGGGGGCAGATTTCCGTGACGGTCGCGCGGGTCTATGCCAACGGCAGCCTGTTCGTGCAGGGCCAGAAATACATCGGAATCAATCAGGGTACGGAATACGTGCGCTTATCCGGATTGGTACGCCCGCAGGATATTGCGACGGATAACACCGTACTCTCGACCCGGATTGCCGATGCGCATATTTCCTACGGCGGAACGGGCACCGTGAATGACGCCAACAACATGGGCTGGCTGGCCCGATTCTTCAACAGCCCAATTTTTCCTTTCTAATTCAAGTGAGGCCAATCATGCGCCATTTCATGCTGATTATGCTGTTGGGTTTGCTGCTGCCGGTGACGGTGGCACAGGCTGTTACGCAAGAACCTGCGCAGCGCATCAAGGATTTGGCCACCTTTGCCGGCGTGCGCAACAATCAGATCATCGGTTATGGTCTGGTCGTGGGGTTGCCTGGGACAGGGGATCAAACCACGCAGGTGCCGTTCACCTTGCAGAGCATTCAGAACATGTTGTCGCGTCAGGGTTTGTCGCCATCGGCTGGCAACGTGCAGCTCAAGAACGTGGCCGCGGTCATGGTCACGGCGAGCTTGCCGCCGTTTGCCAAGCCGGGTCAACAAATTGACGTGACGGTTTCTTCCATCGGCAATGCGAAAAGCCTGCGCGGTGGTGAGCTCCTGATGACGCCGCTCAAGGGCGTGGACGGACAAATCTATGCCGTGGCGCAAGGGAGTCTCCTCGTCGGCGGGCTGGATGTGAGCGGCAAGGATGGTTCCCGTGTGACCGTCAATATTCCGACGGCAGGGCGCATTCCGAACGGTGCGTTGGTCGAGCGTTCGGTTACCAGCACGATGGGTGGCGCGAATTCGGTTTATCTCGACCTGAACACCCCCGATTTCACGACGGCCAAGAACATGGAAAAAGCCATCAACCAAATGTTGGGCGGTGGCGTGGCTGAAGCGGTGGATGGTGGCACGATCCGCGTGCGTGCGCCGCAGGATGCCAATGCCCGCGTAGGATTCATGTCGGTGCTCGAAGGCATTGAAGTGTCTCCGGGTGAAGGGGCGGCCAAAGTGGTTGTCAACGCGCGTACCGGCACAGTGGTGATCGGTCAGAATGTGCGGATCGAGGCCGCTGCCGTGTCCCACGGTGATTTGACCGTCACGGTCAAGGAAAACGCCCAGGTGTCGCAACCGGGACCATTCTCGAGAGGGCAAACCGTGGTTACGCCGAATTCCCAGGTGAGCGCGAAAGAAGACAAGAAGCGTGCCTTCCTGTTCAATCCGGGTGTGACGCTGAACGATATCGTCAAGGCCGTGAACGCGGTGGGCGCATCGCCTTCCGATCTGGTTGCCATTCTCGAAGCCCTCAAAAGCGCTGGCGCGTTGAAGGCGCAACTGATCGTGATCTGATGAGCGAGGAGGGTTTGGTATGAGCATCATCAATCAAAGTACCGATGTCAGCAGCTACGCCGACTTTCAGGGCTTGGCGCGCCTGAAAGCGACGGCTCAGAATGACCCGCGCGAGGCCCTGAAAACCGTCGCGCATCAGTTCGAGACCCAGTTCATCGGCATGTTGATGAAATCCATGCGTGATGCCACACCGCAGGATGGCTTGCTCGATAGCCAGCAGAGCAAGACATTCCAAAGCATGATGGATCAGGAAGTCGCGCAGAAAATTGCCGCGCATGGCGGGATCGGCCTGGCGGGTATGATCGAGCGGCAGCTTAGTCAGGACACGCCCGGCACGGCCCAGAACAAGGCACTTGATGAAGCCAAACCTCATGCCTTTGCGTTGCACCCGGTCAATCCCGCAACGGAGCAGGCCATCGATTCAACCCCACGCGCGTTCAAACTGCCGGAGCGTAACCCGATGCTCAAGGCCTTCGCGCTGGGGAAGCAGACGCCAAACGCTTCTGCGCTGAAAGCGTCCGATGCAGCGCCATCTGTTTCTGCGCTGGCGAGCCAAACCACATCGATAAGCCCTCAAAATAAGCCCAAGTATTGGGATTCCCCCGAGGCTTTTGTCACTGCGATTCTTCCCCACGCTGAAGCGGCGGCGAAAAAACTCGGCATTCCCGCCAAGGTGCTGGTGGCGCAATCGGCGCTGGAAACAGGCTGGGGCAAGCATTTGCCCTTGAATGCGAGTGGGCAGGCCAACTACAACTTCTTCGGCATCAAGGCCGATTCTTCGTGGCAAGGTGCGAAGCAATCCGTCAACACGCTGGAATTTGAAGGTGGGGCGATGGTGCAACGCAAGGCATCGTTCCGGGCCTATGATTCGGTGAGCGCTTCGTTCAATGATTTCGTTCAGTTCCTACAGGAAAACCCACGGTACAGCCAGGCATTGAAAGACAAGAGCGATCCCGAGCGTTTTGCGCGTGCGCTACAGAAGGCGGGCTATGCAACCGATCCACAATATGCCGACAAGCTCATTGCGATCATGCGATCCGGGCGGATTCCCGATTCGTCCGATGGCTTGGGTACGTCCTGAGCTTTTTATGGATTTCCTCGTACAAAAGGCTCAAGTTTCCCAAAGCTTGGTCGATAACAACCGCATACCGTAAAAGAGGTTTTGGCCATGCCAGACTTGATGAGCAATTCCGTTACCGGCCTGTTGGCCATGCAGCAGGCACTCGCCACGACGGGCAATAATATCGCCAACGCCAATACGCCGGGTTACTCACGTGAACGGGTCAACCTGGCTTCCATGCTGCCCCAGTATCAAAACGGAAGCTATATCGGTTCAGGCGTGCAGGTGGCTTCGGTTACCCGGATGTACGATCAGTTCATTACCAGTCAACTCAATGCCGCAACCACAACCAATAGCAGCCTGACTTTCCAGAATGATTTCACTACTCAGGTGACCCAGTTGCTGGGGGATACCTCATCGGGCATCGCGCAGCAGACCCAGGCGTTCTTCAATGCGACACAGGCAATCGCTGCCAACCCGACGGACGCCACGGCGCGTTCGACATTCCTCGGGTCGGCGCAAGTGCTGACCGACAGTTTCAATCGAATCGACAGCCAGTTGCAAAGTCTCGATAACCAGATTGGTCAGCAGGCATCGGATATCGGTCGGCAAATCAACACCTACGCCAAGCAGGTGGCTTCACTGAACGGTGAGATCAGCAAGGCACAGGCAACCAACCCCAATGCCCTGCCCAATGATTTGCTCGATCAACGGGATCAGTTGATCACCCAGATTTCATCTCTGATCGATGTGAAGGCCAATCCGGACAATCAAGGAAATATCAATCTCACTCTAGCCAGTGGCGAGTCGCTGGTTCTGAACTCGACTGCGACCAACCTGAGCGTGGGGAATTTGCCTTCCGGCCTGAATATCACCTTGGGCAAAACCGACATCACATCCCGCGTGAACGGCGGTACCTTGGGCGGAATGCTTGAGGCTCAAAGCCAATTGATCACCCCTTTGCGTAATCAATTGGGCAGGGCCGCGCTGGTGCTGGCCGATCAGGTCAACCAGAATCAGACCGCCGGTGTTGATTTGAACGGGAACACAGGAACGAATTTATTCACGGACGTTTCCGCATTTGCGCCGCAGACCACGGCACAGCCAACAAATAAAGGGACCGGTTCTGCGACAGGGGCTTACACCGATCCCACCTTGCTGACGGGGCAAACCTACCTTGCGCGTTACGACGGCACTAACTGGCAGGTGAGTACCGTTCCCGGTGACGGCGCAGCACCGTTGACGGTCGCTTCCGGCGGTACGCTGAACCTGCCCGGGCTGGATGTGACCTTTGCGGGCGCACCGCAATCGGGCGACGTGCTTAATATCCTGCCGACGGTGGGGGCCGCCGGGAAGATCGGCGTGGTTCAGCAAAGTCCTTCCGGGATTGCAGCAGCAGAAGCGGGCCAGCCTGCCTACTCGCGTGACAATACCCAAATCCAGAAGCTATTCGATTTGAGCTCGGCTACCATCGTCGGGCAAACGGCCTCTGGAGCGGGTAATGGTTCCAGTTTGTCCGAGAGCGTGAGTTCGGCGGTTAGCCAAGCCGGCGCCTTTGCCGGGCAGATTCAACTTGCAGCCAAGGCAGCCAATGCCACTCTGACAAATCTGACTGCCCAGCAGCAGTCGGTTTCGGGTGTTAATCTCGATGAAGAAGCCGCAAATCTTTTGAAGTATCAACAACAATATCAGGCGCTTTCGCAGTCGATCAGCTCGGCTAATACGATTTTCCAATCGCTGCTCTCTGCCTTTCGTTAAGAGGATTCGGATATGCGTGTTTCAACTTCCATGGTTTTTGCACAGGGCCTGAGTAATCTGCAACAGCAGCAGTCCGCGATGTTGCAATCTCAGCAAGAAATCGCAACCGGCGTGAAACTGACCAATCCGGCGCAAGATCCGGTCGCCTTTTCGACGGCTAGCGATCTGTCCGTCCTCAGTAGCAAGCAGAATCAGTACAGCACGAATATCGACAATGCAACCGGTAAGATCCAGGTACAGGAATCGACCTTGGGTTCGATTACCACGATGCTGCAAAGCGTGCGTGATGTCGCCATTCAGGCGAATAATGCCGCGCAAAACGGCACGTCACTGTCCGCGCTTACAGATCAGCTCGATCAGTTGCAAAAGGCTTTGGCTGGTCAAATGAATGCCACGGATGAGCGCGGGGAGTATCTGTTTTCGGGGACGGCCGCACGTGAAAAACCCTATGACGCCAGCGGCGTACTCAATCCAGCCGTGGGTTCGGCGGGGACGGTCAAGCTGGCCATTTCCGACCAGCAGTCAGTGGGCATTAATCAGCCAGCCGGGCAGATTTTCCAGCTTTCATCCAGCGCAACGACAGGGGGCAATGCCAGCATTCTGCAAGTCATTGATCAACTAAAAACGGCGATTACGACGCAACCTGCCAATCTGCAAACCGTTTATGAAAATGCCCAAAAGGACATTGACGCCGTTATGAACCAGGTGACGGACGCGCGCGGCAGCATGGGTAATGCGCTCAATACACTGAGCACGGCCAAAAACGATAACGCCGCACAAAATGTGCTTACCCAGCAAACGCTCTCCGGTTTGCGCGATACCGATGTCGCCAGCGCCATTACCAAACTGAACCAGAGTTACCTCAATCTGCAGGCGACCCAGCAGAGCATGGTTAAAATTCAAAGCCTGTCCCTGTTTAACTATATCCGTTGATTTCAAACTCATTTTTCCCACTTTCGGTTCGGCTGAGTGGGTAGAAAATTGTCTCCTATACCTGAATTCTCCCCGTTTGGTTATGGTGCTCTTGTCGAGGTGCCTGCATTGACTTTGATCAATAGATGACCTTTAATGTCGGAAATTGATGTATAGGCACCTCGAAAAACCTACTGCGCGCCCCGATTGCTGCGTTGGGTGGTGCTCGCTCCCTCGCCTATCTATTTGATATGTCTCGGTCGCTGCGCTCCGGCCGCCTTGCACTCGAGCCGCTCGTAACGGTTTTTCGAGGTGCCCATATTTCATACAAGGAGTTTCGCTTATGTCGCCCTCACTCCAATCCGTCGTTATTGATCTGGAGCGGATCTTTGCAGCGATCAATGCAGAGCGAAAGGTGGCGGGGTTACCTCAGATTGAACACGCTGTCATGCGCGTTCGCGTGAATATTCGGCTGGCGATCAAGGGTCAGGATCGAATTGAAGGTAAGTTGCCCGTCGTTCTTTCATCGGATGCCACGGATGAATTGTCTCGTGTCCTCAATGAACTGTTCCAGACCAGCTTCAGTGCACAACAACTGCAAGAGTTGTCCATTAATCAGACGCCACCTGAATCTGTGCCAGACACTTCGCCCCCGCAAGTTCAGGAAAGTCATTCCGATCAACCTGCGGCGGTGGCAGAACCCATCGCTTCTGTCGAACCTGCTCGTGCAGCGGCCGATGAGCCACTAAAGCAGATTTACCTGGTCGATTTGTACATTGCCATCAACCAAAGTCGGCGCCAGGCTCAATTACCGCCGATCGAGCCTGCGGTGATCGCTGTTCGACTGGGTGTTCGTTTCAGTATCATGAGACGTAGGAGGCTGGATTTCGGTCAGGCCTCTTTGGAGATGTCTCCCCTTGATCTGGATGCGTTACAAACCATTCTGGTTGAGCAGTTTGATGTCAATCTTCCGGGAGGGACTCACGAACTGGTCGTTGCAGGTTTGCGGCGACAGCGCGAACAGCCCCGTAAACGCTCATGGCTTGAGCGTGTATTCCGCAAGCGAGTTCATCATATCGGGGTGCCCGCACTCATCATGGCTGTCATGCGCCAAAGAGCGAGTCTGGGTTACAAGCCGCTTTCACCGACCCTGATCACAACAGGTTGTCAGGAGACACTGGGCAAGATGGGGATCCAGTACCAGCCCGGTATGACTGAGATATCACTCAACGAATTACAAACAGATCAACTCGCTGAATTTTTACGCAATGAATACGGGCTTTATTTTGAAGATTTAGAGGAATTTCTTGATCCGAAAAAATAATGACTGTTCACAAACTTGGTACACCGAATTTATATAAAAAGGAAAATTCAATGAGAATGAACATGCAGGCTGATCGTGGTTTGATTCGGATCGGTGGTTTGAGCCATGTGTTCCATTGCAATCACTACAATGCCCATTTGCAAATGGCTGTCTTGTTGGGTGAGGGAATCGAAGATGGTTTCGACCCCCGGGAACTGCTTTCCCGTGGTGCTCGAATGGTCGTCGAATACTTGAGAGGAAAGGGGTATTCAGAGTCAGATCTGCTGGCGGAATATACCGCCTGCGGGTTTGGTGTGCTGAGACAGGAAGATGTCGATCACTGGGTTGCAGAGCATTCTCACTACGGCGAGAAAACCTATATCCACGGTCGTCCGGAACCCAGTTGCTTCTTCGATGCGGGCTTTATCAGTGGCATGACCGGGCGAGCGACACGAGAGGTCAGTTGCCGGCACGCTGGCGGTGGTATGGATCGGTTCGAGCTTGGCGCGGCCGTCGAGCCACTGCCGCCATTCATCAAGAATTCGGAAACGATGACAGATGCCCCGGCCCGGTTCGATTTCCCCGAATGCGCGCCCATGAGTACGGGCGTGGATGAACAGGCGATTATCGAGGCGGTCGGCGGTATGCCGCTGATCGGCAAGCCTGCG
>JACDJB010003273.1_pt1 | contig 10774 bp, 6 predicted proteins | sample 7454121 | NCBI WGS metagenome assembly JACDJB01 (sample SAMN14253290, study PRJNA609438) | sludge metagenome | isolation source: sludge after 25d culture with pyrite | collected 2018-12-20 | reverse complement strand
CCCAGCGGAAAGTTTAAAGGTTCGTCATTCAATTGTTCCAGCGGAAGAATGAGCAATCCGTTTATGCCTCCGGCAGCGGTTGCCAGTACTTTTTCGGGATGAACCGCCGCAAATCGGTTCACAAATGTTCCTGATGCAGAAAAGCCTGTCATCAGGAATTTTTCGTTTAATTGAAATCCCATTTCAGCAAGTTTATTTTTGGCGTCTTCTACCATGCCCAGCAGTTGAAGGTCGATTCGCTCCAGCTCATTGTTTTTCTGATGGGCCACATCGCGGTCGAAAGCATGAGTATAAATTTTCCAGTCGGTTTGGCTACGTGGAAATACCGGAACCAAAAGTGGATATCCGAGTTTCCTGGCCACGTAATTTCCGGTGTAAAATTCCCTGCTGGCCGTTCGTTGGGCCTTTTCAATATGTTTTTGCAGGTCGTTGTCTGCAAAGCCTGAATTGTTGGGCTCCACAATCAATACCAGTTCTTTTTCAGTACTCAATTTATCGGAGATAAACAGAAAATATGGAAAGTTGAATCCGCTTTCCGGCCGGGCTTCGGTTAAAATTAATTTTCCACTTTTTATGCCTTCCCTGCACGAGACCACCAGAATAGAAATCGTAATTATACCAAAAAACCAAACAAATGAACGATGGATTTTATTTCGCGGTTTTGGTTCTGTCATCTTTTTAATTTCTTGTTTGAATGAAGTTATATTCTGTTTTCTTTGATTTTTTTCACCATTAAAACGGCGCATAAAATAGTAATCAGATTGATTGCCGGAATAATAAAAACTGCCGGGATGATGTTCATACCATTGATTCCCATGGCGATGATTTTGGCGGTTAGGGCAGTCATTAATAACATAAGAAAGACAATATAAGGAACGCCCATTGAAAATCCCATTGGTCTTTTTTTCAGAAGCAACCAGCCGGTCACAAATGAAATCGGCAGCAGCAGTCCCAAATCGAATCCCTGGACAATCATGGTGGTGTAGTGTTGCAAATCAACCGGGTAAATTGAGCCATCGAGCAGCGGAGGGACCACCCGGCCCAGCCACATCAGCGCAATGGCGACAGAATTGAAAATCAGAAAACCGCCGGTAAATTTTGCCGGTACCCGATTTGAAAAATGCCCTGAAATTGTTTTTAAATCGAAGGAAATGAGCAGTTTAGACAGAGCGAAAAAAGTTAATCCCAGAAGCGTGCTAAAAATCAGGAAAAGCTCATTGTACATTCCCATGGCGGTATAAAACAGGTAAGTGACAAAAAAATACCCGGCTATTCCGGTAAGTAGAAAGTGCCCTTTTACTGAACCTCTTCGGTACCAGAAAAGCGCGATGATTAAAAGTGGGATTCCGATAAACAGCGTTACCATGTCTTGGGCAATTCCCTGAATGGCTACGTCGGCCGACATGTGTTTGTAAAGGCCTTTTCCGTAAATGGGTACCGTTTCTCCACGAATGGTTTCATAATCGAAACTTCCAGGTCCGTCACTAGAAAATATCCCCACCAGAGCGGCAATTGCAGACAAAATCACAATGAATGAAATGAGGATTGTAATGGTTTGCTTCTGTTTCATTTTTTGTTTTTTTCTGAGTAGATTATAACAAACAAAAATCGGCCCCAAAAGTAGTGATAAAAGTTGAAGAGTCATCAAAATGGGTACCAGCATCCGTTACATTGTCACCAATTTACCCAAAATTAGTGCAAGGAAACAGAATACCTCATCATTCAATTGCGTATCCGAAAATTCATCCATTTTTAAATCATTAAATCCTTCTTTAACTTTTTGTTTTGAGTTGTTCTTCCAGGCGTTTTATCTTTTTTTTAATATGGATGTATGGAAAGAATTGATCAAAGAACCTGCAATAAATCCGGTCATCAAAATCAGCAGTCCGTATGGATGGTGTTGAAGCATAAGAAATGCTCCGGTAATAATCAATCCTGCCGCAATAGTCTGCAAAATGCCAACCGTTGTGTTTACCTGTTTATCTGTCATAGTCAATTTATTTAAGTTTTTAACTTTACTTTGACAAATTTAATTTGTATTAAGATAGCACCGCCCTAAAGGACGGTGCAAATTATTTATTCTCAAATTTGTCAAAGAAGAATTAAGTTTAAATCTGTTTCATACGATTGGAAACACTAAGAATTTATAAATTTTTGAAACAGGATATTTACGAACAGCAGTTAAAATCTATATTTGTGGGATAGAATAAAAAAGGAATCTGTGGTTTTTCGTTTTCCAAAAATTGCGGTATTGGTATTAATCTTCTTGCTCATAGCCAAAGTTTCTTTTTCGGGTGGTGTCAAAGGCTTTGTTTATGAACTGGAAACCGGTTTGCCGTTGGTTAGCGCAACAATTCAGATAGAAAACACAAATTATTATACAACTTCCGGTTTAAACGGCTCTTTTACAATTGAAAATATTCCTGCCGGAGAATACACTGTTGTTGTTAATTATGTGTCATTCAAAACGCACAGGCAATTCATCAGAATAAAAAGAGATGAAGTCTTGAGAATGGAAATCCGGTTAAAGCAGGACGATGAAAGTTTTTTAAATGAAGTGATTGTTTATGCAAAAAGAAAGGGTAACACCGAGGCTGCTGCCCGAAATATCGAACAATACGCTCCCCAGGTGATGAACGTTGTATCGGCACGTGCGATTGAAATATCTCCCGATCTGACGGTTGCCAATATTGTGAAAAGAGTTTCCGGGGTTTCCATTGAAATGAACAATGCCGGCAGCGGACAATTTGCAATTTTGCGAGGCATGGACAAACGCTACAACTACACGCTCATCAACGGATTGAAAATTCCGAGTCCCGACAAAAACCACAGATACATTCCGCTTGATATTTTTCCTTCCGAAGTGCTGGAAAGACTTGAAGTATTTAAGGCGCTCACTCCGGAAATGGAAGGGAATGCCGTTGGTGGTGCAGTAAACATGGTAATGAAGGATGCCCCGGATAAACCTGTTTTTAATTTCAATTTTTCATCGGGTTATAACGATATTTTTTTCGGAAGGGATTTTATGGGCTTTGACCATAAAAACATTGACAGGCTTTCTCCGTACCAAACTCATGAAAAGCGCTACAATGCAGTGCTTTCCGACTTCTCCCAAGGTCCGTTGAATTATCATTTTATTCGTCCTGCTCCTGATTTTATTGCGGGACTTTCAGCGGGAAACCGTTTTTTCCAAAATAAGTTAGGGGTACTTCTGGCAACCAATATTCAGAAAACAAACCGGGGAACAAACAGCATGTTTTTTGAATCGACAACGGTTGACACGCTGAGAGGTGAAACGCTCACTTCCATGCAGAACCGAAATTATTCAGAACAGGAGTTGCGCGCTGCGCTATATTCCAAAATTGATTATCATTTAAACGAAAAGAGTGATTTTCAATGGAATAATTTTTTTATGAATCTGAATAATTATCAGGTCCGGGACACAAAAACCACACTTTTAACACTTGGCGGCTATGACCCTGCAAACGGCAATGCATCTTTGGTTTATTCAACGCGCTCAAGAAGTACCCGGCAAAATATTTTCAACAGCGCTTTGCAGGGAGAGCATCGGCTGTCGGAAGATTTTAATATTGACTGGACAGCTGTTTATTCAATTGCGGGCAATGATATACCGGATAATGCCAAAATTTACCTGCGCGGTGAAGAGCGGAATTTTGCATCCCGAAAAACCACAGTGGTAAATCTTGACAGACGCTGGGAAAAGAACAGCGACAGGGATATGGAGTTCGGTGTGAATGCCGGTTATAATATACCGGTTGCATCATTACCGGTGAAGTGGACGGTTGGCGCTCTATTCCGGGATAAAAAACGTAAAAATTTTTATAATGAATACCATTTTGAGCCTGCAAATTTTTTTGATGAATTTGGTGTTGATTTTCAGAAATACAATGAAATAAGATGGAGACTCGAAAATCCAAGAGGCAGTGTGGGGACACCGCTAAATTATGGCGCTACGGAAAGAATTGCAGCAGAATTTGTGCAGTTTAAAACCTCTTTAAACCGCATGGAAATCACCGGTGGTGTGCGATTTGAAACTACCATTCAGGGTTATAAGCTTGATTTTCCCATTGGCGAAAACCACCCCGATCAAAAACAGGTTTACACGGATGTTTTGCCATCGCTTCATTTGAAGTATTCGCCAGCGAATAAAATAAATATCCGCAGTTCCTATTTTCGCTCGGTGAACCGCCCCGGATTTTTTGAAATAGTACCCTACACTATTGTGAATGAAGATTATGTAGAACGCGGAAATCCCGATTTGAAACATGCTGTTGCAGATAACATAGATATCAGGTTTGAATCGTTTCTGCATCCTGCCGGACAGTTTATGGTTAGTCTTTTTTATAAACACATTCAAAACCCCATTGAATATATTCTGAAAGCTGACAGCCTTCGCGGACAGGATATTTATTTTTCACCCGGGAATTTCGGAAATGCCGTAAATTACGGCGGAGAAGTTGATTTTATAAGATATTTTAATAAAATCGGTTTCAAGGCAAATTACACTTACACCCGTTCGCGTATTACAACCGAAAAAGCAAAACGCATTCGTGATGAAAACGGCAATTTGAAGACTATTTCAGTCAATGAAACGCGTCCTTTATACGGACAGTCCGCACATGTCGGCAACCTTTCGTTGTTGTATAAAAATACCCGGCGTAGATGGGATGCACAGCTTGCTGCTCAATATACAGGAGACCGTATCAGCTCTGTGTCTCAATTTGTTGGCAATGATTTGTGGCAAAAGGCATTTGTTCAGATGGATGCATCTGTTGAGAAAAAATTCACGGGCGGATGGAGTATTTTTGCAAAAGGAAATAATTTGCTGAATTCGCCTATGACTATCTATATAAATAACGCCAGCACAAAAAATATTGAGGTACCGAATCAAACCTTACCGGGCAAAACGTTGATTCGCCAGAATTACTTCCAGCGTTCGTTTTATTTAGGATTTCGGATTACCATGTAAAAATAAGGTTTAAATCACCGTATGGGAACAATAATTTTTGTACGTGACTGTTCAAAAATTACTTTTGTATCTCCTAAAGACGTTCAAAAATAAATATTTAAAACATAATTATGAAAACAAATTATTTGCTGTTGATTTCGCTGTTTGTTGCGCTTTTTATTGCCGGTTGTGAAAAAGATGATTTAGAAGATGATGGCACCCCAAAGCCTGGAGATGGGATTTTTGGAGAAGTTTCGGGAACATGGGAAAAGAACAAAACCTACGTTGTTACGGGACATCTTGAAATTCCTGAGGGTAAGTCGCTGACCATTGAAGAAGGTGCGAAAGTAGTTTTCAGTGACTCCACGCTTGCACTTGAAGTGATCATCCGCGGAAGTTTGTATTGTTATGGTACAGCAACCAATCCGGTGGTTTTCACCGTTCCTGAAGAATGGGTAAAATCGTCTGATTATTTATATGGAAGATTGTGGGCAGGGATGGTTGCTGCACGAACCTCTGAAGCGGTAGTGATGGAGAATACGATTGTGGAACATGGCGGACAGCTTACCACGGAAGAGTCGCCTTCCGTCAGGGCGGGGCTTTACAAAGCAAAAGCCGGCAAACATCTTCCTGCCCTCTATTATGGAAATGTCAACGGGAGCCTTGTGGTAATCAACAGCATTTTCCGGCATTTATCTGACGATGCGCTTTATGTGGAAGGTGGCAAAACCATTATTGCCAACAATGTTATCTATGCAATTGGTGATCCCAAGGAGGATGCCATCAATCTCAAATCGGGCGTAGAAGCTGATGTTGCGTTCAATCTGCTATACAGTCCCAATACTGCCGCTTTGAAGATGGGAAATGACGGTGAACGCGAGCCGCAGCTGCACGCGATCGTGTATAACAATACAATTATCAATGGCGGGTGGAGAAGACCTGAGATTAAAGGCGGTTCCATTTGGGTGGAAAAATCAGTTTTTGCAGAACTGTATAACAATATGATTGTCAACTGCCGTTATGGCATTAAAAGAGATCCCGGAAATCCTGAAGACCACCGTTCGGTCTTTGCAAATACGCTCTATTATGGATACACCCAGGAAGCAGTGGATCAGTTTCAGCCAAGCGATGAAATTGTAGCAGGAATCAATGATATCATTGGTACAAAACCCGGGGAAAATGATCCGAAATTTATTAACTATCCCCTGGATACCGATATGATGAATGCAGCTTATGATATGAACTGGGATTTTTATCTTGAGGCTGATTCTCCCGCTTTAAATAAAGGGAAAACAGATTTTACCAGACATTTTGCAGATGGAATTGTAGTGAATGGTAAAACCTATAAATCACCCGAGCCGGCCGGTTTTATCGGTGCTTATGGCACAAAATAACTCAGACAAAGTTAACTGGATTGATGATTACTCCCTGCTAAATTCAACAGTTTCCGCACTTCGTGTGGAATGACTTTATTATGCTTAATAACTGGTGGTTTTCAGGCAGCTGCCTGAAAACCACCAGTTTAATATATAGAGCCATTTTTCGCACAGCAAAAAATCTGTTTGCTATGAATTAATCCGTAATCATTTTATACGATACTTTGGGATAAGGAATATCTCCTTTTAGTGCGCGCCAGAGTATTGTATTCATCTCTTCATCACTACCGGAATCAATTGCATCAAAAAATTTAATGCTTTGTTCAGCAAGCTCCAGTTCACGTCCGCTCAATTCAGACAATTCCTTGTTCATTTCATTGATAGGAATATTGTTCGGCAGCGCTGTGAAAGGTGAAAAATCGGGTTTGTCGGTGAAGCAATCGAACATAGGCATTGCCGTAGCATCCATAATATTCATGGGCGACATTCCCAATATTTGCTCTATTGAGCGCACTAAGGAAACCTGATTGTAGTTGGTACTCACGGTTTTTCCAAGTCTTGAATAGGGGCTGACAACCATCCCGACTGTGCGGTATGCAGAAACATGGTCCCAACCGGATTGCGAATCATCTTCAGTTACGAAAATTGCAGTAGTAGGCCAAAACTTGCTTTTGGAAATGGCTTCAATAATTCGCGCTAAAGCCACATCATTGTCTGCAACCATAGCGCGCGGTGTTGGAACTCCCGGGCGGGTACCGGCAGTATGGTCATTAGGCAGCGCCAGAATCAGCAATTCCGGCCACTGATCGCCTTCCATCTCTTCATATTCTTTCAACTCTTTGATAAATACATCGGCACGTTCTACGTCAGAAAATTTGTGTGTGCCGTATCCGGAGTAATCGGGACATAGAATTGGCGGAACAGTACTTATTGTAGAAGTATTTGTAAACTCAGTTTTTTCACCTCTCAGATATCTGTTATAGATGGTTTCCCACGTTTCATTTTTGTCAACGTCGGGTCTGCAGGCTTCTCCGTATATGCGCACGCTTTTTCCGTGCCTGATTGCATTATCCCAGATAAAACCGGTAGGCGCATATACCAGCGCATCTTCGTGAATATGCGGATAACTGCGAAACCAGGCGTTCACATTCTTTGAAATCCAATCGGTAACAATCGCCATATCAGTCCATTGATGCCCTTCTGCCGAGCTTTTTCCTGAAACATGAAAGTTATCCAATAACATAAATTCCTTCACGATTTTATGCGTGTTTGGTGTAACTTCCTCTCCGAAAACACAAAGGGAAGGTTCGCCGTTGCCGGTAGGAATATCTCCAAGTATCTGATCATAGGTGCGGTTCTCCTTAATGATATAAACCGCATGTTTGAAAACTGACGGCTCGCCGATGCGCAGCGGCATGGGAACCGGTTTTGCATTTTTCCGGGGCAGTTTCCTGGATAATGCAATGCGGAATGACTGATTGGTATGGTGAACCCGTTCAGTATATTTATCTAACTGATTTTGGTCGGGAATGTCAATTACCGACAAAGATGCAATCAGCCGGTGGCTGTTGTAGGAGACAACGCCGGTTTCTTCCGAAATTGACGGAATTCGGGAGCCTTCCGATTCGATATTCGGAACATACAAACGGCTGTCCTGATAAACGCAGGCTGCTCCGGGATATGCGCCGGTTGGGATAAAACCTGCTAATTGACTTTTTAGGGCTAATGAATTTACGGAAGCATCTTTCCCAAGATTGACCACAGCTACGGCATTGTCAATTCCGTTGGCAACAAACAGCGTTTTCCCGTCACTGGTGATTCCCAGTCCGTTGGGTGAATCTCCCCAGTAGGGGTTTTCTTCTTCGCCAAGACGCACGGAAACCGTTTCTGAAACAGCATCTGTTTTGGTATTGATTACAGAAACTTCGTCGCTGTTGGCGTTGGCAACATAGACGAAATTTTCATCGGCACTGGAGATGATGTCGTTGGGGTGCAGTCCTACAACAATCTCTTTTAGCAGCGCTCCGTTTGCCGGATTGAAAACGGAAACCGTCCCTTCGCGGGTTGCCCCGGTTTTTGGGTCAACTTTGGCGCTTCCCCACGGAACGCCCGCAACATTTTCATCTCCTTCTTCAGGAACTCCGCCTGCCCAGTTGGTTACATACAACTTGCTGTTAGCCAGCGAGATTCCGTAGGGAGCCACTCCTGTCGGAACAGACCACACGGTTTCGCCGGTGTGTGTGTTAACTTTTTCAAGTGTGTTGTTTCCGTTGAGAACAACATATAAAAACGGAACTCCGTTTTCATCAGAAATTACCAATTCGTTGGCAATGGCATCTTTCGCCGGCTTAACCGGTTCAAACATAAATGTTTTGTCCACTTCAAGATGTTTGCCGTTCCAGTCCGCTTTTATGACGTGTGATTTTCCGCCATCACCGGAAGCGCTCATGTAAACCGATTGAACACCATTCTCTTCATGCCACTGAATTCCTGAATAAGTGCTCAGTAATTTTACCTTTTCAAAAACATCGCTCAGCAAAAAAGTGTGGACCACCTTGTTGGTTTGCGTGGAGAGAATAACTATTGACCTGCGTTCTTCAATCGCAACCCACTTGCCATCAGGTGAAAGGGCACAGTCCAATGCGTGATTTTCGCCTTTTCTGTTCCCAAAATAGACCTGGTGCCCTGCCGGATCAATCCAGCGGTTGAAAGGCATCATCACGGGTGTCAGACTGTCCGTGAGCGTTTGCAGCTCGAAAGGCTCATAGTGTTTCGAATGATGACGCTTGACGGTTGTTTTGGAAGTCTGGCAGGCAAATACAAAGAGAAATACAAGAAACAGAGTAGAAATACGCGATTGAAACTTCATTTTATTATTTTTTAATTCATAATTAACTTCTCGTTTTCAGACAATTATATCAACGGCATGTTACTGGGATTGTTCAGTTTTAGCTGATACGATTTTATATAATCTTTATAAAGATCTTTCAGACTGAAATACATATCTGAGATTTTCAAAAGTACAATTTATCATAAGACCATCCCGATGACTTTTGAAAAATTAAGGAAAAAGTTACATTGGAATGAAGTTTTTTATCAATAAAAAAAGCCCTGTGACTTAGCAAATCACAGGGCTTTTGTTTTTGTGCCCAGAACAAGACTTGAACTTGCACGACCTAAAACGGCCACCAGGCCCTCAACCTGGCGTGTCTACCAATTCCACCACCTGGGCAAATGTTTGTTTCAAAAAACGCGTTGCAAAATTATAAAATTTCTTCAAATCAAAGATGCTTTTCAAAGAAATGTTGCTTTGTTAACGTCTGTACTCTTCTTCTAACCGCACTTTGACGACCGAACCATTCTTAACATTAAAATAAAACCGTTTTGTTTTGGTAACTTTTGGCGTTACGATCGGGTCAAGTGTTAATTTTCCCTGATCTATTTCGGTGCTGTGCAACCTTTCGGTCTGCTCAAAAATATAGACCGAATCGCCGGAAGATGTTGTAATTGCAACAGGTTCGCCAAATTGCCCGGTAAGTTCCGAAACCGGTTTTCCGCTCCATCTCCTGTTCAGCTTTCGCTGAATTCCGCAGGAAGCGAACATTAACAATATCAGAAATATGTATAAGTGTCTTAACATTTCATTTTTTTGTAAAGTAACTTTAAATTTCTGAAAGTGCAGCCGGTTGAAGAGTTTTTATCCCTGTTGTTGAAAACGGGATTACCGGCAACTTTGATTATTTTCTATCTTTGCGCATTGTTGAGCAACAAGTTCATTACCAAAATAAAACTGTAAAATGATTCACTTTTTTAAAACTGAAAACCATTCAGTTATCGCCGTTGATGCTTCGCTTCCGCTTAATCAGAACGATTTTGAAAAGTTGGACTGGCTGTTTTCCGGAGCTCAGCTTCTTGAGCAGGAGCGTATTGAAGGCTGGTTTGTCGGTCCGCGGCAGGAGATGCTCAGTCCGTGGAGCACCAACGCTGTGGAAATCACGCAGATTGTCAATATCGACGGCATTTTGCGTATCGAAGAATATTTTGAAGTTGAAGGCGCTCATGTGCCCTATGACCCTTTGTTGCAGCAGCTCTATCAAAATTTGAATCAGGAAATTTTTAAAATCAGCAGACCGGTTGAACCGGTTCTTCAGATTGAAGATATAGCAGCCTACAACGAGCAGGAAAGTCTGGCGCTGAGCGACGAAGAGATTGAGTACCTGAATTGGGTTTCAAAAGAGATTGAGCGCCCGCTAACCGACAGTGAAGTTTACGGTTTTGCGCAGGTAAACTCGGAACACTGCCGCCACAAAATTTTTAACGGAACTTTTATTATTGACGGAAAAGAGATGGAATCATCTCTGTTTCAGATGATAAAAAAAACATCTGCCGTGAATCCAAATAAAATTGTTTCGGCATATAAAGATAATTG
>JACDJB010003271.1_pt1 | contig 10775 bp, 9 predicted proteins | sample 7454121 | NCBI WGS metagenome assembly JACDJB01 (sample SAMN14253290, study PRJNA609438) | sludge metagenome | isolation source: sludge after 25d culture with pyrite | collected 2018-12-20 | reverse complement strand
TCACGACCGGCGCCAGGGCGAAGTAACGGCGGTCATCATGCTCCAGGTCGAAAACCAGACCCCGCTCCGCCATCGCAGTCAGCTTTTCGGCCAGGGCGTCCGCCGGCATCCCCACCTTGCGCGCTAGCCTGGTCAGAGACACGAACGCGGTCGGCATCTGCCGCGCCAGCTCAGCTTCGTCGGGCGAGAACAACAACCGCAGGATTTGCATGAACTCCGGCGAATCAGGCGCGCCGGTCACATTGCGGTCGAGCCGCTGTTGCAGGCGCCGGTAGGGTGGTTCTAACCTGGCAAGGTGGGCCATGATGTCTTTCTCTGGAATGAGCCGGCGATGGGCGGCTGCGCCCATCACATCGAAGATATAATTGGGAATTTTGACCACATTATATCGATGACAGACAGACAACGCAATTGTCCCACTCCGTTGCCAAGACCGGTTTGTTCGTTGTATCCCCTTGATCAGTTGTTCGGCGCAAAGAAAGAGGCCTCACAGCAATCGGTGCTGCGAGGCCTCTTCTGTCGGGGCAGGGCAAATTTCCTAATTCAGCATCGTCTCCACCGTTGGTAGCTCGACCGCGATGGGCAGTTCAAGCGGCAGCAGCGCCGCTTCCAGCACCTGCTCGATATGCTCCACCGGCACGAAGTGCATCGCTTCGATCACATCCGTGGGCAAATCTTCCAGGTCGGCTTCGTTGCGATGCGGCAGGATCACGGTCTTCAGGCCCGCCCGGTGCGCGGCCAGCACCTTTTGTTTCAGGCCGCCGATGGGCAGCACCTGTCCGCGCAGGGTGATCTCGCCCGTCATGCCGACGTCCGCCCGCACAGGCCGCATCGTCAGCAGGCTGGCCAGGGCTGTGGTCATGGTCACGCCGGCGCTGGGACCGTCTTTGGGCGTGGCGCCGGCCGGAACGTGCAGATGGAAGTTCGAGTTCTCGAACAGGTCGGAATCGATTCCCAACGCCTCGGCATTGGCCTGCACCCAACTGTAGGCAATCCGCACCGACTCGGACATCACATCGCCCAACTGGCCGGTGATAGTGAAATTGCCCTTGCCCTTCATGCGCGTGGCCTCGATGAACAACACATCGCCGCCTACGGGCGTCCAGGCCAGGCCGGTGGCTACCCCTGGCCGCTCGGTGCGCAAGCCGGCGTCGAAGAAGAACCTGGGCTTGCCCAGCAGCTCACGCACCGCCCTGGATGTAATCGTCAGCGCGGTCACGTCGTGGGCGGCAATCTTCACCGCCACCTTGCGGCAGACCTGCCCGATCTCACGCTCCAGACTGCGCACCCCGGCTTCGCGCGTGTAGTCGCGAATGATGGCGCGCAGCGCGTCCTCGCCGAAAGCGATCTCCTCCTCGCGCAGGCCATTGGCCCGGCGTTGGCGGGGAACCAGGAAGCCTTCGGCTATACGCACCTTCTCGTATTCGGTATAGCCCTCCAGGGCGATGATCTCCATGCGGTCGCGCAGCGGTTCCGGGATCGTCTCCAGGGTGTTGGCGGTGGTGATGAAGATCACATCGCTGAGGTCGAAATCCACGTCCAGATAATGGTCGCGGAAGGCATTGTTCTGCTGCGGGTCCAGCACTTCCAGCAGGGCCGAGCTGGGGTCGCCGCGCCAGTCAGAGCCGATTTTGTCCACTTCATCCAGCATGAAGACGGGGTTGCGGGTGCCGGCGCGCTTGATGGCCTGGATGATGCGGCCAGGCATGGCGCCGATGTAGGTGCGGCGGTGGCCCCTGATCTCGGCCTCGTCACGCATACCGCCCAGGCTCATGCGTGTGAACTGGCGGCCCAGGGCGCGGGCGATGCTTTTGCCCAGGCTGGTCTTGCCTACGCCGGGCGGGCCGACGAAGCAGAGGATGGCGCCCATCGCTTCCTGGGCATCGCCTTCGTAGCCTTCTTCCGGTTCGATGCCGCGCTCCTGCACCAGCTTGCGCACAGCCAGGAACTCCAGGATGCGGTCTTTGACCTTCTGCAGGTCATAGTGGTCTTCGTCCAGCACCTGGCGGGCGTGTGGGATTTCCAGATTGTCCTCGCTGAAGCTGTTCCAGGGCAATTCCACCAGCCAATCGAGATAGGTCTTGATCACAGAATGCTCTGCAGCCTGCGGCGGCATCGATTCCAGGCGTTTCAGTTCGCGCAGCGCCTCCTTCTCGGCCTCCTCGGGCATCTTCGCTTCCTGAACCTTGCGACGATATTCGGCTGCTTCGGCCTCCTGCTCGTCGCTCTCACCCAGCTCCTTGCGGATCGCTTCCATCTGCTGGCGCAGGAAGTACTCGCGCTGGGACTTGTTCATCTCTTCCGAGGCTTCTTCGGCGATCTTGCGGCGAAGCGACAATACTTCTTTCTCGTGCGCCAGCACAGCACACAGCCGGCGCATCTTTTCGTTGATCGAATCGGCTTCGAGGATGGCCTGCTCCTGTTCGATCTCCATCTGCACATTGGCGGCGATGAGGTAGACGAGCTGGCGGTTATCTTTGACCTGCTCCAGGAACGCCGCCGCGCCTTCCGGCACATTCGGGAGCAACTCGGCTACGTCGATCGCCAACTGCAGCAGGTTCTGGCGCAGGGCGGTTGCTTCCAGGCTCTCTTCGGCCTCTTCGGCCACTAATTGCACCTTCGCCTTCAGATAGGGATCGCTGGCCGTCCAGGCTTCGACGCGGAATTTCTCCAGGCCCTGAACGATGACCTGCAAGCCGCCTTCATCAGTATGTACGACTTTATGGATCAGAGCGATGGTGCCGGTCTCGTGGATTTCGCCCGGCGCCGGCTCCTCGATTTCAGGATTGATCATCGTCGCCAGGCCGATCAGCCGCGTGCTGATCATGGCATCTTCAATCAGCCGCACCGAACGCGGGATGCCCACGGCCAGCGGGATAACCGCCATCGGCAGGGCGACAAGGTTTCGCAAAGGCAATATGGGAACATCGGCAGGTAAAAGCGAGGCTAGATTCTTCTCTTCCTGGCTGGATCGCTGCGGGCCTAACAAATCTCGTAACATGGCAACCTCAGTGAAAGGGTGTGTGGTGGGGGGAGGGTGTGCGTTCAGGACAAACGGATCAGAGAACACACCATCATGTTATTGAACACCCTCTGTATGTACCCAATATCAGAGGAACATTAGCGATTCATTAGCGACCGGTGACAGTTGTTACAGGTCGGCGAGGAGACGACAAAGGCGTGACCGGTGGCGGCATGGCCGCTGATGGCGCTGCTGGCGCCGGTCACAGGCCGCGACAGGTGGCAATCGATGCAGGTGACGCCTGCGTTCAGGTGATTGCTGTGCAGCACATCCTGCGTGTGATCCTGGTGGCATTGAGCGCACAAGGCATTGCTAACGGCCGTCGTCCGCGTCTTCTGGCTGTGCACTTCATGGCAGTCGCCGCAACTCACACCCACTTCCCCGTGGCGGCTCGACTTCCACTCTTCAAGCGTGCTGGGATGGCAGGCTCCGCACAATTCTTCTGAGGCTGCAATCGCCATCGTCGCTTCGGGATGGGTCGGCCGATAGGGGCCATGACAGGCCTCGCAACTGACGCCGGCCAGCATGAACTGCCCCGTGGCTGTATCGTAGCCGGTGGCATGGCAAGCAAAACACTCGTTGGGCTGTGTGGCGCTTTCGAGGTAGAGTCTGAAGACCGGATCGAACGACGCCTGGGCATGAATGGTGCCTGACCAGGCCTCGTATTCGTCGGGGTGGCACTCGCGACAGCGGTCAGGGCTTTGGTAGGCGCCGAAGAGCGAGAAGTTGTTCCCTCCCGTCGCCGCTGCAGGGACCGCGCGCCCCAGCCGGGGCACGAGCAACGTCAACGACAACGACGCCAGCACAATGGCAGCAGCAAAAGCCACCACCAGCCAGGGGGTGTAGTGCAGACTGCGGCGCGATCGATGCGAAACAAGCGGGGACATGGTCTCTGCGGCCAGACACTTCGAGGACGGTCGTTGCAGGTTTCTTGAAGGTCAATACTGGAATCGATCATACCGGTTTGTGCGTGCAAAAGCAAGGTGCCCATACGTCTGTCAGGTCTTGCATGACCTGACAGACGTATGGGGTGCACGACTCCCGGCCCAGCCGATTTGCCCACGGGAAGGACGCTATAGTATCATCCACGCTTGGGCCTCGAACGGCCCAACATTTTTGTCTCTCAGTCTTACCCCATCTCACACGCCTTTCGGCGTCCAGGCTCGTGGCTGCGGAATTGCAGCCGTCTGGAAATTGCGAAGGGCGGAGGCAACAACTTACCCCAGGAGTTTTCAAGCAGTATGGCAACCGTTACTTTGAAATCGTTGCTCGAAGCGGGCGTCCACTTCGGCCACCGCACCAAGCGCTGGAACCCGAAGATGAAGCCCTACATCTTCACCGAGCGCAACGGCGTCCACATTATCGATCTCCAGCAGACCGTCTCCCAACTCGACAGCGCCTATGATTACGTGCGCACCAAGGTGGGCCAGGGCGGCGATATTCTCTTCGTTGGCACCAAACGGCAGGCGGCAGACATCATCGGCGTCGAAGCGCAGCGCTGCAACATGGCCTACATCAACAAGCGCTGGCTGGGCGGCACCCTGACCAATTTCCGCACCATCCGCGGACGCGTCGAATACATGGAGGAGCTGGAACAACGCCGTGAGTATGGCGAGTTCGCCCGCCTGCCCAAGAAAGAAGTTCTGAAGTTGGGCGAGGAGTTGGAGCGTCTGAACCAACGTGTCGGCGGCCTGCGCGGGCTGGAGAAGCTGCCCGATGTCCTGTTCATCGTGGATGTCCGCCGCGAAGAACTGGCCGTGAAGGAAGCAAGCAAGTTGGGCATCCCCATTGTCGCCATCGTCGATACCAACTGCGACCCCGACCCCATCGAAATCGTCATCCCCTCCAACGATGACGCCATCCGCGCCATCAAGCTGATGGTGAGCAAGATGGCAGATGCCGTTCTGGAAGGAATGGCGATGCGCGAGGTCAACGCCGCCGAAGCCGAAGAAGAGGCTGCCGAAGAACGCGGCGAGGTTCGCAGCGATGTGCGCCGCGCCCGTATCTATGAGCGTGAGCGCACCGATGACGAGCTGCTCGGCCCCTCCACACTGGCAAAAGTGGACGCCGGCATCGGCTCGGATGAAGAAGACTACGAGGACCTGGCTGAGGCAGTCGTAGCCCAGGTAGCATGATCTGATCCGTTCAGGCATAGCGCTCGACCCGGAAAGCGAGAAGCGCTGCGCCTGGCAAGTAAAATTCTGCCCTGCGAGGTTCTGGCGAGCGTATCGGTCGTCCACAGCCTCGCAGGTCTTTGTCCGCAAATAATCAGGAGTAAACAAACATGGAAATCACCACCCAAATGGTCAAAGAGTTGCGCACAGCCACCGGCGCTGGCGTGTTGGACTGTCGCAAGGCGCTGGAGACAGCCAGCGGCGACTTCGACCAGGCTGTCACGATTCTGCGCGAAAAGGGTCTGGCCGCCGCCGCCAAGAAAGCCAATCGCGAGGCCAATGAGGGACTCATCGGTCACTACATCCACCAGGGATCGAAAGTCGCTTCGCTGATCGAAGTGAACTGCGAGACTGACTTCGTGGCCCGCACCGATGAATTCCAAACCCTCGTTCATGATCTGGCTATGCAAGTCGTGGCGGCCCGCGCCCAATATCTGCGACCAGAGGATGTCCCGGCTGAAGTCATCGAGCAGGAGAAAGCCATCTATCGCACGCAGCTGGCCGACGAGAAGAAGCCCGACCATGTGATCGAACGCATCATCGAGGGCAAGCTCGCCAAGTTCTACGAGGAGACCTGCCTGGTGGAACAGCCATTCATCAAGGATCCCAGCGTCAAAGTCAAGGACCTGGTCGCGAACAGTATTGCCAAGCTGGGTGAGAATATCCGCATCCGCCGCTTCGCCCGCCTTGCCGTCGGAGAATGACCCGCGCTCGTTGAACGCTCACCCTCACCGCACCTCGGAGGTCCACTATGGCTGAAGTCAAGTTCCATCGCATCTTGCTCAAACTGGGCGGCGAGGCGCTGGCCGGACCTGGCGGTTTTGGCATCGATCCGCATGAAGCGGCTGTCCTTGCCAACAAGGTCAAGCGCGTTCACGATCTGGGCGTGCAGGTGGCCCTGGTCATCGGCGCTGGCAACCTCTGGCGCGGCAAACAGGGTCTGGAGCATGGCATGGAGCAGGTCAAGGCCGACCACATGGGCATGCTGGCCACGGTCATGAATGCACTGGCCCTCCAGGATGCCCTTGAACGCGTCGGCATTACTACCCGTGTGCAGACGGCCATCGAAATGCGCTCCATTGCCGAACCCTACATCCGCGGCCGCGCCATCCGCCATATGGAAAAAGGACGCGTGGTCATCCTGGGCGCCGGCACCGGCAACCCCTATTTCACGACCGACACGGCCGGCGCTTTGCGGGCCATGGAAATCGACGCCGAGGTGCTGATCAAGGCCACCAAAGTGGACGGCATCTATGACGGCGACCCCCATAAGGACCCCAACGCCAGGCGTTACGACCGTCTGACTTACATCGACGCCATCAATCAGCGCCTGGGGGTGATGGACAGCACGGCCATGACCCTGTGCATGGATCACGAGCTGCCCATCATCGTCCTCAACCTGTGGACAGAAGGCAGCCTGGAGAAGGCGGTTCTGGGTGAGCCTGTAGGCACCCTGGTCTACCACTGAAGCCAATCGCAAGCCGGGCGCAGCACATGCGTCCGGCTTGTTCGTTCTGAGCCGCTGGGTTACACTTCAGTACATAAGTTTTTCCATTCTGGCCGGTCTTCCGACCGGGTCAGTCGTCGTTAAGCGCCCGCCGTTCTCTACCTGATTGAGGAATGATTTCATGCTCGATGACGTCCAACGCGAAACCCGCGACCGCATGGAGACTGCGATCAAATCGTTGACGCATGATCTCGCCGCCATTCGTACCGGTCGCGCCAACCCTTCCCTCCTTGACCACGTTCAGGTGGACTACTTTGGCTCGCCCACTGCCATCAACCAGCTGGCGGTGATTACCGTGCCGGAACCTCGTTTGATCGCGCTGCGCCCCTTCAGCGCCGGCGATATCGGGCTGATCTCCAAAGCGATCATGAAGTCCGATCTAGGGCTGAATCCGACCAATGACGGCAAAATCATCCGTCTGGCGATCCCGTCCCTGACCGAGGAACGCCGGCGAGACCTGGGAAAGCAGGTGGCGCGACGGGTCGAAGAGGCGCGTGTGGCTGTGCGCAATATCCGCCGCGACTCGATCAACGATCTGCGCGAGTTCGAGAAAGAGAAGATGATCACGGAAGATGACCTGGAAGATGGGGAGAAGAAACTCCAGGAATTGACCGAAGGATTTATCAAGCGCATCGACAAGATCGGCGAAACCAAAGTCGCCGAGATCATGGAAGTCTAGGGCAGGCGATAGCAGCCGCGCCGTTTTCGCGGCGCATGAGGTGACGCGTGTCTTCTTTTGTAGCTCCTGAACGTGTGGTGCCGCTGGACCCCAGCCTTCCGGTTCCCCGGCACGTCGGCATCATCATGGATGGCAACGGGCGTTGGGCGAAGGCGCGCGGTCTCTCGCGTTTGGCCGGACACAAGGCGGGAACAAAGAATATTCGCCGGGTTCTAGAGGAATCGACCCGAATCGGCATCAAGGCGCTCACGATCTACGCCTTCAGCACCGAGAACTGGGGGCGCCCGCGGACCGAGGTCAGCCATCTCCTGCGGCTGATTGGCGAGAGTATTCGCGACGAGTTGGATGAGCTGCACGCCAACGGCGTGCAGATTCGCCACAGCGGGCGCATGGCCGGCGTTTCGAACTATCTGCAGAAACAGATCCGGGGCGCTATCGAGCGCACCAAAGACAACGACCGCATCATCCTCAACGTTGCCTTCAATTATGGCGGGCGCGGCGAGATCGTAGATGCGATTAAGCACATCATTCAGGATGGCATCCGGCCGGATGACGTGAGCGAGGAACTCGTCAGCCGTTATCTCTACACCGCCGGCCTGCCCGACCCGGACATGATCATCCGCACCGGCGGTGAGTATCGTCTCTCCAATTTTCTGATCTGGCAGGCGGCCTATGCCGAGTACTACGCCACCCCCACCTTCTGGCCCGATTTCGATGAGGCAGAGTTGCGGATGGCGCTGGCCGTCTTCCAAAATCGTGACCGGCGCTACGGCCTGGTGAAATAAGATGCAACTCAGACAGCGCGTGCTTAGCGCCATGGTGATGATCCCGCCTGTGCTGGTTACGGCCTGGCTGGGCGGCTGGTGGTTTGCGGGCCTTGTGGCCATCCTGGCCGGGCTGGCGGCGTGGGAGCTGACCACGCTGCTTGCCAGGACCGATCATTCGCCGCTGCCGCTTCTGGCTGTTCCCATCGCTGTCCTGCTCGTGCTGGAAGGCCAGTTGCCGGCCGACCCGGAGCGCCTGCAGATCTTTCTGGTCGTCGCCATCCTGATCGGTCTGACCGTCATGCTCTTTCGCCCAACCCCGCGTCCTGGCAATGACTGGTTGCTTACCCTGGCCGCTGGCCTCTACCTGGGCATGACTTTGCGTTTTCTGCCCTTGCTGCGCGGGCTGGATTCGGGCCTGGGCTGGCTGGCAGTGACGGCGCTGGTGACCTGGATCACCGACTCCGGCGCCTACTTCATCGGCTCGCGCTTTGGCAAGCACAAGCTTTGGCCGCGCGTCTCACCCAAGAAGTCGTGGGAAGGGCTGTTTGGCGGGCTGGCCGTCGGCGTCATCGCCGCCATCCTGCTCGCCCCCTGGCTGATCCCCGGTTTGCTCTGGTGGCAGGGGCTGCTTATCGGCCTGGTGATCGGGGTCTCAGGGTTGTTCGGCGACCTGAGCGAGTCGGTATTCAAACGGCAGGTGGGCGAAAAGGACTCGTCGCATCTCATCCCCGGCCACGGCGGCTTCTTCGACCGCATCGATTCGTTCCTGTTCGTGGGGCCGTGCGTCTACCTGCTGGCCCAGTTGCTCGGCTGGTAGCGGGCGTGCGGGTTGCCATCTTCCACACCAACGATATGCATGGCCGCATGGAGGCCATGGCCCGGCTGAGCAGTTTTGCCCGGCGGTTGCGGGCCGAAGCCGAGGCCGCAGGACAGATCGTCTTCTTCTGGGACGCCGGCGACGCCGCCGACCGGCGCTTTGAACTGTGCAGCGCCACGAAGGGGGCGGCCTTTCAGCCCGTTCTAGCGGCGATGGGCTATACCCTGCAGACCCTGGGCAACGATCTGGCTCTGACCTATGGCCCCCAGGTCATCGCCGAACTGGCGCGCCGCGGCGGTTTTCCCATCCTGGCCGCCAATCTGCGGAATGGCGATGGACCACTGGTCGCAGGCGTGCAGGCCCAGGTCATGGCGCCGCTGGCGGACGGGCTGCGGATGGGCGTGTTTGGCATGACCGCACCCTGGGGCGGCGCCTATGAGGGCTTTGGCCTCTTCATGCCCGATTTCCTGGCGCTGGCGCGCCGGATCGTGGATGATTTCAAGGCGGATGGCGTGGCCCCGATCATCTTCCTTTCGCACCTGGGGCTGCCGGATGACCGTCGCATTGCCGAACACATCCCCGAGATCGACCTGATCATCGGCGCCCACACGCACGACCTGCTGCCCACGGGCGAAGTGGTCAACGGTGTCCTCATCGTCCAGGCCGGCGATTTCGCCCGTTATCTGGGTCGCGTCGATCTGGAGATCGATCCGGCCAGTGGCCGGGTGATCGGGCGGTCAGCCTGCGTGCTGCCGGCGCCAGAAGACGAGCCGCCTGACCCGTTGGTGCTGGACGCCATTGCCGCCGGTGAGCAGGAAGCTGCCGCGCTGCTGTCGCAGCCGGTGGGCGAGATGATCCAGGCCCTGGATCTCGATCACCAAGCCGAATGCAGCATGGGCAACTTCGCCGCCGATGCGCTGCGGGAGCATATGAACGCGGAAGCAGCGCTGCTGTGCAGCGGCAACCTGCGCGCCGGGCTGCCGGCCGGGCCGGTCACGCAACGTGAGATCAACGCCGCCAGCATCAGCACGGCCAACCCCTTTCTGACCCAGGTCAGCGGCGCCCAGATCCTGGCAGCGCTCGAACGCAGCCTGGATCCGGCCATGACAACGCCCCTGGCGCACGGTTTGCGGGGGACGCCCTGGGGTATCCTGCAGATTAGCGGGATGCGCGTCGAGTTTGACCCCAGCCGGCCCCTGGGCGAACGCGTGCTGGCGGTATCCGTGGGCAGCGAACCACTGGACCCTGGCCGGACCTACGGTTTGGCCCACACTGACGCCGAGACCTCCAGCGAGCACTGCTTCCTGGCCGTGGACCCCGATCAGCCATCGACGCACGACATCCCCACGATCGTGCCTGAGGTGTTGGCCGGCTATGTCCGCCGCCATTCCCCCGCGCCCGCGCCGGCGTTGGGGCGTTGGATCGTTCGCAAGACGAACACCTGACAGGTCTTTCAGAACCTGTCAGGTGTTTTCATCTTACGGTTACATAGGGGCGCATCTCTTCCAGCGTGGTTTCGCCGATGCCGTCGACGCGCAAGAGGTCATCGACGCTGCTGTAGGGGCGATCGGCGATGATGGCCTGGGCGGTCACAGGACCGACCCCCGGCAAGGACTCCAACTCGATCTGGGTGGCGGTGTTGAGGTCGATGAGTTGGGCAGGCAGGTCAGAGACTGTGAAGTCCCCATCCGCCGCGGATGGCGGTGAGGAAAGCGGAGGCGGCAGGGCCGCTTCGCCAGTCTTGGGGACGTAGATCTGCTCGCCGTCGGCCAGAGCATGGGCCAGGTTGATGGCGACGAGGTCGGCGCC
>JACDJB010003269.1_pt1 | contig 10788 bp, 5 predicted proteins | sample 7454121 | NCBI WGS metagenome assembly JACDJB01 (sample SAMN14253290, study PRJNA609438) | sludge metagenome | isolation source: sludge after 25d culture with pyrite | collected 2018-12-20 | reverse complement strand
TGATCCGCATACTTATTACTTTGGCGGAAAAGGTGGCCGCGGAATGGTTAACCATGGAAATATGTATGGCGGCTCTTTCATTTTTGAATTAAATGGCGTGCGTTGGTCCATCGATCCGGGGAACCAAAGTTACCACGAACTGGAAAAAACCGGTTTCGATTTGTGGGGCCGCTGCCAGACGTGCGAACGCTGGACACTGCTTACCAAAAATAATTACGGACACAGTACTATAACAATCAACGATTCGCTGCACCGCACCGAAGGCCTGGTTACTTTAACCGATTTCAAAGCCGGTAACAATCCTGAAGCAACATTCGATATGTCTGCCACATTGGGAGATCTGGTTGCAGGCGCATCCCGGAAATTTGTGAAAGACAGTCCAACTTCAATTCTTATTGAGGACGATATTGAAATTAACGACAAAACAACACTCATTACCTGGCAGCTGATGACTACTGCTGACGTGGAATTTGTTCCGGGCGGTGCAATATTATCTCAAGATGGAAAAAAACTTCAAATAGAAAATCTGACTCATCCCGATTTGGACATTTCTATTGTTTCCTTGTATCCGGCACCATTGGAATTAGATCGTCAAATTGAAGGGTTGAAGCGTTTGGAAATCCGCATTCCTGCCTGGACAATTAAAGGAGGGAAAACTAAAATAAAAGTAAGATTAACAGGAAATTAAAATAGAAAAGGATAGTTGTTTTATTACAGGTATAGTATGTCCCACTCTTTTAGTTGTAAATATAATTTGTAATAATTTTAAATTTTTTAGAAATGATTCGTATTAAAAATTCACTCGTGCTGCAATATATATTCTTATTTTTTTTCCTGTTCTCCAGCTCAATTCTTTTGGCACAGTGCAATCCTGAAGATTCATTTGAAAAAACCGAGGTGAGCACAGAAAATGGGAAATTAGTTATTAATGTTTCCAAAGCAGATATGCTTAAATTCGAAGCCGATGGGTTTGTCAGGTATAGTGATTTTGGGGCTAAGGGGGATGGGGAAACCGATGATATAGATTTTATTACCGCTGCCCATGAAATCGCGAACCAGCAAGGTTTTTCGGTGAAAGCCGATGAGGGGGCAACCTACTACATCAGTGGAAAAGATCGCACGGCGGTCATTCAAACTGATACCGATTTTGGCAATGCTGCATTTGTCATTGACGATACCGATGTTCAAAACCGTAATGCCCATGTTTTTATGGTGAGTGCCGGTCAGCAACCGTTTAAGCCTGAGGGTATATCATCACTTGAGCGAAATCAGGAGAAAGTAAACGTCTCTTTGCCCGGAACCTGCCTTGTTACCGTCAATAACTCCAACGTGAGGCGTTACATCCGGTTTGGCCCGAACCAAAACAAAGGATCTGCGCAGACGGATATTTTTATTGCTGACAAAAATGGGAATGTGGATATGGATGCTCCGATCATCTGGGATTTTGACCAAATTACGGAAATTACCGCCCTTCCCATTGACGAAACGACGCTAACCATCACCGGAGGACGCTTTACGACCATTGCCAACAAGGCAGAATCGAAGTACACCTACTACAGCCGGGGTATCGCTATCAGGCGTTCCAATGTTCTTGTAGATGGACTGGAACACCGTATTACGGGGGAAGGAGACCATGGTGCACCCTATGGTGGCTTCCTTAATATCAGCCAATGTGCTTATGTGACGGTTCGAAATACCATTCTTACCGGGCACAAAACCTACAGGACCATTGGTTCGGCAGGAGTTCCGGTTTCTATGGGCAGTTATGACCTCTCCGTCAACCGGGCCCTCAACGTGTCGTTCGTGAACTGCAGCCAGACGAATGACATCAACGACAGCGGGTATTGGGGAATTTTGGGTTCCAACTATTGCAAGAATCTTGTTTACGACAATTGCACCTTTTCCCGCTTCGATGCCCACATGGGAGTAGCCAATGCCACCATCCGCAACTCGACGCTGGGGCACCAGGGGATAAACGCTATTGGCAGCGGAACATTTACCGTGGAGAATTCCACAATCCGTGGAAGGACACTTATCAATCTGCGCTCTGATTACGGCAGTACTTGGCAGGGAGAAATTTTTATTCGCGACTGTGTTTTTGTGCCGGCTAACGGCCGATCAATTAGTGCCAGCCTGATAGGTGGTTCCAACTCTGGGCAGCATGATTTCGGGTACGTTTGTTATATGCCGGAACGGATTACCATCGAAAATCTTAAAATTGACGACACCAATCATCCGGAGAATTACGACGGACCGGCCATTTTTGGAAATTTCAATTCTAAAATGACCGACGATTCTTACGTGGAGAAGTTTCCCTATGTAATAACCAAAGAGGTGATCCTTAGAAATGTGACTACTTCCAGCGGCAAAGCTCTGAGGCTAAGCAACAATCCCTTCATGTTTAAGGATATGAAGGTAATCCGCGATTAACGTATAATTGGTGCTGGTGAAATGAATACGCAATTAATAGTTTTTCAACAAACTGAAGACCGGTTTTTTGGAAATTTTGCAGCTAAGGTTTGCGTACAATGTAAATTAGGCGGTTACGGAGATTGGTATCTTCTTTCAAAAATGAAATTTATAATGAGAAAATTAGTGACAATTTTAATTAGCTTAATGCTTTTGTTGACGGTAATGAATTCATGGTCTGCCGAAGATTCTGATGTTAAAATAATTAAAGAAAGAGTAGTTTCAGAACTGATGAAACCTGAAGTGAACGATTCTGAAATTTTAAAATTGGTTGAAACAATAAAAGAAGATGGAACCTGGCCCAGCATTGATTATGTTGATGTTTCGCGTGAGGGATTTCAGCACAGCCGCCATTCGGCCAATATGGTTACACTGGCAAGGGCTTACAATGCAAAATCCTCGAAATTCCGCAAAAGCAAAAAAGTAAAAAACACCATTGAACTGGCGCTGCAAAACTGGGTGGCCAACGATTACATTTGTGACAACTGGTGGCATAACCAGATTGGTACACCCAACAACCTGGTTCATACCATGCTGCTTATTGGCGGCGAACTGCCGAAAGATTTGGTTGAAAAAGCCCAGCCAATTATTGGCAGAGCGCACATCGATGCGCCGGGCGCGCGCCCGGGTGGCGACCGCATTAAAATTGCCGGAATCCAGGCTAAAAACATGCTTTTTACAGGCGACCGGGAAACTTTCGATAAAGTGATTGAGGTCATCGAAAATGAAATTAAATATGTGGAATGGATTGGGAGAAAGTATGGCTATACATACCGGCTTCATGTGGGCGGATTTGCCAACCGCTCGGCTGGCGGGCGTGGCATCCAGTACGGAAACAGTTTTCATCACCGTGCCGACGGTGTAAACAACACCCTTTCCTACGGAATGGGGTACGCCGATGCCTTTGTGGAATGGGCGGTTTACACTTCAGATACAAAATATTCTTTTGCGCCGGACAAGCTGGAACGTCTGGTCGATTATTTTTTGGACGGAATCTGCAAAACGGCTGTTTACGGGAAATTCCCCGATCCCGGCGCTAAAAACCGAAGCGTCAGCCGCCCGGGAACACTGAGGCCATACAGTGCCCAAACTGCTGAAAATTTGCTACTGACAACAGATTACCGTAAAAACGAATTGCAGAAAATTGCAGATATCCGGAATAAAGGAACCAAACCCACTGTTTCACACGCCACTTTTTTCTGGAGCACGGAACATTTTTCGTACCAGCGCCCCGACTGGTTTACTTCAGTAAGAATGTATTCCACCCGCACCCACAACATGGAAGTTCCATACAACAGCGAAGGATTGCTCAATCACCACCGCGGCGATGGCGCCAACCACATTTCGCGTACCGGCGATGAATATTACGACATTTTCCCGGTGTTTGACTACCAAAAGGTTCCGGGCGCTACCATCATGCAAAAACCGGAATTGCCAGCGCCAAACGAAATTCAGAAACTCGGTGAAAACGATTTTGTGGGAGCGGTTACCGACGGAATTTACGGGGCCGTGGCTTTCGATTTTAAAAGCCCGCACGACCCGCTGATTGCCCGCAAATCGTGGTTCTTTTTCGATGAAGAATACGTGTGTTTGGGGGCAGGAATTTCCTGCAAACAGCAGCAGCCGGTGGTCACCACTATTAATCAGTGCCTGCTCAGGGACGACGTAACGCTATCAGCTAAAAACCAAAAATCGGTTGTGTTACAGGGTGAAATAGAATTTGAAAACGTGGATTGGGTTTTTCACGACGGGATTGGATATGCTTTTCCCAAACCGGCAAATGTTGAATTGAAAAACAGCACCGAAACCGGATCGTGGTGGGATATCAGCAAACAAAGCGATTCGCCCAAAGATGAAGTTTCAAAAAACGTGTTCAAACTTTGGATCAGCCACGGAACAAGGCCTTCGGATGAATCGTATGAATACATTGTTGTTCCGGCAACTTCTTTAGAAAAAATGGAACAGAACAGATCCAAAAATAATATTTCAATTCTCGAAAATACGCCTGAAGTTCAGGCGGTCATAAATTTAGACCTTGGAATTTGTCAGGCAGTTTTTTATAAAGCAGGTGAAATCGAGGTTTCAGATGGCTTCAAACTGGGTACAGACAATCCGGGAATTGTAATGCTGAAAATGAACGACGGGAAAGTTGAAAAGATATCCGTTTCCGATCCTAACAGGGAACTCGCTAAATTCCACCTTTCCATTTCTGGAAAAATTGAAGACCCGGGAGAATATTTAAATGCCGTTTGGAACGGAAAGGAGAAACTTACACATATTACCATTCAGTTGCCACAGGGAAATTATACCGGCGACAGCGTAACAATCAAATTATAAACAAAAATTAATCATGAATTATTTATCACAAATCGCGTTACTTATTCTTTTGTTAAGTCTGTTTTCATGCGAAAAAATGAATGGCGACGAAAAAACAAAAGCCGTTTCCGACCATCCACGGATTCTTTTGCTGGAAGGTGAAGAACAATCCATTAAAGATCAAGTAGAATCCAGTGAATATTGGGCAAAAATGCACCATGCAATTCTTGATGAAAGCGAAAATATTTTGGAGTTAGAACCTCAGGAACGCATTCAGGTAGGGAGGCGCCTGCTTGGCGTTTCGCGCGAGTATTTGCGCCGCGTGTTTTACCTGTCGTATGCCTACCGGATGACCGGCGACGAGCGGTTTGCCAAACATGCCGAAGCGCACATGTTAAAATCAGCGGGTTTCACAGATTGGAATCCCAGCCATTTCCTCGATGTAGGCGAAATGACCATGGCGCTGGCTATCGGGTACGACTGGCTTTTCGATGAGCTTCCGAAAGAATCAAAAGAAATAATCAAAAAAGCCATTGTTGAAAAAGGGATTGAATCTTCGTTTAATGACGATTACAATTGGTTTTTAAATGCTGAACACAACTGGAATCAGGTTTGTAACGCCGGAATGACCTACGGTGCTTTGGCCATTCAGGAAGACTACCCGAAACTGGCTGATTCGGTCATCAACCGCGCTTTTGAAACCATTCCAAAGGCTATGCACGATTACCGGCCCGATGGTGCCTATCCCGAAGGTTACGGTTACTGGGGGTATGGGACTTCGTTTAATGTCATGTTCTTAAGTGCCGTAGAAAAAGCCCTTGGAACCGACCATGGATTATCCGAATCTCCCGGGTTTTTGGAAACTTCGGGGTTTTTACAGAATATGCTTGCCCCATCAGGTAAATGTTACAACTGGGGCGATTGCGGTCCAGGCGGAAGCCTGAAACCGGCCATGTTTTGGTTTGCCGAAAGAAATAACAACCCATCGCTGCTTTGGATGGAAAAACAATTTCTGCAAACCGACGACTATTCTAAATTTACCCGTGACCGATTATTGCCGGCGATTATGATTTGGGGAAAAGGTATTCCCCTGGAAAATATCGATCCGCCTGAATCAAGAATGTGGGTAGGCCAGGGTAAAAACCCGGTGGCACTGATGCGCACTTCATGGACAAACCCGGATGCGATTTACCTTGGGTTTAAAGCTGGTTCCCCTTCTGTAAACCACGGCCACATGGATATCGGCTCGTTTGTAATGGAAGCCGGTGGTGAGCGCTGGGCTGCAGATTTGGGCTCGCAGAACTATGAGTCGCTGGAATCGCGGGGGATGAGCATTTTTGGCCGTACGCAGGATGCCGAGCGCTGGACGATTTTCCGCTTAAATAATTTTCCACACAACACATTGACCATAAACGGAGAGTTGCAGCGTGTTGAGGGCTATGCGAAAATCGATAAATATTCTGATGATGAAGATTTTATGTTCGCGGTTTCTGATATTTCACCGGTGTACAACGGACAGTTGAAAAAGGCAACCCGCGGCGTGGGAATAAAAAACGGGCAATTTGTAATCGTCCGTGATGAGGTTGAAACTTTAGCCGAACCGGCAGAAATTCGCTGGAACATGCTTACACCGGCAAATGTTGAATTGGGCAATAAAGAAGCAATCCTTACATTGAACGGCAAAAAATTGGCATTAAAAGTGAAAGGTCCAGGAAATATTCAAATGAAAACATGGAGCACAGCGCCTACAACGGATTACGATGCCGAAAACCCGGGGACAATCAGGGTGGGCTTTGTTTGTGATGTTCCTGCTAATTCCTCTGCAACATTTGAAGTTATTTTAGTTCCGGAAGCATCGGGAGCGCAGGGCGATTTTTTAAATAAAACGTTGGATGATTGGTAGAATCAAAAGTTAAAATGCAAAAAATTCCATTGGAGATAAATATGAATAACCCCGAATTTAGACGGGGAATCTGAAAAAGGTTAATAAAATGTGCTGCTGTCTGTATGGATTGAAAAAAACGGCTTACCATGCACTGCAAATAATAGTCTTGATTAAAAAATGAAACATAAATCACACCGATATGAAAAATATAATCCAATTTCTCACGATCATCCTTATTAGCCTGTCTGTATCGAGTATTTCAACTGCTCAACTTACTAAGCAGGATATCGACGAAGCTATCAATTTTTCAACCTTAAAACACCCTTATTTATACTTCACAGAAGAAGAAAAACCGGAACTTTTTAGTCGCATACAAAACGACCGGGAGTGCAACGACATTTTTAGGAAGTTGGAAGCCAAAGCCCAAATGTGGCTGCACATGCCGGTAGATAAAAATATTCCCGTCCAGGGAAAAAATACGCGGGCGGGCTGGACGGAATACGACCGGGACGGCAAATATTCGAAGTATTACAACACCAACCGAAACAATGCGTTTTACCTGGCATTTTTGTATCAAATGACGGGTGAACAAAAATATGCCGACAAAGCTTTTGAGTTTGCAGATGTGTTTTGCGATTTAACAACCTGGACACAGCGTGCCCATGAGTTTCCCATCATCTACTCGCGCATTATGCCCTGGAATGTGGATGACGACCAGGTCAACTTTAATTTCGATCATTACAATGGGGATTCGGGGCGGATGATGGCTGTAGTTTATGATTGGCTTTACGATGGTTTGACTGAAGCGCAACGCGACCGGATTCGCGGGGCACTGCTCGAAAAAGTGGTTACTCGTGTGCGCGGCAATTACGAGTTTCACTGGTGGGCAACTGCTTACCGCTGTAACTGGTGCGGGGTATGCAATTCAGGTGTGGGACTTGCCGGATTGGCCCTGCTCACCGAAAATTCACAGTTAACCGACATTGTGGCCGAGTCGTATAACCGCATCAATAACATGCTAAACGAACTTGGCGAAGATGGAGGTTGGCAGGAAGGTGGCGGGTACTGGAATTATGGCGTGCACACTTCCATATTTTTTGCCGATGCACTTAAACGCCTCACAAAAGGAAAGCACAATCTTTTTGAAAATGAACGGTTGAAAAACAACCCGGCAACATTTCCTGTTTACATTGCACTTCCGGGTAATAAATCGCTGAATTTTGAGGATTCTGGGGGCGGCAGTGTCATTGGTAGCCCACATTTAATCAATAAACTGGCTACCGAAACCAACAACGCGGAAGCCGCCTGGTACCGCCAGGAATTTTTTGATGAAGGTAACGATATTTTCGATATTATCTGGCCGCGCCCCCAAATTGAAGTCCGCTCTCCGGAAAACCCTTCAAAACATTTTCGTACCATCGACTGGTGGGTGATGCGCAGTGATTTTAAAAGCCCTGAAAAGGTTCTGGTTGCAGGAAAGGTCGGAATGAACGACGATCCGCATCATGGGCATCTGGATATCGGCCATTTTGTGGTGTACTGGCAAAATGAATATTTCATCAGAGACATTGGAAAGGAAGGCGGGTACGATGAGAAATTTTTCGACGATATGCGCTGGGATTACCCGCAGGCTTCAAGCGTTGGGCATAATGTGGTATTCGTGAACGGAGAGAAACAAACCTCTGCAAAGATGCGAAAACAACCCTGGGAACCCGGAATAGGGGGTAAGGTAGAGAAATTTGAATCGACTGAACAGCGTGATTATGTCTGCATGGATCCAACAAAAGCTTACCCGAACAATGAATTGAAAAGCTGGAAAAGGCACATAGTTTTGGAAAAACCGGAAATAGCTGTTGTTTTAGATGAAGTGGAAGCAGAACCGGGCTCCGAAATTGAAATCCGTTTTCATCCGGGAGTGCCGTTCGAAATCATGGAAGATTTTGTTTTTCTGAAAGGAAAAAACGGGAACATGGCTTTGTTTCCAGTGACAATTGATGATTCCAAAATAAGTGCAGGAAAGCACGCTACACAATATATTAATGCCGCTCAGGAATTTTTTTGGATTGATTATTTCGATACTGAATTAAAAACTTCAAAAGCTAAAACAGTTTCTGCAACAATTATTCTGCCTGTTACCGACCACAAAGAAGCGCTTGATATTTTTTCTTCAAAAAAACTGAGTCAATTAAATTCTGGCGATATTGGGCTTTCCTTCTCGGCAGGTGGGAAAGATTATGAATACAATTTCAAAAGCAATAACGGTTTTTTAGCACCGGAATGGTAGAATGAAAAAATGTTTAATTCTGTGAAGCTTATGAAAAATAGAAATAAGGTAAGTAGCAAAAATCGAAATATGAATGGAACCCGGAAAAGTTGTTAAATCTTTAAATTAAAAGTTATTATGAGAAATCTAATTTATTTTATTGTTTTACTTATGATGGTTGCGTCTTGCAGAAAGGCCGATCCAATGCAGGAAGTCATTTCTAAAAGTTTTGATATAATTGAACAGCAGGCGGTGGGAATGGCTGAATATTTAGAGGATAAAGAAGGAAGGTTGCCGCGGTCGTATGTGAAAGAGAATGACGAAATAATTACTTCTGATTCAGAATGGTGGTGTAGTGGTTTCTTCCCCGGTGTATTATGGTATTTGTATGAATATTCCGGGGATACTAACCATAAAAAATGGGCTGAAGAATATACGAATCGCGTGGAACAGCAAAAATTTTATACAGGAAATCATGATATTGGATTTCAGATAAATTGTAGTTTTGGTAATGGTTACAGGCTGACTGGACGGGATGACTATCGTGAAGTTATGAAAGTAGCCGGGAAAAGTGCACTGGAAAGATATAATCCGCATATTGGATTAATTCGTTCATGGAATTCAAACCCTAAAAAATGGCAATATGCTGTTATTATCGACAATATGATGAACCTGGAATTATTGATGTGGAATTTTCACAATACCGGAGAAAACATCTTTCAGGAAGTGGCTGTATCACATTCTGATAAAACTTTGGAACATCATTATCGTCCCGATTATAGTTGCTATCATGTTGTTTCTTATGATACCATAACAGGATTGCCACACATTAAGCAGACAAGTCAGGGAGCTTTTGATGAATCAATCTGGGCAAGAGGTAACGCATGGGGCTTATATGGTTATGTGGTCATGTTTCGTGAAACCAAATTGCAACGCTATTTGGACAGGGCAATAGCTATTGCAAATCTTATGATTGATCATCCCAATATGCCTGACGACGGAATTCCGTACTGGGATTACCTGGCGCCAGAAATACCCGAGGCCTTGAGAGATGCCTCTGCAGGAGCAATAATGGCATCTGCTCTTATTGAATTAAGTACAATGACTGACGCAACTCTTAGTTCAAAATATCTTTCAACTGCTGAGAAACAACTTTCTACGCTCTCATCTCCTGAATACCTTGCTGAACCTAGTACAAATGGCTTATTTATATTGAAACATGGTGTCGGGCATTTGCCTGGAAACAGTGAAGTGGATGTACCTTTAACCTATGCCGATTACTATTTTGTGGAAGCATTGCTGAGATATAAATCTTTAAAAGGCTGGTAAAAAATGACAATAAAAGTTTTCCTGTTTGTGATTACACTCACAATAGCCATTTCCGGTTGCAACAGTAAAAAAGTTGAAACTGATGACATCCGGCTGGGCGACTGGAATTATTCCTGGATGGAAAAGGTAAAAGCTGATTTGAAAAGCGGAGAGAGTGCATTTCAGCCGGCATTCAACAATTTAATAAAAGCGGCCGATGAAGCCCTGGCGGGCGGTGTTTATTCGGTTACGTTTAAAAATCTGGTTCCTCCCAGCGGTTCCAAAAACGATTACATGAGTATGGGGCCTTACTGGTGGCCCGATCCGGAAAAACCCGACGGGTTGCCCTACGTTCGCCGCGACGGGGAGGTCAATCCGGAACGGGACAAGTTGGACAGCGCTCAAAAAAGTAAAATGACGAATGCTGTCCGAAATTTAACCCTGGCTTGGTTTTTCTCAGGAAAAGAGGAATATTCAGAAAAAGCTGCGAAACTTTTACGGGTCTGGTTTCTCAATCCTGAAACCCTGATGAACCCGCACCTGAATT
>JACDJB010003265.1_pt1 | contig 10798 bp, 13 predicted proteins | sample 7454121 | NCBI WGS metagenome assembly JACDJB01 (sample SAMN14253290, study PRJNA609438) | sludge metagenome | isolation source: sludge after 25d culture with pyrite | collected 2018-12-20 | reverse complement strand
TTGGTTTTTAAAAGATGGGGCAGTGCATATTTTGTGCAATATACTGTTCCCCAGAAGTTAACATCCATCAGCCTGCGCAAAACATCTAAGTCAACATCATTGAAAAGGGCGCGCATGGAAATTCCGGCATTGTTAATCAGCACATCAATTTTACCAAACTTCTCAATGGCTCTCTCCATGAGATTCTTACAATCATCTTCAACGGTTACATCGGTTTTCACCGTGAGAACTTCTACATTTTTCAGCTTTCCCTGAATCTCTGAAAGCAGCTCCTCCCTGCGGGCAGCCAGCACTAAATCCCAGCCTTCTGCAGCATATTTTTCTGCAAGGGCTTTCCCGATTCCTGAAGAAGCGCCCGTAATTACCACTACTTTTTTGGGCATGATATGTATTAATAGAAATTGTCAGAAGTTTAAAATCATTTGAAAATCAACACATTTGTGAAAAGTGTGCGCTCATTCCCTGACGGAAAATTTAAAAATAGTTGTTGACCGGTAAGTTTCTCCGGGATTTAAAAGCGTTGACGGAAATCCGGGTTGATTCGGGCTATCGGGAAAATGCTGAGTTTCCAGACAAAATCCGGTGCGTTCGGTATAGGGATTTCCGCTTTTCCCGATTTCCTTTCCGTTCAGGTGATTTCCACTATACAGCTGAACTCCCGGCTCGGTAGTGAAAACTTCCATATACCGTCCGCTTTCGGGCTCAAAGGCACTTGCGGCAAACGACAGCTCGTTGGATTCCTTGTTTAGGACGTAGTTAAAATCGTAACCCGACCCAAATACAAGCTGAGGATTATCATTGTCTATGCGCTCGCCAATGGCGTGCGGAGTAGTAAAATCAAGATCGGTGCCTCTAATATCAACAATCTCCCCCGTGGGAATCATACTTTCGTCAACAACCGGAGTGGACTTGTCTGCATTGATAACCAGAACATGATTCAAAATATCGCCGTTCCCCTCTCCTCTCAGATTAAAATAGCTGTGATTGGTCAGATTGATGTGCGTTGCTTTATCCGTAGTGACTTCATAATCAATTTTCAGCTCGTTATTTTCGGTGAGAGTGTAGGTAACTTTTACCTTTTTATTCCCCGGAAAGCCAAATTCGCCATCGGGACTTTCGAGGGTGAAAACTGTGGAATTACCATTCTGTTCATAATCCCACACCTTGCGATACCAACTGTCAGGTCCTGAATGCAGGCAAGCCTCACCATTATTTACTGGCAGCTGATATGTCTCTTCGCCGATTGTGAATTGAGCGTTTGCAATCCGGTTGGCAAAAGGGCCCACCACCGCACCATGACTGGCGCCCCACTCCCGGTATTTTTCAATTGAGTTAAAACCCAACATAACATCTGCGAAATCTCCATTTTTATCGGGAACATAAATGGAGACGATTTTAGCACCGTAGTTGGTGAGCGTAACCACCATACCGCTTTCATTTTTCATCGTAAACAGTAAAGTTGGCTTTCCGTCAACTACACGTTCAAAGTCTGCTTTTGAATAGGGCATATCAATTTCTTTTTGGGTTTTCTGACTGCATGCAAGGGCAGCAATAATAATCAAAATCAGGTGAAAATGTTTCATAAAAATTGAATTTTAAGTTTATATTCTTTGCGAAATGAATAATACAAAGTTTAAACATCAAAATTACAAATTCAAATGGCAAAAGCTAATGTTTTTATACAAAGGAAACACTTTTTTACCTGTTTTATGAATCAGTTGCCCGATAAAAACTCATTGTAATTTCCCGGAAAGTTTTCTGTAGAAAACTGTACGTCAATCAAATCCCCTTCCTTCCACTTTTTGGCAATCAAGCAATAACTGCCCGGCTTTGCAACATATTTCACTCCTTTTACTTCAACCGACACATTTGAAGCCCATGATGGAATACGAATAAGTACCTCTATAAACCGTTTTTTCTCCATGCCAAATTCCAAGCGTATTCTACTATTTTTATCAAAATCCGGTTTCAAAGCCATACTTACCTCTCCGCCCATTGAATGGGTATATTGTATTTTTGCAGGCAAAAATAAATTCACCCAAATCTGATCAACATTTTTGGTGATAACATAAGGTGATATAACCGAATCACGCAAACCGGGACGAATTTCTCCAAGATGAAGGTCAGAAATCCGTTCCAGCTCCTCTGCCACATCCGGGTCGCCGGTGAGTTCAAACAAAAATCCGGTTGCATGAAACCAAGCAAGCGCATTTGCTTCAGTCAGTTGAATGCTTTCGGTGTTTTTCCTGAATTCATCCCACAACTCCCTGAATTTCTTCAAATCAAACCGTTCATCCTTTTGGAAATAGAATTCCCTGAATGAAAACAAAGATTTCAACCCGGCAGAAATAGCAGGATTGTCTCCCTCTAACGCTTCAGAATCAGAAGATTTCCATTGCAAATGATCAAAATTTACGCTATAAACCGGCAATGTTTCAGGAGCCGGGAATTTCTCCGTGCGGTTACACGAAAAGTTCAGGAAAATTATCAGTGAAAACGAAATCAGATATCTCATTGGATAAATAAATTCAAAATTATGAATTATAACATCTGACTCCTGTGAGGGTTCAACAAACAATGAAACATATATTTTTCTGAGACTTAGAGTTCATACTAAAAGGTGAAAATTTCGAAATATCGTATAATCTGCGTAAGTAATTATTCCAACTACCCCTTTACAAATGAAGGGGAGAGGATTGAAAAGTATTTAAATATGTTTAACTTTGTATTGAATCGAGATAGCAATTACTCACTTTTTGGGATACTACTTGGCTAAAACTACCAAAATTTTATTTGACTATGGATATTAAAAACACAATTAAATCAATTGCATGCGACATCAAACATGGACGTTTTACAAGTGAAGCATCTGTTTCCCAGGGAATTGTTTTGCGTTTGCTGAGCGTTTTAGGATGGGATATTTTTGATGCTGAAATAGTTATTCCTGAATACTCCATTTTCGGTAAAAGGGTAGATTTTGCATTGTGTCATCCCCGGAACAAACCGATGGTATTAATTGAAGTTAAACAGGTTGGCAATGCAGAAGGATTCGAAAAACAACTTTTTGAGTATGCATTTCATCAAGGAATTCCTTTTGCAATATTAACCGATGGTCAGGAATGGCACTTTTTCCTTCCCGGAGAGCAGGGGCTTTATCAGGAAAGAAGGGTTTACAAACTTGATATTCTGGAGCGTGATTTAGATGAAAGTTATAACAGATTTACTCGTTATTTAGATCACGAAAGAGTTGCAAGTGGATTAGCAATTGATTCAGCCAGGGATGATTACCGAAATGTTTCAAAACAACGTGAAATTAAAGATACTTTACCAATAGCATGGCGGAAACTTATTGATGAAAAAGAAGAATTATTATTGGAGTTATTGGCTGATAAGGTGGAAAGCTTATGTGGATATAAACCAGAATTTGAGCTTGTTGAAAATTTTCTTGAAAATTTATCATACCCAATTGTGGAACAACCTGTAATAAATATTGATAAGCGAATTATTAGAAAGAAAAGACTGAAAGATAAGGTTGTATTTGACCAAAATAAAAACAAACAGCCAGGCTTCACATATAAAATGAAGAATTTCAATGCAAGAAACGCCCGTGATGTAATGATTAATATTTTTAAGATTTTTGCTAAAGAGGACAATACTTTTTTGGAAAGATTTACTCTATTGCCTGAGCATGGCAAAAAACGGAGATTTCTTGCAAAAAATAAATATGATTTATATCCTGACAGAACTGATTTAGCTGAACAATCAAGTCATGCAGTTGAGTTCCTCCCTGGTTGGTGGCTCGGTTTAAATTACAACAAAACCAGTATTGAGAAAATTATCAGGATGGCTTGTGAAGTAAGAGGTGTTAAATATGGATCGGAATTAACGATATCGTTGTAATTGGATTATAAAATTATGTTGCGGAAATCCCCCAACTACCTCTCGTTTATAACGAGGAGCACGCTTTCTTTGAGTTTGCAACTCATTCGGGATCATTCATATAGCATCAAAGAGAATATGAGAATTGCTATTGGATACTTCTTTCGTATATTTGCAACATGGACAATGCAAATAATCAAAATTTCTATTTCCCCCTGTTGAAACACTGGTACAGGTACGCCGGATTAGCCTTGCTGCTAATTGGAGGCCTGGCTGGCTACCTTTATTTTGCTGGAGGTAAACCTGATTTTTTCACTGCAAAAATCTTTGCCTTTCTGACATCATACATGGAAACCCGCACTTTTGTTGTAGCACAAACCAATTTGCTCGATGAAACAGCAGCCATTTTTTTGGTTTTGGGCTTAATTTTCATCGGGTTTTCATCGGAGAAAAACGAGAAACCCGAACTGAATATCCTTAGGATTAAAGCACTTATTTATGCTGTGTTTGTTTCCTCAGGAATTTGGATTGTCTGTTTTCTTTTTATTTACGGCTGGCCTGTTTTTCTTTTTGCCACATCCGTTTTTCCATTATTTTTGCTTGCATTTATCATTGGATTCAGAATATTGGCTTTCAAATTTTATAAAAATAATCATTTCATTTAAAACTAATTTATCATAAAAAAATACATTTTACCTTTCGTTTCAATTTTAATTTTAACCGTAGTGACATTCCCGGCGTGCAGTTTAATCGATGGAGACGACAAACCTCTTAAAGGCGAACCATCTCCCATTGGAGCAGTCAATAGTACTTTTGGGGTTACGGGTGTACCCGAGGGTGTTAAAGATGCCGAAGCAGTGGTAACCGCTCAAAACGGAGACATCTCAACAATTTCTTATTCAGCAACCATTACAAACCCGGCGGTTTTGGAAATGATTTCGGCCATGCCCGATGTTAATGTGAGCGGCAACCGCGTGAGTGTGAGCCGCGACTACAGAATTACCACAAAAGGATTTCAAAGCGTGTACGAAGAAGATAATCTTACCATTATGAACTATGATGCCAAAGAGGGAGACACCTATTCTTTAAAACACAACGGGAAAAACCTGGTGAGAAAAGTTACCAAAGTTTCAAAAAAGGACACCTACGAATGGGCTTTCTTTCTAATAAAAACCATTCACGTACAGGAAACCGGCAGAGGAATTCCCGGAGTTTCAAAAATTGAATTTATAGGCAACCACAAATGGGGAATGGTTGGGCTCAAGCTTTATTTTGAAGATGGCACTGACCAAACTTTTGGGATTATTAGTTCAAAAAGTAATTGATTTTAAGCCGATTATCATGGCTAAAACAATAAAATTACAGTCATAAAAAACGGAGGCGGAGGCTGGTCAATAGTTGGTACTCCCGGTTTCTCCACAGGCTTTATAACAAGGTTTAAAAACATCCAAAACGGTTAAAAGCAGCATGGTGGATAAAAGCAGGCAATACGTGTATTGAAGCCGGCTTTTTATTAAAAATGAGATGCTTGGTGTTCACCAAGCTGAAGCCTGACGTTAATTTTTGTTCGTGTTTGGAGTCTCAATTTAGTTCGAAACTATAATTATAATCAATCAGCTTTCTTTCTGCATTGTTATCAATCCAGGCTTTTTCTTTATGACTGATTTCAATTATTTCATTAGTCGATGTGTTTTTAAATCGTTCTGCAACCAAATCTAATATTTGCAATTCGTTTTCAGTAAATAATTTCTTGTTGAAAGTCTTATTCTGATTTGGCTTAAACTTTTCACCTGTGCCGCCATCAGCAAAATTGGTATAATAAATATCCAACTCATCTTTATTGGCTAAATATTCATAAATACTATTGAAATTATTGGGCACAGGCCCCATGTCAATAGCCCGATACTGAACACCACTCATCGAAAATCCTGATTGCTTATGCATGATGAAGTCAGCATAGAATAACAGCTTATTCAACTTGGTTTTCCATGGTTCAAGCTTCTCGGTAAAGAATACAACCATTTCCGAAAATTTCCTGAAATCAGGTGTTTTAAATCCAGTTAAATTATTGGGAAGGCATGTGCCAAAGAAATAATTTTCCAATTGCTTTTCAAGTTTATTCTTCTTTTGTTCTTCCAATAAGTTTTCAATTGTTTTATATGCTTTTTCTCGAAATTTCTGGTCAAGTGTTGTGCAGTAACTAACCAGTTTTTTAAATTCATGCGGGTCGTCGGCTAACTGAATTAATTTTGCATTTGACTGGTTTGGAACTTCACCTCCTTCGTATTGGCGATATACATTAGTGCCAAAACCTAATATTTCGGACATTTTTGCTGCCGAGAGATTATATTTTTCTCGAATTGATATAATTTGTTCAGTAAAAGGGATGCTGTATTTTACCCTGTAATGGTTCACTAATTGATTGTAATTCAATTGTGCAAATGCATCATCCTCAAATTGCTCGCCTGTATCTTCGCATTTGTACGAATGAAACAACACCTTAAATTCATCTTTACGAAAACTCGTGGTTCTCCACTCTTTTACAATGCTCATTTCTTTACCTGTAAATGGACTGTTCATAATTTTTGTTTTTTAAATGGGTAATACATGGGGTGTTCGGCAATATGAAACGAAATACAAACCACTCTGCTGTTTTCAATTCCCATGCTTACTTTTATGTACACTTCTTTCTTTTTTAGATGTTTACCGAAAACCCACATAGGCAATATGCCACGCATTTTTTCTTCTAAAGGACCTTGTGAATAATCTTCGGCCTTTAACGCACTTATAATTTCTTTACGTTTGGCAGGTGAAATTTCTAAATCATGCAATGTTTGTTGATTTTTGCCACGGTCATCAAGAAACAGTATGCCGAAAATGTCCATTTTCTCCTTTAGCTCCTTTAAGTATGTTTCAACTTCTTGTTTAGATGCCATATGTAAATTAAAAATCGGTGCAAAGATACGATGTGATTTCGTATCTTGCAACTTTAAAGTTGATAATTTGTCAATAAAGCATGAAATTAAAACTCTATAGTTGGACTGCATAAGTGTTTAATTTCCTTTTTCTTTTCGATCTTCCTGTAGAAAACATTGATTGGGGTTTGGTGAGGAAACCGTTTTTTTATTTAATTTTACCCCGTAAAAAACCAAAAATCAGTCACATGAAACCAAAAATCAAATGTTTTGTTTGTTCTGCGGTCATGCTTTTGAGTTTTTACTCCTGTGAGTTTTCCCCTTCGGAAATCCCGCTGACTGAACTTGAACAGCCCTCGGAGGATAATATTCCGGCTATTTGGGTTGAGTTGACACCGGAAATGGACACCTTAAGGCTTTCGGCGCCGACATGGATTACTTATGGCGTAGAAACAGATGAACATCAGGTATATGCCATTAAAATTTACCTTGACAATGCCGAAATTGGCGATGCAAGCTATCTATCCCAAAAAAAGAGTGCGAGCGCATATTCAAACTGATTTACTGAAGGATGGTTTTCACGAACTGAAAATTATCACCTATACGGCTACAAACTCCGGCAGTATTGCCGACAAAACCGGCAACGAGGCCTATTGGTACGAACTAAAATGGCCGGTATATGTGAATAAAAAAGCAAAAGAGAATTTCGCTTTAAAAGAACTTGAATTTGTTCCTGAAGGGATAAAAATCAGTTGGCCCCGATACGATTATGCCAACTTTGACCGCTATGTATTTTCATGGTACTACAATACTGGTTCGCAGGGCAGCAAAACCATTACCGACCCGCGTAAAAATTCATACATCGACAATTCGTATATCGAAGGTACTTATGCGTCTTATTCAACGGCTGTGTATTATTCTGAATGGGAGTATCGGGCTGGCGACGTAAGTTATACCGAAGAAATTAAAAAACCCGAAGTTCAGATCAATGAAGATCGCAGTGTCAATATTCGTTGGCAACCATCCAAAAACAGGCAACATGTGAAATTGTATTGTTTACGAACCGCGGTCCCAACTTTCGGCATTCCTGAAGAGCACGATCTGGAAGATTTAAACCAAACAACACTCAGGCTTGACGAAAAAATAGGATTTGGTGCCGACTATCAGGTCCAGCTCCGTTACATTCCCACCTGGTTTGATAGTTACCATTCAACCTTGAAATTGGGGAAGAAGCTGATTATTCGGAACATCAACTCGATAAATTTAAAGGGCACAGTTGGTATGTTGCTCCGGAAATTAGCTTTGGGTACCGGTTTATCCCGCAACTGATCTTAACCGGGTCGGCAGGTTATTCTTTTGACATGGCGCAGAAATATAAATATTTAATGAACACGGCTGTGAATGTCATTAACTATCCCGATTGGAGCGGCATCAAACTATCTTTGGGAATTGAATTAAACCTGAATAAACCTGTGAATGAACTCACGGAATAATTTTTAATAATCGAGTAGCCTTTTAGTAAAAGTTCAGTTCCGTCAGTATGATAATACAATTGTATCCCTGATTGCGGGCATGAATTTACTGACTTTATCCATTAAATTACGAATACTCTTTTCCGAAGCTGATACTTCATAATGACGGATTTCGAACCCCAGATAGGGCATCCCCTTGCCCAGATTGGTCAGGTGGGTATTTGAATATCCGGAGATAATTATGTTCTTACTACCCATTTAACAGAATAATCAGACCCGGATTACAGAATTTAAAATAGATGAGAACCTGTGCGCTATTAACGACAAAAATAAATTTGTATTTTCGGTAAAAATTAATTGTTTCGCAACAGATAAAACGCATCATCATGGAATTAAATATTGAAGAAAAAGTGTTTATGGTGGCAGCTTCCAGCAAGGGACTCGGATTTGGAATTGCCAGGGAGCTTGCCTTGAACGGAGCAACAGTTTGCATTGCCAGCCGCACAAAAGATGAAGTAGAATCAGCCGCTGAAAATTTACGAAAAGAGACAGGGGCAACTGTTCTTGCATCGGTTTTTGATGCTTCCGATCCGGAATCAATCACTAAATGGGTTGAAGAAACTGCAAATGCTTTTGAGCGCATTGACGGGTTGGTGGTGAATGCCGGCGGGCCGCCTCCCGGAAATTTTGATGATTTTTCAGATGCAGCGTGGCAGTCGGCGTTTGAGCTGACGCTGATGAGCGCAGTGCGTTTAATTCGGGGAGTTTTGCCACACATGCGTTCGGGCGGCAGCGGTTCCATTGTTGCCATTACCTCACTTTCAGTGAAGGAGCCAATCACCAGTCTGCTGTTGTCCAATGTTTTCCGTTCCGGAGTTGCCAGTCTGGTAAAAAGTCTTGCCAATCAGCTTGCTGCGGAAAACATCCGTGTGAATAATCTCATTCCCGGACGGATTGACACTGACCGTGTGAAGGCGCTGGACAGGAATCTTGCAGAAAAGCATGGTGTGCCTTCAGAAAAAGTGAAACAACAGCACGAATCCGCCATACCGCTGCGCCGCTACGGCACCATTGAGGAGTTTGGAAAAGCGGGCGCTTTTCTTTTATCTGATGCAGCATCATATATTACAGGTGCAAGTTTAACAGTTGACGGCGGAATGCTCAAAGGAATGTAATAAAAAACCCGGGGATACCCGGGTTTATATCTATTACACCTAAAAAAATACAGTCTGTTATTTTACTTTTGAAACGATTGCTTTGAATACTTCAGGCTGGTTCATGGCCAAATCAGCCAATACTTTCCTGTTGATTTCAATATCGTTTTTCTTGAGCAACCCCATAAACTGTGAATAGGACAACCCTTCCAAACGGGCTGCTGCATTAATGCGCTGAATCCACAATGCACGGAAATTGCGTTTTTTGGTTTTCCTGTCGCGGTAGGCATACTGCTGCCCTTTTTCCCATGTGTGTTTTGCGACGGTCCACACATTTTTACGCGCTCCGAAATAACCTTTTGTTCTTTTCAATATTTTTTTTCTTCGGGCACGTGATGCTGCATGATTTACACTTCTTGGCATACTTTTACATTTTTTGGTTACCGGCGTTTCCTGCAAAAGCAAAAAAACTTAATGGCACAATAACCTGGTTAATTACTTTTTTTAACTAATAAAAGGATTTTATTTCATGTTCAACAAAAGCTTCACGCCCTTCTCATTACTCTTATCAATGATAGTCCATTTGGTGAGATTACGCTTACGTTTTTTACTTTTTTTTGTCAAAATGTGGCTTTTGTTGGCTTGTTTCCTTTTAATTTTCCCTGTTCCGGTGAGCCTAAAACGTTTTTTGGCGCCGGAATTTGTCTTCATTTTTGGCATATTCCTACTTTCTTAAATTGTTATCAAAGAACTGTATTATTTCTTTTTAGGTGAAATCATCATTGTCATTCGTTTTCCTTCCAACCTGGGCAACTGCTCCACGGTTCCGATGTCTTCAAGTTCGGTGGCAAGCCTGAGAAGAAGTATTTCCCCCTGTTCTTTAAACAGAATTGATCTTCCCTTAAAAAACACATAGGCTTTTACTTTTGCTCCGTCTTTGAGAAATTTCTCGGCATGTCTGAGTTTAAACTCAAAATCGTGATCGTCAGTCTGAGGTCCGAAACGAATTTCTTTTACTACTATCCTTACCGCCTTGGCTTTAATCTCTTTCTGTTTCTTTTTCTGCTGATAAAGAAACTTTGAGTAATCAATTATTCTGCAAACTGGCGGTTCGGCTTTTGGTGAAATCTCGACCAGGTCAAGTTCCAAATTTTCAGCCATTTGCAGAGCTTCTCTTAAAGGATAAATCCCAGGATTTTCAATATTTTCGCCAACCACCCGCACCTGTGGTGAAGTGATAAACCTGTTTATCCTATGCTGCGGTCCCGTATCCCTTCTTCTATATGGGTTCTGTGGTCTTCTACCTTTGATTGCTATTGTTAAAACCTCCTATTATTTAGCTAGTTATAAATTCCTGATAATTGATTATTCACCTCTT
>JACDJB010003261.1_pt1 | contig 10814 bp, 9 predicted proteins | sample 7454121 | NCBI WGS metagenome assembly JACDJB01 (sample SAMN14253290, study PRJNA609438) | sludge metagenome | isolation source: sludge after 25d culture with pyrite | collected 2018-12-20 | reverse complement strand
TGGTAAAACTCATCTGCCTCGATATCGATTCCATCAGCGTATGACTTTCCGTTCCAGTTGACTGTTAGCGGCACAACCGGAATCTGATACTTTTCCGCGTATTCCTTTGGCAGATAAGCAGACGAATCCGTAACGATAACAACTTTGTCCATAGTTCCCTCATCGATTGTATTTTATAAAAGTATAGCATAAGCGCGATACGCTCCGCTTTTGGAAACTTATACGAACGATTGCCTGAGGATCCTGACCGGAAGGAAAGACAAAGACCATCCATTCTGAGTTTTTCCAACAGCGAAGATGCGATCCAGGCTTTGACACCTTCCATCTCCCTTGGGATGTGAGTTTTCGGCGAGGTTTTTGCAGACATGGATAGGAATTGAGAGGGAAAGCAACTTCTCTGGTGATATCATAGCTGCGTGTTGCCTGACCCACAGAGCCGCCATGAGCAGCCTGGGTTTGAGAAAGGACATTATGGAAGACAACATTGGAACAGACGGAAAGATGGAAGAAGCAGCCGAACTACCCAGCGGCGGTTTCAAAGACCAAAACAGCACGGAGGACACCAAACTAAGGCACCCATTCCTGATCCTGTTGGCGGCTTTTGGCGCGGCGGTACTTGTGGACGTGTTGTTCTTCGGCAAAATGTGGGGGTGGCACTGGGCTGTTACCGTGAACTTGTACCTGGCGGTTGTTCTTTTAATCGCGCGACTCGAAGGAAAAAAGCTGCCGCTTTCGAGCATCACGTTAATAGCTCTAACGAGCTTTAGTGCGCTGCTGACTGGTTTTCGCAGCGCCTTTGCCACCGTTTCCTCTTTAATCCTTTTCAGCGGATTGGGGATGCTGTTGGTGACGGTCAGCCTGTTGAACGGGCAGTGGCTGCAATTCCGTATTCGGGAACTGATCGGAGGATTGTTCAAACTGATCCCCTCAGGCGTTATTGGCACGCCTCTTTTGATCTTTGAAGGCATCCAGCTTTCACAGGAAAACAAGGCGCAGGCTCCGGACAAACGCCGCGTCGGCAAGGCTATCCTGCGAGGGGTGTTGATCACCATCCCGCTCTTGCTGATTTTTGGGTTATTGCTGACGGCTGCGGACGCTATCTTCTCGAATATGCTCGGCAACGCCTTCGACTGGTTGAAGCTTGATGCCTTCGAGGATCTCATTCCCCAGACCCTGATTATTCTGCTGTTGACCTGGTTTGGGGCAGCCGCGCTTTGGCACGCGTTCAGCAAAAGCGGGAAGATCCTTGCCATCCTGCCCGACAAGCCGCTGGTCAAACCCTTTTTGGGGATGACAGAAACCAGCATCGCGTTGATCAGCCTAAACCTGCTGTTCGCGTTTTTCCTGGTGGTACAGTTCCGCTATTTCTTCGCTGGCTCAGCCAATATAAGCATTGACGGTTTCACTTACGCCGAATATGCCCGGCGCGGTTTTTTTGAGCTTGTGACGGTGGCGGTAATCGCGGGCATCTTGTACTTCGCCCTTGCATCCTTCACCAGGCGGGACACAACGGCGAAAAAACGCGCGTTTTCGGTGATGGCGGGGCTTCTATTAGCCCAGGTTGGCGTGATGTTAATTTCCGCGTTTCAGCGGTTGCGGCTGTATGAGCAGGCGTACGGCTTTACCAGCTCACGCCTGGCGGCTCACGTCTTCATGATTTTCATCGGGCTGCTGCTCCTGGCTCTGATTATTATGGAGCTAACCAACTCTTTCCGTAAGCTAGGGTTGGTGCTTGTGCTCGGACTTATGGCTTTTGGGCTGGTGTTGTTCGGAATTAATGAGGACGGTCTGATTGCCCGCCTGAACCTCGAGATGGCTATGAAAGGTGGAAATCTCGATACCACTTACCTGGTGTTTGGGCTTTCCAATGATGCTGTTCCAACGTTTTTCCAGATTTATGATCAACCGGACCTCGACCCGGCAATGCGGGAAAAGCTAAAAATGATCCTGGCTTGCGGATATGCCAATTTCCAGGAGGAATACGCGGATTACCCCTGGCAGTCCACCACGATTTCCACCTATACAGCTGGAAAGCTCTACCAGGAGCACGAGGAGGTCCTGCGCGGCGTTTTGAACCAACTCAACGACGCCGACAGCAGCATGGACATCGACGGTAGGACAATTTGGTGTTCTGGTTTGCCGGAATATCAGCCCTAACCCTTACCCGGAAACGAACAACCGCCGCGCAAAACCGGCTGTTGTTTTTTTACGGGGGAATTTGCGGTAAGATTACCCGGGAGGCAGTCAGCATGCATTTCCAAACCTTTAACCCACAAGATGCCACAGGCTTAATCAGCCTGATTGGATTGATCGCCATCTTTATCGGTCTGTTGTTCCTGGTGCGGCGCACGCAGCGCAAGCGCCAACAGCGCGGTTTAGTGAACCCTTCTGCCGCGGCGAAACCTTTCCCGCAGCCTTCTCTGATTTCCCCGGATATCCCCGCCCAGGAGGAAGTTGTTTTCACCGAGCGGCAAGCAGCCTTGCGACAGGCTTATGAGGAGTGGCAAGCAACTTACCTGCTTCGGGGGTTGGACGGCACCACGGAATTTTTGCGCGGTGAGACGCACAAACGCGGTTTGAGATACCAGCTTACCAGCACGAGCCTGGCACAGGGGTTGGGGATGTTCATTCAGACCCAAATGGCACAGAACGATGATGATTCGCGCGACCGGTTTGAGCGAATGCTGGCTCACCTGTTGGGGCATCCCGCGCTGGACTATCCCGCCCTGAGCAGTTGGCTTTGCATGCCCGACCTACCCACATCCACCCGCCTTGAGCCTGACCCACACGCGGAAGCCTGGATTCTTGGCGCGCTGCTGGCTGCCAGGAAACAGTGGGGTGGTTTGCAGCGGTTCGATCTTGACTTGATCTTCCACGAACGCGCAGGGGCACTGCTGGACTTTCTGAAAGACCCGCAGCCAGACCGCGAAAACGTGTTTAGCCCGACGTTGTACCGCTTAATCGCCCGTGAGCAACCGGACCAGACCTGGCAGGCACAGACAACTGCGGATTGGCAGGCAATCCTCCCCCTGCTCCGAAAGAGAAGTGACCTGCCCGGCAGGCAGGAAGGTCTGAGCCTGCTGCAGATCGGGCTGGAAGGTCTTTTTTATCCGGGAGATGGTTTTTCGGAGAGGGCTGCTCTGGCTCTTGCCCGTCTGAAAAGGGCACAGTCCACCCCGGTAGAGCTTACCGGTGAGGTTGAAGAAGGTTTTTCACAGATCGCGAGCTTCTGCTGCCTTGGTCCTCTGGCTTTGCTTGAAGCTAACCGCGAAAAGCAAGAACAGGTTTGGCTTACCCTCACCCAGGCACAGCCCGCAAAGCAGGATTCAACCGGCGCAAGCCTGCGTCTGTTGGCGATGATGAGCATGGCTGGGACGCTCTGGCTGGAATAGACCTTTTGGAATTACTGCGAGATAGGGATGGCGCGAATATCGACCATGTGGATCAGATCCTGAAAGTCCACAGGACCGCCTGAGTAAAAATCTTTGTTTGAAACATACGCCCCCCGGAATGCCATCGCATATCTGGCAATCTCAACCAGCGGCAGCCCCTTGGCAAACCCATCCAACAACCCGGCGCAAAGGGCGCTTCTGCCGCCGGTCACCCTGACAACCGGCACTTTTAAGGGTGAAGCCATCACCATAAGACTCCTGGAGGATAGCAGCAAGCCGCCTTTTTCGAGGATAATTGCCACATTCTCGATGCCCTGCTGCAAGAAGTGCATCGCGGCGCGTTTTGCCATGTCAAAATTCAGGATTTCAAAACCGACCAGCCGTTCCGCCTCAGCCGCTTCGGGGTAGAGCAACCATGGCACCTCCTGGACCCCCAATTTCCGGGGTGTCGAGATGGCGTCAAAAACTACACGGACTCCTTTAGCTTTCAGCATCCGAATCAGCCTCGCAAAGAAGTCCTCAGGCACGCCCGGCGGGAGGCTGCCGGCAACGAGCCAGATGTCGCCAGGGTTAGCGTACTTGCTCGCCTTAATAAATATGTCATCGATGTTTTCAGGAGTGACGCGAGGACCGGGTTCGTTTACCAGCATGTACCAGTCGTTGGATTCTTCCTGGACAACCGTGTTGGAACGAGTTTCCCCATCCACCCAGACAAAATCCGATTGGATGTTGAGTTTTGTTAAGCCGTCTTCAAGCATCTTGCCAGCACCCCCGCCAACAAAGCCGAGCACGAGGCTGGGCTGACCAAGCTCTTTCAGACCGCGCGATGCAAGAAGCCCCTTTCCTCCCCAATCCAACAAGGCAGGCTCAGCTCGTAAGATCTCATTAAACTTGAGACGTGATACGACCAGGGTCCTGTCGACGCTTGGATTAGGAGTTAACGTAATGATCACCCTGATATTTTATCAGGTCATGGTACATCTGAATGGTTTTATTTGCGTTTGTCTAAGTTTAGCCCGCAGAATCCGTTCCAATTTGAAAATTGTTATCAGAAACATCAAGGCGCAGGTTGTCAAGGAAGCAGGCTGTGCCGGTTTCGGAGGTAAGCCAGCTGCCAACCGCCTGCCAGGCGGGTTCCAGCCTTCCGCCGGTTTCATTGTTTATGCGCCCATCTTTGCCGAGCCAGAAGCGCGAGCTTGAGGGTTGGGGCTGTGGGAAGACCCGCAGGTGGCGACCGGGGCTTACCTCCACCAGCAGGTTTTCAAAGCCAGGTGTGCCCATGCGCAGCAGGTCCAAAAAAGCAGCCTGGCAGTTCGCCCCTGTTTGACTGACATACGGAAGGCTAAAGCCCTGCCCTGCTTCAAAGGAGAAGCCGCTAAAACAGCCAGCCTGCTGAACCATTCGCTCCATCAGGTCAACCGAATCGCTCAGAGAGGTCAGTTTGAAGAGCAAGTCGGCGTCTGGGTTGCGAGGTTTCCACTGGTTCAACGAAGCGTCCCAAATCAGCATTTTGCCATCCGGAAAGCCCAGGGTTTCATCCAACCCCAGGCTGCAGTATGCAGTGGAGCTCGGCGAGCCGTCGCGTGCCGCCACCAGCCAAACGCGTTCGCCCGACTCTACCGCGCATGGTGAAGCGAACCAAGCGCTTATCCAGCCGAAGCCATCGGTCGGGACTTCGCTGGCAGCCAGCGCCGCTTCCGCCCGAACCACCCCCGAGGGCTGCCCCAAAGCGTCACTCTGGATCTGAAAACGAATTTGGTCGGTTGGAAAGCCTATTTTTCGGGCACGGACACTCCTCGATGAGATTTTAACGGCTTCCGAGACGGCGCAGGATTGCGCCAGGCTTCTCTGAGAAAGTACCGCTCCGACCGGCTGGGAACCCTGTTGAACAGGGCTGTGTCCAAGCACATCCGAATGGGGAAGCCATTGCCGCCAGGCGAGACGCTCGAACCAGCCGCGGCAAAACACCTGGCTGTGCTTCAGTTTCGTGTTTGGCAGCAGCTTTCGGGCTGGCTGTGCAAGGCGATTGAGGCTCATATCCCTCAGGCGCAGCGCCTGCTGCTCGCTCATCTGGTCGCGCTGGATGAGGAGCTCCCGGACGCCGTAAACTGCCTGGCTGGCAAGATCATCCTTCCAGGGCGTCTGAAGCTCGGCTCCATAATCCCTGCCGGGTTCCATCGTGCGGTAGCGCACCGCGATCCGGTTCGCGAAGCTTTCCAGGCTGGACTCGACCGCTGTCTTCTCCATCGGTTGGCAAACCCGCTCCACAAAGCCCCACCACGCAAGCCGGTCTGAGGGGTCATAAACCTCAACGCCGGAGCCAAGCCAACCGCGCATGGTTTCAAACCCGACCAGCTCGTCCTCCAGGCTGAGCACAGCCTGACTCGGTCCGCCGATGGCATTCCAGCTAAGACTGACGGGTTTCAAACCCGGCACCGCCGTCCGTTGGGTCAAAAACGCGCGCCAACTCACGGCAGCCTCCAGGCAGGGCGATACCAGGCTTTAACAGAGAGCGCCCGAGCAATCGGCGCGGCGCCATTTGCTTCGCGCTGGAAGCAGTAGAACCGCTGTAATGTGCCGGGCTGCAAATAGTGTCCCGTGCCCACTCGCAAATGGGTCCTTAGTTCCAATCCGCCGCTTGAGGACCAGACCGACGGTTGGAGCTGATCATCGGTTAGGCTGGCGTTCTGTTTCAGGGCGCTTATGGCATGATACGCGGCGAAGCTCTGCTGCGGAAGCAGTAAAAAATCGTCCAGGGAAAGTTGATGTGCCCCGCTGGCAACATGAAAAGCCTGCAGAATGAGCTGATGCCCGGCAGCGAAACCGCGTAGAGGCAGATTGCCCCAAGGCACCGCAAACGGCTCCATGCGCAGGGAAGTCCGCCCCAATTCCATCTCGCTCTGAGGTCCAAGCCAAACCGGCACGCTTTCCACCATCAGTTTCCAGCGCAGTTTCAGGTTGGCTTCAGTCGGCGCGGAAAAGAAACGCAAGAAGGGCAGCAGGTTAAAGCCCTGAAGGCGCGTGCAGTCCACAGCCGAAATCGTCCAGCTCGCCAGGTCGGTCCAACCGCTGTTGGTCCAGTCGTAACGGCAGTACTTACCGTTGGAAGCGCCAGCATCCGTCAGCACCGTTCCTCCGGTTCCGTTTTCCGCCTCAAATACCAGGTTGGGGAAACTACCGCTCGCGGGCAGCGCCATGCTGCCAAGCCAGAAATCCGCCAACGGCTCGCCGCTGGACGTGTTTTTTAGCTCGATGCGCAGCGGGAGCTTCCATTGATTGCCAATCGGGATCAGGTTGGCTTCAAACCAGTTGTCGTGACCGGGAGTTTGGTCATCATGGTTGAGCAGCGCCAGCCCGTTGGTGACAGCCACCCCCGACGAATTGGAAAGCGGCAGGGAGACCTCCTCCCCGTAGAACAGGTTGTCCCTTTCCCACTTCAATTCAATTCTAAAGCTTCCGCCATCCGTGGAAGCCGCGTGACCTGGCATGATCTGCCAGGTGAAAACGCTAATGGGAGAGTAGAGGTAACATTCGCGGCTTTCACTCCAAACCCGCAAGGAAAACCCCTGCCGGCTGGTGGCGCTTGCCCGCAACACTTCGAGCCGAGCGGTTATGGCTTGCAGCTCCAAAAGCGAGCCTCTGACGCTCACATTGGCAGTTTCCGTCACTTTGGCTTCACTGTCAGACCGCATGTTCCAGCCGCAGCTAACGATGCCCCCGCCCTGGAGGACAAACCAATCCGGGTTTGACGGGCTGCCCATAAAGCCTAACGCCAGGGGATTCATCAGCTCCAACTCCGGTTCTCGCGCCATTCCCACTGCGATTGCGGCAAGTTTTGGGCGTTTTGCAGCTCTTGCAGGCGCAGCCTGTCCATCTGCAAGTCGAACTGGCGCTTGAGGTGCTCCGCCCAGAGCTGCAGTTGCGCCTTGTCTGCCTGCAAGTTGGAATGGCTGCTCAAATCGAAATGCAGCACCGTGCTGATCAGGATTGCCGCCGCTCCACTGAAAAGCGCGGGAAGGCAGGATTCCGGGAGGTCACCCGTAAGCTCGCCATCCAACCCGGCAATTGAGTAGGCGTGGTTCAGGCTCAGATTGATTTCCTCGAGTGCCTGGCGAACGGCTTCTTCGCGCGTTTCCTGCGGAGCCGCGAGGGCATATGGGTCCAGAAACTGCCTGCCAAGGCGTTGAGTGAGGATGTTTAGTGAGATCATGCTTTGCTCCTTTTTTGGGGGGTGGCGGGCTGTTTACACAGGGCGTGGTAGTCATCCGGGGTAAAGAGGCGCTTCCAGCCGCGGGAATCCACAATCGTCAGGCTGCCATCGGCGTGTAGGGCATACGCCAACGCGCCAGGACCAACCAGGTCTTTAACAACCTTTTCCAGTACTTCTTGTTGCATGTTTCCTCCAGTCTGCCCCGCATGGCAGTAATTCCATGCGGGGCATAAACCGTTCGTCTACTTGTTGGCGCGTAAGCCGTCTTCGAGGGCTGTGCCCAGAATATAGCTGACCAGCAGCGCCAGGATTCCAGCCAGTTGGTCCCCGTCCAACGGGAAGTCAGGCTTGACAGCCCGAATGACCATGAAAACCAACCCAACGAGGGTCGCCCAAAACTTGCGTGAACTCAACAATACTTTCCATTTATCCATAAGCTTCTCCTTTCGAACCTAAGCGACGTTACACTTGAACAGCGGACGGAAGTCATTGACCCAAACCGCCAGGTAGTGGCGCACCTTCAGGCGGTGCTCATCATTGCTGAAAACTGCTGGTGAGAGTTCGTCGCCCGCGATGAAGATCTCCGGCGCCAGACCGAACCGCTCGCCAACAAAAATCGCCGGAGCCACGCGTGGGTCACAGGCAGCCGCCCAATCGTTGGCATCCGTCCATTCGGGCACGACCACAGGAACCGCGCTGCCTTTCAGGACGTTGTCGTAAACATAGTCGGACTCGCGGACCAGCGAACCCGTGCAGATTTCCATCGCCGCCTTCTGAAGCGACCTCCCCACGAGGATGTATTTGGGGTTGACTGCCATGCGGGGACCGGTGCCGTAGAAATTGATGCCCTCTTTAACCAGAATAGGCTGACGGTAGACCTTGCCGCTGACCACATCCCAGTTGGTATGGTTGAGAGCCAGGGTGTCGAGGTTGGCGTGACCGCCGGGGTTGGTTACCACGGTGTTGTTAAAAAGTTGGCTGCCGTCAGCCAGGGCGGGACCTGTGCCGCCGTTGAGCGTGAAAATTTCAGCCACCAGCTTTGAGATCTTGCGCATGCCCGCGGAGGCAAGCTCACGCGCGTAGGAACGCAGCTTGCGGGTTTCGTCGCGGTCGATCAGTTCCAGCGTGAGCGGGATGTATCCGCCATACTTGACGAAGCTGGCAGTTTCGGGCGAGTCGCCAACATGCAGCTCGGTGTACGCTCCGCCTTCAGCAATACTCGGCAAGTCGCCAACCGTGCCAATCAGCGTCCCGGTGATTTCGTGCAAGCTGTTGAAGTGCTCCTGGACGGTGACGTCCTTCCACCAGTCGTAGCCAGCCTTCCCCAGTTCGTCCCAGGTGTTGGTAACCAGCTTGTTGAGGCTGTTTTTAACCAAACCGCTGAAGTCGGCGGTTGTCGCGAGCTGCGAGCGTTCGGGGAAGTAACCGCCGTGCAGATCGTAATCGCCGGTGAGGTTGAGATAAAGCTCGCGGATACCTGAAAGGCGAGGCACGGAGGCTGACGCCACCTGTTTCTCCCGCGGCGCGCCAAACAGGTCGTCCACGGCGGCTTGCAGGCGTTCGCCAGGTTCCAGCATGCCTTCAATCCGCGCGGGTCCCTGAACGCTTTTTGCGCCATCGAACTCGCCGAGCATGGTGTGGGCTTCACGCAGAGCAGCCTTTAGTTCAGACGGCGCAAAGACGCGGTCCTGAAACTGACTGCGAACGCGCTGCTGGACCCCAACCGGCAGGCGTGTGTTCGCCAGAGTGCTTTCGAGCAGGAAAGCGCTCATATCTGAACGCATCGCGCGCATCTCCGAAAGCTGCTCCTGCAATTCGCGCGCGGCTAAAGCGGGTGGAGCGGGATTCTCACCCGGGTCCAGCCCAACAAGGTCGTTATTCTGATTTGTTTCCATCTTTATTCCTCCAGGTTGTAACGGTTCGATTCCAAGTTGATTAAGCGCGCGCAGGAAGATCCCCCCGCGGGCTGGGTTGTAAACCAGGTCAACAGAGTAGATCCTGAGGATCTTTTCCACTTTTCCGGCTTTACCCTTGAATAAGACATCCGCCGAGAAGCCCACCCTTACGGCTGGCTCGGGGCTGGATTCCAGCACCTGCCTGCCGATTTCGGCAAGAACTTTCGCGGAAGGACCAAAAGCGATCAGTTCAGCCCGCACGCCTTGGGCGGCATCGTCCCAGCGGGTTTCGCGCAGCACCCCGGCAATATCGCGCACCGAGCGAGCGCTAAGGCTGTGATCCAAAAAGCAGTTCACGCCCTCCCAAAGCCCCAGCGACTCGCGCAGGACATCCGCGGGGAAGTCCCAACCGTTTGCCGCTCCGGCGGTGATCGCAAGGATCTCAAAACGGTCACTTCCAACCGGGTTAACCTCCAGATTCAGATGCTCTCTGAATTCACCCATTCGACTCCTTTCAATTTCTGTCCCTGTCAGACAGGTACCTTTGCCCCACGCAAAATCCCTGCTCTGTTTCATTTTTCCTCGCCGCCTTGGCATGCTGCCTCAGCCGGAATCTGCTCACCCATAAAGCGGTACACAAGGCGCAGCAGCTCATCCGAAGTGATCAAGCCTTTATCGTGCAGACTGTTGGCAATCGATGCCGCTTTCTGCCCCGCGTCCGCCAGCTCGGCGTTATCCCGGGCGGAGATGTCGCCGCCGGAAACAACAATCGAGGCAGCCGAATCGACCAGCAGGTCAAAATACGCCCTACGCTCAACGACTACGCGCAAGATATCCTGTAGAATCCAACACATTGCCCGTTGCCTTTCGGCGAAGCGCCGGTAACTCGGGTTGCCAGACGCCTCAGCCGTGGTTTTGGTTGAGGATTCCGGCTCAGCCAGAAAATGCAGCGGCAGCCCCACGCCAGCCGCGATCATTTTCTTGATTGCCAGACCATCGCTGGATGCATCCAAAGCCTCCAACTTGGGCGCGATGACCGACCACTCCTCATTCTCGTCCGTCACCAAGACCGAACCCGGGGCTGGTGGATGAAGTGCTAGTTGCGCCTGCCGGTTCAAGCGCGCGCTTTCATTGGCAAATCTTGCCCTCACCACGTAGACAAAGGCATTGCGAAAACGGTTCAGCCGCACCCGGTCCTCCAGCCAGGCGCTGTAGCGCGAGAGCCACTTCAGGATTGGCGCCAGGTCGCTGTCGCCCCACTGAGACCCAGCTGGGCGGTTGACGGCGTAGTGCAGCATGACTGGGGGAAAACTGCCG
>JACDJB010003259.1_pt1 | contig 10824 bp, 13 predicted proteins | sample 7454121 | NCBI WGS metagenome assembly JACDJB01 (sample SAMN14253290, study PRJNA609438) | sludge metagenome | isolation source: sludge after 25d culture with pyrite | collected 2018-12-20 | reverse complement strand
GTTGGCTTGGGCGCGCTGACTTCTGCCAGAGGCAGGCTGGACAGGTCTGCCGGCTCGTTTGCCGCAGCATCCAGCCAGGAAAAGGCTGCAAAAGCGATTGAAGAAGGAAAGTTCAAAGATGAGATTGTCCCGATTGAAATCCCTCAGCGAAAAGGCGATCCAGTCGTATTTGACACAGATGAATATCCGAAAAAGGGTACAACAGCCGAAAAGCTTGGCGGACTGCGTCCTGCATTCAAAAAGGATGGCAGCGTAACAGCAGGTAACGCGTCAGGAATCAATGACGGAGCTGCTGCACTGGTCGTCATGAGCCGGGCGAAGGCGGATGAACTGGGCCTTAAACCGCTTGTCGTGATCAAAGGGAACGCAAGCGCCGGTGTCGACCCCAGCATCATGGGGATCGGTCCGGTTGACGCGGTAAAGAAAGCATTGAAGAAATCAGGCATGACAATTGATCAGATGGAGCTGATCGAAGCGAATGAAGCGTTCGCTGCCCAGTCACTTGCTGTCGATCGCGAATTGAATTTCAATAAGGACATCTTGAATGTCAATGGCGGCGCGATCGCTTTGGGCCACCCAATTGGAGCGAGCGGCGCAAGGATCCTTGTTACGCTGATTCATGAAATGAAACGCAGACAGGCAAAGACAGGCCTTGCGACACTATGCATCGGCGGGGGACAGGGTGTTGCTACTGTAGTGGAACTCGTCTGATTCTATTTTCAAAAGATTAATAGCCATTCCGGTACGACAATAGTGCCTGTGCGAACATAGTCAAAGGGGGAAGAACGATGAAAAGAATTAGTACATCCTTTCAAGACGCTGTAGCGGATATCCATGATGGAGCAACCTTGATGGTTGGCGGCTTCGGTCTCTGCGGGATTCCTGAGAATGCAATTCTCGCGCTTGTTGAAAAAGGAGTGAAAGACCTGACCGTCATTTCGAATAACTGCGGCGTTGACGATTGGGGCCTTGGACTGCTGCTTAAAAACAAGCAAATCAAAAAAATGGTAGGTTCATATGTTGGAGAAAACAAAGAATTCGAGCGTCAGGTGCTGTCTGGCGAAATCGAGGTCGAATTGATCCCACAGGGTACGCTTGCTGAGAAAATCAGGGCCGGCGGTGCCGGTATCCCAGCTTTCTATACGCCTGCTGGAGTGGGAACGCCAATTGCTGAAGGAAAAGAAACACGCATGTTCAATGGCAAGGAATACCTCCTTGAAGAAGCGCTGATAGCGGATTTCAGCATTGTCCGTGCCTGGAAGGGCGATAAGATGGGCAATCTCGTCTACCACAAAACGGCAAGGAATTTTAATCCAATGATCGCTGCAGCCGGCAGAGTTACGATTGCCGAGGTAGAGAACCTGTATGAAGTGGGCGAATTGGACCCGAACAGTATCCATACTCCAAGCATTTATGTCCAGACACTGATTGAGGGCAATCAGGAGAAAAGGATTGAAAGGCTGACAGTGAGAAGTTAACTCTGGCTGATCATGAAAGGAGAAGGCATATGATTAAAAATAAAGGGAATGTCCGGGAAAAAATCGCGCTCCGGGCTGAAAAAGAAATCGAGAATGGTTTTTATGTAAACCTCGGGATCGGGATGCCGACACTGGTGGCAAATTTCATTTCTGACGATAAGCAGGTTGTCCTCCAGTCGGAAAACGGACTGCTTGGAATCGGGCCTTATCCATCAGAAGAAAGCGTTGATCCTGATCTGATCAACGCCGGAAAGGAAACAGTTACCGCCATTCCAGGATCAGCTTATTTTGATTCTGCAGAGTCCTTTGCGATGATCCGCGGAGGGCATATCAATATTGCCATCCTTGGCGGCATGGAAGTTTCTGAAGCTGGTGACCTCGCGAACTGGATGATTCCAGGGAAGATGATCAAGGGAATGGGAGGTGCCATGGATCTGGTCCACGGTGCACAGAAGATCATTGTCATCATGGAACATGTGAACAAAAATGGCGAAGCGAAAATCCTTAAGGAATGCAGCCTCCCGCTGACCGGTAAAAACGTGGTCAACAGAATTATCACCGATATGGCGGTCATTGACGTAACACCATTCGGGCTGAAGCTAGTTGAAGTAGCATCAGGCTACACAGTAGAAGATGTCATTAAGTCAACGCAACCGGAACTGCAGGTAGATGACGCAGTGAAACTGGACGCCTATTAATCATTTGGAACGCCTTTATAAAAGGGCGTTCCTTCTTCATTAGGAGAAGCTGCGCGGTTTGATTTCAAAAATGAGCTTCCGGTGGTATAATTTTTAAACAAAACGACCTTGCCAAATAAGTGAATTCAGAAAATGCAAAGAACCGAGGGATCAATCATGAAGAAAAAACAAAAACGCCAGCAGCCAGTAAAAAAAGACGACAAACCGGCAACATTAGGTGACCTGCTGAACCAGGATATCATGCAAAAACTAAAGGCACAGCAACAGGAGCTAAAGGAAGAGGAAGAAAAGAAAAAACAGGCGGATTTGCAGCGAAAAAAAGAAGAACAGCGTTTACGGGAGAAGAACAAGTCGTTTGAAGAACTTCTTTCAGAAAGTAATATGGATTGGAAAAAGTTCAAATGAAAAAACGAAGGGTAGAAGTTGTCCCGTATCATACGGAATGGAAAATTCTCTTTGAAAAAGAGAAAAACCTGATTGCCGAAGCTTTTAACCAGACAGAGGTTGACATCCACCATATTGGCAGCACATCTGTCCCGGGGTTGAGCGCCAAGCCGATCATAGACATCTTGCTCGCTGCAGAAAGCATTGAACTAGTAGAAGAGGCAACCCCTGCGCTGGAGTCTGCCGGATACGATGCAAAGGGAGAAAACGGGATTGCAGGGCGGAGGTATTTTCAAAAATGTGACGAAAATGGGATCCGGAAAGTGCATCTGCATGCGTTTGAAAAAGGCAGCCATCAACTATACAGGCATCTTGTATTCCGTGATTATTTAAGAACCCATCCGGAAGAAGCAGCCAGGTATGCAAGTGTGAAGGAAGAAGCTGCCCGTCAATATGAATATGATATCGAATCATATATTGCGGCAAAGTCACCAACCGTATTAGAAATAGAGCAAAAAGCGGTACTCTGGAAACCAATGTAAAGTGGATGTTTTGCTTCCAATGCTAAAGGGCAAGTAAGTAAAAACCGGCAAAGGAGCTAAGACATTGATTTTTACAACTTTTATGCTGGCAGCAGGTTTTGTTGCCATTCATCTATTTTCCAGATATCTGCCGTTTCTGGATAACGTGCCGAGAAGCAGGCTTCTTTCAGCAGCCGGCGGCATTTCAGTGGCATATGTCTTCATCCACTTGCTTCCCGAATTGAATAAGCATAATGAGGTACTCGACCGTAATATTCAGTCAGAATTCCTCAAGTTCTTTGAGAACCATACATATATTGTCGCAATGCTTGGTTTGGCTTTTTTTTATGGACTTGAGCGCATGGTTAAAACATCAAAGAAAAAGCAGCAGGAGGAGAATAATCTGAACCGGGCATCAAAAGGGGTGTTCTGGATTCATATTACATCGTTTTTCCTTTACAACGGATTGATAGGATATCTATTGCTGCATGGAGAACAGGAGTCCATCAAAGGACTGGTTTTGTACTTCATCGCCCTTGCCGTCCACTTCATCACCAGTGATCATTCTCTCAGGGAAGCGCATAAGGAGATTTACGACAGGATTGGAAGATGGTTGCTGGCTGGAGCGATAATGGCGGGATGGGCCGTTGGTATCGTGGTCGAAGTGAATGAAAATATCATTGCGGTCCTCTTTGGGTTGCTGGCCGGCGGTGTCATATTGAATGTCATGAAGGAGGAGCTCCCCGAAGAACGGGAAAGCAATTTTTGGTCATTCGCGGCAGGCCTGACAGCTTATACGGTTTTGCTGTTGCTGGCTTAAAGAAAAAAACCTAGAATATAAAAGGACATACCCGCCGAGTGGACGGATATGTCCTTATTTTTGCTTATCTATGCTGCTCATATTTATTTGCTTTCGTAAGCGATTTAATTAAATTGATTTCTTCCGCAGAAAGTGGATTTGCTCTTGCGGCCCGGGCGTTTTCTCTAATTTGCCCTGCGCTGCTTGCCCCGGCGACAATCGAGGCTACAGCCGGATCTGCCAGGTTGTATTGAATTGCGGCTTCCGTAAGAGTATGGGAAGCAGCCAGTTTTTCCTTCAATGATGGCAATACTTCCTGCAATTCATCATAATTGTAATCAAGATACCCTTTGGAAGGAGCCTTTTCAAGCAGCCTGTCGCTGAGCATCCCTTTTGCAACCGTTCCCCGGGTCACAACACTGATGCCTTTTTCACCTAGAAGCGGTAGCACTTCTTCTTCCGGACGTCTGTCGAGCATGCTGTATTGCATCATGACGGAGACGATATTTGATTTTTGTGCATACTCACGGATGACATTTGGTCTGATCGAGGAAATGCCATAATACTTAATAAAACCCTCAGCTTTGAGCTCTTCAAAAGCCTCAATACTTTCGTCAATATGATCCTCAATCGTCCCTCCGTGAAGCTGATAAAGGTCAATATAATCGGTATCCAATCTTTTCAAGCTTTGTTTGACTGCTTCTTTGATATGGGCTTTTGAAGGGTCCCAGGTCCAGCTGTCCTTCGTCTCGGTCCAGCGATTGCCGGCTTTCGTGGCAATGACAACCTGATCCCTGACATTATGCAATGCCTTACCGACAATCCTTTCATTTTCTCCAAAGTCGTATAAATCGGCGGTATCGAAATAATTGATCCCTTCCTCGAGAGCAGCTTCGATCACTTCCTGTGCATTGGAGAAATCTGTCCCAAGTGACATGCAGCCTAGCCCGATTTCACTAACATATAATCCGGATGAGCCTAATTGCCGTTTTTTCATTCCATCACTCCGTTCCTCAATAGTATTTCCATTTTATCGGAAGGAATGGAGTGGCTTCAACTAATCTGGACGGACCACCGGCTGATTGACCGTTTCCACCCAGTCTTTCACAAGCATATGCTTTTTGCCATACTCTTTTAAAATCGCTTTGATTTCCCACGCCTTGCCGGCAATCGTGATACCCTGTCCATGCACGTACACTTTCATCGCCATACTCCTTTCGGATAAGTATGGTAAAATGTATGAGCATTTGATATCGGATTAGAACAGGAGTGGACATGAATGAAATCTCTTGAAGAAAAAACATTGAAGACAGAAAAGATCTTCACAGGAAAAGTCATCAGCCTGCAGGTAGACGATGTAGAATTGCCGAATGGGAAAACTTCCAAACGGGAAATCGTCAAGCATCCAGGGGCAGTGGCTGTAATTCCGGTTACTGATGACAATAAAATCATCATGGTTGAACAATACAGGAAGGCGCTTGAAAGGACCATTGTCGAAATACCAGCCGGCAAGCTGGAGGCGGGTGAAAAACCGGAAATTTGTGCTGCCCGTGAGCTCGAAGAAGAAACCGGTTATGGATGCGCCAGCATGGAGTGGCTGATTTCCTTCTATACATCTCCAGGGTTTGCGGATGAAATCATCCATGTCTATAAAGCGACTGGCCTTGCGAAAAAAGTCAACCCGGCAGCAGCCGATGAAGACGAATTTGTGAATTTAATCGAGGTAAGCCTTGAAGAAGCCATCCAGCTTGTAAAAGACCAGCAGATTTATGATGCAAAAACAGTATATGCTGTTCAACATTTGCAATTACAGGAGGCATTGGGTAAATAAATGCAGGAATACTTTGTCGATCTCCATATCCATATAGGCAGGACGAAATTGGGCAGGGCAGTGAAAATCACTGGAGCGAAATCGCTGACTTTCAGCAATATTATCCGACATGCCAGGGACTATAAAGGCATGGACATGATCGGGATCATTGACAGCCATTCACCTGAAGTGCTTGATGAAATGGAGGGCCTGCTTCTCGCAGGTGAACTTGAGGAACATCCTGATGGCGGTTTGAGCTATGGCGGGATGAGCATCATCCTCGGGTCGGAACTTGAGATCAATGATGAGAGCACACAGGGGCCGCTCCATGTCCTGTGCTACCTGCCAACCCTGAAAACCATGAGAGTGTTTTCAATATGGCTGGAAAATCACTTGAAGAATATCAATTTAAGTTCGCAGAGAATATATGTTTCCGGACGCAATTTGCAGCGGAAGGTAAAGGAACTTGGTGGGATTTTCATTCCTGCACATGTTTTTACTCCTTTTAAAAGCTTATATGGTAAAGGTGTAAATCATTCATTAATGGAAGTATTTGATCCTGAGATGATTGATGGCATCGAGCTGGGGTTAAGCTCAGATACGATGATGGCCGATCAGCTCTCTGAAATCCACCGTTATCCTTTTGTCACGAATTCGGATGCCCATTCACTGGCAAAAATCGCTAGAGAATACCAGAAGATAGAAATGAGAGAGCCTTCTTTTGGTGAACTGGCCCTAGCGCTGAAAGAATCTGAAGGAAGACGGATTAAAGCAAATTACGGGCTTGACCCGCAGCTCGGAAAATATCATCGTACCGTCTGTGTAAAATGCCTGACTCCTATACCGTCCAACGGTGAGGTGTGCACGGAATGCGGCTCTGCCAAGATTGTCAAGGGGGTTGCTGACAGGATACGCGAACTCAGTACTGCAGATGGGAATAAACCCGGGAGGCCGCCTTATATCCATCAGGTCCCACTCGAGTTCATTCCGGGCCTTGGACCGAAAATGCTGGAAAAGCTTATGGATCATTTCGGAACAGAAATGGCAGTCCTTCACTCGGTCCCGCTGGATTCCTTAAAACAGCTGATCCCGGAAAAGACGGCGATCACCATCGACAAGGCCAGAAAGGGACAGCTTGGATTCCTGGCCGGCGGCGGAGGCAAGTACGGGAAAATAGCAGATATGTAAATCCGGTCCTGACAGGCCGGATTTTTGTTTCTAGTAAACCAGCGTGAAAATTCTTCTTCCAGAGTCATAGACTTCCCGTCTAAGCATATGATGGTAGTAACCAATATGCAGGAGGAAAAGAGATGAAGAAACGAAGGTACCAGGACGTCGCAGTAACCCATTTACGAGAATATTCCTCAATCTATCTTTTTGTCATTGTCCTTTTTCTGATGGGCGTCATCTTTGGCGCAGTGATCGTGAACAGCCTCAGTTTCACTCAAAAAGAAGATTTATTCTATTATCTATCACAATTTTTCGGCCAGGCTGCTTCCGGTAAAGTAGCAGACGGAAAGGATTTATTTTTGCAAAGCTTTATGCATAACGGCAAGTTTATTGGCCTAATCTGGATTTTGGGCGTTTCGATCATTGGCCTTCCAGTGATCCTGGTCCTTTTATTCATGAAAGGAATGGTGGTCGGATTCACAGTCGGCTTTCTCGTGAACCAGATGCAGTGGGACGGTTTCATGCTGTCCTTTGTTTCCATCCTGCCCCAGAACTTCATCATCATTCCTGTATTCATCATTACAGCGGCAATGGCAGTTACGTTCTCCTTAAAAATGATCAGGAATCAATTCATGAAAAAAATCAGCCAGCCAATCATGCCTCAATTTTTCAGGTACATCTTTTCGTTTATAGCCGCCCTTGTCTTTCTGGCAGTGGCAGCTGGGGTCGAAGCCTATTTATCCCCGGCATTATTGAAGGCAGTTATCAACTCATTGAATTAAAATGATTATCAGTTAAAAATAACTATTGTTTCTTATTTGTAATAATTTTATTTTGAATCTCATTTCCGTTCTGATATAATAAAAGAACAGTGGCGGGGGAGTGAGAACTATCGAAATGGAAAACAGAATCGAGAGAATCAAGAAACAGCTGCATTCGTCCAGCTATAAATTAACGCCGCAGCGCGAGGCAACCGTCCGCGTATTGCTTGAACATGAAGAAGACCACTTGAGTGCTGAAGATGTTTATTTGCTTGTCAAAGAGAAATCTCCTGAAATCGGACTGGCGACAGTATACCGGACGCTTGAACTGCTGACTGAACTGAAAATTGTTGATAAAATCAATTTCGGGGATGGTGTGTCCCGATATGATCTCCGCCAGGAAGGCGCTGCCCATTTCCATCATCACCTTGTCTGCATTGAGTGCGGAGCAGTGGATGAAATCCAGGACGATCTTCTGGAGGATGTAGAAGAAATCGTTGAAAGAGACTGGAAATTCAAGATTAAAGACCACCGCCTTACATTCCATGGCATTTGTCACAGATGCCAGGAGAAAGAGACGGAAGAAACAGAATAATTCAAGGCCCTTTTTCCAAACTGGAAAAAGGGTTTTTTATTTATTAGTAAAACTCTGATACCAGGTATAATTCTTGTCCAAATTGGCATACAGATTAATAAATAGGTATAGTCGCGTGAACAGGAAATCAGTCTGTTAACGAATTATACAAGAAGTATGGAGGCAAGAAGATGAAATCGTGGTTCGGAATGGTCATGCATACATTCAAGGTGTTCATCTTGTTCACTGGATGCACAATTCTATTTTATTATGGTATCATGTGGATTAACGAAGAATATGAAAGTTATCATCGGTATGACGCACCGGAAGGAGCAGCCATCAAGGTGTCAGGAACCTTTGACAACGAAGAAGGAAGCATGCTTGAAAGGCTGATACTGTTTTATCTGAATGGAGAGTAATAGAAATGGAAGACAGGCTAGACGACTTTATCCACTTTCTGGTTGTTGAAAAGGGACTGTCAAAGAATACGATCGTGTCCTATAAAAGAGATTTGAATAGCTACATTCATTATCTGAAAAATGTTGAAGAGCTGAAGGATTTTAATGGTGTCCAGCGTCCGCAGATCGTACACTTCCTAAAGTTCCTAAAAGACACAGGGAAATCTTCGAAGACACTGGCCAGGCATATTGCCTCAATCCGGGCTTTTCATCATTTTCTCCTGCGGGAAAAAGCGGTTGATCACGATCCAACCGTCCATATTGAAAGTCCCCAGCATGAGCGCTCTTTGCCTAAAGTGCTGAGCATGGAAGAGGTCGAGACTCTTCTCGATAGCCCGAAACTGACAGACCCTTTTGGCTATCGTGATAAGGCGATGCTAGAGATGATGTATGCTACCGGTATCCGTGTCAGTGAGTTGATCGGACTGAAACTGTCTGATGTGCATCTTACGATGGGCTTTGTACGCTGCATGGGAAAAGGGAGCAAGGAAAGGATCATTCCGATCGGGAAAACGGCTTCAGATGCGATTGAAGAGTATCTCGATAAAGGAAGGCCAAAACTGGCATCGAAAAAACACAAGGATGACTCTTTATTCTTAAATCACCATGGAAAAGGGCTGTCGCGACAGGGTTTCTGGAAAATTCTCAAACGGCTGACCTCAGAAGCCGGGATCGAAAAGGAATTGACACCACATACGCTGCGGCATTCATTTGCTACCCACCTGCTTGAAAATGGAGCGGATCTTCGCGCAGTCCAGGAAATGCTGGGACATGCGGACATCTCAACGACGCAAATCTATACCCATGTAACAAAGACGAGGTTGAAGGATGTTTATACAAAGTTCCATCCCCGAGCATAAAAATTTATGATCTAAGAAACATATAGATTCATAGAATTGTCAAAAATGCCGACTGAAAAGCCGGCTTTTTTTCTTGTGTTTTTTAAGATATCTAGTAAAATGAAGATGTCAGACTTCTGACAAATGTAAACGCACGCATCCGATTATCATAAGCAAAAAAGGGTAACATAAAATAGTGAAATTATGATTTAACGCATTCATACTTTTTAAGGAGGAGAAAGAATGTCGAATACATATAAAAGAGTATTTCTGGTTGTCATGGATTCTGTTGGGATTGGAGAGGCACCTGACGCTGAAAAGTTCGGGGACAAAGGTTCTCATACACTTGGCCATATCGGAGAGAGAATGAACGGACTGAACATGCCGAATATGGGTAAGCTTGGCCTTAGCAATATTGAAGAAATCAACGGAATCAGCCCTGCTGAAAAGCCATTGGCATTCTATACAAAGATGCAAGAGGCATCAAACGGCAAGGATACAATGACAGGACATTGGGAGATCATGGGTCTGAATATCCAGACTCCATTCCAGGTTTTCCCTGATGGGTTCCCTGATGAATTGATTTCAGAGCTGGAATCACGAACTGGCAGAAAAGTCATCGGAAACAAGCCGGCAAGCGGGACTGAAATCCTTGTCGAGCTCGGTGAAGAGCATATGAAGACAGGCGATTTGATCGTCTATACTTCAGCAGACTCAGTACTGCAGATTGCAGCCCATGAAGAAATCGTCCCAATCGAAGAGCTATATGAGATTTGCAAGATTGCCAGGGAATTGACACTTGATGAAAAGTACATGGTTGGCAGAGTCATCGCCAGACCTTTCCTTGGCCAGCCAGGCGACTTCAAACGTACATCCAACCGCCATGACTACGCACTCAAGCCATTTGGCAGAACGGTCATGAATGAGTTGAAGGATGGCGGGCTTGACGTGCTGGCGATCGGTAAAATCTCCGATATCTATGATGGCGAAGGGGTAACAGAATCCCTGCGCACAGTTTCAAATATGGACGGAATGGATAAGCTGCTCCAGACTTTGGACCAGGACTTCACTGGGCTGAGCTTCCTGAACCTGGTTGATTTCGATGCTCTGTTCGGACATCGCCGCGACCCGGAAGGCTATGGCAAAGCGCTTGAAGAATACGATGCACGACTTCCTGAAGTCTTTGAAAAATTGAAAGAAGATGACCTTCTCATCATCACCGCAGATCACGGTAATGATCCGGTCCATTACGGAACAGACCACACTCGCGAATATGTGCCGCTCCTTGTTTATTCAAAGGGAATGAAAGAAGGGAAAGAACTGCCGGTACGC
>JACDJB010003257.1_pt1 | contig 10828 bp, 8 predicted proteins | sample 7454121 | NCBI WGS metagenome assembly JACDJB01 (sample SAMN14253290, study PRJNA609438) | sludge metagenome | isolation source: sludge after 25d culture with pyrite | collected 2018-12-20 | reverse complement strand
GCTGTAGGCGTCCAGGCGTTCCTGTCGCACTCGGTTGGCGTCGAGGCGATGCATCTGACCGCCGAGCCAGGTCAGCCCCATATGGATGACGATGGCGACGATCCCGTAGATCAGCATTGCAAACAAGAACGAGGTGTCGAAGACCGCCGGGACCGCCTGCCTGCTGGTTCCAAGCTGAATCGGTTCGAAGATGCCGCGAAACGGGTTCATTGCCCGGTCAGCGCTCCGGTAGATCCAGGTCACGAAGTCGCTCGTCGGGTTGGCCCCGAGCAGGCGCAGGATGAAAGCAAGCCCGAGTATCACTTCGACGACGATCAGGTAGGCGTAGGTGAGGTAGCCCAGCACCCGCACCACGATGATGGGAGCCCGAACCAGAGCGTCGTGGTCCCTCCCACTCTGCCCCGTGCTCCGCCCCGTCCCCGGCCCTGGATTGTCGTTCACCTCGATGACCCTAGCGGTGGGCAACCGGCTTCTCGCTCCAAGACCGGCGCTCCGTCTGACAACATGTGGCGTTCACACGCGAGAAAGGCTGCTCGCATGCCCGAACCGGTACTCAGCGTCGATGGCTTGATCCGTCGTTTTGGCGACCTGGTTGCGGTCGACGACGTCTCGTTTCGCATCGAGGAGGGCGAGACCTACGGCCTGCTCGGCCCCAACGGAGCCGGCAAGACCACCGCTATCTCCGTGGTCGCCGGACTGCTGTCGTGCGATGGCGGCGAGATTCGCCTCGGGGGCCAGCGCGTCGGCCCCAACCACGTGGCTGTCAAGGCGATGACCGGGCTGGTGCCCCAGGAGCTGGCCATCTACCCCGACCTGACCGGCCGGGAGAACCTCAACTTCTTCGGGCGGCTGGAGAAGCTGAGGGGAGCCGAGCTGAAGCGACGCACCGACGAGGTGCTCGAGGTGATCGGCCTGGCCGATCGGGCCGGTGACCTCACCAAGGAGTACTCGGGTGGCATGAAGCGGCGGCTCAACATCGGCATCGGGCTGCTGCACCAGCCAAAGCTCCTGATCCTCGACGAGCCCACGGTCGGGGTCGACCCGCAGTCTCGCAACTCCATCCTCGAAGCGGTGGAAGCACTCGCCGGCGAGGGCATGTCCGTGCTGTACACCACCCATTACATGGAGGAGGCCGAGCGGCTGTGCGACCGCATCGGCATCCTGGACCACGGCGCCATGATGGCCGAGGGAACACGCGATGAGCTGCTGGCGCTGACCGGCGAGACAGATCGGGTGCACCTCGAGGGCACCGGCGACCTCGACGGGGTGACCAACGCGCTCGCATCACTTGATCCGGTGCGCTCGGTCGCCAACGACCGTCGAAGCATCGACCTCATCGTCCTCGATGCCCCGGCCGCGCTGGCGGAGATCGTCGGAATCGCCAGCGCGTCGGGGATGTCGATCACGGACGTCGAGGTGGCTCGCCCCGACCTCGAATCGGTGTTCTTGAACCTCACCGGCCGAGCACTGCGAAACTGACCGTGGACGCATCGGCTGTTTGGACGATGGCACTCAGCGACCTACGACAGCGGGTGCGCGACCGGTCGGTGCTCATCTTTGGCCTTGCGGTGCCCATCATCTTGATGTTCGTGTTCAACCTGTTGTTCTCTGGGCTGGGATCCTCCGAGTCGCTGGGAAAGATCACGGTGATCGTGGCAGCCGAACCCGGCGATCAGATCGCCGAGGGCCTGGTGGGTGTGCTGTCGAGCATCGACGACCTCGACATCGCCGCAACCTTGGTGCCGCCGGCCAAGGCCGACGGGCTGTCAGCCAAAGTGGAATCGGGGTCGATCACCGCCGGGGTGGTGTTTCCGACCGGGTTCGTCGAAGCTGTGGGTACCGGCGGATCGCCGGAGGTGAAGGTCCTGCAGCTCGGCCAAGGCGGCCTGGAGGCCAGCGTGGTCGACTCGATCGTGTCGAGCTACCTCAAGCGGGTGGCCGCCAGCGCCCAGGCGGCGAGCGCCGGCTCGGCGGTGGGGCTTTCCACCTCCCAGCTGCCCGAGGTGGCTCAGGCTGTCGCACAGGCCCCAGCGGTGTTGACCGCCAAGGAAGGCGCCGCGTCCGACGAACAACTCACGATGGAGGGCTATCTGGTCGCCGGCCAGGCGGCACTGTTCATGTTCTTCACGGTCGGGTTCGGTGTGATCGCCTACATCGCCGAACGCGAGCAGGGCACGCTGGTGCGGCTGGTTTCGATGCCGCTTCCACCCCGCTCGATCATCCTGTCCAAGGTGCTGGTCAGCCTCATCCTCGGGGTGGTCGCCACGTCGGTACTGCTCGGCGCCGGTTCGCTGTTCTTCGGTGTGCGCTTTGGCGACATCATCCCGGTGGGCGTGGTCATCGTCGCTGCGGTCGTCGCCGTCACCAGCCTGGTGCTGGTGATCACCCGGGTGGCGCGCACCTCTGAGCAGGCACAAGGGGCCAATGCGATGATCGGCATCCTGATGGGGGTTCTCGGCGGGTCCTTCTTCCCGATCACCGGATCTGGCCTGCTGGGCCGAATCTCCGACCTGACGCCGACAGCCGCGTTCATCCGGGGCCTGGGCATCACCAGCGGTGGCGGACAGGTCGCCGACCTCGGTGGGCCGCTGGCGGTGTTCGCCGCCTTTGGGGTGGGTGCGCTGGCGATCTCGATGGCCCTCGGCGATGACACGGCGCTCACATGAGCGCTCGTTCCCGTCAGCGCGATCGCCACCTGCACCGGATGCTGACATGAGGCCGGTCGTCGCCATCGCCGGCATCGCGCTGAAGCGGTACTTCCGGGATCGTTCCAACTACTTCTTCGTGCTCGTCCTCCCGATGCTCCTCGTCGTTGCGATCGGCCTGCAGTTCGGCGACTCCGGAGCTGCGGGACGCCTGATCTTGACCGGCTCCGGGCCGCTGTCCGACCGCCTCGCCTCGGCGCTGGACGACCAGCGAATTGCGGTGGAGCGCAGCGACGACGCAGCTCGGGCTAAGGAGGTTGTCGCCCGCGGGCGCTCCGACGCCGCCGTGATCGTCGACCCCGACGATGAGACCCGCTGGTCGGCGCAACAACCCGTGGAGATCACGATCATCCCCGGCAGCCAGGCCGGTGGCCAGGCAACGACGGCCACGGTCAGGTCGGTGCTCGATTCGCTCTCGTTGCGCCGGGCTGCGAGCGACGCCCTTCAAGCCCAGCAGGTCGAGCCGGAAGAGGTCGAGCGGGCCCTGACGGCGGCCGAGGACGCAGGACCGACGTTGAGCGTCGACCTGGTCGACGGCGACCTGGGTGAGGAGTTCTCCGGCCTTGGGCAGTTCGACCTGGGTGCCGCCCAGCAGTTGTCGCTGTTCATCTTTCTTACCGCGTTGACCGGCTCGGGGATGCTGATCCAGTCCCGCGAGTTGGGCGTCACCCGTCGCCAGTTGTCGGCCCCGGTCAGTTCGGTGCAGGTCATCGGGGGCGAAACCCTGGGCCGATTCGGCATCGCGTTCGGACAGGGCATCTACATGGTCGTCGGCACCGCCGTCCTCTTCGGTGTCGACTGGGGCGATCCGTTCGCCACCACCTGCGTGGTCGCGGCGTTCGCTGCGGTCAGCGCATCGGCGGCGATGGTGCTGGGCTCGTTGATGGACAACGCCAACGCCGCCAACGGTGTTGGGATCGGGTTGGGGCTGGTCGTCGCTGCGCTCGGCGGGTCGATGCTTCCGCTCGAGTTGTTCTCCGATGGTCTGATGAAGGTCTCGGCGCTGACCCCTCACCACTGGGCCTACGAGGCCTACTCCGAGATCCAGCGGCGCGGCGGCACGATCAGCGATGTGCTGCCCCAGCTCGGCGTGCTGCTCGCCATGACCGCTGTGCTCTTGCCGCTGGGGGCGTGGCTGTTACGCCGATCGCTGTCGAGGGCGCTCTAGATACGTCCTCAGTGGGAGCACTCGACCGAGCCCTCCGCTTCCTTCTTGAGTTGTGACAGCTCACCGAACCCGTCGGTTTCGCCGATCGGCCCCGCCGCCAGCTCGGTAGGGTGCGCCCATGGCCAGTCGCCCACCGGGTAGCGGGTCGAAGGCCAGCGGCGCCCGGACATCACAATCGACCCAGCCCGGGCTGACCGTGGCGGTCACCGGGCCGACCGGCACGTTCGGCTTTGGGTTGATGCCGTTGCTCGAGGCCAACGACCGCATCGAAAAGGTCGTCGGCGTGGCCCGCCGGCCGTTCGATCCGGCGGCGCACCACTGGACGAAGATGGCCTACCGCCGGGGCGACGTGCGGGACCCCGACGCGCTGGCGGAGGCCTTCGACGGCGCCGACGTCGTCGTCCACCTCGCCTTCATGATCACCGGGTCCGCATCCAGGGAGGCGATCCGTGCCATTAACGTCGACGGCACCCTCAACGCTTTTCGAGCGGCGGCCGCCGCCGGCGCCAAGCGCTTCGTCTACGCCTCCTCGGTGGCGGCCTACGGGTTTCACCACGACAACCCGACGCCGATGACCGAGGAGTGGCCGGTCCGCCCGGCCAACCGGCTGTTCTACGCCCAGGAGAAGGCCGAGCTGGAGCACCTGATCGCCGAGGAGGCGGCCGCTCACCCCGACCTGGCCCTCTACCTGCTGCGTCCGCCGATCGTCGTTGGGCCTCACACGCTGGGGGCCAAGGAGTTGCCCGGCCTGGTCGCCGCCCTCGGCCGCGTGGGCACCGCTGCGCTCGACCGCGTCAGCGTGCCCCTGCCAATCCCCGTCCCGACCATCCCGATGCAGCTGATCCACGAAACCGACGTGGGCACCGCGTTGGTGCGGTGCATCGTGGGCGCCGGCCCACCCGGGGCCTACAACATCGCCGGCGACGGCGTGGTGACCGGTGCCGACTTCGTCCGCGAGCTCGGCCTCACCCCGGTGCCGATCCCCGGTGTCGTGGCCAGAACCGTGGCTCGGGGGCTGACAGCGCTCCCGGGAAGCTCGCTGCTCCCGCCGATCACCGACTGGGTGGAGGCGGTTGCGCAACCGTCGATCGTCGACACCACCAAGGCACGTGAACTGCTCGGCTGGACGCCGCGTTACAACTCACTGGAAGCCCTACGGGCCACCGTTCACCCCGACGCAGAGCCCTGAGGCCACCGGCCAAAGCGACCCTCGACCTACCAGCCGCCAGGAGCAACTCGTGACCGCCACCCAACCCAACCACGCAGTAACACCGGGGGCAGCGAACCGGCGGACGAGCTCGGGGGCCACCGATTTCACTTGCCCGGCTACGCCACGTTGGAGGGGCCGATGGGATACCTGGCCCGGGAGCGTCGGCCCCTCCTCAGCCTCAGCTGCGAGCGGTTCGATGCCACGCCGGTCGGCGTCACGATCGACGCCGAGCTGTCCGGCCTCGACCTGACCGCCGACCCCGACGACGACGAGATGCGCGAGCAGTACCCGGCCGTCAAGCACCCGGTGGTGCGCACCCACCCCAACACCGGGCGCAAGCTGGTGCAGTTCAACCGACTCTTCGTCAGCCACGACCGGGCCGTGCGGCACGACGCGTCGTCGGACTACTTCCCGACGTACGCATCATGGAGCGGACCTCGATCATCGGTGAGCGCCCCCGCTGGAGGTCTGGCTTCTTCAACTGTGTCTTCGAGCCGCCCTGGCGTCGTGTAGACCCATATGAAGCCAAATCCGACGTCGGCCTTACGACACCCTGGAGCGATGCGAGACCCCGTGAGTGATCCGACCCCATGTTCGTAGCGTTCAAGGAGATCCGTCGATCTTTCGGCAGGTTCTCGCTCTTGACGATGGCCGTGGCCCTGCTCGTGCTGCTGTTGCTGTTCTTCCAGGCCGTGGCCGGAACTCTGACGAGCGGATTGACCGGTGGCCTGGAGTCGTCGTCGGCCGATGTGTTCGTCTACGACGTTCAGGCGCGGAGCAACCCGGCGACGAGCATCCTGTCGCCCAAGGTCGAAGCCGAGGTGGCAGCGGCGCCGGACGTGGCGGCCACCTCGCCGATCGGCCTGAGCGTGTTTACGGGAACGGTCGAGGGCTCCTCCTCGGCCGATGCCGAGATCGACGTGCAACTGGTCGGCGGCGATCCCTCCGGCCCGTCGGTGCCGGCCAACATCGCCGATGGACGGCTTCCGTCGGCGCAGGGCGAGGCACTGTTCAGCGGCTCGTCCTTCGACAGCCCGGTCGAGATCGACCAGCGGGTCAAGGTGGAAGGCGTCAGCTTCAAGGTGGTCGGCACCGCAGACGATGCGGCCTTCAACGTGCTGCCCACCCTGTACGTGCCCTACGAGGACTACGTCGCGGCGTCGCAGGCACGGGCCAGCAGGCCGGTCGACGTGGCGCCCTCCCTCATCGGGGTCAAGGTGGCGAAGGGTGCCGACCCGGCCAAGGTTGCCCGGTCGTTGACCAAATCGATCGACGGGATCGAGGCGTTGGATCGAAGCGAGGCGGTCGCTGCGCTGCCGGGCGTCGGCCAGATCACGCAGTCGTTTTCCATCCTGTATCTGCTGCTGTACATCGTCGTCGCGCTCGTCACCGGCGTGTTCTTCCTCATCCTCACCGTTCAGAAGGAGGATGCCCTCGTCCTTCTGCGGGCAGTCGGCGCCAGCAGCCGCGACGTGATTGCGTCGGTGCTCATCCAGGTGTTGGTGGTGGTCGGGCTCGGTGCGTTGATCGGCTCCGCGGTCACCGCCGGGCTGTTGGCCCTCACCCGCGACGTGTTCGGGGCGGGCCTCCAGCTGTCGACCGCTGCGCTCACCGTCGGCGTGATCCTGGTGCTCGGGCTGGTGGCCTCGGTCGGAGCGGTGCGACGGGTGCTCGCCATCGACCCGATCAACGCGACCACCAACCGGGGGATCCGGACATGAGGATCTTCATCAGGGAGCTGATGCGTCGGCCCGGGCGATTCCTTCCGGTCGGCGGCGCGCTCACCATGCTCGTGGTGCTGCTGGTCGTGCTGGGCGGCTTTCTCGACGGGCTGGAGCTCAACCAGACCGGCCCGTACCGCGCCCACGAGGGGCGGTTGCTCGTCTTTTCTCAGCAGAGCGACCTGCTGATCCAGCGGTCCCGGGTCGACACAAAGCAGGCCGACGCGCTGGCGAAGGCCGACGGCGTGACCAAGGTGGGTGCGCTCAACCAGATCGCCTCTACCGCCGAAGATCCCGACGGCCGGATCGTCGACATCGTGTTGTTCGGCTACGACCTGGCGACCGATGTGCTGCCGGCCCCGCCCGCCGACGGCGCAGCGGTGATCGACAGCGCCCTGGCAAACCGCAACGACGTTGGGGTCGGCGACACGCTGCTACTCGGCGCCACGTCGGAGCCGGTCAAGGTGGCAAGGATCGTCGACGACCTCTCCCAGGGGTCCCCGACGGTGTGGTTGTCCTCCAAACGCTGGCGAGAGGTGGTCGGAGCGGCCAACCCTGCCTCGCTGCTGCCGGCGGGGGTTAACCAGGCGTTGGTCGTCCAGCCCAGTGATGCAGGGTTGGATCAGACTCGGCTCACCAAGCTGGCCGCCCACCTCGGCGACCAGGAGGGCCTCGACGTGGCCACGCCGGACGAGGTGGTCTTGGCGCTGCCCGTCGTCCAGCAGCAGTCGTCGACGTTCGAGGGCATCATCGGCGTCACCTTCGTGGTCACGCTGATGGTGGTTGCGCTGTTCTTCACCTTGATCACGCTTGAGCGGGTCGGCCTCTACGCCGTGCTCAAGGCACTCGGCGCCCGCACGCGCGATCTGCTCGCCGGCATCTCGCTGCAAGCGGTGTGCGTCAGCGTCATCGCGGTAACGCTGGGCTTTGCGTTGAGCGTCGTCTTCGTCAACCTGCTCCCCGCCACGCTGCCCGTGAGGTTGGTCCCCAACCGCATGCTCCAAACGGGCGTAGGCGTGTTGTTGAGCGCACTGCTCGGAAGCCTCTTCACGCTGCGCCGAGTCCTCCGTATCGATCCTGCTGAAGCGATTGGATAGCGCTATGCCCGCACTGGAACTGGACAAGGCCCGCAAGGTCTACGGGACCGACGAGGCCCAGGTTGTTGCACTCGACGACGTCAGCCTGACCGTCGAGGACGACGAGATGATGCTGCTCGTCGGCCCATCGGGATCGGGCAAGACCACGCTGCTTACTGTCGCCGGCGCATTGCTTCGCCCAACGTCGGGCAGCGTGCGGGTGGGCGGCACCGAGATCACCGACCTGAACGACAAGGAACTGGCCAACTTCCGGCGGGATCAGGTGGGCTTCGTCTTCCAGTCGGTCAACCTGGTGCCGTTCCTGACCGCCAGAGAGAACCTGCTGGTCGTCCGCCAGTTTGGCGGGTCCCGCATCGACGGCGACGCCAAGGACCGCGCCGCCGAGCTGCTGGACGAGCTCGGCCTGGGCAAACGGGGCGACAGCATGCCCGGTCAGCTCTCGGGCGGTCAGCAGCAGCGTGTGGCCATTGGCCGGGCGTTGATGAACGACCCTTCGCTGGTGCTGGTGGACGAGCCGACGTCGTCGCTCGACTCGGAGCTGGGCAAGCAGGTGATGGACCTGCTCGAACGGGAGATCAAGGGACGCGGGGTGGCAGCCATCATCGTCACCCACGACGAGCGGGTGCTCGGCTACGGCGACCGCACCGTCCGCATCGTCGATGGCGCCTTGGAAACGGCAGAGGCCGGGTCGACCTACTGACCCCCGCCCGGGTGCGGGTGCGGCTGTGCCGCCGAAACGGCCGCAGTCATCCCGGCAGGCGCAGGGTCAGCACCTTGAACGGGTGCAACGCCACCTCGACGGTGGTGTCGTCGACCAGGTGGGCCGAGGTGCCCGTTCGGCGAGGGTCGTCGGCGGCCATCTCGTCCTCCAACAGGTCACACACCAGCACCGATGCGGCCGAGGCGCCCAGGGTCAGCGTGGCGGCCGAGCGGGCGCCGTGCACCTCGGCCAGACGGACGATCAGGTCGCCGGAGCCATCCTCGGCGGCCTTCGCCGCCTCGATCGTCACGCCCGGGATCTCACAGGTCACCGGCACCAGCGGTCCGTCGCCGCCGAGGCCATCCGTACCGATCCCAACCGGGATTGCCCGCACCGGGTTGTTGAGGCGCCAGCCCTCGGCGACCACCTCGCCGTCGACCAGGTCGCCCAGGTGGGGCAGCACCGCCAGGGTAAACCGGTGACGCCCCTTGTCAGCGGCCGGGTCCGGGTAGGTCGAGGCGGTCAGCAGCGTCTGGCGCAGCGTGCCGCCCAGCGCGTCGTGACCGTACTTGGCGTCGTTGAGCAGCGCCACGCCGTAGCCGCGCTCGGAGGCGTCGATCCAGCGGTGGGCGCAGAACTCGAAGCGGGCCGCGTCCCAGCTGGTGTTCTGGTGAACCGGCCGCACGACGTGCCCAAACTGGATCTCGGAGGCCACGTCGTGGGTGTGCACGTCGACGGGCCAGGCCACCTTCAACACCTTCTGGGTCTCGGCCCAGCCGATGTCGTAAGCGATATCGATGCGGGCTGAGCCCGCCGTCATCGAGAGGGTCTGGGTGAACGTCGAGTCGCCGTGGCGACGGGTCACCGTCAGCGAGGCGACCAGCGGCCCGCTGTCGGTCACCTCCACCCGGTCGGCGTCCGTGAGGGCAACGGTCGAGTTGGCGTAGTACGCCTCCAGATCCCAGGCATCGTAGTCCAGCGGCACGTCGTCGGACAGCTCCAACACGTTGCCCCGCCCCCCCGCCAACAGCGCCTCCCGGTCGCCGGGCACCCGGTGGTCGAGCAACGAGGTGACCAGACCGTCGCCGTCCCAGCTCAGCGTGAGCAGACCGTTGGTCATCACCCCGCCGCCGTCCGCTGCGGCGGTCAAGGAAACAGCTACCGGGTCGCCCGAGGAACCGTCAGCGCCTGTTGCGCCGCTGCCGGGACCCGTCGCAGGTGCAGCCACTTCGACATCGCTTGCGGCCGGGGCCAACGCCCAGCCACCGGCCGGGAGGTCCGCCTCGACGGCAACCCGCCCGTCGGCCAGGCCCTGCGCCAGGGCTGGGACGGTCACGTCGTCGGGCCAGTCGACCACCTGCACTCCGGACCGAACATGTGGGGCGGGGTTGGCCAGCAGCACGCCCACCGAGTCCGCACTCGTACCACCGTCGACCCGCCGGCTGTCGGCCTGCGCCATGGTGGCCGCACCATTCCCGGCGATCCTGGCCAACGAGCCGGCGATCATCTCCTCGCATCTTCCGATGATCCGCTGGTAGCTCTCCTCGGCCTCGTGATGGACCCAGGCGATCGAACTGCCGGGCAGAATGTCGTGAAACTGGAGGGTCAGCACCTCCCGCCACAGTGCGGTCAGCTCCTCGTACGGGTAGGTGGCGTCGGGGCGCCCACCGGCGGCGGCGATCGCCCACCACTCCACCTCGCGCAGCAGCGCCTCACTTCGACGGTTGCCCGCCTTGGTCTTGGCCTGGGCGGTGTAGGTGGCCCGGTGCATCTCCAGGTACAGCTCGCCCACCCAGCGGGGCGGATCGGGTAGCTCGGCGAGTGCGTCGACGAAGAACTCCTCGGGCGAGCCCACCTGCACCCGCGGCACCGACTCCAGGTCGGACGCCAGGTTGATGCGGGCCATCATCTCCCGGGTGGGCCCGCCACCGCCGTCGCCGTGGCCGAAGGGCAGCAGCGACCGGTTGGCCACCGAACGCTCGGCAAACCGGCGTGCGGCGGGCACCAGTTCGCCCGGGTCGATCTCGGAGTTGTAGGTGTCGGCGGGCGGGAAGTGGGTGGGCATCGTGGTGCCGTCCAGCCCCTCCCACAGGAACGTGTGATGGGGGAACGTGTTGGTGCGGTTCCAGGAGATCTTCTGGGTGACGAAGGTGTCGGCCCCACCGAGGGCGAAGATCTGCGGCAGCGACGCCGGGTACCCGAACACGTCGGGGATCCACGCCTCGCG
>JACDJB010003256.1_pt1 | contig 10830 bp, 25 predicted proteins | sample 7454121 | NCBI WGS metagenome assembly JACDJB01 (sample SAMN14253290, study PRJNA609438) | sludge metagenome | isolation source: sludge after 25d culture with pyrite | collected 2018-12-20 | reverse complement strand
GTCCTCTGTAAGCACGTCGACAATTGCAGCTCGAAGCCGCTTCACTGCCTCGCTCACAGCATGTTCCCTTCTGCGTCTGTGGGCCACTGCACCTTGTTACCGTTGGCGTCGCAGGGCCAAAAGTAGGACTCATTATCGCGCGGCGAAGGAAACTCATCGATCAGACGCGATAGCACTGTTGCAATTGTTTCGGTTCCGATTGAGCGAAGCCAGAGTCCACGATGGGCTCGCAAAGCTGCTTTGCTCGGCACCCCCTTGCGCATCCGTGGGTTGATCTCGCGGAGTAGGGCTTGCGCGTTTCCGTTGGTGTAGATCGCAGCAAGCGCATGCGTCCAAAACCACAACTGGTCGAAGGTTTCGGAGTCAAAAATAAAAGCATCTTCTCCGCGCTCCCACCATCGCGGTTTTGTTTGCGTCCATCCGTTGGTCAGCAGCCAGCCTGTTACCAGTTGCGGCGTGACCCCCTGAAACTCGTCAAGCTCATCAATTCTCATTTGCCGTCACCTACCACGCTCCCAATCCCGCGTCAACACATTTCACGAAACGCTAGCACTTCGCCAGCATCGCACCGGCAACGATGACAAGCACAGCCAGGAAACACCACAGCGCGGGCCACGATTCCCACCACCCCGGAGCGTCCTCTGCCGTCCCCTCGACTGCATGCAGCACGGGCCACAGTTTGCGCGGCTCACGTCCTCGGGCTAGGGCTTCTGTCAAATCGGGGTCTAGTCGGTCAGTGTCCATTAAAACAGGCTCCTTTGCTTGGCTCCGATGCAGTGCGGACTAAACCAAATCCGCTCACGCTTGGCGTTCGGGTTGTTGTGTTCCTTCGACTGCCCACCGTAACCGCCCTTTGCCTTCCATTCTACGCACTCCCATGATGCTGGCATTACGTGCTCGCCCTCATACCCGCAAAGCGCGATCCGCATCAGCGGGTTGTCGCCGTTTTCGATCGCCCACTTGGCTACGTCTTGGGACACGTTTCCATGCCCGGCGACATATTCCATGTTTCCGTCTGAATATGGTGGATCAAGCAGAACCCCGGTTAGGCCATGCCGCCACGTTACCGAGTCACCAGTCACCCGCGACCAATCACCGCAGCACACACGGACGCGGCGCAGCCGGGCTGTCAGATCCTCAAACAAGCCGCCCCTTCCCGCATCGCCGACGTGCGGTAGTTTACGATGGACACCCATTCCCGCATCGCCGACGTGCGGGAGATGTCTGCCCGGCTTTCGTTCCGCGCACCATCCGTCCCCTATCCACTGACAGATCCCCCAAACCCACCAACCGGCAATCTTGGCGTCGAAGTAGCCCGGCTCTGTCATCATCCGCTCCCGGTGCGCTGGCAAGCCCTGGATCAGCCACAGGTGCCGAGCGTGCAGGTCTGCCTCGTTTACCGGGCAGTCGCACCACTTCGCGACGGATTCCGGGTCCGCTTGCACAGCGCGCCAAAAGTTGGCGACGTGACAATCGAGGTCGTTCACCGTCTCAATTTTAGGCTCAGTGGGTCGCGCTAATAGGACAGCGAGCGACCCGGCGAAGGGCTCGACGTAGTTTGCCACATCACCGAAGCGCTCCCAGATCAGGGGCGCTGCTCGGGACTTGCCGCCAAACCAAAGCGTCAAGGGAAGGGCGCGCGTAGTTGCGCAACCCTTCCCTTGACACCTCCTTTCGTTTCTAGATCGTCGCCCATGTTATACCCTTGATAGCCTTGTAAACCGTGGTTACGCCGACGCCAAGTCTTGCCGCAATGGTCGAATATGACTCACCATTTCGCTTCCATTGGCGAGCCTGCTTTACGCTTGTTTCCGTTAGCCTTGATAGCCAATGCTCCTCTGCCCGAGGATATTTGCATCGAGCTACATCTGTTTTACGACCACCGCTAACAGCCCTTCCCTTGCTTCGCATGTCTGCATTGTTGTCGGCTTTGCTGCCTAGAAAAAGATGTGTTGGCCTCACACATGCCGGAACGTCGCACCTGTGCAAGACGCAAGCGGCTTCGGGTATCGGGCCAAACTGCAATTCGTATGAGACTCGGTGAGCCTTCGCTGTCTTTCCCCCTGGAATTCCTACGGCTCCATACCCTTTGTGCCCCTTCGCTGCCATCCAAAGCCAGCAACCATCTGCATTCCTCGTCACATGCGACCAAAATCGCTCGGAATATGAAGCTTTATCCAAAGCGGTAAGATGCTCAAGCATGGGAGTCATGCTAGCACCCTTCCCCTGGTCGTGTCAAGTAAAACTACGGGAAAGGCTTACTCCCCGTCATGCTCACCAGCGGTCGGTACACTGGCGGTCGTTTGAACTCCAGCGGCTTGTACGGGCTCTCTTCCCGTGGCGGTGGCTCGCACGTTGCCCAGGTCGTGCATGCAAAGCCGGTGACTAGGCAGAGGGCTAGGAATCGTAGGAGGTTCATGATCATGGCTTCACTTTCTCGGCTACGGCATATGCCAGCCGAATCAACGCGAGCGCGATTCGTTCGCATGGGCTAGGGCTGGCGTCGTCGGTCACATCGTCAGACTCAATCCAGAAACCAACGATGTCCCGCTCCCGTCCGTACTCCGTTCCCAGTTCTATGCACACACAGGGAGCTCCCCGTGGGCAGTCTTGCCCGATTCCCATTGGTCGGCGCTGGGAGCGGGCAAACAGAATCGCGTCTTTAAGCGGTGCTAGCATGCCGTGCAGGACTTTAAGCTGGTCCTCCATTCTCCGTGAGTGCTCGACCTCGCAGGCGATCGTACTCTCGCGTTGCTCCGCAATCGCAATCACGTCGCGAGCGAGCAAATCACCCTGCGTCGCTCCCGTGAACAGCGCCTTGGCCTTGGCGAGTGTTTCGCGGTCGGTCATGATGGTTTCCTTAGCGTGTCTGTGGACCAACGATGCACGGCAGGAAGATCAAAAATCGTTCTTTGCCGCACCTGCGTATAAATCGCCTCTGTGGTGATCCGAAAATCCCATGTCTTAGCAGTTGTCTTTGCCCTGCGGTCCCATCGGTCAAGACACGTCCGCAACCTGTGCGGAGTCTGCGACCAGTTCCGACCGGCATCCGTGCTGTCGGCTTGCGCAAACGGAAAAGGCCCGCCAGCCAGCTGCAAACCTCGAAGCGCATGCAACCTAGTTCCCGGAGCATCGCGAGTGATAGCGTTAAACGCTTCGATCATGCGCATGGTGTACGCTTTCCCCGTCACATGAGAGTGTGCGCCCATCGGACCGATGCATACCCTGCCAAAATTCCAGGCCAGGCGCACCAACCGAAACAAAGAATCTTCAGTGTGCCACACCGGCCATGCTCTCCACCGCAGATCCGGCGGAAACGACTTGATCAGCTTGTCGTTTTCCGACTCGCTGCCCATGATCACGTCTGGAATAATCACCTCTGTCGGACGACCTAGCGTGATCATCTGGCGATACCACTCAATCACGGTCGGCACATCAAGAGGCTTGGGATTCTGTCCCCGCTGCTGAGCCCTCCAGTACGGGAATGCGCCGCAATCCAGCAGCAGACTACCAGCCACGCCAGCATGGGCCACAGCGGATTGCGTTGGCTCACTGGTGCGCTCTCCTTTGATTTTGCGTGCGTAGGATGTCCACGTCAGCACCAGATTGCGACCTCGCAATACGTTTTGGTTTCGGCCTAACGCCCCGATCGGCGTCCCGTGAAATGGGATCATCGCCCCACCTTCGCCAATATCATCTTGACCGTGTGTGCATGCTCCCCCATGTAGCCCCGCATGCAATACGCGGCAAGCTCACGCAACTTCTGCGCCTCCTCACGGTCGAAGTGGACGCCTCCGACTTCCTTGACTGCAATCGTTTTGATGCGCTGGATCACCTGCTTGGCTGTTTTCATGTTATCGGCTCCCAGGTATTCGGCTCGCGTCCGAGTAGCTCTGCGATCTCCCAATAGCTAAACCCTCCGCGCTCTGCGATGCGCTCAGCGGACTGTCCGCGATGTCTGCGGTTGTAGACCGTCCATGCTTCCAGATGCTCGCTCCAACCCACTGAGCCATACGGTTTTGAGCCTTGCTTGCATCCTCGGTGTTCGCCCTGGACTGGTGCTCTTCTTGCGGCAGGATCTGTTTTGTTCATGGCTTCACCTCGGTGGCTTTCTGGTAATCGTTCATAAGTGCTTCGAGTGCTGAATCTAGCCGGTACTGCGCTTGCTGGCTCCTCTGTTGAGCGTCCCAGAGTGATTGTTGAGCGTCCCAGAGTGATTTGGCTGCATCGGCACATGCGTTGAGAGCCCAGCGGATCTCTGCGTCGTGTTCTTTGCGTGTCTTCATGGCATCTCTCCCATCGGTAGTAAATCCTGTGCCAGCCGTTTCTCAGCCAGCGCGCAAGCCTCGTCGGATACGTCGCAGCCGATCGCCTTCCTGCGTAGTTCCTTGGCCGCGTACAGAGTCGTTCCCGACCCACAGAACGGGTCTAGGATCGTGTCCCCTGGTTGGGTAAACAGTCGGACGAACTCCGATACCAGCGCGACCGGCTTTTGCGTCGGATAGAGCGCATCGCGGCAGACTCCGTGCGTAAAAACCGAGTTGCGCCCACCGCCGTGCCAACGCTTCTTCATCGGCTCCCCAGCGGGCTTTGTCCGGTGCAGAAACGCGATTGCCTCCCAGCCCGTACCCGGTCTGTCTCCGGTCATCTGCGGCGTACAGTTTGTCTTAACCCACACGCCAGCGCGAACGAACTCCCAACCTATCGGAGTCGATGACCTGAGAAGCATCACATGCTCGATATCGCAGGTCATCACGCACCATGTCCGTACGTAATCCGCTAGGTGCGTGAGCTTGTTTGCAAGCTGGCCAAAAGTCATCGGCTCAAACGTCACTTGCACAGAGCCACCAGTCTGCGCGCTAAACGGAGGGTCCGAGATCATCACGTCCGCTGGCTCTGTCAGCACAAGCTCGCGGCAGTCCCCGTGATAGATGCTCACCCCGGCGTGGTTGTATAACTGCTTCATGATTACACATTCTCCGACTGCACCAACAAAAAACCATGCCCCGGAATGAGCACTGGATCGCCAAACGACTGCCGACGCTTTCCGGTGTAACCACACTCGCTGCAACCGCTTGACTCATGGCCGCATCCGGGATGGCAGTCACACGTACACCCCGAGCATGTTGTGGTAAAGTGGCATACCGTCGCGAGTACGCCATCAAACCCGATGGTGTAGACTCGCCTACGGTCAAGCTTGTACCGAAGCACAGCGCGGCGTATTTCAGCGGCTTCTTTGGCGTCCAATGCCCTGGTACGAACTGGTTTGTGCTGTCGCATTTTCTCACTCATCCGTAAACGTGGTCGTCTCGGCGTACCACCGAGCGCGGGTTATCGATTCCTAGCCGCAGCGCACGGAGCGCAGCGGGTTGTGCTCTGTGGGTCTTCGAGCTTCTTGCCGCACGACTGGCATAGCGACTCATCCCAAACGCTCGGCCTGCCTGTGCCAATTCGGTCTAGGATCTCCTGTGCTCGCATCGCTAGCAGTCTGTCGCAGTCAGCACCCAGGATCGCTCGGGCTTCGACCGGACTGCCATTAGCCACAACTCGGTCAATCTTTGCTCGTAGCTCTGGAGTCATGAGGTTCGCCCTAGGATGACGTCAAGCTCTGCCTTGATCTTGGCGTCGCTTTCTGGAGTCCGTTGCGCTTCGACCTTCTCGCGGAGCGCTTTAAAGTCTATGCCCCCTGGGGGGTTGCTGGCGCTCTTCGGCGGCTCAGGTGGCCGCGCTGACTGCGGTGCTTGGTTGCGTGGCTTCTGCACCACGTCTGCTTCGGTTAGAGCTAGGTAGCGCTCGACGTTGCGCACCCGGAACCAATCAGGGACAAACCACTTGGCTTGCTCGGGGTTTGCCTTGACCTCTGCGGCTTTGAGCTTGATCACATGCCTGATTTGGTCCGGCGTATAGTCGGCACCCAGGCAGGCTTTAAGCCCGGCTAGCGCGGCGGGTCTTGGCTGTAACTGCTCAGCTCCCGCGATAACGCTCATGCGAGCCGCTACAAGCTCGGCAAAGAGCCCAAGGGCTACTTGGGCTTGGATCTGTGCCTTACTGGGCTTAGCGCTAGCCTTGCTCGTATCCGCAGCAAGCTGCGGCACTAGCGCTAGTTCGGGCTGCTGATGCTCCGGTTTGGCACAAGATAGATCTAATCTAATCTCTTCTGATCTATTCTTATCTAGTTCGCGTTTCGTTACCAATTCGTTACAGTCCGGTAACTTTTCGTTACATGATCGTTTCTCTGGTGTTACCGAGTCGTTACGCATGCGCTTCCTGTATTCCGCGACTCTCTCGGCGGTGGTGGCTGCCTTTTGACTATCGGCAAAGTGTGGAAGGTTGACCTCTGAACCGTCAACCTCTGCCCAGCCAGCCGCTAGCAGCGCAGAAAAAAACGGCTCTATCTCGAACCATGGTGCGTTCAATCCACCGGCCAAGGATGGCAAGCCCAGCCTGCCCAGGGGAATGCGTCCAAGGTCATTGGCAAGCCCCAGCAGCAGCGCGTACAAGCCCCGCGATTGCCAGGGTAACGCGGGCCAGTCTAGCCCCGGCGGATTGCTGGCCAGTTTCCGCCATGGGAGCCAGGAGCCCACAACTAGACCTCTGCCCCATTTTGGACAGGCTGGCCAGCCAGACATGTCATATGCTTCCGAATGTCTGCCTGATTCTCGTATGCCCACCGAGCAACGTTAGGCTCGTCGCAGTACAGAGCGAGTTGGCCCAGTGTAATTTGCTCCCCGCATGGCACGTATCCCATGTCGTTGATTACACAAGCGATGATCTTTCCTTCATACGACATGACATCCCATCCGTATCCCTTCGACTCCGCGCACGGCTCCGCCCTACCAATAAGTATGCCGGCACGATGAGCAGTCCTTGCGAGTTCCTTGGTCACGTATTTGGACATCTTTAGACCTCCTCGACCACGCGGACGGGCTCGGGTTGGGGCTGCGGGTTTGGCAGGACGTTGCTCTGCTCGGTGAGAAAGTCCCACCATAGAGGCCACGCTCGCTTAATCAGAAATGCCACCAATCGAGACAGCGGAAGTTTCCCGGTTCGGTAGCGCCTGATGCTCGACTCGCTCACTCCAAGCTCGTCAGCAAGCTTGGCATCCGTCAGATCGTGCGCGGCCATAAAAATCTTCAATCGGTCGTGTTTCACCATGGGCGGTTAGATAGCACCATGGCGGAAACCTGTCAACACAAACCAGGCAAAATCAGCAGCCCCGACGGAGAGAAAAGCACGCGGCGCTGGTAATTTCCGGTTTTAGTGCCTCAAATGAGGGAGCAAAACAGGAAAAAGGCGGGCACAAAAAAGCCCCGGCATCCAAGGACACCGGGGCGAGCAAGACCATGGCACAGCGACGAAACGCACTATGCCGAGACGATTGGACCCGTCAGAAGCAGGCTAGCGGGTTAGGGGCGGGGAGTCAAGGCGTTCGCAGCATCTGCCCATGCGGCGGCAACGTCGGGCTTGTTGGTGCGTAGCGCGTCCCAATCGGGGGCAGTATCACCGCCCACGGCCAGACCATAGCGCTTTGTGAGGTAGCGCTCGTAGGCTTGGTCTACGCCAAGGCCGGTCATGATTGCATCCGCGAACGCATTCCAGGCAGGCAGGAGGTCCTGCGAAAGAGCGGCTGGCAGGGATGATCCACCTTGGGACTTGCCGCCCCGGCTGGCGCGATAGGCTGAGTACGCGACCTGTCCTGGCTCAAGCTCGACGGTGAAGCGGTAGAACGTTTCGTCGCCTTGACGCTCAAGAATAGCCTCGACGGAGTTGGCGCAAAGAAACTCTTTGATGAGTTGGCAGGCTTCGGATGCGTGGATGGTTCGAGTGATCATGTTCGTGTGTCCTCCGTTGGTATAGACGCCGTTTGGCGTTCAAGTGACCGAACTATTTTGACTTTCGCGCTGGCAGGACTCCGCTGCCGTCGCAGTTGTCCGCTAGTGTCTCTTGCCACTTACGCATGGCCTTGATCTGTGATTTGCGTTTCCCGCTCGTTTGCGGACCGCAACACTCTGCAATTTCGCCATATGCGGAGCTGATTCGGTGGCCCCAGCACGCGCAGCACCCCGGACACGGGCGGAGGCGCTCGCCGATGTGGTACTTGGAGCGCATGGCGATAACATCTCGCACGTATTCTAGGTGCTGTGCATCATCGGTGCCGTGTTGCAGGGCAAACCACCATTTGCGGAGTATTTGGAAACGGACCAAGCGCTTGCGGGCGGATTGGCTCATCCCGACGAGAGATCGGGCGGTGATAAATTTCGGCAGCACAACCCCAGGCACAAGCGGAATGTGTCTCCGCGCTTGACGTGCCATGCGGCAGACCGAACCCTTGGGCTGTTTGTGTTTGCGGCGAAGGTCTTGACGGCGCACCCATTCGCGCCACGCTCGTCGTCCGTTCGGGCTCATCGGTGGCTCCAATTGGCAAGTGCCTGCGATGACCCGGCTATGTGCGACTGCCACGCCTCCACGAGTTTCCGCAGCTCGGCGTAGCGGTCGGAGTCGGAGCGGGGTGTGGGAAGGTTGCCGCGTCCGTCGCACGGTCCACGTTCATCGCAGATATGATGAGATTGCGAGGTATCAGACGGCGCAAACCCATGGCGGCATCCACAGCAGTTCATTGCTTGGCACTTGGGACAGCCCTTGCATCGTGCCATCACCTCACCTCCGGCGGCAGGGGCAGGAAGTGCGTCGGGTTATAACTGTATTCTTCACCGCCGCAGAGTCGCCAAGCATTGAAAGTCCAGGCTACAACCCGCCATCCAATGTCAGGTTCAAACCCTTGAATCTCAGTACCGTTCTTTGGAGCCTCGCTGATAGGTCGCGGCTTCGGCCAGACCACGGCGTCAGGCTTCGGCGCGGACTCCTTTGCCAGCGCTAGGCGGGCTTTTGCGGCGCATGTAACGCAAAACCAATCGGGGTTTTTGCTGGCATCGGAAAGAAACAGACCAGGAGAGATGTCGCCTCTGTATGGTCGCCCCCGGCCGCATCCGTAGTACCAGTGGATCTTTGATTTCATTCTCAACTCCCACAGCGCCCGACGAGGGCAGCAAGACTGACAAGGATGCCGGTGCGGATCAGCCAGTTGTTCTCAATGCGCTCCCAGAATCGACTAGGGGCGCGGTAGTGGTTTAGGTCGCGGGTCATTTGCTCACCGAAACAATCAACCCAAGCGCAGCGAGAGACTTGGCAAGGACCGAGGGGTTAATGCTTGGCGCATCTGCGGTCCAGTCGGTCAGGGCTAGCACGTCATCGAAAGCGGCTAGAGCTTGCTTGTCGGACAGGTCATCCGTAAAACGCTTCCCACTTGGGATGTGCGTAAACGTGTAGACGTGATAGCCGGACTCCGTAATGGCCAAACCACGCTCTGCACGGAGGCAGAACACGCGCCGTTGTTTGCGCTCAAATTCCGTCTCGCTTATCGTCGCCCACACATGCGTGATGGGGGCGGGTGTTAACGTGACTTGGGATTGTTGCTCTGTGGTCATGGGCGGGGCTCCTTCTTTGCCTTGGCTGCCTTCTTACGTGCGGCAACGGCCCGAGGATGTTCGCAGTCTGGTGCGTGGCCAACGGTTTCCGACTTCATGCAAAAGTGACACCGTCGTTCACTAAACAACTCAGAGCGAATCCACTCCTTTGGCGCGCGCTTGTATCCCTTGGGCACCGCAGCAAACCTCCGTGCTGGGTTTCCGTTCCAGCTGATTTCGACCCACTTTCCGTTAGAGTCAACGGTGCGGACGAAGCACTCCCAACAACCTTCGCGGCGCATGGTGGTGTTACCGGCTCGCTCGCTGTGAACGTCATACAGTACGTCGCCTGCTTTGAGGCTTTCGATCTTGATCATCGGTTGGGCTCCTTTAGTCCTTCGAGCAGAATAGGCTTGGCGACGGTCACGATCTTTTCCAGCGCCTCGCCGTTGGTTAGTTGGTACTCACGCGCCACAGAGCGGACGATATCGATCGCCCACTGCTGGACGCGCACACCAAGATGTTTCCGGTCGGGTTTCATGCCAACCAAATACACCGGCCAAAAGGAGTATGTCAACAAAATGTGTAAATTATGTTGACATCGCGTAAGGAGTCGGGCACAAGGGAGGGAGAGGTGACGGCCCGGATGCCATTCAAGCGACAGATCAAACTGACGGCAGCGACCACGGAACATAAGTGGGAGGCAACCATTTCCACGCCATCGGACACCGAGATCAATGCATTCATCTGGCTTAGTCGTGGTCTACGCGGAGCCCCGCCAGAGATTGAAAAGGAAATGGCGGCGTATTTGGACGCAGTGAAGCGGTTTCATACGGAGGACTAGCATGCAAGAACATCCACTCCTCATGAAAGGTCCGCTTGTGCGGGCGACTTTGGAAGGCCGGAAGACACAGACGCGGAGGCCGGTCAAAAATGAAGCTCTCCCATATACGGGATACTGGGCCGAATGCCTATGTAAAGAGATCGACCCGAGCGATACGCCTTGTGTTACATGTGCAATGAGATTCCCTGGCATTCCAGAGGCCGGCGACCGGCTGTGGGTGCGGGAGACGTGGCGGCCAGTCATGGAGTCGTGGCGCAGCTTTGTTGAGTACAGCGCGGGCGGGGAGTTGGCGGCGGCGGGTCATGGCGACGACGCGATGACCAAGCTCACGAAGGTTGCGCTGCGGTTTCCGGGTGGTCGCGAAGACATCCATTCGGAGCAATGGCACCCATCAATCCACATGCCGCGCTGGGCGTGTCGCTTGGTCCTGCCGCTGGTGTCGGTGCGCGTCGAGCGCGTGCAGGACATCACCGAAGAGGACGCAAAAGCGGAGGGAGTGGAGCGCATCAGCGCCGGTCCTGG
>JACDJB010003253.1_pt1 | contig 10841 bp, 8 predicted proteins | sample 7454121 | NCBI WGS metagenome assembly JACDJB01 (sample SAMN14253290, study PRJNA609438) | sludge metagenome | isolation source: sludge after 25d culture with pyrite | collected 2018-12-20 | reverse complement strand
GCCTTGTCGCCCGGCGAGACCTGACAGGTTTCGGAAAACCTGTCAGGTCCGGTGTGCCTTGTCGCCCGGCGAGACCTGACAGGTTTCGGAAAACCTGTCAGGTCTGGTGTGCCTTGTCGCCCGGCGAGACCTGACAGGTTTCGGAAAACCTGTCAGGTCTGGGCCTCGACGATGGCTATCTCCTCCTCGGTGAGGCCGTAGAGTTTGTAGACGATTTGGTCGATGAGGTGGTCGGTGCGGGTGATGCGGTCGGTCAGTTCGCGGGCGCGGGGGGCGTGGGTGTGGTAGACGCGGAGCAGGCGGCTGAGGTTGTCGACGGGGCCGGCGAGGGCGCGGACGAAGCCTTTGAAGGCGGCCTCGTCCCAGGCGAGGGATTCGTCGAGGGTGCGGGTGGATTTGCTCTCGGCGCGGACGAAGGGGGCCAGGGCGGGGTCGGCGGCCAGCCCGGCTTCCTGCTTGCCCTTGTCGCGCAGTTTGCGGAAGGCGGCGGGGGTGGTGACGCCTTCGAGGTCGGTCCAGAAGTCGGCGGCTATGTTCGTCAATGCTTGATGGGATTTGGTAACATCATGAACCACATTGCTTAGAATGTCATGTACCAAAACCAAAAACCAATCACCATAGTCTAGCTGCTGGTTGGTAATTATTGATAAGATGCTGAGGGTGGTTTCATCTTGACAAATTCTTAAGGCTTGCTGCCTCTGTTTTTCTCTCAATTCTTGATTTTGTGGGAATCTTATCTGTCGGATGGGGAATGTTCTAATTGACTGTGGCCAGACATCTGAATAGGTTCCTTGTAAAGCCGAAGTAGCAAATTTCAAACTGAATATCCATGAGCCAAGCCTTGAATTAATATGTCCTAATACGAACTCAAGATCAACGGGATCTGCGACGCGTTCAAAGCCCACAAACTCTTGTCGTGCTGTTGTGCCAGATAAAGCATCATAAGAACAACAAATTATCACTGTATCGTTGCAGTAGAGCTTGGTTTCGTCATATGCACCAATAAGTCGTTCATTTTCACCAGTGCGTTTTCGTATTGCTAATTTGCAAGCCTCAAACATCTCTGGAGTGCGTGGGCCAGACATTTCATCGTTTCGGTAGTCAAGCCACTCGCCTTTCCAAGATATTTCCCACCGCGATATATCCTCACCGGTAAAAAATTGCTTTGCATTTCCAACTGGTTTTTCGGTGACTAGTACTGTCTTATCGAACCTACCTTTGACCTTACTTGATAAAGTTGCTCCAACGTTGACATATAGATGTTGGCCCAGAAAGTCGCTACCGTTCTCAATTTTCTTGAGAAGTGGAAGCCCTTCTACATATTTCGCATCTGTTCGTATTTGAGAATTGTAACTATTTAGCCAAGCAATCCTCTCAACTTTATGCTGCTCGAAATCAAGCGGATCTGTCGTAGTTGCCGATCGCACAATGACAGCCGAATCTGATAATGGTTGTTCCTTTTCAATTACATAGACAATGCAGAGTCGGCTTACCTCATCGAAAACATTAGTTTCATCGAAGTGTAAGATAGTCTCTAAACGTACATTGTTAAGAAAGTGCTTGCGCAATGATAGGGTGTATTTTTCTCGCAAGAATGGATTTGGGATTATGAAAGAATGTCTACCAGAATACTTGGTCAACGACAACGCACGAACGATAAATGGAGAGTAGAGGTCCCAATGGCCTTCCAGTAATTCTGAATCTAAAAATTTATGGCCCGAAAACAAATCTGACAAAGTTTTTCGATACTCTGGTGTATCTACTGTCATCGACCACGCATTTAGGTACGGCGGATTCCCCACCACCGCATCAAACCCCGCCTTCTCCCCCTTCGGCCGCCCGTGCCTGTCGAAGAACACTTCGGGGAACTCCAGTTCCCAATGGAAGTAGTCGTTGGCGGCGGCGGCGGGGTGGTTGAGGTAGCGGGCGGCCTGCTCGTCGCTCATCGCGGCTTCGGGCTTGCCCTGGATGCGCAGGGCGAGGTCGCGGTACTCTTCGGCGCTCATGGTGTTGCCGAACCACGCGCTGACCCACAGGTCGGCCAGCCGGCGCCAGCGGCCGAGGTGGGTGTCGTGGATGATGTGGAAGGCGTCTTCCTTGGCGTGGACGGTGTCGAGGTCGTCGGTCGGCCGGGCCTCGATGGCGGCCATGCCGCCGACGGCCAGCCCGGCGCTGGTGGTGAAGGCGGATTCGTCGAAGAGGGGGTCGGTTTGCGACTCCGGAGACCTGACAGGTCGCCGCGACCTGTCAGGTCTGGACGCCGACGGCGCGCGCTCCAGATCGGCCAGGCGCGCGCCGATGAGGCTGTCGCCGTGGCGCAGGTGGTGGTCGAGGAAGCTGAGGGGCTTGTCGGCGGCGACCGTCTCCAGCCACAGGCTGAGCTTGGCCAGCTCGACGGCCAGTTCGTTCTTGTCGACGCCGTAGATGCAGGCCTCGACGACGCGGCGCTTCCAGTAGGTGAGGTCGCTCTCTTCGGAAGAAGACGACGGACGACGGACGACGGACGACGAAGCCGGTTCCGTGGTCTGTGGTCCGTGGTCCGTGGTCAAATCGGAGGTGGCCAGCGCGCGGGCCAGATAGTTGGTTGCGTCGACGAGGAAATGGCCCGACCCCATCGCCGGGTCGAGCACGTTGAGGGACAGGATTTCCTGCTCGAACAGCCGCGCGGCGTCTCGTATCTCGTATTTCGTATCCCGTATCTTCCGCCTTGCTTCTTCCACCAGCGGCCCCAGCGTTTGCTCGACGATGTACTTGACGATGTAGTCGGGGGTGTAATAGGAGCCGGTGGCCTTGCGCTCGCCCTTGTCGGTGGAGAGGTATAGCTCGCCGGGTTGTTTGGTCTCGATGACTTTGGTCTTGCCGCGCTCGCGGGCGGGCAGCCAGGTCTCCTTGCCGCCCTTGCGCACGGTGACCATCTCCTCGGCGGCGACGCTGACCTTGTACTCCAGCAGGCCCTCGTAGATGGAACCCAACTGGCGCACGCCGAGGGTGCGGTAATCGACCGATTCATAGCCGGCGAACTTGCCGTTTTCCGTCTTGCGCCGCCGGGCCAGATAGTCGATGGCCCGCACCAGATGGCGCTCGCCGACAAAGTTGTTTTCGAGAAAGGCGTGGCGCTGCGGGTCGAACAGGCCGCCGTTGTAGCGGGGGACGCCGAGGAAGGCGTTGAGCGCGGCGTCGCGGCCGTCGATGATGGCGAACAGTTCCTTGTATCGCGCCCAGTACGTGCCGGTCATCGGCGGCAGGGCATCGACCTTGTGATCGTCCACCAGTTTGGCCGCCCGCCTGGCCAGTTCGGTCAGGCTGCGCTCGCGGTAGCCGTCATTGTCCATCGGCAGCAGGCCGCGGCTCTCGCCGAAGAACAGGAAGAGCAGGCGGTAGAGCAGCAGCAGGCTGTTGCGATAGACGGCGGCGCGGTCGGCCTCGTCGTCGGGGGACAGGTCGTTGGCTGCCGGGGCGAAGAAGCCGAGGATGAGTTGTTCGAGGGCCTTGTAGGCGTTGTCGCGCAGATCGCTTTCCAGAGCCACGGCGTAGGTGTGGCTGCCTTTCAGGACGTCATCGAGGAAGACGCGGCCGGTTTCGTCGGGCATGAAGGCGGCGCGGCCGAAGAAGAGGGTGAACCAGGTGGCCACGGCCAGGGCGCGGCGCTCGTCGGTCGTGTTCAGCGCCGCCAACAGGTCGATCTCGAAGTAGCGGTCGAGGCGGTAGCTGCTGTCCTTGTGGACGAGACGCCAGAAGCGGCCGTTGGCGGCGATGCCCCAGACCACGCCGGTGGCCTTGAGGTAGTAGTCGATCTGGAACATGGGGTTGTTGTTGGCGAAGGTCGGCGCGCCGGCGGTCTTGTGGCTCAGGCTGACCGGCCAGGCCTTGACTTCGCCCATAGCCAGGGCGCGGCGGGTGTACTCCTCGGTGCGCTGCTCGGCCACGGCCGCCTTGCGGGTGTCGTCGTCGGGGAAGAAGACGTAGTCGGGCTTTTTGATGGTCTTGTCCAGCCCGGGCACCGAGGCTTGCGACTCCCACACGTGGCCGAGACGGCCGAGGATGGGCCTGATCCAGTTCTCCTCCAGTTGAGCCTCGTTATAGGCGGCCAGTTGGTCGCCTTCGGCGGCATAGTGCTCGCGCAGCCATTTCAGGAAGTCGGCCGCGGGGCCTTGGGCGGCGCCCCAGGCCGGGTTGCGGCGCAGGATGGAATCGAGGTAGTGGTCGGAAAAGAGGTATTCGTTGCGGTGGAACTTGTCGATGCCGAGGGCAAGTTGGGTGGATTCGTTCATAGGGCCGGTTAATCAGGTGCGAGATGGGGGGATTATACGCCATGAGGGCGGTTGCCGGTAATTGGGGGGGTGGGGCGGTGCGGAATTTGCCACTCGGCAAGCGAAAAAGTGTCGAAAATCGAATAGCCTCAGCGATCGCGCCTCTGTTATCTTTGGGCATGACGGCAGGGAGTGGGCGGTGGTCAGTGGTCGGTGGTCAGTGGTCAGTGGTCGGTGGTCGGTGGTCGTCGTCATTATCAAGGAGCACACACATGAACCCTTTCGATTCATTGTTGCGCAGCCGGAAGTTCTGGCTGGCGGTGGCGGCGGTGATTCAGACCGTCGTGTTCGCGCTGATTCCGAATTTCCCGGACGAGGTGTGGGCGGCGATCAACGTCATTCTGCTGTGGCTGATCGGCACGATTGCCGTGGAGGATGCGGCAAGCAAGATACGAAATTAGAGATACGAGATACGAGTGAAGAGCGCGCCTCTGAACTCGTATCTCGTATTTCGTATCTCGTATCTGATATCAGGAGCACCATGTCATTACTGGATCGAATGCGGCGGCGGTTGAGCGTGTCGGCCGATCTGCGCGAGGGGGTGGGGGGCTGGTCGGCCATTGCCGGCTACCCGACGGCCGAGCGGTCGGAGGCGGCGCGACAGGCGCAGACGCGCGACGCGCTGGAGGCGTGGCGCTCGAACCCGTATGCCAAGCGGATCATCGACCTGATCACCGACTACACCGTGGGCGACGGGCTGACGCCGGCCGGCGACGGGGAGATCGGCCGCTTTGTGGATGCGTTCTGGCATCATCCGCAAAACCGGCTCGATTTGCGCCTGCCGGAGCTGATGGACGAGCTGAGCCGGTCGGGCGACCTGTTTCTGGCGCTGTTCCGCAACCCGGCCGACGGGATGAGCTATGTGCGGGCCGTGCCCAAGAGCGAGGTCGTGGAGATCGTGACGGCGGAGAACGATTGGGAGACGGAGATTGCGTATGTGGTGCGCGGCGGCCCGACGGGACGACAGACCACAGACGACCGACGACAGCAGGAAAGTGAGCCTGTGGGCCGTGGTCGGTGGTCTGTGGTCGGCAGCCTGGGCACGACAACCTTCCTTTCCCCCAGCCATCCCGACGCGGCGACGGCCGACGCGGTGATGGTCCATTACGCGATCAACCGGCCGGTGGGGGCGCGGGTGGGCGAGTCGGAACTGGCCGGCATTTTGCCGGCGCTGCGCTGGTATAACCGGATGCTGGAAGACCGCGTGCGGCTCAACCGGGCGGCGCGGGCGTTCCTGTGGTTTGTCACGGTGCCGACGGGGCGGGTGAATGCCAAGGCCGAGCAGTATGGCGCGCCGCCGGAGCCGGGCAGCATCGTCGTCCACGACGAGGGGGAGCGCTGGGATATGGTTGCGCCGAACCTGCGCGGGCTGGACGCGCAGCACGACCTGCGGGCGCTGCGGCAGGCGATCAGCGCCGGCAGCGGGCAGCCGCCGCACTGGCACGGCGACGGCGGCGACATCAACCGGGCCGTGGCCGCGGCGATGCAGGACCCGGCCTTGCGGCGGCTGCGGCGGCGGCAGAAGCATTTGCAGCACCTGGTGATCGATCTGTGCCACACGGCCTACGCGCGGGCGCACGAGACGGGCGCGGCGCGGCGACGGCCGGAGCGGGCGGCCATTCGCGTGGAACTGCCCGACATCAGCCGCGAGGATAACGAGAGCCTGGCGCTGGCGGCCGAGCGGATGACCGGGGCGTTTGCCCAATTGCTGGGAGCGCTGCCGGGCTGGTCGCCGACGCTGGCCGGGCAGATGCTGCCGCTGGTCTTCAAGTTCGCCGGGGAGCCGCTGGGGGCGGGGATGATGCAGGTGATATTGGATGAATTAGGAGATACGAAATACGAAATACGAGATACGAGTTCAGAGGGGTGCTCTGCTTCTTAACTCGTATTTCGTATCTCGTATCTCGTATTTGGCGGGGGTTTTTCACATGACCAAACGACGTGAATTTATCGGCCGCCTCATCGTGGCCGGGCCGACGCGGACGGTGACCGGAGAGGCGGGCGGGCTGGTGGTGACGGCCGAGGCTATCCGCGAGGCGATCGACGCGGGGCTGTTTCGCGGGCTGGCGTGCTTTGCCGACCACGCGACGGTCGGGGCGTCGTCGGTGCGGCGGCTGCTGGGCGTGTGGCAGGCGGTCGAGTGGGACGAGGCGGCGGGGGCGGCCGTGGGGCGGCTGGCGACCTATGAGACGGACGGGACGCGGCCGGTGCTGGAGCTGCTGGAACAGTGGCTGGGGGAGGAGGCGAGAGAGGGCGCGGGGGAGCGGCCCGACGTGGGCGTCGAGCGGCCCGACGTGGGCGTGAGCCTGGTGTTCTATCCGCGCCTGGCGGCCGACGGGCGGACGGTGGCGGGGATCGTGATGGTGGAGTCGGCCGACGTGGTGATGTTCCCGGCCAGCGCGGGGAGCCGGATTGTGGGGAGAGTGACGAATGACGAGTTACGAACGACGAATGAAGAAGTTCGTGGGGCGGGCGAGGGGGAGGGGTATGGGGCGGCGGCGCGGAGTGTGGCGTTTGGGCTGTGGGGAGCGGGGGAGGAGGGAGAATCCGCAGATTACGCAAATTTGAGGGAGGAAACAGGGGGTGGGGCACTTGCTTCGCATAGCCTGTTCCAGAATACACTCTCCGGGACGATGGAGCCTGACCTAATGGCAAATGACCCAGGAGTAGCGCGGGGGATTGATTCGCATAGTCAGTCATTGGTCGCATCATGTCCGTCGGCCGCGCTACACCATTGGATGACCGCGAACAGTCAATCAACCAAAGAACAACATAGCCCAACGATCTCCCTCTCTTCGATCGGCCTGACCGGGACCGGCTCCGGCGCGGCCGTTCCATTCGTTGGCGATGTTGCCGCCGATGCTCCGGGGAGGGCGATGCGGGCGGCCGGGCCGGCAATCAATCAACTTTCCACGCAATCCAATCGACAGGAGTACGAACAGATGAAGCAGCAGACAGAAGGAACAATCGCGCCGCGGGTGGCGCTGGTGCGGGGGAACGACGGCCGACAGCCGACCGACGACCGCGGCCATGAGGCAAACGGCGGCCGGGAAGCCGACGGCTGGCTCGACGCGCTGCGGACGGCCGCGGCCGAGGCGGTGATTCGCGCGTCGGGGCTGCCGGGGCCGGTTCAGGAGCGACTGGGCGCGGGCCGGTATGAGACGGCCGAGGATGTCTACACGGCCGTGGAGCGGGCGCGGGCGGAGCTGGCGGCGCTGAGCGAGGCGGGGGTGGTTCGGCTGGGCGGGCGGCCGGGGGCCTCGCCGATGGGGTCGCCGGCGATCCGGCTGGGCGACGGGCTGGACGAGGCGCGGGAGCTGGTGGGCTTTTTCTTCGGCGCGGCCGGCGCGCCAACGCCGCCGGCCAACATGCGCTCGTTTGCCGACCTGTACGTGGCGCTGACGGGCGACGTGCATTTTCGCGGCGTGTTCGACGGCGGCCGGGTGCTGTTCAGCGGGGCGACGACGGCCACGCTGCCCAACCTGGCCGTGGACGCCATGAACCGGGTCATCGCCGAGCAGTTCGCCGCGCTGGAGCATTACCGCTGGTATGAGCGCGTGACGGACGTGGCCCCCAACGACGGCCGCCTGCATGCCATGAAGTGGCTGACGCTGGGCGGCATCGGCAATTTGCCGACGGTGAGCGAGGGCGCGGCCTACACCGAGTTGAGCGTGGCCGACGCGAAGGAGACGGCGTCGTTTGTGAAGCGCGGCGGCTACGTGGGCATCACCCGCGAGATGATCAAAAACGGCGACCTGATGCAGATGCAGGCCATCCCCCGGGCGCTGGCCGCGGCCGCCGTGCGCACCCGCAGCGCGGCCGTGGGGGCGATCTTCACCGCTAACGCCGGCGTGGGGCCGACGCTGGCCCAGGACAGCAAGGCGCTGTTCCATGCCGACCACGGCAACCTGGCGACGACGGCGCTGGGCGCCGACGCGACGGCGTGGCGGGCGGCGCGCAGCGAGTGTTTCCAGCAGGTGGAGCTGGGCAGCAGCAAGCCGCTGGGCATCTTCCCGCGCTTCCTGCTGGTTCCGGCCGAACTCTATGACACGGCGCTGAGCATCCTGGGCTACGGCGAGGGCATGCCCACGACCTACACCCCCGAAGCCCAGTCCCGCGGCTTCGCCGACCCGCGGCCGATCCCGCTGGTTGTGCCCGACTGGACCGACGCGACGGACTGGGCCTACATCGTCGATCCGGCGCTGTTCCCGGTGATCCAGATGAGCTATTCGCAGGCCCCCGGCGGCCGCAGCCACCCCATCCCGGAGCTGTTCGCCGTGGTCAGCGAGACGAGCGGACTGATGTTCAGCAACGACGTGCTGCCGATCAAGGTGCGTGACGAGTTCGCCGTCGGCGTCAACGGCCCGCGCGGCATCGGCAAGCGGAACGTGGCGTAGAGATACGGGATACGAAATACGAGATACGAGTTCAGAGACGTGCTCTTCTTTCGTATCTCGTATCTCGTATCTCGTATCTGCCGGAGGGTTTTATGCGCGAATTGCAAGCAGCATTGAATGAGATGGGCCTGTCGTGGGCCGACGTGTGGGCGCTGTCGCTGGATCGGCGGGCGGGGACGCTGGTGGTCGTGACGGCCGACGGGCGCAAGGTCAGCGGCAGGCTGGCGGGAAGGACGACGGACGACGGACGACGGACGACGGACCACAGACCCCTTCCCACTGACCACTGACCACTTCTTCACCCGAAACTCGTAACTCGAAACTCGAAACTCGTAACTCGAAACTCCTGACCATGACACTCTTCACCGCCTCCGTCAACGCATCTGCCAACGACGCTTCACAAGCCGCCGGCACGGTCGACATCTCCGGCGGCGCTCTCAACGCCAACGCCGCCACCCACTACGTCGGCTACCGTTTCACCAGCGTAACTATTCCCCCAGGCTCCACCATCACCGCCGCCACCCTCGACCTTGAGGTCTATTCCGGCTCTTTCGACGACCCTGACGTCACCATCTACGCCGACGACTCCGACAGCGCCGCCGCCTTCGTCGCCTCATCCAACAACATCAGCGGCCGAACCGCCACCACCGCCACCACCACCTGGACAGACTCATCAATCGGCACCGGCATCAAGACCACCCCCGACTTCGCCGCCACAGTCCAGGAAATCATCGACCGCGGCGGATGGGCATCCGGCAACGCCATCGCCCTCATCACCAAAGGCAACTCCGGCAGCAGCGCTCTCAGAACCCGCGCCTGGGACGCCGGAACCGGCAGCCCCGCCGCCCTCAGCATCACCTACACCGCCCCGTCTTCCGGCGGTCAGCCGCCGCGCACCATGCACCAATTCAACCAGCGGAGGAACTAATGCACGAGAACACCCCGGTTCCCACGGATTCCCATCCGCCCACGGCCGCCGCCAAAGCGGATTCCCATCCGCCAACCCCGGCCCAGACGGCCGACCAATCCGTCATCATCATCCGTGACTTCCAGCCCGGCCAACTCGTCCGTGTTGTCTTCCTCACTGTCGAGCAAGCCAAACAACTGCCCCAAATCCCCACCGACGCCCTCCAGATCGCCGTCGGCCTCCAGCTCACAGCCACAACAAACTGATGTACCTGAAACAATCCACCGCCGCCACCATCGTCATGGGCCCCTTCGTCGATTCCACCGACGGAGTAACCGCCGAAACCGCCCTAACCATCTCCCAGGCCGACGTCCGCCTCTCCAAAAACGCCGGAACCTACGCCCAGAAATCCGACACCGGCAGCGCCACCCACATGGAGAGCGGCCACTACTCCGTCTCCCTCAACACCACCGACACCAACACCCTCGGCCACCTTCGCGTCGCCGTCAACGAATCCGGCGCGCTCCCCGTCTGGCGCGACTTCCTCGTCCTGCCGGCCAACGTCTACGATTCCCTGCTCAGCACCGACAAACTCCAGGTACACGTCGACGAGATGACCGCCGGAATCATCACCGCCACCGTCATAGCCACCGACGCCATCGACGCCGACGCCCTGGCCGACAACGCCATCACCGCCGCCACTTTCGCCGCCGACGCCATCACCGCCGCCAAAGTCGCCGCCGACGTGACGACCGAAATCGCCGCCGGACTCTCAATCCCCACCGCCGCAGCCATCGCCGATGCCGTCTGGGACGAGTCCCTCGGCGCACACCTAACCGCCGGTTCCACCGGCGACGGCCTCTACGACGCCTCCGCAGCCGGCGGCGACCCCTGGAACACAACACTACCCGGCAGCTACACCGCCGGGCAAGCCGGCTACATCCTCGGAACAAACGTAGACCAGAAAATAAGCCTCATCAATCAAGACCCCGGAGCCGGCGCAATCATCTTCACCTACACCCTCACCAACAGCGCAGGCGGAGCAGCAATCAGCGGCGCCGACGTCTGGGCCACATCCGACCTTGCCGGAACAACAGACGGAGCAGGCCAGGTCGTCTTCTACCTCGACGCCGGAACCGTCTACATCTGGCGACAAAAACCCGGTTGGAACTTCACCAACCCCGACACGGAGACCGTAGCATAATGGCAACAGGAGCCGGAACAGGC
>JACDJB010003251.1_pt1 | contig 10845 bp, 9 predicted proteins | sample 7454121 | NCBI WGS metagenome assembly JACDJB01 (sample SAMN14253290, study PRJNA609438) | sludge metagenome | isolation source: sludge after 25d culture with pyrite | collected 2018-12-20 | reverse complement strand
CCAGGCGCGCTTCGAGCGGCGCGGCGACTTCGAGCGTGCGAAGACCGCCACATGAGATCAGGACGGCCTCGGCGCCCGAGGCTGCCTTCGCGGCCCGGATCGCCAGTGCCTCGAGTTCGCTCGCGCGCACGCGATGCACTTGCTCGACCGTCAGCAGCTCGAGCGATTCGAGCGAAGCGACTTCGAAACCGGCCCGGACGAGAAACGCTTCCAGGCGCCGGTTCATGTCCTCGGTGTAGGCCGTGCCGATGGCAAGCCGCCTGGCGCCGACCGCACGCAGCGCCTGGACGATCGCATCGCTCATCGTCGTGGCGGGCAGTCCGGTCGCTTCACGCATCGCGCGGACGAGCTCGTCGCTCCAGCCGGCGCCTCGATAGAAACTGAGCGAAGTGCCCATCAAGGCGATCGCTTGCGCGCCGTCGGCAGCGAGTGCGCGCGACAGATCGACGACCTTCTCGATGACGGTGTCGAAACCGGCGCTCGAGATCTGCGGAATCGCGAGTCCCCGGCCGAAGAAGCGCACTCGCGAGCCGTACAGTTGCAGCAGCTCCGGCGGCACCGCGCCGTCGGCTGGCGGCACAATGACGCCGAGGCCCGGCTTTTCGTCCTTGGGCGGCACTCGCGCTACCTCTCGTTCGTTGCATCGCGATTCGTTATTATCGAGCACGCCTTGCTGGCGCGGATAGCCACGGGTGTCTCGAAAGCCGAACCGATGAAGATCACGAGTTGCAAGGCGATTCCGCTGAACGTGGAGATGGAACTCGATGCGGGTTCCACCTCGAAGCGCACCAACCTGTCGTGCGTTCTCGTGCGCCTCGAGGCCGACGACGGGACGGTCGGAACCGGATTCACCGCGATCACGGAAGAGGAGGTCGTCGCCGCAGCGATCGAGCACGTCGCTTCGCACGCCGTGGTGGGAATGGATCCCGTCGCACACGAGCGGATCTGGGAGCGGCTCTACTGGCTCTTGTCGCCACGCGGCCAGAGCGGCTACGCCGCGCACGCGATCGCCGCGATCGACCTCGCGGTCTGGGACCTGAAAGCGAAAGCGCTCGGGATGCCGATCTGGCGGTTGCTGGGCGGTGCACGCGCGCGCGTACCGGTGTATGCCACCTTCGGTTTCGGCTTCTTCGATCGCGACCAGCTCGTCGAGGCGGCGCGTGACTGGGCGGGGCGCGGCTTTCGTCGCCTGAAGATGACCGTCGGGAACCATGCGCTGCAACGCCGCGACGAGCCGCGCCCGCTTTCCGAAGTGATCATCGACGATGAACGGCGTGTGCGCGCAGTGCGCGAGGCGGTCGGCGCCGACGTCGAGATCTGCATCGATGCGAATTGCAGTCTCGATCCCTATCATGCCGCTCGCCTTGCACAGCGGCTCGAAGACGTCGACCTCGCGTTTTTCGAGGAACCCGTCACGCAGAACGACGTTCGCGCGATGGCCGACATGCGATCGCGCGTGCGCGTGCCGCTGGCGGCGGGGCAGAACGAAGGCCTTGCCTCGCGCTTTGCCGACTTCTTCACGGCAAGGGCGCTGGATATCGCGCAACCGAACGTTGCGATCACCGGCGGGCTCACGCAGTGCCTGCGCATCGCAGGCATGGCGCAGGCCTTCAACGTGGCCATCGCCAATGGCGGCGCCTGGCCGTTCCACAACATGCATCTGCACGCGGGGCTCGCACACGGCGGCTTCGTCGAATACCACCGTAGCGCCGTGCTGCTGTACGAGCAGGTCTACCGGGAAGTGCCTCGCGCGCGCGACGGCTGGATCGACCTCACCGAAACGCCGGGCTTCGGCTTCGAACCCGACTGGGATGCCGTGGCGGATCTGGCGAAACGATCGCTGTCCCGAGGGTCGGGCAAGGCGTGAGGGACGCTTCGCGCGACGATCGAACCATCAGGGGAGACACAGGAATGCACAATCGCGACCGGCGCCGCTTCGTCGCCTCCTTCTCCGCCGTCGTATCGGCCGCGGCGCTCTTGCCGCGCGGCGTTGTCGCCCAGGACTATCCGGCGCGACCCGTTCGCATCCTCGTCGGTTTCTCCGCTGGCGGAGGCGCCGATGCAATTGCGCGGACGCTCGCCGCGCGACTGAGCGAACAACTCGGCCAGAGCTTCGTCGTCGAGAACCGTCCGGGCGCATCGAGCACGATCGCTGCCGACGCGTTGGCCACTGCAGCGCCGGACGGGTACACGCTGATGCTTGCCGATTCGTCGCTGTTGATCGCTGCGAAAGCGATGCGCAAGGTCAATTTCGATCCCTTGAAGAGTTTCGTTCCGGTGGCTTCGGTGGCGATCGCTCCGTTGACCATCGCAGTGAACCCGGCCGGGGCAATCCAGTCGCTCGAGGATCTCGCCCGGCTTTCGAAGTCGGGCAAGGAACTGCTGTACGCCACTTCCGGCATCGGCACCGTTCACCATCTCGCGATGGAATACCTGCAGTCGCAGGCGCACATCAAGATGATTCACCTGCCCTACAAAGGCGCCTCGCAGATCCTGCCCGACCTGATCAGCGGCCAGGTGCCGATCGGTGTGGTGAGTGCCGCAGCCGCCCTCGCACAGGAGAAGGCCGGAAAGATCCGTGTGATCGGCGTAACGAGTCCGCACAGGCTGCGCGATGCGCCGGACTGGCGCCCGATTGCCGAATGGCTGCCCGGCTTCGACGCATCGCCGCGCCTTTTCCTGCTCGCACCGGCCGGCACTCCCGCGGCTGCCGTGGCGAAGATCGACGCCGAAACGCGCAGCGCGCTCGGCAACCCGGGCGTCACCGAGACGCTGATTCGGCAAGGCGCCATTCCGAGTCCGGAGTCGGCCGAAGAGCTCGCGCGCGAAATGCGCAGCGAACTCGATCGCTGGGACAAGCTGATCCGACAGGCCGGCGTCACCCTGGGCTGAGAGCGCAGCGCGCACGCCCAGCCCGTGGTGCAGCGCCGGCTCGGCGCTCCCCTTCGGCAAGCGCCGGCGCATCTTCACGATCATCGGCGGCAGTGCGGCGGTCTCGTGCTCGCCGAAGCTCACCCGCGTCGCGCCGACCCCGGCTCCTTCGACGGATCGCATTTGCCCAGCTTGCGGCCCACCGTCGTCATCGTCGCCTGCTCGCCGTCGGCGGTGAACGTGTAGCTGCCCTCGAGGCGATCGCCCTTGCGCGTGAACTGCCCCTTCATCTCGCCCGGTTCCGGCTCGCCGCAGACGACGTGGAAGCTGGTGGTGGCGCCGCTGACGCCGCTGCTCTTCAACTGGCAGTTCGGTTCGAGCGGCGGCAGGTCGCCCTGGTCGGGCTCCATGCACACTTTCATCGGCTGCATCGGCATCTTCATGCCGTTCATGTCGACGGTGATCGTGTACTCCCATTCTTCGCCGGTGGCGCCGGCGAAGGCGGTGGTGGCGCCGAGCAGCGCAGCCGCGGCCGCCAGCGAGAGGGCGGCGGGGAAAAGTCGGGGTTTCATCGTCGTCGTTCGCCTGTGCAAAGGGATCGGAGGTACGCGCGGGCAGAGCGACGGCGATTCGTGCGGCGCCCCGTGCGAAGCCGTGCGGCGGCCCGCGCCGTAGCGGCCGCAGGACGCCAGCGCGAAGATAGCGCAGTTTCGGCGGGTGCGAGAGTCCGCGCCAGACGGGCGGGCGCGGGCGCGGGCGCTGCCTGCGTCGGCTACCGCCCTTCGTGCAAGCGAGCCAGCAGCTCGATCAGCTGGCGCCGCTCCTGCGCCGACAGCACCGCGGTGAAATCGTCCTCGTGGCGCAGCATCAGCGTCTTCATCCGCCGCAGCGCCGACGTACCGGTGTTCGTGAGCCGGATGCAGTAGCTGCGCCGGTCGTGCGGCGAAGGCTCGCGAACGATCAGGCCGCGGCCCTCGAGCTGGTCGATCACCTTGACGATCGCCGAGCGATCGACTTCCATCGCTTCGGCCAGGCGGCTCTGTGCGAGGCCGGGGTTGGCCTCGATCACCTGCAGCATGCCGAGCAGGCCCGGCGTGATGTCCATCTCGGCGCCGACGGTGCGCGAGAAGTGCCGGAAGATCTCGACCTGCGTTCGACGCAGGTGGTAGCCGAGCACCTGCGGCAGCAACCCGAAGGACACCGGTTGGGCGCTGCGGGCGTCAGCGGCTGACGGTCGGCTGCCGCGCGACGCCTGCGAACCGGCGGCACGCGCATCGGCTGTTTCCGCCGCCCGCTTCACGTTCGCGCCGCCCGCTTCACGCGCTCGGCCCCCGGTTCACGATCGTGCCGCGCCGTCGGCACGCGCCGCGTCGTCCCACAGCGTGTCGATCAACCGACGCGCGACGGCCCGCATCACGCGCCTGCGATACTTGGCGCCGACCACCGTCGTCTTCAACGGATTGCCGATCTTGCCGAGAGCGGCGACGAGATCGGCCGCGGCCGCATCGTCCCAGCGGCGAGCGGCGAGTTCGTCCGTGGGCACCATCAGCGGTGCCGAGTTGGTGCCGGTGATCGCCACGCGCAGTTCGCCGATCCGGTCGCCGTCGCGCCGCAGTGCGGCGGCGATGCCCGCAAGCGGAAAGTCGATCGCGTCGCGTTCGCGCATCTTCGCGTAGCCGGCATGCCATCCGTCCATCGCCGGCAGCACGACCGCGGCCAGCGCTTCGCCGGCGGCGAGCGTCAGGTGCGCGGCGCCGTCCTCGCGATACAACTCGGCGATCTTCGCGCGCCGTGCGGTGCCCTGCGTGGCGATCACCGCCTCGGCGCCGAGCACCATCAGCACCGGCGCGACGTCGCCGTGATAGGTGGCGTAGCAGCGATCGCTCTTGACGACGACGTGGCACTTGTCGCCCTTGTACTTCAGGCAGTAATCGTTGCCCTTGCGCCACCAGTCGCTCTGGTTGAAGAAGACGCAGCGCGTGTCCTGGCACAGGTTGCCGCCGAGCGTGGCGGCGGCGCGGTGGTTCGGTCCGGCGACCTGCAGCGCGGCCTGGGCCAGCGCAGGGTAGTGTGCGAGCACCTCGGCGTGCCGCGCGAGATCGTCGAGCGCGACTCCTGCGCCCAGCCACAGCGCGCCTTCGACGCGCCGCACCGAGGCGAGATCGGCGATCGCGCCGAGGTCGATCAGGTCGGAGGGCTCGCCCAGGCCGCGGCGCAGGTTGACGAGCAGGTCGGTGCCGCCGGCGACGAAGCGCGCGCCGGCGAGCGTCGCTTTCAGGCGCACCGCCTCGTCGAGCGTCTCGGGGCGATGCAGGCGCAGTTCGGGCATCAGGTTCATGCTTTCGCTCCTTCGCGGGCCTCGAGCAGGTCGCTCATGCACTCGGGGCTCAGCGGCATCGTGTAGGCGCGCACGTCGACGGCTTCGTGCACCGCGTCGGCCAGCGCCGGCAGGAATCCGGCGAGCATTCCTTCGCTGGCTTCCTTGGCGCCGTAGGGTCCGTTCGGGTCGATGCTCTCGACGATCAGCACCTCGATGTCGGGACTCTCGACCATCGTCGGCACGCGGTAGTCGAGCAGGTTGCCGTGCATCATCCGGCCCTCGCTGTAGCGGGTCTGCTCGGACAGCGCCTGGCCCATGCCCATCCAGACGCCGCCCTGCACCTGGCCTTCGACCGCCAGCGGATTCAGCGCGCGGCCCACGTCGACCGCCACCCACACTTTCTCGGCGGTGACCTTGCCGGTGACTTCGTCGACCGAGCACTCGACGACCTGCGCGGCGTAGCAGAAGCCCATCGTCGCGCCGATCGCGCTGGCGCGGATTTCCTTGCTGCCCATGAACTCCTTCGGGCTGGTGAAGGTGCCCTTGACCGTGATCGGTCCGGTGTCGACGAGTGCCGCCTTGACGACGTCGTGGAAGTGCAGCTCGCGGTCGGTGCCGGCGACGCGGAACATCTCGCCGTCGCGTTCGATGTCGTTCGCGCTGGCTTCGAGCTTGTGTGCTGCCGCGTCGACCAGGATGCGTTCGAGTTGCCGCGCGGCGTCGATCGCCGCGTTGCCCACCATGAAGGTGACGCGCGACGAATAGCTGCCGTTGTCCTTCGGCGTGAGCGCGCTGTCGGCCGACACGACGCGGATGCGCTGCCAGGCGACGCCCATCGTCTCGGCGACCATCTGCGCGGCCATCGTGTTCGAGCCCTGGCCGATGTCGGCGGCGCCGGTGAGCACGGTGATGGCGCCGTCGAAGTCCAGGCGCAGGTTGACCACCGCGTGCGGCTCGCCGGTCCAGTGCTTCGGCGTCGTCGTGCCCGAGACGAAGTGCGAGCAGGCGATTCCGAGGCCGCGGCCGCGCGGCATCCGGCCGCGGCGTTCGTCCCAGCGCGAAGCCTTCTTCACCTTCTCGAGGCATTCGGGCAGGCCGTAGCTCATGACGCGCTGCGCGTAGGCGGTGACGTAGGGGACGGTGGGCAGCAGGTTGCGCTGGCGAACGACGATGTGGTCGATGCCGAGCTCGTCGGCCATCTCGTTCATCAGCGACTCGAACGCGGCACGGGCGTCGACCGTGCCGTGACCGCGCTGCGCGCCGCACGGCGGCAGGTTCGTGTAGACGCGCCAGGCGTCGTGCTTGATCGCCGGGATCTCGTAGAGGCCGTGCAGCAACGAGCCGGTGTAGAGGATCGTGATGATTCCGTAGCCCGCGTAGGCGCCGCCTTCCTGCGTCGCCTGCAGGTGGCACGCGGTGAGCTTGCCGTCGCGCGTCATGCCGAGCTTGACGGTGATCTTCGTGTCGGGACGGCCGCGGTGCGCGAGGAAGGTCTCCTCGCGCGTCTGCAGCAGGCGAACGGTGCCGCCGGCCTTGCGCGCGAGCAGCGCGGCGATGATCTCGAAATGCAGCGCCTCGGTGCGCTGGCCGAAGCCGCCGCCGAGGAAGGGCTTGACGACGCGAATGTGCGCCTGGTCCATCTCGAGGCACTGCGCGACCTTCAGCAGCACGTAATAGGGCACCTGTGTCGTCGTGTGCAGCGTGAGATGCCCGCGCTCGGGGTCGTACTCGGCGAGCGTGGCGTTCGGTTCCATCTGCGCATGGCAGACCTCGGCGTAGTCGTAGCTCTTCTCGCGCACGAGGTGCGCGGCGGCGAAGCCGGCTGCCGTGTCGCCGAATTCGGCGTGCACTTCGCGCAGGACGTTGTTGGGTTTTTCGGCGTGGATCGGCTCGGCGCCGGGCTTCATCGCCTTCTTCGCGTCGAAGTAGGCGGGCAGCTTCTCGACCTCGACGCGGATCAGTTCGAGTGCGCGCGCAGCCGTCGCCTCGTCGACCGCAGCCACCGCCGCGATCGGGTCGCCGCGGTAGCGCACCTTCTCGCGCGCGAGCGGGAACTCGTTCTCGGCGATCGGCAGTACGCCGAACGGAATGCGGCAGTCGTCGCCGGTGACGACCGCCACCACGCCGGGCAGCGCTTCGGCGGCCGAGGTGTCGACGACCAGCAGGCGTGCATGCGGCACGGTGGAGCGCAGGATGCGCCCGCACAGCGCGCCGACTGCGGGCAGGTCGGCCGTGTATTTCGCGCGGCCGGTGACCTTGTCGACGCCGTCGATCAGCGGCGTGCGCACGCCGACCGTGCCGACGCGCGTCTTTTCGAGCTGCGCGACGCTCATGGCGTCACCTTGCGGGCGGCGGCGGCGGTCTCGACCGATTCGATGATCTTCACGTACCCGGTGCAGCGGCACAGGTTGCCGCCGAGCGCCGCCTTGATCTCGTCGCGGCTCGGATCGGGGTTGCGCCGCAGCAGCGCCTCGGCGGTGGTGATCATCCCGGGCGTGCAGTAGCCGCACTGCGCGCCGAGCTTCTCGTGGAAAGCCTGCTGCAGCACGCTCATTTTCCCGCCGTGCGCCAGGCCCTCGACCGTTTCGACGCGCCGGCCTTCCATCTGCGCGGCCAGCGTCGAGCACGACAGGCGCGGCTTGTCGTCGACCAGCACCGTGCACGCGCCGCACTCGCCGCCGTCGCAGCCCTGCTTGGTACCGGTGAGTCCGACCACCTCGCGCAGGTAGTCGAGCAGCAGCATCCCGTCGGGTACGACGTCCTCGCGCTCGCGCCCGTTGACGATCACGCTCAGGATCGAGCGCGCGCGCTTTTTCTTCGGAGCCGGCGCAGCGGCGCGCGGGTCTTCCGCCACCGGAGAGTGTTCCGCCAGAATCGATGACATCGGCCGCCTCCCGTCGAGTTTGAGCCGTCGCTGCGCGAGTGCCGGCGGGCAACCGCCGCTCGCGCATGATTGTTGATCAGGTAAACATTCTGTGCGTCGGCCGGCGCGGCGCCTTGATCCGGATCAAGACGACTTCGGGCCGACGTCTGCGGGCGACGCGCGTGTACGATCGCAGTCGCGCAGGAGCTCCCGCCGGGAGCTTCGTTCGTATGCGCATCACCTGCCGGAGCCTGCCGACGATGACCGACGTCTGCCCGCCCGACGCGGAACTGCTCGGGCTGTATCGCACGCTGTGCCGCATCCGCGCCTTCGAGGATGCGGCCGAGGAGGCGAGCCGCGGCGGCGTGGCGGCCTTCGGCCAGGCGGGCGACGGTCGCGCGAACGTGCGCGGCCCGCTGCACCTGTCCACCGGCCAGGAGGCGGTGGCTGCGGGCGTCTGCGCGCAGCTGCGCGTCGGCGACTGGCTCACGTCGACGCATCGCGGTCACGGCCACACGATCGCCAAGGGCGCGAGCATCGAATCGACGATGCACGAGCTGTTCGGCCGTGCGACCGGGTTCTGTCGCGGCAAGGGCGGATCGATGCACATCGCCGACTTTTCGGTCGGCATGCTCGGCGCCAACGGCGTCGTCGCCGCCGGCATTCCGATCGCGGTGGGCGCGGCGCAATCGATGCGCGTGCAGCAGCGCGACGCGATCGCCGTCACCTTCTTCGGCGACGGTGCGCTCAATCGCGGACCCTTCGCCGAAAGCCTGAACTGGGCGGCGGCGTTCTCGCTGCCGGTGCTGTTCGTCTGCGAGGACAACCAGTGGTCGGCGACCACGCGCACGGCACAGATGTCGGCGGGCGAAGGAGCGGCTGCGCGAGCGCGCGCGTTCGGCGTCCCGGCGGTCGAGGTCGACGGCATGGACGTGGTCGAGGTGTGGCGCGCCGCGCGTCGACTCGTCGGCCAGGTGCGTGCGGGCGAGGGTCCGCGCCTGCTGCACGCGAAGACCTATCGCTTCAAGGGGCACGTTTCGGTCGACCCCGCCGCGTACCGCGACGCGGGCGAACTGGAGCAGGCGATGCGCGGCGATCCGCTGCTCGTGGCGCGTGCGCGCCTGGTCCGGCGCGGGGTCGCGGTGCAAGACCTCGAGCGCTGCATGGCAGCGGCGCGCGAGGAAGTGGCGCAAGCGCTCGCGTCGGCGAACGATGCGCCGTGGCCCGACGAGGCCGCGGCCTTCGAGGACGTGCAGGATTGCGGCAACGGCCGGTGGTTCAGTTGAACGACGCGGCACGCGCAACCGGCCGCGCAGCGGCGCGCACGGCGACCTACGCGCAGGCCGCCGTCGACGCGCTCGCCGACGAGATGCAGAGCGACGCCCGCGTCGTCGCGCTCGGCGAGGACCTCGGTCGCGGCGGCATCTTCGGGCAGTATCGCGGCCTGCTCGATCGCTTCGGCGCCGGGCGCGTGATCGACACGCCGATCTCGGAGGCGACGATCGTCGGCGCTGCCGTCGGCATGGCGCTCACCGGCCTGAAACCGGTCGTCGAGCTGCGTGTGGTCGACTTCGCGCTGTGCGCGATGGACGAAATCGTCAACCAGGCGGCGAAGAACCGGTTCATGTTCGGCGGACAGGGGCGTGTGCCGATGGTCTTGCGCATGCCGATCGGCATCTGGAGCGCTTCGGCGGCGCAGCACTCGCAATCGCTCGAAGCGTGGTTCGCGCACGTGCCGGGCCTGGTCGTCGTCTGCCCGTCGACTCCGCAGGACAACTACGGACTGCTGCGCGCGAGCGTGGCCAGCGGAGATCCGGTCGCCTATCTCGAACACAAGGAATTGTGGGGGCTCGAAGGCGAGGTCGACCCGGCCGAAGCGGTCGACATCGGGCGTGCGCGCGTCGTGCGGGCCGGACGCGACCTGAGCATCGTGTCGTGGAGTCGCACGCTGCACGAAGCGCTTGCCGCCGCGCGCAGGCTCGAAGCCGACGGCATCGACGCGGAGGTGATCGACCTGCGCACGATCTGGCCCTGGGATCGTGAAACGGTCGAGGCGTCGGCGGCGCGGACCGGGCGCGTGCTCGTCGCGCACGAAGCGGTGCAGGTTGCGGGTTTCGGCGCCGAGATCGTCGCGACGCTCGCCGAGCGCGGCGTTGCGCGCGTCGCACGAATCGGCGCGCCGCGCGCGCCGGCCGGCTATTCGGCGCCGCTCGAGCAGGTCGCGCGCGTGGATGCAGCGAGAATCGCCGCAGCCGCGCGCCGGTTGCTCGGTGCGCGGTAGCCGTGAACCGAAGCGCCGTCAGCCGAGCGACTCGAAGACGCCCGCCGCGCGGTTCTTGCGCACGTCCGACCACGGCCGCGCGACGCCGTTCATCGCCACCCACACGCCGTGCCCGAGGCAGCGAGCGAAGGCAACCGCAGCGCCGAGATTGAAGCTGGCGTCGGAGTCTTCGACCGCGAACGGCACCATCGCTCCGGTGAGCACGATGGTCTTGTCGAGCCGTGCCTGGCCGAGCACCGAGGCGGTCTCGACCATCGTGTCGGTGCCGTGCACGACGACGATCGATTCCTCGGGCGCGGCGCGGCACGCGTCGAGCACCTCGCGGCGGTGCTCGTCGCGCATGTCCAGGCTGTCGATCAGCATGACGACCTGCACGCGCACCTCGCCGGCCAGGCGCGCGCGCTCGACGATGCACGGAAGATGCGACTCGTCGAAGCCGAGTTCGCCGGTGCGCGAGTCGTAGCGCTTGTCGAAGGTGCCGCCGGTGGCGAGAATGCGCAGGGGCATGAT
>JACDJB010003249.1_pt1 | contig 10848 bp, 8 predicted proteins | sample 7454121 | NCBI WGS metagenome assembly JACDJB01 (sample SAMN14253290, study PRJNA609438) | sludge metagenome | isolation source: sludge after 25d culture with pyrite | collected 2018-12-20 | reverse complement strand
GGGCCATGTGTTCGGGAATCTTATCCGGTTCGGTTTCGGTTTGAATCAATTCAACATGGGGTCGTAACAACAATTTAAGGGCAAATAATATGTCCGCGTTGTCATCTACGGCTAATATTTTTCCGGTTTTTTCTGGCATGGCACAATGACTTTAAATTTCTACCTCCAAATTTATTAAAATTTAGCCATCTTTGGCAATTAAATGGTCGAAACCGAACAATTATTTGTACTTAATGGTTGTGCCGAACCATTGGTTTATTTGCCAATATCTTGTTTAACAGTCATATAGAAGCTTTGGCCGGGTTTGTGATAATGGAGTTGTGATGGTGCGCCTATAAAAGATTTCCGGCTGTGGCGCATCTGCACACTAAGTAGTGATTGATATAGGCAATAGGAACATAAACCGAAATTTCAATGATGAGTAACACCGCCGGAAAAGAGCTTAAACCGACTGGAAGAATTAAACCCAATGTTCGGAAATGTACAAGGTGTGTCCGTTTCCGAACAACTGATAAACAGAGATGATTCAAGCACGTAATTTGATAAAATCGTATCTTATTTCCGATCAGGAGATCATGGTGCTTCAAAATGTCAACGTAACCGTTGACAAAGGCGAATTTGTGGCTCTTTTGGGCCCATCGGGAAGTGGAAAAACAACCCTTTTGAGCATCCTGGGATTGATTGATGTGCCTACCGGCGGAGAGTTGTTCTTCAACGGGCAGTCAACCGGCACATTAAGCGAGCGGGCACGTGAAAAGCTGAGACGCGGAAACGTGTCGTTTGTTTTCGAGAACTTTAACCTTATTGAAGAGCTTACTGTTTTCGAGAACGTTGAGCTCCCCTTGCTCTATCTCAACTATTCGCGGCGTGAGCGGCATGAGATGGTCAATTCGGCTTTAGAACGCTTTAGGTTGACACATCGTAAAAAACATTATCCTTCCGGTATTGGCCCTGCCCTGCAGCAAAAGGCAGCTCTGGCGCGCGCCTCCGTTTTTAAACCCGCCATTATTTTTGCCGATGAGCCCACCGGTAATTTAAATGCGTCGGCAGGAAGTGAGGTCATGGAGCTGCTTTCGATGTTGAATGAGCAGGGTCAGACCATCGTGATGGCTACCCACTCGGCTTCACAGGCGCGCCTTGCACAACGGGTGATTCAGCTTTTCGACGGCCATGTGTTATCCACCCCCGAAAACAATCTTTTATGAGATGGTTCAACTACATAAAAGTGGCGCTGCGTACGCTCATTCTTCACCGCCGCTTCTCGCTGCTTACTCTTATCGGGATGTCGGTAGGCATAGCCATGGGTTTGCTGGTGCTGCAATATGTATTTTATCAATTTTCATTCGACACCTATTATTCAAATCCGGGCGATATTTACCGGGTTACCTCCACCGGTCATTTAAGCAGCGAGGAGCTGGGCGCCGCTGTTGTGCCTGTTATTCTGGGGCCCACTCTCGAGAAGTACAGCCAGGTAGAGGTGCTTACCCGCGTAGTGCCGGCTCCCGAGATGTTGGTGAAGAGCCCCTTTAACGAGGCTTACCAGACGGAGGTTGTATTTGCCGACCGCCATTTCTTTGAGGTGTTTGATCGCCCTTTTTTATTGGGCGATTCCGCGGCTTGTTTCCCCGATTCGGCCTGCGCCATCATCTCTTCATCCGCCGCTTCACGGTTTTTTGGCCAAAACAATCCGCTGGGGCAAACCATTCAGTTAGACGACAGCACCACTTTTACCGTAAAAGCTGTGTTTGAAGATGTTCCCCCCAATTCACATTTTAAATACAGCATTGTTTTGCCCTTTAGTTTTGTGCTCAACCGCATGAAAGTGCGGCATGGCGACGACTACCAAAAAACTGTAAACAGTTGGTTTACCTTATCGGGATATGCTTATTTCAGAAAGAGTGCGGGAGCCAATATGGATTCTCTCAGGCATCAATTTAATGCCGATGCCGACCTGTTGATGGAGCCCGAGATAATGGAAACCTTTGGGAGCAAGACCCGTGCAAATCTGGATTTTCGCTTTCAGCCCTTACGGCATATTTATCTTTTTTCGGATTTGGATTTTGAAATTGGAGCCACTACCAATGCCGTCTATGTGTTTTTGTTTTTAGCGGTGGCCCTGTTTATTCTGGGGATCACTGCCGTTAATTTTATAAACCTTACCATGGCCAGAGCCACCATCCGCTTTAAAGAGGTGGGGGTGCGCCGGGTATTTGGGGCGCGACGTACACACATTGTTTTTCAGTTTTTTACCGAGTCGGTTGTTTTTACTTTTATGGCACTTTTTTTAGGCCTGGTTCTGGTCGAACTCTCAATGCCTTCGTTTAACCGCTTGTTTCAGATACAATTAAAGGTGCCCGGTTACCGCGATCAGATGAGTATCCTTTGGATATTGGCCAATATTTTTTTCGTGGCTCTGCTTTCAGGAAGTTATCCGGCTCTCTATTTCTCTGGCATTCATCCGCGCACCATCTTCAGAGGTGTTGCAGTTCGTAAAAAGAAAAGTGTTTCGTTGCGTGGGTTTTTGGTAATGCTTCAGGTATTTGTGGCGGTATCGGTCATTACCATCGCTCTGGGTATGCAGCGGCAGCTTGGCTATATTCATCACGCCGATTTGGGATTCGATACCGGGGGTCTCTATATAATAGAGCGAACCGGGGTGCTGGCAGATAAAACCGATTCCGTAATAGATGCCTTAAAAAAGGTGGACGGCGTGGAGCAAATGGTTAAACTCTATCGTAAACCCGGCGAAAATATTCCGTTGATATCCTTTTATCATGCCGATGATACTTCCAGAGCGTTTTTATTGGGCGTTCAATACGTCGATTGTCATCTTTTCGAGGCAATTGGCGTGGATGTGATAAGTGGCCAATCACCGGGAAAAGGCGATTGTGCCGATTCTACCCGGGTCTTGATCAACCAAACCGGAGCCCGCCTGCTCAATATCGGTGAGGTAGCGGGTGAATATATTAAAACCGTTTCCCGTTCAGGAGAGCACGAACGGCTCGAAATTGCAGGGGTGGTGCCCGATGTCCATTTTGAGAGTCTTAAACAACCCTTGCGGCCCACCATATTCGTACCAGTCACCTCGAAGGAGGAAGCGCAAAACCTGTTGGTGAAATTCAATAGAACCGATATAGAGGGGGTGGAAGCCAAAATGATGCCCGTTTGGAGACACTATGCGGGAGATGCCCCATTTGTGGTGTCACCTGTTGCCGCGCGCATCGCTGCTTTTTACGATGAGGATACCCGTTACAGCAATATAGCCACCTCGTTTGCTGTGCTGGCTCTCTTTATTGCCGCCCTGGGACTGATAGGTATGAGCTCCTTTATTTTAGGATTCAGGCAAAACGAAATGATCCTCCGAAAAGTATCGGGTGCACCCGTCCCGGCTATTCTCGGGCATATCTTCAGAGGCTACTTTATGTATGTGCTCTTAGGCGTTTTATTGTCTATATCTGTGTCAAACGTGTTTTTGAAAATGTGGCTCAGCACCTACACCTATAATTTCGGACTTAATCTGTTTTGTTTTCTTATTCCTGCTATTCTGGTCAGTGCCATAGCGTTAATAATTGCCTGGTCAACGGGTGTTTCCACCCTGCAAAATGTTTTAAAACATATTCGTGAGATTACCCGATAAGCTTTGGTTTTGAAGGCGATTATCTAAAAAAAATCAATATATTTGCGCCTTTATTTTAAATAGCCAGCACTAAATATTAGCAAAATGCAGAACAAAGGAGCGATCAGACTATTTGCCATACTCCTGGCATTGGTGAGTTTGTATCAGTTAATTTTTACCTATCATGCCCGCCGGGTTGAAAAAGATGCCGAGGAATATGCCCAAATGCGGGCAGGTGACAACCTTGAGGAGGTAGACGATTATAAATATGCCTATCTGGACTCCATGTCCAACGAGGTGGTTTATAATTTCCTGTTTGGTCTCAGAAAATATACCTATAAGGAGACCAAAGAGCGGGAAATTAATTTTGGTCTTGACCTCAAGGGTGGTATGAACCTTATTTTAGAGGTTAAGGTAGCCGACATACTACGGGCACTCTCCAATTACAATCAGGATGAATCGTTTTTAGAGGCGCTTCGACTGGCCAGCCAACGTGAGAAAAATTCAACGCGCGATTTTATCACCCTCTTCGGCGAGGCCTTTGACGAGGTGGCACCCGAGGGCCGACTGGCGGCCATATTTAATACCGTGGAGCTGAGGGACAAGATCAACTACAACAGCACCAATCAGGAGGTGTTGAGAGTGGTTAGAGAGCAATCTAAAGGCGCCATCGACAATGCTTTTAATATTTTAAGAACACGGATCGACCGTTTTGGAGTGGCGCAGCCCAACATTCAGCGTCTCGAAAAGGCAGGTCGCATTTTAATTGAGTTGCCCGGTATCACCGAACCTGCGCGGGTGCGCAAGTTGCTTCAGGGAACCGCCAGCCTGGAATTTTGGGAAACCTACAACAACGAAGAGATATTTCAAAGTTTGGTGGAGGCCAATAACTTAACGGCTCAGATTGAAGCGATGAAACAATCGCAGGCCAAACCATCGCAGGCAGAGCCGGAAGTAGAAGCCGATGAAGCTCAGCCACAAACCGATGTTTCACTCCTGGATCAACTCGAGAGTGATTCACTGGCTACCGCCGCTCAGGAGGAGGGAACCCGGTCGCTCTTTACTTATCTGCTGCCCAGCGGAAGACCCAACGCTCCTGTGGTGGGGCTGGCTTTGGCGCGCGACACCGCTGAGGTGAACGCCTATCTGAACATGGAAAAGGTGAAGGCATTAATGCCCCGCGACCTTAAATTTATGTGGACCGTAAAAGCCATACCCGGAAGCGATGCCCAATATTGGACCAATCAGCCGGTTAACCCTTCCGAAGAGCTGTTTCAACTGGTGGCCATTCGCGTTTCGAGTCATGACGGACGCGCTCCCCTCGAAGGCGATGTGGTAACCAATGCCCGGGCCGAAACCAGCCAGAGAGGCAATTATGAGATTTCCATGTCGATGAACAGCGAAGGGGCCAAAACCTGGGCCCGGCTGACCAAAGCCAACATCAAGAAGTCCATAGCCATCGTGCTTGATAACTATGTATATTCCTTTCCAACCGTACAAAGCGAGATCACCGGCGGGCAAAGCTCTATCACCGGCGATTTTACTCCCGAGGAGGCAAAAGACCTGGCCAACGTGCTTAAATCGGGTAAGTTGCCGGCACCGGCCAACATTGTGGAAGATACCGTGGTAGGTCCTTCACTGGGTAAGGAGGCTGTGAACGCCGGATTTACCTCATTTATCTGGGCCTTCCTCACGGTGCTGCTCTACATGGTGTTATATTATGGGTTTAAAGCGGGGCTGGTAGCCGACCTGGCGCTTGTAGCCAATATGTTTTTTATTCTGGGTGTGCTGGCCGCATTTAATGCGGTGCTTACTCTGCCCGGTATTGCAGGTATTGTGCTTACCATAGGTATGTCGGTGGATGCCAATGTGCTTATCTACGAACGAATAAGGGAGGAGCTTCGCGCCGGAAAGGGGCTCCGGCTGGCCATCTCCGATGGTTACAAAAATGCCTTCTCGGCGATTATCGACTCCAATGTGACCACCTTTCTCACCGGCCTGGTGCTGTTTATTTTCGGAACCGGACCTATTAAAGGTTTTGCCACAACCCTGATGATTGGTATTGCCACTTCATTTTTCTCTGCTGTTTTTCTCAGCCGGCTTATTTATGAGTCGATGCTCAAGTCGAAAATCGACATCACCTTCTCTACCAAATGGACGCGTAACTTTTTGGCCAATACCCACATAAAGTTTATCGAAATGCGAAAATTGGTGGTGTTGTTGTCGGGTTCCGTCATCTTATTAGGAATTATCTCATTGGGTGTGAGAGGCCTGAAACAAGGCATTGACTTTACCGGCGGTCGCTCCTATGTGGTGCGCTTCGATGATGCAGTGTCGGCCAGCGATATTCAGGAATCTCTTACCAATGTGTTTGATGAGGCCAATACCGAAGCCAAAACCTTTGGAGGTGAAAATCAGATACGCATCACCACCAACTATATGGTGGATAGCGACGACGACAATGCTGATAACCAGGTAGAAGAACAACTTTATATTGGTCTGAAACCCTTCTTCGATAAGGATATTTCAAAGGATGAGTTTCTGGATAATCACCGGATGAGTTCTCAAAAAGTGGGCCCCACCATTGCCAGTGATATTCGAAATAAGGCCGGGTGGGCCATCTTTTTCTCCCTGGTGATTATATTCCTGTACATCCTGATTCGTTTCCGCAATTGGGAGTTTGGACTGGGTGCCCTCATAAGCCTGGTGCACGATGTGCTCATAGTACTGGGACTGTTTTCACTGCTTTATTCCATCATGCCGTTCTCCATGGAGATAGACCAGGCCTTTATAGCGGCCATACTTACCGTGATTGGTTACTCCATTAACGATACGGTGGTGGTGTTCGACCGTATTCGCGAATTCCGGGGGCTCTATCCCAAACGCGAATTAAAGAGTGTGTTCAACCTGGCTATAAACTCTACCATCAGTCGAACCATCAACACGTCCATGACCACATTGGTGGTGCTTTTGGTCATCTTCTTTTTTGGCAGTGAAGTGATTCAGGGCTTTGTTTTTGCACTGGTTGTAGGTGTGATTGTGGGAACCTATTCTTCGATATTTATTGCTTCGCCCATGGCATTTTATTTTCTGGAGAAGAAGAAAACGAAAAAGGCAAAAAGCTGATTTCACTGTTTTTTTCACCATAAATTTAAATCCCCGTCACTGTTATCTTCAGTGTCGGGGATTTTTATTGTACTTTTTATCGCGTGATTGGTCATTATTTTTAATATATTTGGCTTCAAATTGAGTGGCTATGATTACAATCCTCTTTGGCGTTTCGATGGGCGAGATAGTTCTCGTTTTTCTGATTGTATTGTTGTTGTTTGGAGCGAATAAAATCCCCGAATTTGCCCGTACCCTGGGACGAGGAATGAACGAGTTTCGCAAAGCAGCCGACGATATTAAGAGAGAATTCAGGGAGAATACCGAAGACCTGAAAGAAGATATCGAGGATGCCCGAAAGTCCCTTTTAGAGGAGGGGCATATGGTGAAGGAAGACCTGAAGAGAGCAAAAAATGACTTTTCTCATTCGGTGGATGAGGTCTCTCAAAAAATTTACAACCTTAACCACGATGGTACCCCCAAAGATACCGCTGAGCCGGATGAGGTGCCCGGGGACGTAAGCGAACCTCCTGTGGCGGAAGCGTTGGGTGACCACCCGGGGGATAAAGAGGGCTCGGAAAACCCCGGGAGTGATAAGCGCAAAAAGGAAATAGCGAAAGGTCACCCGGAAAGGGATGAGCCCGAAGGAGGGCAATAGACCAAAAAACAGAAACTTTTTTTATGGGCGAAAACGCTTACCTTTTGGTGCTTTTGGGATTTGTGTTGCTGTTTATCAGTGGCAACTGGCTGGTGAAGGGAGGAGTGCAGATGTCACGCCATTTAAAAATCAGCCCTTTGGTGGCGGGTCTCACCATCGTAGCCATGGGTACTTCTGCTCCCGAGCTGTTCGTGAGCGTAAAAGCTGTATTTACCGATTTTCCCGATATCTCCATTGGCAACGTGGTTGGTTCCAACATTGCCAACATCGCGCTGATTTTGGGGGCGGTGGCGATTGTTTTTCCCATAAAGGTAAATAAAAACACCATGCGGTTCGATTGGACCGTGATGATGGCGACCTATGCGTTGCTGTTTTTATTTCTCATCCCCGACAGGATTTTGGGAACTGTCGAAGGCGCCTTGCTGGTTGCCGTTCTGGTGGCATATATTACCTATATCATCGTTGTTTCCCGAAAAAAGATGTCCCAATCTGACTCCGGAGCCCATCCGCCCGAAGCCGGCATTTTGGTTTCAATGGGCTACGTGCTGGTTTCTATATTAGGGCTCTATTTTGGGGCTGACTGGTTGGTTAAAGGGGCCAGTAAGCTCGCCATGGGCTGGGGTGTAAGCGAGCGGGTGGTGGGCATTTCGGTGGTAGCTGTGGGCACCAGTATTCCCGAACTCTCCACTTCCCTGATTGCTTCTTTTAAAAAACAGACCGATATTTCGGTGGGCAACATCATTGGTTCCAACATATTTAATGTGCTTTCCATCCTGGGAATAACCAGTTTGTTGCGCCCTCTGCGGGTGCGCTCTACTCAGGTTATCTCGTTCGACATGGTGTGGATGACTGGCGTGGCAGTTCTTTTGCTGGTATTGTTAATTCCCCTTAAAACAGGGATGCTGAGCCGATGGAAGGGAGCTGTTTTGCTGGCGGTTTATTTTTTATATATGTGGTTGTTGTTTAATTCCTGACATATCTGAGCATGGTTATTGGTCGTAACATAGAAAAGCAATATGGTGATTTAAAGGTTCTTAAAGGAATTGACATTACCATTGATGCCGGTGAAATTGTAGCCATTTTAGGTGCCAGTGGGGCCGGGAAAACCACCCTCCTGCAAATACTGGGTTCACTCGATCATCCTACCAGGGGGGAGGTTTCAATAGATGGCACTCAAATCCATCGGTTGTCTGGTAATCAGCTGGCACGGTTTCGCAACCGGCACATCGGTTTTGTTTTTCAGTTTCATCAATTGTTGCCCGAATTCACAGCCATCGAAAATTGCATGTTGCCGGGCCTTATCGCCGGAAAAGGTGACAAATCTGCCCGGGATCGGGCACGCGAATTATTGGAGTTTATGGGGCTTTCGCATCGCCTGGAGCATAAGCCTGCCCAGTTGAGCGGTGGTGAAAAGCAACGCGTGGCCGTGGCCAGAGCACTGGTAAATAACCCTCAGGTGGTTTTTGCCGATGAACCGTCGGGAAATCTCGACTCCAAAAATCAGGAAGAGCTGATGGATATGTTTGTGGCTCTGCGCGAAAGTTTCAAGCAAACCTTTGTGATTGTTACGCACGATGAGCATTTGGCTTCCAAATCGGACCGCATCGTTCACATGCGCGATGGAGTAATTATCGACTAAATTAAGCACCAAGCACAATAGAATTTAGAACATTGTCAAAGCTTTCAAATACACCCAATCCAAATAGGGCAAAATCATATTTAACAGGGTCATATTTATTCAGTTGCCTTAATACTCCATCAAGTTCCAGTAAAGCTTTAGCATCATTCTGTTTCCGAGTTATCAGTCCAAGTTTTCGAGCAACATTACCTGTATGAACATCTAATGGACATGATAAAATTGATGGAGATATATTCTTCCATATTCCAAAATCAACACCAGAATTATCTTTGCGTACCATCCAACGCAAGAACATATTTATTTTTTTGGCTGCCGAACCAGCTAACGGGTCTGGAAGGTGTTTTCGTGTTCTCTCAAGATGAGGTACTTTAAAAAACTCCTTTTTCAAATGATGAATGGCGGGCTGTATAGATTCCGTTGTTTTGTAATTTGTAAAAACACCTTCAAGTCCATCATGATTTCGATAGAGGTGTCTCAATGCTGATATAAATGTCAATAGGTCTATGGAGTTAAATGTGCGGTGAACAAAACCATCTAACTTTATCAAGTGGTTATCCTCATGGTTCATAATGAAATCATAAGGAGAATTTCCCATGAGTTCCATCATACGCTTCGCATTTTTTATTATGGAAGTTCTATTTCCCCACGATATTATGGCAGACAGAAAACCAGAGATTTCAATGTCTTCCTTTTCTGAATACATATGCGGTATTTGAATAGGGTCAAGTTCAATGAAATTTGGTGTGTTGTATTGAATCACCTTTTCATCAAGGAATTCACGTAGTTCTTCCAAGTTCAATTTCATTCCATTATATTTATCGGCTCAAAAATACCAATAATGATAAGAACTTCCTATGCTACCTTATTTGCCCGCATAAACATGTTTTTACGGTGGATGGTGCGTCCCAACTCCCCGGTCGATTTTGGTCTTTGGTCCGGCATCGATCCTGCTCAGTTGCTTATTCCCTTAGATTTGCACGAAGGACGGGTAGCCCGCGCAGTAAATTTGTTGTCGCGGAAACAAAATGATTTTAAATCCGTAATAGAACTTACCAATCGGTTACGGGTGTTTCGACCGCACGACCCTGTTTTTTATGACTATGCCCTTTTTGGGTTGGGTGTTTATGAAAAGTTTTGAACGGGTAAATGGGCAGAGATCATTTTCAGTTTAAGCAGTTTTTGGTGCGCCAAAAACTAAGCGCTATGCGGGTGGGTACCGATGGGGTGCTGTTGGGTGCCTGGTTGCCCCTTGATAATGAACCCCAAAAGATACTGGACGTGGGCACCGGAACCGGACTGATGGCCTTGATGCTGGCCCAGCGATGTCCCGAAGCCACTATTCAAGGCGTTGAAACCGATTTGGAAGCTTGTGAAGAAGCCCGGGCCAATTTTGCTGCCTCAAAATGGAGCGAACGATTGACAGCCATCCATTCCAACTTTCAGCAATACGCGCGGTCGGCATCGGTAAAATATGATTTGATGGTTTGTAATCCCCCTTTTTTTTCGGACGGAATAAAAAGCTGTTGTAATAAAAAGAGAATGGCCCGGCACAACGATTCATTGAGTCATGAAGAAATTCTTGACGGATGCAAAAGTTTGATGACGCCTGTGGGGCGCCTTGGAATTATTTTACCCGCCGGTATTTTTTCCAGGTTTCAAATAACAGCAGCCCGCAGAGGTTGGTTCGAGCACCGCCGCACATGGGTGAGACCTCTGCCCCATAAACCCGCAAAACGGGTGCTCTCGTTGTGGGGATTGCAAATGAGGGGTTCTTTACAGGTGGACGAAATGACTCTTGAATGGGCACACCATCAATACAGCCCCGAATTT
>JACDJB010003247.1_pt1 | contig 10853 bp, 10 predicted proteins | sample 7454121 | NCBI WGS metagenome assembly JACDJB01 (sample SAMN14253290, study PRJNA609438) | sludge metagenome | isolation source: sludge after 25d culture with pyrite | collected 2018-12-20 | reverse complement strand
GACCTCGTCCTCACCAACTTGGGCTCGCAGTTCGCGGAGGCGGACGTCGACGAGCGCAAGGAGCTCTTCGGCCGCCAGCTGATCGCCAACGTCGAGCTGATCGGCCACGTGCTGCAGGTGCTAAACGAGCGCAGCGACCACCGCGCGCCTTACGCCCGCTTCAGTGCGGAACTCGAGGACCACCTCGCCCCGTTCGCGGCGGAGGAGACGCTGCGCACCGCCATCACCTGGGGTAGGTATGCCGAACTCCTCAGTTACGACGACCGGTCTCATATGCTTGGACTAGAGGACGTGACGGCATGAGTTCAACCGCTGTGCACCGCAAGTCCGGGTTACGCGAACCAGTCAACGCCATAACGCACATGGTTGGAGCCGGGCTGGCGCTGGCCGCGACCGTGGCGTTGGTCGTGCTGGCTTGGGGCAACGGGCTGGCGTTGGTGGCGTTCATCGTCTACGGCCTGTCGTCAGTCATACTGTTCACCGCGAGCACCTTGCTGCACGCCATCACGGCCGAGCCGCCAGTCGAGCGCTGGCTCAGGCGCCTCGACCACGGCGCCATCTACCTGCTCATCGCTGGTTCCTACACGCCCATAACCTTGGTGGCGCTGCAGCCGGAGTACGCGACGTGGGGTTGGTCGCTCTTCGGGCTCGTGTGGCTGTGCGCGGTTGGCGGCCTGCTCTTCAAGACGTTCTGGTTGGGAGCACCGCGCTGGCTGAGCACTGCGCTCTACCTGGCGATGGGGTGGCTCCTCGTCATAGCCATCGTGCCAGTAGCGCGCTCGCTAGGCACGACCAACATGGTGTTCTTGGCGTTGGGTGGAGTGTTCTATAGCGTTGGCGCCGTCATCTACGGCGGCAAACGGCCCAGGTTGTGGCCCAACGTGTTCGGCTACCACGAGCTGTGGCACTTGTTCGTTCTAGCGGGGTGGGGTAGCCATCTCGTGATTATGCTGCGCCTCGCAGCCGCCGCTGGTGCGTGAGAGGCGCAGTCGCTAACGCAACTAGAAGCGCTCGGTGATGCTCTTCATCTCCATGAAGTTCTTGAGGTAGTCGGGGCCGCCGGCCTTGGTGTTCGAGCCGGACATCTTGAAGCCGCCGAACGGCTGCACGCCGACGAGCGCGCCCGTGATCTTCCTGTTGAGGTAGAGGTTGCCTGCCTGGAAGTCGGCGCGGGCGCGGGCGAGGCGCTCACGGTCCTTGCTGATCACGCCACCCGTTAATGCGTAGACGCTGCCGTTGACGATCTCGAGGGCGTGGTCGAAGTCGCGGGCGCGCAGCACGGCTAGGACTGGACCGAAGATCTCGTCGCACGCGATGCTTGCACCTACCGGCACGTCAGCGAACACGGTAGGGGCGATGTACCAACCGTTGCCCTCGGCCGCCGTTCCGCCTGCCACCAGGCGCGCTTCCGACTTGCCAGCCTCGATGTAACCCAAGATCTTCTGGTACTGGCGCTCGTTGATGACCGCCGCCACGTCGTGGTTCTCGTCGGCCGGGCCGATGCTCAGCTTCTCCGTTAGGACGCGGACGCGCTCGACGACTTCGTCGTGAACCTCGTCGATGACGATGAGGCGGCTCAACGCCGAGCACTTCTGGCCCTGGAACCCGAAGGCGCTCGTGACGGCCGCCTGGGCCGCGAGCTCGAGATCGGCCGTCTCGTCAACCACGAGGGCGTCCTTGCCGCCCATCTCGAGGAAAGTGCGTTTCAGCCACGACTGCCCTGGCTGCACCTTGGCTGCGCGCTCGAAGATGCGCACGCCAGTGGCGACCGAGCCGGTGAAGTTGATGAAGCGCGTGCGCGGGTGGTCGACGAGAGCGTCGCCAAGTACGGCGTCGTCCCCCGTCAGCAGGTTGATGACGCCGGCGGGGAAGCCAGCCTCAGCCACGAGCTCCATGAACTTGGCGCCGATGATCGGCGTGGAGGGCGACGGCTTGATGATGACCGTGTTGCCGACCACGACGGGCCCAACGGCAGTGCCGACCAAGATCGCGAGGAGGAAGTTCCACGGCGGGATGACCAAGCCGACGCCCATCGGCTGGAACACCGTAGTGTTCTCCTCGCCCGGGTAGTCGTAGGTCGGCAGCGGCTCGGCCAGCGGCAGGGAAATGCGGGCGTAGTACTCGCAGAAGTCGATGGCCTCCGCCACGTCTGCTATGGCCTCGAGGTAGTTCTTGGAGGCCTCGAAGACGAGCCAAGCGGCGAGCTCGTCGCGTCTGCGACGCATTATCGCGGCCAGTTTCACGAGGAGGCGTGCGCGGTCGGCCATACTCCAGCGCGACCAGGTGCCGTACGCCAGCCAGGCGGCGTCCATGGCCAACTCGATCTCACGAGGACCAGCCTTGCTTGCCCGCCCCACGAGGCGGTCCTTGCGCGAGGGGTCGTATGACTCGAGGTACTCCCCAGTGGTAACGGGCGCACCGCCGATGGTAAGCGGGTAATCGCGGCCCAACTGGCCGCGCACGGACTCGAGCGCCTCCTTGAACGCGGCGAGAGTCGCGGGGTCCGAGTAATCGGCGAAAGGTTCGTTACGGTATGGCTCGAAGAGCATGATGGTCTCCTCCCGAGAGCGTCCGCGCCGGTACGACGGACGTGGTCCTGCTGTGGTGGTCAGCCGAACAGGCCGCGCACCACGAACGCTAGGTTGGCGGGGCGCTCGGCAAGTCGCCGACTGAAGTAGCCGTACCAGTCCGCACCGAACGGTACGTACACGCGGACGGGTACCCCCTGACCACTGAGGCGCTCCTGCAGTTGCGGTCTCACGCCGAAGAGCATCTGCACCTCGTGATGCTCGGGGCCAAGCTTGGCGCCCTTGGCGTAAGCGATCAGTTCGCGCAGTAGCCCCTCGTCGTGGGTGCCGATGTTGAGCTTCAGGCCGCCAGCAAGCGCCTGGTATGCCAGGTCGCGGTAGGCGTCCGCGACGCGGCCGACGTCCTGGATGGCGTCCGTCGGCGCCTCGCGGTATGCCCCCTTGACTAGCCGCAGGCCAGTGATGGTCGAGAACTCCGCCGCGAGAGCGAGCATGCGCGCGAGGTCGTCCGGGGTGCGGTGCAGGTAACTCTGCAGCACGGTGCTGACGTGGTGGTGCCCAGCTCGGCGCAGGCGCTCATAGAGATCGAGGGTGCGGTCCACGTACGGGACGTTCTCCATGTCGAGGCAGACGTGGCCGCCGAGACTGCCGACGACGCCAACGACGTGCTCGGCCAACTCCCACGCCAACTCGCTGCTTACGCCGAGGCCGAGCTGCGTAGGCTTGACGCTCAGGTAAGGCTCGACGCCGGCAGCGTGCGCGACCCGTACGCTCTCCTCGATCGCGCGCGCCGTCCCGCGAGCAGCGGCCTCGGTGCCAACGAACTCACCGAGCAAGTCGAGGATGATTCCGCGGCCGCTAGCCTGAATCTTGAGGAGCGCTGGCACCGCCGTGGCGGCATCCTGACCAGCGACGAAACGCCCAACGCCGACGCGCCACCCATAACGGCTGATCGTCGCCTTGACGAACGGGGCGTCTGCCACGCCGAGGGTGATGTTGCGGTAAAGGGCTGCTGAGTTCATCGCGTCACCTCGATTGTAACCAGGGGAGCCGACCGCGCCCGTCCGCGCGAGCAGTCGAGTAAACATTCGAACAGTGGCAACAGGGGTGACGCTGCTACCTTGAAGGCAGCGTGTGAGGGCGGGTCCGAGCCTCGAAGCGAGGCGCGAACGCCGCTCGGTCGCCACCTGGAGGGCCAGCCGCAGATGTCGAGTAACCACTCGCTGTTCTCACACGACTACAACACTAACGGGGCCAGACCGTGAGGCTTTATTGTGTTCGCCACGGCGAAACTGACTGGGGCTTAGTGGAGTCGCGCGGCGCCAAGGGATGGGCGAAGGATTTCGCGCCCCTAACCGCGCTTGGCCGCTTGCAGATCGACACCATCGCCCGGGACTACCGGTTGCAGGAGGCGGAGGCCATCCTGTGCAGCACTTACACCCGAGCGCTTGAATCAGGAGCGCTCCTCAGCCGTGCCCTCAACAAGCCGTTGTTCGTCGAGCACGACTTGCACGAGTGGCTTCCGCAGAAGGACCCGTTCGGTGAGATCGACCCTAAGTCGTTCGAGCGCGCACGCCAGAGCCTGTCGGGCACCCGTATCGAGGAAGATGCGCCGTGGGAGTCGCTGCAAGAGGTGCGCACCCGCGTCCTGGACGTGCTGCGGCGTTACCGGCGCTTCCAGTCGCTCGTGGTGGTGACGCATGGGGTCGTGATCGGTAGCCTCGCCGGCGTGCAACGCCTAGTCGACCACGCTGAGATCGTGCCGTTCGACCTCGACCTCGACCAACCGCTTGCGCCTGTCACGATGCGCCCTGGCGTCGTCAGGTGACGAAGCCGCTGCCTTCCGACAGGGTGCTAGTCGGCGGCCTCGTGCGCCTCGAACCACTTACGCGCGCGCACGTGCCCGCGCTGCTCGAGATCGCGTTCGCTCACCCTGAGGAGTTCCGGCTCACCTCGACCCCCACCAACGACGCGGCCGCGGAGGCGTACTTCGGACCCGTCTTCGAGCAGCAGGCGCTAGGTGAGGCGCACCCAGTAGCGGTGATAGACGCTGCAGGGCGAGTGGTCGGCACGAGCAGGCTTAGCGAGGTCAACTTCAAGCACATGCGCTGCGAGCTTGGCTTCTCCTGGTACGACCCGGCCCTGTTCCGGACAGGCGTGAACATCGAATCGAAGCTCCTCATGCTGCGCTTCGCCTTCGAGTACCTCGGCATGCACCGCGTGCAGATCCACACGGACAGCCGCAACGTGCGCTCGCAACGCGCCATCCTTGCGCTGGGAGCCCGCTTCGAAGGGGTGCTGCGCCGCCACCAGGTCGCCAAGGACGGTTACGTCCGCGACACCCTCGTTTACGGCATAACGGACCTCGACTGGCCGGAAGTCGAACCGCACCTCGAGGCGCGCCTCGCCAAGCGCATCGCGCAAGGCCCGAACGCCGCCTGACGCAGCCGAACCTTGGCCTGTCTGTGGTTAGCGGATACCGTGCAGGATCTCGTCTAGCCCCTGTGGGTCGGTGATGAACACTTCCTTCGGCCTCGTCTCGATGACGCCTTCAGACTCGAGCGCCTTGAGGGCGCGCGTCACCGTCTCGCGCGACGTGCCCGCGAGGTTAGCTAGCTCCTGGTGAGTGAGGCGCACGAGCGCGCGTTCGTTGTCGTGCTCGACTACCCCGCCCTGGAAGAGGCGCAGCAGCACGTAAGCTACGCGGCCCTGCGCGTCCTTGTAAGACAAGATCTGCGACTCGTCGTCCATACCGCGCAGCCGCTCAGCCAGGGTGGCGTTGAGGTTGAGGCTGATGGTTGGGTAGTCGGCTATGAGCTTACGGAAGTCGTCATTGAAGAGCAGGTAGGCGTTAACGACCCCGAGGGTGACGGCCGTGGCGCTGCGCGTCGACTCCCCAAGCAGCGCCATCTCACCGAAGTACGCCGGAGTTTGAAGGATGGCTAGCGTTTTCTCGTGACCCCCGAGGTCGACTTTGGACAGCTTCACCAGTCCGGACTCCAAGATGTACAGGGCTTCGCCCTTGTCGCCCTCTTGGAATACGGTCGTGTTCGGTTCGTAGACGCGCTTGCGTACCGCCGCCGCCGCGATCTCGAGAGCGCGTTCCGGTGCATTCTGGAAGAGTGGCACGCGGCTTAGTAGCTGATGGAGATCAGTCAATTCCGGGTTGCTCACACCAACTCCAATTCGACCGCACCAGAGATTAGCTGTCTGCTCGGGCTAATTGCGGTTGCCGCGTATAGTAACCCCGTGAGCCATGTCGTTGCGAGTTACGGTCTGGAACGCCGTTTCAAGGCACCCGGCGGCGACGTAGTGGTGCTACGGGGCGCGGAGCTCGAGGTCAACGAGGGCGAGGTAGTCGCGGTTCTCGGGCCGTCTGGTTCGGGGAAGAGCACCCTCCTGCACCTCCTAGGTGGCCTCGACCGGCCAGACGCAGGCGAGATCTACTGGGGCGACTTCCCGGTTCACGAGTACGCCCCACGAACCTTGGCCGCGCGGCGCGCCAACTACGTCGGGCTCGTCTTTCAGAACCATTACCTGTTACCAGATTTCACGCTCCTAGAGAACGTGACGATGCCTAGCCGCATCCTCGGCCGCCCTGACGAGGCGCGTGCGACGGCGCTGCTCGAGCGCGTCGGGCTGGGGGAGAGGCTGCATTTCTTACCAAGCAAGGTGTCGGGTGGCGAACGCCAGCGCGCGGCGGTCGCTCGGGCATTGGCGCTCAAGCCGAAACTGCTCCTAGCCGACGAGCCAACGGGTTCGCTCGATCACGCGCGGGCAGAGGAAGTCTTCTGGCTGCTTCTCGGCCTGGCAGCCGAGGAGCGCACGGCGATAGTCGCTGTGACTCACGACGAGCGGCTGGTAGACAGCGCCGGGGTAAGGAAGCTGCGCCTCGTCGATGGGCGCCTCGTGCCAGCCCTCCAAACCGCCTCGCACCCACCGCTAGTCAACATCGCGAACTCCGACCCAGTCGAATGAACGCCGAGGAGCATGTTATATTCCACACACGAGTCTCATGCAGAATGTGGAACCTGACGCCCACTCCTGCCGACTTGTCATTTACGGGAGGTTATGGATGAAGCGAATACTCATGGCGTTGGCCTTGTTTGCCACCCTCGGCTTGGGATCTGCCCAGGTCTTGGTGGTCGGACAGTCTGGCTTGCCAGTTACCCTCGATACCGGTCAGGACGGCAACTCGCTGACCCCGGCGATGCAGGTAGTCGAACGCCTCGTCGGCTTCGCTCAGAGCAGCGCCCAGATCGAGCCGCTGCTCGCCACCTCGTGGGAGCCTAACGACGATTCCAGCGTGTGGACCTTCCACCTGCGCGAAGGCGTCAGCTTCTCGGACGGCACGCCGTTCGACGCAGAGGCAGTCAAGTTCAACTTCGACCGCTGGAACCACCTGGACAACGACTACAACTTCGTTGAAGAAGGCAAGACCTTCACCTCCTTCACGTACGTTTTCGGCGGCTACTACGGCGAAGACGGCTACGAGATCGAGTCCGTCGACGTGGTCGACGCCAACACGGTCAAGTTCACGCTTACCGGCTCGTTCGGCTTCTTCCCGCAGCAACTGGCTAGCTCGTACTTCGGGCTTCACAGCCCCGCCGCCGTCGCCGCACACGGCGTGGAGTACGGCACGCCGTCCGGCCCTATCGTCGGCACGGGTCCCTTCACCCTCAAAGAGTGGATAGACGGCGACCGCGTGACGCTCGACCGCAACCCCAACTACTGGGGTCAGGTCGCTGGCGTGGAGCAGATCGTGTTCCGCGGCATCGAATCCCCGACCGCTCGCCTAGCGGAGCTCGAGGCCGGCAGCATCGACATCGCCCTCAACCTCTCGCCAGAGAGCTACTCCGTTGTCGCGAACAGCACGAGCTTCCGCCCGGTCAGCGCCGACTCTGACCTCGTGCTCGGCTACCTCGGCATGCACCAGGCCAACAAGCCGTTCGACGACCTGCGCGTGCGTCAAGCGTTCGCGCTCGCCATCGACAAGGCCGCCATCGTCGAGGCGTTCTACGGCGAACTCGCTGGCGTCGCGAACGAGTTCATCCCACCTGGCCTCTTCGGCCGCCTAGACAACCCGCCCTACCCGTACGACCCAGAGCGCGCCAAGGAGCTCCTCGCAGAGGCCGGCTTCCCAGACGGCTTCGACACCGAGTTCTGGTACATGCCAGTCTCCCGCCCGTACTACCCGGCGCCCAAGGACGTGGCCGAGGCCATCGTCAGCTACCTAGGCGACGTCGGCATTCGGGCCGAGCTCAAGACCGAAGACTGGGGCATCTACCTCTCGGATTACCTCGAGGGTAAGTTCCCCATGTACATGCTCGGCTGGAGCGCGGACTTCGCGGACCCGGACAACTTCATCTCGTCCTTCTTCAACTCCGCTAACGCCGTCGGCTTCGGGTGGGACAACCAGGCCTTCTTCCAGCTCGTCAAGGACGCTCAGCAAGCCGGTAGTCTCGTCGAGCGCGAGCTCCTCTACCAGCAGATCGAGCAGACCCTCTACGACGACCTGCCCGCCCTGCCGTTCGTGAACCCAAGGACGCTTAACGCCGTGCGCAACAACGTCCAAGGCTTCTACCCGAACGCCCTCGGTAGCACCGTTCCGCTGAACACCGTCACCAAGAACTAATAGCGGCTCTCGGTTAGCCACGTGGTGGGAGGCTTCGGCCTCCCACCACCCTGCAAAGGCCGAGACCCTGGTTGGGGTATCTGTTTGTTCGCTTACGCTATTCGCCGACTGCTCGGCCTCATACCGGTGTTATTTGGGGTGAGCCTGCTCGTATTCATCATCCCGCGCGTCGTTCCAGGCGATCCGGCCACGATCATGCTTGGTGAGCGCTCGTCCGAAGCCAACCGTGAACGGCTGCGCGAGGAGCTCGGCCTCAACCGGCCGCTCTTTCTCAACTTCACTGATTTCAAGGAACAGGGCCCGCTCGGGCTCTTCGACTCGCAGTATTTCGAGTTCATGGGCAACATCTTGGTGCTCGACTTCGGGCGCTCTATCTTCTCTTACATCCCGGTAAGCAAGGGGCTGTGGCAACGTTTTCCAGCCACGCTCGAACTCGCGCTCCTCGCCATGTTCCTGGCCATCGTCATCGGCATACCCCTCGGCGTGCTGGCGGCGTTGAAGCGCGGCACGGTAACGGACACGGCAGTAACGCTCATCGCGCTTGCTGGCGTGTCGTTCCCCGTGTTCTGGTTAGGCATCATCTTCATCTACATCTTCGCGGTCAACTTGGGCTGGTTGCCGTCGTCCGGCCGAATCAGCGTGAGCATGGAGATCATCGGCGGCACTGGCCTTTACGTCCTCGACGGCCTGCTGCAACGCCGCTGGGACTTCGCGCTCGACGCCTTCAAGCATCTGATAATGCCGGCCGTGGCGGTCGGCACCATCCCGCTCGCCATCGTGGTGCGCATGACGCGCTCTGCCATGCTCGAGGTGCTCGGCCAGGATTACATCCGCACCGCGCGCGCCAAGGGCCTCACGCGCAGCGTCGTCAACCGCAAACACGCACTGCGCAACGCCATGCTTCCGGTCGTCACCGTCATCGGTTTGAGTTTCGGCTCGCTGCTCTCCGGCGCCATCCTCACCGAGACGGTCTTCTCGTGGCCGGGGATCGGCCGCTGGATCTACCAGGCCATCGCTAGTCGCGACTACCCGATCATCCAGGGGGGCGTTCTCTTCGTGGCCCTGATGTTCGTCCTCGTCAACCTGCTCGTCGACCTGTCGTACACCCTCATCGACCCTCGGATCCAGTACGCATGAGTGACGCAGCCACCGCTCCAGCCGCGGAGCGCGGCACCTCGCTTAGTCGCGACGTAGCCAAGCGCCTGTTCAGGCACCCGACCGGCCTGCTCGGCATGGCCATCATCGTGCTCTTCGTGCTCTCGGCCCTCTTCGCGCCGTTCCTGCGCCCCGGCGACCCTCTCAAGAGCAACCTGCGCACGCGCAACATCCCGCCGACGCTGGTCATGAGCCCTGCCGACCTGCAGACGCGCGGCCTGTCGCGCGGCGATTACCCGCTCGGCACCGACGCCCAGGGCCGCGACCTCCTCCAGCGCGTTCTCTACGGCGGCCGCATCAGCCTCCGTGTAGGGCTGTTCGCGGTGGCCATGGCCATGAGCGTCGGCACCCTCCTTGGCCTGCTCGCTGGCTACTGGGGCGGGCGGGTCGACATGTTCATCGTGTGGCTCATCGACATCCTACTGGCGTTCCCTGGCATCTTGTTGGCGATCTCCATCGTCGCCGTGCTCGGGTCCAGCCTCACGAACGCACTCATCGCCATCAGCATCACGCAAGTGCCCATCTACATCAGGATCGTGCGCTCGGTAACGCTGCAGTTGCGTGGCAGCGAGTACGTTCAGGCCGCCCTCGCCCTAGGTTCTGGTTCGCAGCGGGTGATCCTCGGGCACATCCTCCCGAACAGCCTCTCGCCGCTGCTCGTGCAGCTCACCATGTCGACGGGCACGGCGATCCTCGACGTCGCCGCGCTCGGTTTCCTCGGCCTGGGCGCCCAGCCGCCCGCCGCTGAGTGGGGTGTGATGATCGCCGATGGCTACAACCGTTTCCGTGAGGCGCCGTGGCTCTCGATCGCACCTGGCCTCGCGATCTTCCTCTCCGTCATCGGCTTCAACCTCCTGGGCGACGCAGCGCGCGACGCGCTCGACCCCCGGCTAAAGTAGGCGTCGGGTCTTGGTCGCGTACGTTCTAAGACGCCTGTTGGGGCTGATACCCGTACTCATCGGGGTGACGCTCCTGATCTTCTTCCTCACCCGCGTGATCCCAGGCGATCCCGCCATCGCCATGCTGGGGGAGAGGGCGGCCCCGAACCTGGTAGAGCGCCTGCGCGTCGACCTCGGCCTCGACCGGCCGCTGTTCTTTAACGTCGCCGGGTTCCGCGAGACCGGGTCGCTCAAGAAACTGTTCGACTCCCAGTACTTCGGCTACATGGGTGGCCTGCTGCGAGGCGACATGGGCCGCTCGATCCTTACGCTCGTGCCGATAACGCAGAGCCTGACTCACCGGTTCCCAGCCACCATCGAGTTGGCGTTGGCGGCCATGCTCCTAGCCATCGTGGTCGGCGTGCCAGCCGGCGTGATCGCGGCGATCAGGCGCGGCACCTGGGTAGACACGGGCGTGACGTTGGTTGCCATCGTCGGCGTTTCGTTCCCCGTCTTCTGGCTTGCCATCCTGCTCATCTACCTCTTCGCCGTCGTGCTCGGCTGGTTGCCGCCTTCCGGGCGGTTGTCGATCGGCACCAGCATCGAGCCGATAACCGGCCTCTACGTGCTGGACGGGCTGCTGCGCGGCAACCTCAG